>Ga0210391_10005265_pt1 | contig 10682 bp, 11 predicted proteins | sample IncBWC12OmetaG_FD_160573 | JGI IMG/M metagenome (GOLD analysis project Ga0210391, IMG submission 160573) | Forest soil microbial communities from Barre Woods Harvard Forest LTER site, Petersham, Massachusetts, United States - Inc-BW-C-12-O ...
CCAAGCAGGCGGCGGACCTTGGCCGCGTCGAGATCGACGCCGACGATCCCGATCGCCAAAGCCTGCTGCTGTGGTATCCCACCGTCACTGCCGACGGAGCGAACTATGTTCGGCGCGCCGTCAAGATTGAAGCGGGCGCGAAATCCGCCCTTGACCCTCATGCAGCGCGGACGGTACCTCCCTACGTAGCCCCAGATCTCGTTGGCACCGATTTGGCGGTGCCGAATATTACTACGGTTGATCCAGATCGAACTTTTTGGGACAAAGTCGCCATTCTCCACGGCCTGCGGCGGTGGTGGGATCGCCGCGCCGAACTGCGAGGCGGCGGACAGCGGGTTTCGCGTCACTATTACGATGTCCATTGCCTGCTCATTTCCGGTAACGGCGAAACCTTTGTAAAGGATGCGGCCATGGCCGCCGACTGTGTTCGGCACGCGCGCATGTTCTTCAATCGGCCTGACTTCGACCTGGCAAGCGCCGGCCCGGGGAGCTATGCTCTGGTACCTCACGACGATATGCTCGCCGATCTCGAGCGAGACTACAACGCGATGTCGCAAATGATATTCGGCGAGATTCCGGGGTTTGCGGCGATTATCGAATCGATTGTGAAATTGGAAAAACGGTTGAACGAAAGAGAATAGCGGCTCTGATCACCATCGGTAGCGCTGTTCGCACAACGAATCAGCCATTCGGCTAAACTTGGCGTGGAAGCCTCATGTTCGATCTGCCTTACATTTTGACGCATCCCTTGCTGGCAGCCATCGTCAAACGCTGTGCCGTATTGTCAGAAGAAGCGGATGCTCTTCCCCCAGGCACTGCTGTGAGGAAGGAACTGGAGAAGCGCATCTCTCAACTCGAACAGTACAAGCTGCCGAAGCCAGATGCACGCGACCTGCAGGAGAGTGCACCAATCCTCAACCCTTCGGGACAGAAGGTCGGGGAGCGGCATAGCCTCAGACGACGCGTAATCTTGAAGCGCAGGGGCCGCCCCGAAGAATTCAGGATCCGGACTCGGGCCGCACTCGAAGAGAAACTTGCCCACCCTCGAACGACTTGGCGGGAGTTGGCGGAAAAGAACCATTTTCACGACCGGAGAGACTTAGAGCGTGCTGTCCGACGCCTCAAGGATGTCCTTAAACGCGAAGGAATCGCACTCCCGACTGAGGAGGATTGCTCGCGGGCCACCGCCGAATGGGCCCAACTGTTCGCCCCCCAGAAGAAATAGTTCCGCTCGAATTATTCCGGCTTACGCCGTGGCCTGCCGGTCTGCCAGAATCGGATCGAAATCAACGCTTGCTTCGATCCGGACTCTTCAATGACCGAATTCGCCAAGATCGCTTCCGCCATAAAGATGTGGGGTTGGGGACGTGCCTGGATGGTCCTCGCCGCCGTCCTTCTCTTAAAGCATGTTGTCACGTTTGACCAGGCGGTCATTTTGATTTTCGTGAATGTTGTTCTGGACAGACTCGTTTACGGGAAACAACCGTCACCACGATCTACAAATGGCCGCTCCTCGGGCATGGACAAAATCGGCGTCGGCGGCCGAAACCGATCAAGCCGATTGAAGGCCAGCCGCTTCGTACCGGCGGTGGATTGGCCGCCGCAGCCGCCGAATGTCATTGCGGCAGGATCCGAGCTCACCGCAAGTTGCGCGCTGGACGTATGGAAAATGCAATCACTAATCAATGACCCCTGATCATCAACTGTTTTGTTTGGGCTCCTCAGCTTCGTGTGCGCCTTCGTCCTCTTTTGCTGAATGCTTCGTGTAGGTTCCTCTGACCGACAGCAAGTCCGCGTGGCTGGGCGGAAACACATAGTTCTGAACGAACCAGAGTGTTTCATGGGTAAGCCTGCGATTCACAACGGCGTGCCCATGCTGCTTCACGAACTGGCAGAAATCGTCTGGATCGATAACGCTGGCTTTCGTTCCGGCAGTGGTAACCGATCGCGATTTGAGCCAACCCCGGTCAATCCATTTCTGTATTTCGTCGGGACGGGTGTGCAGTGCGCGAGACAGCGAGAACTTGGTGAACCATTCTCGTCCGGTTTTGCCGCCCATGCCGAGCCGGTGTAACATTGAGCGAACAGAACCCGTCGGCCGCCGCAGAATTTTCGCGGCTTCTGCCACCGGCATCGCGGTGATCAGATCCAGCAGGCGCTGTTGCTCAGGTTTCGTCCATTCCCGATAGGCTCGCTTTTGATTGACACCGAGTTCGCGTAAGAAGCGCAGGCAGGCGTCTCGCGGGTTGCCAGAAATCTCCGCCAACCTTGTGACCAGTTTCCTCCGGCCAATCTCATCGTGCTCGCGGCTTCTGTTGGTTCGTTCTTTGTATTCCCTGGCCAGTTCTGTCGCTTCTTTGGACCAGCAGAACACACGGCGTTTATGGACACCGTCGGCTTCGTCCATACTGCTGCCTTCCCGGGGGCTGGGCCTTGATGGCAGTTAGCGTCTGCAGATTCGCGTAGACATACTCGTCTCTGCGCCTCCGGAATACCTCCTCTCTTGATGCAAAGGCGCGTGCCGATTTCATTCGGAACACGCTGAACGACGAAGGTGGCGCGTGGATCTGGTCCACACATGGGCCAAGTGGAGCGGCCAGCGTATACCGACTGCTGAGCTGGTTTTCAAGATTTTTTCTCCTGCAGGAATTCGTGCACGGAGCCGTTTCCACTGTAAAAATGCGACCCGCGCGGGAGGAGTTCTCCGCGAAGGGGAACCGCGCTGTGAACCAAACACTTGACAAGTGCCGGTGGCCGTTTTCGCCGGCATAGGGCCGAAATCTGGCCATGGACAGGGGGACCAGGTTGTCTGGCCGAAGGCTTTTTGCAAAGAGTGACACTTTTTTCGCAACTGAAGCACCCATAGGAGGGTTTAAACGCTTAAGGCAGGTAGCCAGAGACTGGAGTGACATGCCCCTCTGGCCCGACCTAGCAGTTAGCGCCACTCGCCGGGGTTTCGTGCCTAGTTCACCAACCGGAGTTTAGAGAAACCTGGTTGCACACGTTCGCATGAGAGTCGAACCATGTCTGGCGTGGATCGCAGAGGATTTGATTGGAAGGAAATCGCCGAAGTACTCCACGTCAGCGGGGTCTCGGCCAGCGTGACCTTCTCGCGGGAGGTCCAATGCTTGCACGCCGAGACTGTTGATAGTCAACCTCGGGCCATTTATCCACCAGCAGGAAAGCGATTCGGTTGGCGGGAAGCTCGACAAAGGAATTAGAGACTCCGGGCAAACGCGGTGAGGAGTCACTTTCTCTTTAGCCGCTGGTCGTCAGCTTTTCATGTTCCGCGGCAACACTCGGAAGGGCAGTCGTTCTGGATTCTCGTCCGCCGTCTCTTTTGCGAAGCTGGGTGACGTGGTGAATTCATACAGGTTGTAGTTGATCACGACCAGCTTGCCGTTGAAATTGAATGCCAGAGCGGAGCCGAGCGAGCCAAAAACAGCCTGATAACCGATCACAGACAGCTTCTGATTGCTGTCGATCGTTCCGACCCAAAGTGCTCCTTCTTCCGTCGAAGCAAAGAAGCCAACCTGACTGTTGAACAGCCCCCAGATTGTGCAGAAATTGAAGACTTGCGGTGCCGAAGGATTCACCTGGAGATTTGCACTGTCTTTCAGCGTGACGCTGAAATCGTTATTGTCAATCCAGTAATACCAGAGATTCTTGTCATTCGATCCCACGGAGCAGTTGGCGATCAATAGATTCTGTCCGAATGCCGCCACACTATTGATCCCTCGTCGTGCGGCGGGATTGTATACGGTTTGGGACCTGACCGCGCCGTCCAGCAAACTTAACACGGATATGTATCCATCCTCGGACCCGCCCACCACATATGCCGTCGAGCCAATCGAGAACATAGTGGAGATTCCTCGGATGTTGTGCAGGCCCCAGGGATTCGTAGGCTTTGGGTTGCGTACGTCCACTGCCTGATATAGCTGCAGACCGGTTCCGTCAGTGTTTCCCGACCAGAATGAGATAAATCCGTTGGCGTGCCCCACCGCCAAATAGAGGTGATTGCCAAGCACAATGGAATCGCCGCTGTTTGCTACCCCCAACGACGGATCGTATTGCAGTGTCGCCTTGGCTTGCAGGTCGGCCCAGTCTTGGCTGGGGCTCCACCAGACAATGATTGAGGATTCATTATTCGAAGAGGCAAAGACCCCCGGAGCAAGCCAGGTAATCATCTGCACCCCTTCGAAAGCCGGAGTATTGACCTCCCTACTAATCACCGGGCCGGCAGTGGGCGAGTCGTTGAAAGCAAAAATGCTGAGCGATCCATCCCACCGGCCAACCGCAAAATGGCGCATATCGATCCAAGTGGTCTCCTGGGCCATTGTGTACGTTACGCCGTCGGCAGTGATGGGAAGACCAATCGGTGCCACCGCCCCGGAAGCAACGAGGCTTACGCCTTGGGCGGCTAGATGCTCACGGGACCGGATGACCGGTGGAACCGCGCTCAAGTTCTTTTGGATCATGGTGATCCCCTCCAAAAATCTCCACTCGTGCCGAAGCACTGTAGCCGCGACTGGGAGGTAGAATTAGGGGAGTGTACACCCTGGCAAAGGGGAAGAATAACTAAGGGGAACGCAATTTCCATTTTTGTAAACGGGAGAAAAGTTGTGACTGCGCGGGCCTTGATGATTCTGGGAACAGCCTCTCATGTGGGCAAGAGCATCATTACGGCTGGCCTCGGCCGGATCTTCTCCGACGAGGGGTTTCGAGTCGCCCCATTCAAAGCACAGAACATGTCTCTTAATTCGGCTGCTACGCCCGATGGTCTAGAAATTGGACGTGCTCAGGCACTTCAAGCCGAGGCTTGTCGAGTCGCGCCGACCGTCGACATGAATCCCATCCTCATTAAGCCGCGTTCGGACACCAGCTCGCAAGTGGTGTTGCTCGGCAAAGTGTGGGGGCAGGTAACTGCATCTGACTACCACACTCATCGGGTGGAGCAACTGTTTCCCACCGTGCTTGAGAGTTATCACAAACTCGAATCGCAATACGAGATCGTGTTGCTTGAGGGGGCTGGGTCTCCCGCGGAAGTCAACCTGCGCGATCACGACATCGTAAACCTGCGTATGGCAAAGGCCGCCAACGCGGACTGCCTGCTGGTTGGAGATATCGATCGAGGTGGCGTTTTTGCCTCGCTGCTAGGGACGATGGAACTCCTGGAACCCGCCGAGCGAGAATTGTTCAAGGGATTTCTGATTAACAAGTTTCGCGGCGATCTAAGTTTGCTGCAACCAGGGGTAGAAATGATGGAGCGCCGCCTTGGCCTGCCCTGTATTGGGGTTGTCCCTTACCTGCACAACCTGGGTCTTGATGAGGAAGATGGCGTCGCCGTAGAAGACCGCCTCAGCGCTCGACGGGCTTGGAGTCGTATCGACGACAACGGTTCCCCGCGTCGCCGCCTGCGCGTCGGCGTAATCGCGCTGCCGCATATGTCTAATTTCACGGACTTTGATGCATTAGCCGCAGAGCCCTCGGTAGCGTTGGCCTTCGTCGAGCGCGCCGAAGACGCCGACCACGCGGATGTGCTGATTTTGCCTGGGACCAAGCAAACTCTAGATGACCTCGATTGGCTAACAAAGAAGGATTTTGTCTCGAGGATCATGCGGGCTTCCACGAACGGGCTGGTCGTGGGCATCTGTGGCGGCTTTCAAATGCTGGGCCAGAGGCTTTTAGATCCTCTCGGGGTTGAGAACAACGGCATTGCCACGCAACGGGACGGACTCGGATTGTTGGCCGTCCGCACCGTTTTCTCCAAGGAAAAAATCACTCGACCCGTCTCAGCGACGTTGTACGATCCGTCCTTCGCTGCCGGCTTATGGCAGGCAACCGCGTTTCAAGGTTACGAAATTCACATGGGCGAAACGGATCGAACTGCGGAAGTCCAGCCCTTCGCCAGGCTGTCATCCGTGGATGGCGTGCACATCCTTGATGGAGCTATCGGTTCAACGGGACTGGTGTTTGGAACCTATGTGCACGGCGTTTTCGACAACGACTTGTTCCGCCATAGCTTTCTCGACTGGGCCCGCGCTTCCGTAAAACTCGCCCCGGCCCAACAAAAGATATTCGCCACTGCGGAACGGGACGCCCGCCTGAATCGATGGGCGAACCACTTGCGAAGTTCTCTCAGGCTGGATCTGATCCGGAACTGGATCTTTCCAAAAGCCACCGCTCCCGAAATGGCGAACCAATGAATGGAACGGGAAGCTTTGCTTCCAGATTCGTGTCGGCGTACGCTCTCGATCTTGTGGTAGGCGATCCGCAGTGGCTGCCACATCCGGTTCGCGGGATGGGAGCGGCTATCTCCGGCGGAGAGCATCTACTGCGGCGTGGATCGGATGATGCCCCGGCGGAATGGTTGAAAGGCGCTCTGCTCACCGCAGCACTGGTAACCGGCTCATTTTGGTCTTCCCGATCGTTGTTGCTGTGGTTGTCAAGATCACATCACCGATGGTATGCCCCGGTCGAAATCGCCCTGGCGTCGACTACCCTCGCAACGAAAGATCTCTTGATCGAGGGCAAGGCGGTCTTGCATTTCGTGGAGAGGGGCGATCTACCTGCCGCTCGCCAACAGCTCGCGCGCATTGTGGGCCGCGATACGAACCATCTCTCAGAAAGTGAAATCTGCCGTGCCTTGATCGAGACGCTGGCCGAAAGCACTTGCGATGGAATCGTCGGCCCCCTGTTTTGGCTTGCAATCGGCGGCGTTCCGTCTGCTCTGGCCTATAAGGCTGTCAACACACTGGACTCCATGATTGGGCACGAAGATTCGAGCTATCGGCACTTCGGGCACTTTGCGGCTCGCCTCGACGATGTTGCCAGTTTTCTGCCCGCGCGGTTCGCGGCGCTCGCCATCGTGGGTGCCTCCCTCGTATTAGGGGAGGACTCCACGTCCGCCTGGCAGATATGGCTGCGGGATGGCAGCAAGCACGCGAGTCCTAACGCGGGCCAGAGCGAAGCGGCCATGGCAGGGGCCCTCCGGGTGCGGCTGGGAGGAACCAACGCTTACGAGGGACAGTCGATAGAAACTCCACGCTTATGTGCGAAAGGTTTGCCGGCCACGCCCGCCCATGCTAAGCGAGCGCTGCGCCTCACGGCGACTGCATCCTTGCTTACGTTTGGCACCTGCCTGGGTTTTTGTCTCTGGCGCCAGAGGAAGCAACGCTAGAACGCACGATTTCAATGATTCGCTTTGACGAACCTTTGCCCAAACCAGCAGTTCACGGCGGCGACTTAGAGGAAACCGCTGCGGCCAACGGCGTTGTTCCACATGACCTGCTTGATTTCAGCGTCAACATCAATCCCAGAGGGCTTCCTGCCAGAGCGAGAGCCCAACTTACTAGGGACAGTAGCGACGTTGCCGAGCTGGGGAAGTATCCTGACCGTTCTGCCAACAAGCTTAGACAGGCTCTCAGCGAATTACACCAGATTTCAAGAGAGTCAATCATTGTAGGAGCCGGTGCTGAGGCCCTCATGTTGAGCATGCTGCAGACGCTTCGGCCAACGCAATGCTTGGTGCCGGTGCCAGCCTTTAGCGAGTATGCGAGGGCACTGGGTGCAATTGGTTCGGAATCCCAACATTTTTGTCTCCGTTCTGACCATGGCTTTGAACTGGATGCCAACGGTTTTTGCGCCCAATTGCTGGCCACGCGTCCAGATCTCACCATCATCAACAACCCTCATAACCCGTCGGGGAGCCTCGTTTCGAGGGAGAACATGGGTAAGGTGATTGGTGCCGCGAAGGCATCAGGAACGATGATTCTGGTTGACGAGGCGTTTATCGATTACTGTCCTGATCAAAGTCTGATTCAGACGGCGTCCTCTACTCCCGGACTGATCGTGGTTCGTTCTTTGACGAAGTTCTACGGCTGTCCCGCGTTGCGTGTTGGGTATGCGGTCGCCAGTCCGGACTGGGCTGCTCGACTCAGTGCGGGTAATCCGACATGGCCCGTCACAACTGTCGCACTCAATGTGCTCTCCGTTGCAGTCGAAGATGAGGAATATCGCCGCGACACGCTTCGGGAGTGCGATGCGCAGCGAAGAGATTTGAGAATGAAACTGGGTGCCACAGGCGCGACTGTGTATCCATCCGTAGCCAACTTTCTATTGATTCGGCTGCCGACTGGCTGGCCACCAGCTTCCGACTTGCGAGATCACCTCATCCGGGAGTCGAAGATCGTGGTTCGCAACTGCGATTCCTATGACAATCTGGAAACAGGACACTATATTCGCGTAGCGGTTCGGGGGGCTGGCGACAATTCCAGGTTGGTAGACGCCATGGTTGGGATAATGGGCCGGGTGTCACAACCTCGTACGACAATTTCCTAACCCATCGAGTGTAGCGTCATCCGACGTTACAGTCGGCCACATAAGGCTGATCGAAGTACTCGGCCCGCATCAGCGATGCCAACTCGGCACGCTTCTCCCAGCCGTCGCGTTCGAGATCCGGGAGAGGGGCAAATTCTTCCACATAACCAAGACAAAGATAGGCGACCAATTGTGCTGTCGGCGGAATTCTCAATAGATCCCTGATTGCCAGTGGATCGAGGATACTCACCCAGCCTACACCAATGCTCTCGGCGCGCGCGGCGAGCCACAAGTTTTGGATGGCGCAGACGACCGAATAAGTGGACGTTTCCGGCATGGAGTGGCGTCCCAATTGGTGACCGCGCTCGCTTGCCTGATCGCAGACCACGCAGAGATGTTGCGGGGCCTCGAGAAGTCCCTCTAGCTTGAGCCGTCCATAGAGTTCCCCCCTGTCTCCCGTATGGTTGGCAGCGGCGGCTGCATTGGCACGTTCGAAAATTGCATGCACGGCCGACCGCAGCACTTGGTTGCGCACAACGATGAAGCGCCAGGGCTGCATAAAGCCCACCGAAGGAGCGTGATGGGCTGCAGCAAGTAGTCGGTACAAAGTTGACTCCTCCAGAGGCTGCGGCAGGAATCCAGCGCGCACATCGCGTCTCTCCCGCAGTACGCGATAGACAGCGTCCTTCTCTAGCTGTGAAAATGCATTTTCTGTGGGTTTCACCACGCTCTGGACCATCGCGCCCCCTTTTGCTGTTCGTCCCGCAGGCGGGAATCCACGCCGGCCTCAAGTTCAAGCAATCGTCCGAAGAGCCAAATTAGATCAGACAGCCGGTTGATATAAGGAACAACCTGCGGGTGAATCACTGCTCCACTTTCCATCAGCCGAACAATACAGCGTTCCGCGCGCCGGCAGACGGTACGAGCGACTTCGAACGCAGCGGCCTCGGTGTGGGCTCCGGGCAGCGACCAGTCGGAGAGAATTCCATCCTTGGCTTCGATGGAATGAACCCGCTCTGTCAACTGGTCCACATCGTCCGCAGTAAGCGGTGGCGCCGTCTTCTGGCTCTCCGGTGGTGTCGCCAATGCCGATCCCACTCGAAACAGCGTCTTCTGAATGTCCTCGGTCCAGGAAGAGATCTCGGCGTTCGTGCAAATGCTCCTGGCGAATCCCAAAGCGGCATTCAGTTCATCGACCGTCCCGTAAGCTTCGACGCGCAGGTCGGCCTTCGACACGCGAATGCCCCCGGCCAGCCCTGTCTGACCGCCGTCACCTCGTTTGGTTGCGATGCTCACACAGCCTCCTTTTTAACGAATGGCATGCGCCGGTTTTCCATCACCCGAGCGATCTCGAGAGTTTTCGACCCGAGTTGCCACAATAGCTACTCCATACCGCCCCGTCTTCTCCCAGGCGTCAGCGTCAGAGAAGCCGAAAAAGCGAGTGAGCGCATGCTGCATGACACCCCGATGAGTAACAACAGCTTGCGTAATACCTGAGGCCTCGCCGAGGAGCAAGTGGAACTCCGCTTCGACCCTGGCAACAAAGTGTGCATACGGTTCGCCACCCGGTGGGGAAAGCCGGGGAAATTCCCTCAACCACAACCGGGAATCCTGCGGATAGCGGTGGTCGATTTCTTCCCAGCTTAAACCTTCCCAGAGTCCAAAGTGGATTTCCCGCAGCCCATGCCGGAATTCAACATTCACGCCAATGTGCCGACCGATAGCTGCCGCCGTTTGTGACGTGCGTTGCAGATCGCTCGAATAGATACGGCTGATACCCAGAGGCGCTACTTCTGCCAGAAGAGAATCAAGCTGCCGCTCTCCGGATGCATTCAGCGCTGGGTCGGAGTGACCGCAGAACTTGCCGCTCAGGTCTGTCTCTGCGTGCCGGATTAGGACGATGGTGCTCATCGATGAAAGGCTCCACATAGATAAACCATGATTTCGGCCAGCTGGTTTGTTGCCCCAAAGCAGTCCCCCGTAATTCCCCCAATGCGGCGCCAGTAATAGAGACCGCTAGCAGCTGTCACGATCAATACCGATAGCATGGGACCCAACATCGCCCCACGCAATGTGCATCCGACAATGGCGGCGGCCATCAACGTTCCAACCGTCAGCGATACGCCGGTAATTTGCCGCGCGATGCGCGCTCCCTGACCCGAAGACTCTCGTGCACCGGGAAGCACATACCCGAGAGGAAGCGCGGTCCAGCGGCAAAGCACCTGGGCGGAAATCACGTATGCCGTGAAATGCCCGATGGGAAGGTTTGGCAATAACAGCAAGCGCGAGGCAACTGAGAAGACGATGGCAAGCGTGCCAAAGCTCCCGATGCGGCCGTCTTTGAGGATGGTGAGGATCTGTTC
>Ga0210391_10005269_pt1 | contig 10678 bp, 10 predicted proteins | sample IncBWC12OmetaG_FD_160573 | JGI IMG/M metagenome (GOLD analysis project Ga0210391, IMG submission 160573) | Forest soil microbial communities from Barre Woods Harvard Forest LTER site, Petersham, Massachusetts, United States - Inc-BW-C-12-O ...
AACAAGGTCGTTCCGCCGGTTGGTACTGGAGGCAGGCATTTTGGGCACTCCTAGTAGCGTTGCCCAACCTTTTGCGAAAGAAATGGGGCTGTTTAGCATACGCCATCAGTTGGAGTGGTCTCATCTGGGCCGCATGGATTTCCATGCTGCCGATTCACGGGCGCGGCTCTGCTCTCCCGCTCGTGTTCGCCCTCTTAGCAAAGGGTTGGGGAGTCGAGTGGCCTTGGTCAATGGTGTATCAAGTAGCATTTGTTACGGCTTTCGAGGCTATGATTGTCGCCTTTGCGCTCGGTGCATATCTCGCGTTCTTCCGCATCTGGAAACCTCGAAAGTTCCTGCAAGCATTGATCCTTGTCATTGCCGTGCTAGCGATCTGTAACGTGGCTATATCAGGAATTCCGGCTTGGTGGGTCGTTCTCTCAACACCGTCAATGGTCGCCTTGCTACTAGGTATGTGGATGGCCAATCGCGACAATAGTTCACGACATGCTGCGTAATTGCTCCCGCATTGCCGCCAAGGTCAGAAACAATCCCGACAACATGCAGCTTTGGCTTTTTGGGGGTACTCAACCACGGTGCCGCCTGTCGAAAATTGCATTGGCCGGGCCAATCGAGCTTAATGTCTGAACCACAGCAGGCCGACGATAGCCCATAGAGCAATTGAGGATGCCCCTCAACAAGCGGATTATCTGATCTAGCGACCCAGCAAGGTCAGTGTTCTGCTTTTCATCCATTGGCCACCCGTGCCGGGTGATTATACGCGCCGCCTACGGGTGCTATCGTTCCTGCGAGCAGTACGGGGCTACCGTCCTTTGGTGCTCACAACGCCTGTTCTATGGCTGAACTCCTTCGCCTGTCGCTCGTTCCGTTTCCGACCCCCGCGAATTTTGCGTCCGCATCCACGAGCTCAGCATAGTGGGTAGTTGCAAGTGCGGAGCGGCGGTCAATAGAGGTGAGTCTGGCCTTGGCAACAGTCCAGCATGTTATTGCCGGGCGCTGGCAAAGTCTTTCCAAACTGTCCCGCGTCGTCGGAGTTTGCGATGCCGGAGCCGTCGGGCGATTGCACTCAGTCATCGCCCAGGACTGGAGGGCGTACCATTGGGAATGCACCGAATGAACCCCGAATGCCTAGACTCTGATCCCTCTGGTCGGTCGATTACCCTCACTATTCTCTTGAGGGAAGAGCCGGACGACGAGGACGAAGAAGAACACGACGGCGGCGGCGGGGAAGATGAAGAGGAAGATGACGACGGGGACGAGGGCTACTCGGAGTGAGCATGGAACTGCCTCGATCTGCGACAACGAAACGGCATTCGAAGAGAACGAAAGCAGTCGTGCCTGTGCGACTCTGGATCGCAGGCACTAAGGATATCCATCTTGCACATACCCTCGATGTCAGCCGACAAGGTGTGAGGTTGGGTGGTTACCGGGGCGACATGAAGGTTGGCGACAAAATCGAAATTCAATACCACCAAAATCAGGCACAATTCCGAATCGCGTGGGTCACTGCCTCCAAAGACTCCTTGGAGAAACAAATCGGCGCTGAGTGCTTGGAACCGGGAAAACAGGTTTGGGGTGCTCAGTTTCCCCAGCAGGCGGATCAGTACGAGCAAAAGTAGCGACCCTGATTAGTCCGGATGCACCCCCATTGCCGCCAGCACTGCTGCTCCGGTGGTCGCCGCACTCCGAGTGTTATGTGGACCGACAGACACCTTCATCTATTCAAGCTCAGTAACGAGTTTCCGACAATTAAGGTTAGAAATAGGGATTGAAGTTTAAAGTCGCTAGCTGGAATTTAAGCTCAATTCGCTCTCGGCTGACCATGTCACGACCTGGCTGCAAGCTTGCGAACCGGGTGTGTTGTCGCTACAGAATTGAAAGGGACGGAATTTCCGTCCGAAGCCTTTCAATCGCTTGGGTATGAGAGCGTTGGGGTGACACCGAAGGCCTATAACGGGGTTGCCATTCTGTCGCGACATCCGATGAAGACGATTGCTAACCAAGGCTCTCGTCGGAGACGATTCCGACAGCCATGCGCGGTTCTTGGAGGTAATCATCAAAGGCGTCTGCATCGCCTATTGGCGAATCGTGTGAAATGAATGTCCACGCTTCCTGTCCATTACCCGGAAGGTTTTGAGTGAAACGCCCGATAGCGACAGTTGCCCACTCATTGTTCAGTTTCAGGCACAAAGTTGCCCGGCTACCAGCTTCCACTCGGCTCCACGTTTGCACTAGACCATCGTGAATCGTACCGTCTGATGTAGCTCCGCATCGAAGATGGTCAACGTGTCGATCACGACTGCTTTGCTCCTGTCGAAAATCTTCACGATTGGTTCTTCCATTTTGAACGAAGCGAAGGACGTAGGTTCTTCATGAAAGGCCAAGATCGGTGCCTTGCCCGCGGTCTGTCCCCCGGCTCCGACGCAAACGAAATCATCGGCAATGATGCGGTTCAGCTCCGCCAGGTTATTGTTTCCCATGGCTCCAACGAATTTTCGCTAGCAGGTTCCGCGGGTTTCGGCTGCTGCTCAACCCGCTGGAGCAAAGCAACGGTACAGTGATCCAAGGATCCAAGGTGCCGAGTCATGTGGAAGCGCGCGTGATCGGGAAGAACCGAAGCGCCCTCAACGAACGGCACGATCCAGTAAGCAGTCGTCCCCTTGGCCTTTAGCTACACCGCAGTTTGCAGCGGCTCACTATCTGCTGACCGAGCTTCCTTGGGCATCGGGATGCTTACAATCACAGAGGTACCTGAACCATGCGATTCGATTTTCATCTCTCCGTGGAATTGACGTATGCGCTCTCGAATGCCCCTGATCCCAACGCCTGAGCCGCGGGACTGAATGTCCAACAAGCGCTCGGGCGATATGCCTTTTCCGTGATCCCGCACCTCTGTTCGGACAATCTCTCCTTCGCAAACTACTCGGATAAGAGCGGTCTTGCTGCCGGAGTGTCGGTGGATATTTGTTAAGCATTCCTGCACCAGACGAAAGATTGCAAGCTCCATATCGCTCGGCAGCCTTCCAACATTATCGGCAACATCCAGGGTGATGACTACGTCGCTGCGTTCTGCCAGCCCCTCTACGTACCAGTTAAGTGCAGACGCGAGCCCGCTTTCGTCCAGCAGGGGTGGATGTAACAGGTAAGACGTGGTGCGTATCTCGCGATGTAATTGCTGAACCATCGCCTCGATCTCTTTTCCTTCTCTTGCCAACTCCGGCGCAACGCCCTCTGCCCGGCGAACCAATTGCGCGAGGTTCATGCCGAGGACCGCCAATGTTTGCCCAGCACTGTCATGTAATTCGCGGGCAATACGCCGTTGTTCTTCATCTTGCGCCTTCATCAGGCGCGTCATATCATCGGCGATCCGAACCTTCTCTGCTGCCTCTTTCTGGTCATGGATGTCGAGACAACCGCCAACATATCCTTCAAACGTTCCATCCGACGCGTAGCGTGGCACTCCTCGATCCAGTATCCAGCGGTATTGCCCCGTGTGATGCCGCATCCGGTACTCCATCTCAAACGGACGACGGGCATCGAAGTTGTTAACGTAGATTTGCAGGCAGTTGTCGAAGTCCTCTGGATGCACGTTCTCCGCCCAGCCATTGCCTGACTCTTGTTCGAGAGTACGTCCGACGAAATCCAACCATCCCTTATTGAAGTAATAGCAAAGCTTGTCCGTCCCCGCCATCCAGACCAGGACGGGCGAAGCATCCGTAATCACGCGAAAGCGTTGTTCGCTTTCCCGCAATGCCAGCTCAGCCTGCTTTTGCGCTGTAATGTCCCGCGCCACCTTCGAGGCTCCAATTACACGTCCCGATGAATCTGTCACCGGGGAAATGGTCAGTGAGACATCAAGGAGGCTGCCATCCTTCCGCCTGCGGGCGGTGTGGAAATGGTCAACGCGCTGCCCCCGTCGGAGACGGGCGAGAATGTCTGACTCTTCAGCGCGGCGGTCTGATGGAATGATCAGGGTGATATGTTGCCCGATGGCTTCTTCAGGGGTGTACCCGAATATCCGTTCCGCACTCTTATTCCAACTCGTGATAACGCCATCCAGGTTCTTGCTGATGATGGCATCATCGGAGGAGGCAACAATGGCAGCCAACAGACCCGTTATTTCTTCCCCTTGCTTGGGCTCGCTCATATCCTCTGGCGACGTGCTAACCAGCTTAAGGTTGTCGTCGCATACTGGGTGCAGTGCTTGATCACAGCACCAGGTCCCATCTGATGAACAGAACTAGCATTCCCCGCCCTACGTCGCCATCGGCGGCCTTCGCGAGGACTGCACGTCTATGCTAGCCATTCTGCCGAAAGATGCCAAATACAGTAAACACTGTAGGCGACACCGCTGTGCCTCGGAACAACAAAGACGACGGAGTTGAGCATAAACCCGGACCAATCACCACGGGAATCCCTCCTCCCGGTTGGCTAACATTCGCCGGGCTAAGGGATAATGCAGACCTGGGGAATGACCTGTGGACGATTTCGACAAGTGAGCAATTTTGAACAGTTCTCTGTTTTCTTGAGACCTACTATTCCAATTGAGAAAAAACCCTTGGGGCGGTCATGGGTTAGTCTCGGCCGGGGGTAATCTTTGGACCCTCACGGCTACCCGTCTTCTACCGATCACGGTTGGATATGGCGCAAACTGAACCGGCGTCGGAACCGATACCCTGTGTCCCAGGTTCGATCGGAGCTCTTCCCATGCATCGTTGGGATTGTAAAAAGTAGTGAAATCCTGCATCCAACTTCCCGGGGAAAGGGAACTTTTATGAGCAAGACGAGCAAAGCAAGTTTTTTTATTCTTCTGGCAACATCCATCGCACTGACGTTTGGAGTTGCAGCATGCAACCAGAACCCTGCCCCGGATACGGCCGCTCCAACTCAAGCGACGCAGCCCGACCAGTCGCAAGACCCAGCAGCGTCAGCCAACCTGGCCCCTGCGAGCGAGACGCAGACGGCTGGAACCAACGATCAGCCGGCCCAGAACGATGCTGCTGCTAATAATGACGACGATGACGACTCAAGCTACGGGCAGCCGGCGCTCGAAGCGTCCGCCGCTCCACCAGAGCTTCCGGAATATTCCCAGCCTGAATGCCCCGGCGATGGCTACCTGTGGACGCCCGGATATTGGAGCTATTCTGCGCAAGGCTATTACTGGGTACCGGGCGCATGGGCGCGGCCGCCGCAGGTGGGTTATCTATGGACGCCCGGCTACTGGGGATTTTCCGGTGGCAGCTACCGCTACCACTATGGATTCTGGGGCCAGCACATCGGTTACTACGGCGGCATTAACTATGGATTCGGCTACGTGGGCGCTGGCTATCAAGGCGGCTACTGGAACGGAAATCGCTTCAACTACAACCGTTCGGTCAGCAATGTGAACATCAGCAACGTACAAGTATATAACCGCACCGTAACGAATACGGTCGTCATCAACAATACTACCGTCAACATCACCAACAACCGTTCCAGCTTCAACGGCCCCGGAGGCGTCATTCGCAAGCCTCTGCCGACTGAAATCGCTGCAACGCGCGAGCAGCGCATTCCTCCGATGAGCACGCAGTTGCAGCAGCAGCAGGCGGCAGCACAGAACCGCCAGCAGTTTGCCTCCGTTAATCACGGCAAACCGACCCTTGTCGCAGCGGCGAAGCCCATCGCCGCAGGCAAGCCAATCGCTCCTGTGATTCCTGCCCGCGCCACCGCGCCGGCACGACCGGCGTCGACAAACGCGCAGCCCAATCGTCCCCCGCCGGCTCCGACACCGGCACGCGCCGCTGCTCCGGCTCCGGCTAAGCCTGCTGAACCCATGAGGAAAGCAGCTGAGCCCGCACAACCTGCCGCTAAACCTACTGCTCCGTCGGCGCGGACAAAGCCCGCTCCGGCGACTGGCGAACGGGGTACTCAACCATCACAACCGGCTGCTCATCCGCAACCAGCAAAACCGGAGAAGCCAACGACTCCGAACACGCCAGCCCCCAAGTCAACGCCGAAACCTGAAGCCAAGCCCTCGTCTCCGGTCGCAAAGCAGGCGCAACATCCTGCACCGGTTAAACCAAGAACGCCACCTTCTCCGGCCAATAAGGAAACGCCAAAAGAAAAGGAGAAGCCGAACTAAACAGGGGATGTTTCTTAGCGCGTTGCAGTTGTCCGCCCACACATCGGCATTACGCACTGTCGTGCCTCAATGCCCAGACCCTCAGAAAGCTCTCAACCCCGAAACATCGCACTTGTAACCGAACGGTTACAAGTGCTGATGGTAGGCTAACGGTACACCTCACCCAAGACTGTGAATCCCGGTTTGGAATCCCAGCGTCGTCCTGGGAAATATCGTCGGAATGGCCGAGGACGATCGTTCTTCCCGAAGACGTAACTGCCCTCTCCGCAGGGTGAAAGTCAAAGTCAACACTCGATTTTGGGTCAAGAGACCCCTGACTGTCCGAAGCGATTCATCTCATAAAGACGGCCTTTCGTTGGCGAGATGTCAGAAGCCAGGAGCCCCGTACCGGCGGGGGCAATTGCATGAAGCACCGCATGATCCGGAAGCGCAAATATCGTCGAACCTTGTCCGGCGACACGGGCTGGATCGAATTCAAACGGCGATAGAGCTGACCGTCTGCACCGCACGTGGCCCACAGTGAGTCCTTGCCAGGAGGACCAATGGTCGTAACCGCGATTTCACACATCGTGAGCCTAAAGACTTTGGCAAAAGCAGAGGCACCCGACAGTCTGGGTTGCGGTATCATCTTCCCCATGTTCACCAGAATTTACCCTCTGCTGCTGTTACTGGTGAGTGGCGCTTCCGCCCAGCAAACCCCCAATCTGCGGGTTCAGTCGAATGTGGTGCTGGTACCGACTCTGGTCAAAGATGCGGAAGGCCATGTCGTCTACGGCTTGACCCAAAGCGATTTCGTGATCGAGGATGATGGCGCAGAACAGGCGGTTTATTTGGACCAGTCTGCCGAGTCCGAGCCAGCGTCGGTGGTAGTGGCGGTTCAGACTGGGCGGAGGGCGTGGCGGGAATATTCCAGAATGCGTGGCATCGGCCCGATGCTGACGCCTGTGTTCGATCAACTCCGATCCCGGGTGGCCCTGGTCGAGTTTGATAGTCACGTCCGTTTGGTCGAGAACTTCAGCGATGATGAAACATCCATTTATGAAGACCTCAAGAATCTACAAGCGGGCGATAACGGAGCAGCCATTCGCGATGCCGTAGACTTTTCCGTTCGCTTGCTTGAAAAAGAGCCAGCCGACCGCCAGCGGGTGCTGCTCTTGGTGAGCGAAAATCGCGACCATGGAAGTCACGTCACCAAAACTGATGACGTCGTCGCCGCCATCGGAAACAGCAACACCGTCGTCTATGCGCTGGCATTCTCGCCATCGCTCTCGCAGGTACTGGACACCGAGCGAGGTGTGAACAGGGATGAGGCTTACTGGGATGCGCCTCCGGACATAATAGGCACTCTTCTGATGGCCAGGAACGCAATGAAGAAAAATATTACCAAGGCAATTGCAGAGATGACTGGAGGTGAGTACGAGTTGTTCACAACTCGAAAAGGCTTTGAAGTTCGGCTAGTTGATTTCAACAATCACCTGCATAGCCGATATGTGTTGAGCTTCGCTCCCCAAGAACCTCATCCTGGGCTCCACCAGATTCAGGTACGTTTGAAGCAATCTTTGCCTCGAACAACTATTCTGTCGAGGACCAGCTATTGGGCAATGGGAACGATTCCGTGAGCGCGCACAGATTGTCCGCCGCCGGATATGACTGGTGGGCGCCAGTTGGGCCTGCCGTGGCGATCTTGCTGGGACAGAGAAGTGTCCTGGCGCGGGCCATCTGGGAGCGTTCGGACTCAAATACGTTTGTCTCTTTGTTCTGTGGATCGGAGGTGAGTTGGAGTTGTTCGGTCAGTTCCGGGGTGCGCGGACCGAATCGGGAGGGCCATGGCGCTAGCGACTATCGTCCTGCGAGGCTGAGGATGGCTGATGGTTGGGCGCGTAATCCTCCGTATTCGGGTAAATGTCGGCCGGGGAGTAGCCATAGTCCCACCATGGGTTGTACCAGTACGGTGGCCAATCCCAGAACGGACCCCAGCCCCAGCCGAACCCCCAGCCCAAGCCAAGCCCCCAGCCGCAGCAGCCCCAGCCAAAACCAGAATATCCGCCACGAAAGCCGAATCCCCCGTGCCAACCCGAGTTGGCGAATCCCAAGCCACCGCGATTGAAAATGGCGCTCTGCGTGGGGCGTGGGTTCGAGGTCAGCGCCGATCCAGCCGCGCTGCCGGCGTTTCCAAAGGAGTGCCACTGCCCGTCGGCAATAGCCGCGTGGGCCGTCGTCATTCCACTGGCTGATCTTCCAGCCGCGGTCCCACTGCCCGACCTTCCGGCCATGCTCGCACTCTTGCCGGAGCCAAACGAATGCCAGCCGGGGGAGGCGTCACGGGAACCTCCTCGGCCCTCCCAGGACCAAGGTCTTGCTTCGCCGGAATTGCGTCCCGACGGCGAGGCTCCGCGCATGTTTCCGTAGGAGCCTCCTCGTCCGCCGTCGCCGCCATAATATCCTCCACCGTGATAGCCGCCGCCATAGGAACCACCACTACCGTGGAAGCCGCCACCGCCGCCGTGAAAACCACCTCCTCCTCCCCCACCACCACCGCCGTGGCCGCCACCACCGTGCTGGGCAAGAGCGGTCGTCGGCGCGCAAGCCAGGGCGACAGAAGCGATTCCGGCAAGAAGAGCGTTGAGAAAGGTGGATTTCCTCATGTCATTCCCCTCCACCCAACAGTAGTCGGTTGCCCGGGGAGGGCAAACCCTATCCTGTCCTGTTTGGACTCTTGTTCCACCTCGGAAGTTGCCCAGCCGGGCCAGAAAACGGACTCGCGTGGATGAGTCTGAACAGGCTCTCGCACTCGTAACCGCAGCAATGCAATAAGGGATATTTCGACAGGTAGCCTCGTCGCCACTGTTTTCGAGATTCTATAATCTTTGATACGAGAGGTGAGACATGAAGAGGATGTTGCCTACCCCCGTCATGTTCTCTTACTGGTGAACCCCACGCGGCTTTTTGCAAAGAGTGAAACAGTCGCGCGCAGTCGGTCGACGAGAACATGGAATTCCAAGCATCCGAATAGGGCGATCGGGCCTACTTAGGAAGAGGTAACCCAACAGTTTTGCCCGTCTGAGCGGACTGCCGTGCCGCATCGAGAATCTCGGACGCAATTACGTTGTTCTGCAGAGAGGACAGGCTAATTCCTTCCTGGACTTCGCCGTTCATGACCGCCTCCAGGTAGTGCAACGGATCGTCGTACGGGGCGGGGAGAGACTGCCCCTTTATTATCTGGCCTTCGGACTCATTCGCCTTTCGGACTTCCATGCGCTCGGAGTCGATGGTTTTGGCATAGCCGGTGCGCCCATAGACATCCATCTGCTTTACCGCGAAAGGCCAATTCCAGGAGGCCTGAACAATGGCGACCGCGTTCTTGTAGATCAGTGTGATCTCCGCTTCGTCGTCTACATTGGGATAAAGATCGGGCTGCAGTTGCTTGGTAACGGCGGTTACGGATAGCGGAGCCTCGCCATCCATAAGCCAAGTCATCAGATTCGCTCCGTAGCAGCCGAAATCGAACAGAGCTCCGCCGCCGTTCTGTTTGGGATCGGCTAGAAAGTTGAGGAACTCGGGTCCGAACACGCCGAGCAGCTTGGGGCCACGGTGGCCGTCTCGAAAGACCGTCTTCACGATGGGACCGAGAGTACCCTGCTGCAGCAGATGGAAGGCCTCGGTATTGCTTGGGTACCAGGAGGTTTCCAGGTTGACCAGGACATGAATCCTGCCACGCTGGGCGGCGTCTTGGATGGCGAGCGCATCTTTGTAGCTGATGGCTAGAGGCTTCTCCACCATCACGTGGACGCCCAGGGCAGCGCATTCCTCGACGACCCGCCTGTGGTCGCTCGGGGCCGTGAACACCAGAACCGCCTGAGGATGAACTTGCGAGACCATCTCCTGAATGCTGCGGAAGCGAAGGCCGGGGGACATATGGTGGCGCTGCGCGTAGGAGTCAAAAAGCGCCTGGTCTGACTCGACGACACCGACAATCTGAATATCGGGGCGGTTCAGCAGTCCGCCGGCGGGTGCGAGCGCTCCGCCCCGCAGGGAAAACTCGATGTGCCCGTGCTCAAGACCGACAATGCCCACCTTCAGTGGAGGATTGGGATTGGCGGCACCCGCCAGTTGCTGTACGGCAAGAAGAGCGATGATCAGGAGAAGAGACTTTTTCATGTGTTTCCTTTTCTTAACTCCCAGTACACTCTCGTCCGCAGAGCCGGCGTACTTCTTGAACCGCAAACCAGTCCGCGAGTCCGCTTCGCCCTGTCGATACGGCCAGTCGGCCATCTCGGCAAACCAAGGCTATCATGCTCAGTTATTGTTAACGCGCGTCTCAAAATCCCCCCCGTCAGTCTTCCGGGCACATTCTGCGCCGGGCTCGCCTGCGATCCTGCTTGAATAAAACTTGCCTCGGCGGCTAGCAGTAGGTTTAGAATTCCCGCGCCATGAAAAAACTCCTCGTCTGCTCTCTGTTGGTTTTCGCTTCCGCCCTGCTTCTCGAACAAGCTCTAAGCGCATCAGCCCAGCCGGCCATCCACGCCCCCCGCGCGCAAGCGCCTGAAATGCTCTCCG
>Ga0210391_10005270_pt1 | contig 10674 bp, 4 predicted proteins | sample IncBWC12OmetaG_FD_160573 | JGI IMG/M metagenome (GOLD analysis project Ga0210391, IMG submission 160573) | Forest soil microbial communities from Barre Woods Harvard Forest LTER site, Petersham, Massachusetts, United States - Inc-BW-C-12-O ...
CCGGACGGCACTCGTCTTGCCTTTGTGTCGGGACGTGACGATCACAGCTTCATCGGGATCTACACAGCCGCCGGAAAGCCGCTTCTTTACCTCGCACCCTCGACCAGTTTCGATCAACAACCTGTGTGGTCGCCGGATAGTCATTCCATCGCCTTTATGCGGCAACCCAGCCAGGGCGATGCGCCCGAGAATTTTCTGACACCGCATCCGCACCCGTTTTCATTCTGGGTCGCCGATGCTTCTAGTGGCCAGGCGCGCAAGGTTTGGGGCTCACCCGACACACTCGCCGGCTCGCTTCCGAATCTGGCAGAGAATGAGCCGCTGTACTGGATGGCGGACGGCAAGCTCGTCTTCCTCGCCGAACTCGACAACTGGCCGCATCTGTACGCGGTGGATACAGGCGGCGGAGATGCTCGGCTGTTGACGCCTGGAAGCTTCATGGTAGAGAACATCGCACTCAGTCCGGACCATCGCACCCTGGTCTACAGCGCCAACACAGGCAACACTGCTGACGATGAAGATCGCCGCCATCTCTTTCGCGTGGGGACCAGCGGGCGTGCTCCGGAGCCGCTGACGGGCGGAGACGGGCTGGAATGGTCTCCGGCTGCGCTGGCAGATGGCAAGGTTGCTTACGTCAGTGCGGGCGCGCAGCGTCCCGCTGCCGTGGCTGTTTCAGAGCGGGTGGGACAGGTCCATGTTATGGAAACAGGGAGCGCGAAGGATTACCCATCGAGCGCGCTGATCGTTCCTAAGCTGGTCAGTTTCAAGTCTGCGGACGGTCTTACCATTCAGGGGCAACTCTTTCGCAGTGCCAACGCAGCTAATCAGCAACCAGGGCTGATCTTTGTGCATGGCGGACCGCCACGACAAATGCTGCTCGGCTGGCACTATATGGATTACTACAGCAATGCCTACGCGGTGAATCAATATCTGGCAGCATATGGCTTCACTGTCCTCTCAGTGAACTACCGGCTGGGTATCGGCTACGGCCGGGCGTTTCAGCACCCGGAGCACAGCGGCCCCGCCGGAGCGTCTGAATACCAGGATGTCGTCGCCGGGGCGGAATATCTACAGCATGTGGAAGGCGTGGATCGAGACCGCATAGGCATCTACGGCGGTTCTTATGGAGGATATCTCACCGGTCTCGCTTTGGCTCGAAACTCGGATGTCTTCAAGGCAGGCGTCGATTTTCACGGCATTGCGAACTGGATTCCGGAGCTCGCCAAAGGGGGTGCGTTCCCCGAGCATTGGTACGAGACGAATGAGGATTGGAAGCGCGCTGTGGCCACCGCTTTCGCCGCCTCACCGGATGCCGATGTTGCGAAGTGGAAATCGCCTGTGTTGTTAATCCATGGAGACGACGACCGTAACGTGCCCTTTGACCAGACCGTCGATTTGGCCCATCGTCTTGAGCAACAGCACACTCCCATGGAAGAGCTCGTCATCCCCAACGAGATTCATGGTTTTCTCCGCCGGGCTAGCTGGTTACAAGCAGACGAAGCCACTGTCGAGTTCTTTTCCAGGCAGTTTGGCATAAAGGCTCAGTAACTCTTAGCGTTCGATAGACGAGCTTTTTGGCTCTATCCCCGCCACCAATCGCGATCCGTTAGGAGCTTCGAATGAACGCCCGTTAACTCTATCCCCGAACCAATCGCCGGGTGCCCCACATCTCGCTCGTTTTTCGCGAGATGTGGGATACCGCAGACCTCCCCCTCAAGCCTTTCGCGGGTCGACAGATCTTCAGGGGTGCCCCATGTTCGCACCAGCGTACGTGGGCCGAAAATGTTGGGCGAAGCCCACCACAGCCTTTCGTTCCGGTGGTGGCGGAGATATAGTAAAAGCGGAAGTTTCGCGGCTACTTCTTTCCGCCTTTGATGAGCACACCGCCCTTGACCACCACATCAGGATGTTCGAGCACCTCAATACTGGCTAGTGGATCCGCGGTCAAGGCAATCAGATCAGCGAAATGACCGGGAGTGAGTGAACCTACATCTGAAGACCGCCCAAGCAAATCAGCCGCCGAAGTCGTAGCCGCCTTGATGGCTTCTGCAGGGGTCATACCGTACATCACCATGTAATGGAACTGGCGCGCATTGTCGCCATGCGGATAGACGCCGGCATCCGTACCAAAGGCCATCTTCACGCCGGCGGCATGCGCTTTGCGAAAATTATCCCGCTGCGTCTGTCCCAAAGCGCGCTCCTTGATTAGGTTTTCCTGAGGCATCCCGATTTTGGGGCCTTCCTGAAGAATGTAATCGTCATCGTAAATATCCATAACAAAGTAGGTCCCGTGAGCTTTCGCCATGGCGATACCCTCATCGTCGACCAGAGAAGCGTGCTCGACTGAGTCAATACCTGCTTCAATCGCCCACTTGATGGACTGCGCACCGTGCGCGTGCGCGGCGATTTTCCGTCCGGCCTGGTGAGCCGTGTCAGCCGCAACCTTGAGTTCCTCGAGCGAGTACTGGGGTGCCCCGGGCTGGTCTCCTTTGGACAACACACCACCTGATGCAAGAATCTTAATGACGTCCACCCCATACTTCACCTGCTCCCGGACCGTCTTGCGGACCTCTTCGGAGCCGTCTGCAATCTGGAAGTCGTTCTTGCCGGGAAACAGAGTGTACGTAACTTCGGGAGCGTAGTTGTTAAGGTCCCCGTGGCCTCCGGTGATGGAAATACCCGGCCCGGAAGCAACGATGCGCGGGCCTGGGATGAAACCGGAATCAATATTCTTACGCAGATCCACGGCCAGAAAGGGAAGAGATCCAACATCGCGAACAGTGGTAAACCCAGCCTCCAGAGTTTTTCTCGCGTTGACGACCCCGGCAATGGCGGAGTCGAAGGGACTGTCCTTGAACTTATCAATCTCCTCGTAACGATCGGCGCGAGAGCCTAGATGGGTATGGCAGTCAATAAGGCCGGGCAGAACATATTCCCCCGAGAGATCGAGAACCTGCGCCCCGGCAGGCGGGTTGAACCCGCCAGTTTCAACGGATTGGACTCGTTGGTTTGCAACCACCAACGTGGCATTGTCGACGTAGCGACCCGTGGCGGGATCAAAAAGGTGGCCTGCGCGAATGTAGCTAAGGGGGACAGGAGATGAGGTTTGTGCGATCGCGTTGGAAGTGAAGACCGAACACACGACAATCAATGCGGCAAAGATAGTTCGCACAGAAATCCCTTCGTGGGCGAGATAAAAAATGAGCCTTCATTGTATGGCCAGTGGGATGGAGAAGTGGGATAAATCTGGTTGGTTCATTCACTGCGAAGCGACCGCATGGGATCGACATTCGCTGCTCTCCAGGCTGGATTCAAACTTGCCAGCAGCGCGGTGAGCATCAATATGCCGGCGGCAAGAGCAAACATAGCGGCGTTTTCTGCCCGCACCTGATAGAGCAACCCGGTCAAAACACGAACGCCAAGCGCCGAACCAGCGACACCCAGCACAATTCCGGCGGCTGCCAAAATAAGAGCTTCCCGGATAACACTGATAAGCACCGCCCTGCGACTTGCACCCAATGCCATGCGGACAGCAATTTCATGCGTGCGCCGCGCGACTAACTGCGCCAGTACTCCATATAAGCCGACTATGGCCAGAACCAAAGCCAGCACCGCAAAACTCCCAAACAGCACGGTGCGGAAACGAGGCTGTGACAACACCGCGGACTGCTGGTCCTTCATCGTGGTCACGCTTGCCAACGGAAGATCACGATCCAGCGAGGCAAGCTGCCGCTCAATTCCACCGACCAGCCCCAGCGGGCTTTCTTTGGTCAGAACCATCAGACACAGCGATGCGGGTGGATCCTGCGTGAGTGGACGATAGACCGTCGGTTGTTCGACGTAGCCCATCTCTTGAAACACGGTGATCGTCTTGATGTCGGCGACAACCCCAATGATCCTAAGCCACGGCTGCGAAGCATCGTCGGCACGGCTTAATTTGACGGCGCGTCCGATCGGATCGCTATGGGGGAAATACTTATTTGCCAGAGCCTCATTCACGATCGCAACCTGTTGTGTTTCTTTTCGGTCCTGGGTATCAAAGACTCTCCCTCGGAACACTGGAATTTGCATCGCGCCAAAAAAACCTGAGCTCACACTCTGCGTTGCAATGCCACCCGGGGAAAATCCGGCATCCCCTTCCACCGATAGTGCATTTTCTCCCGAGGGTGTGGAACGTGACGCTTCTGTGACCGCCTCCACGCCATTCAGCGCGGATATCTTTTCCGCCAGCCCCGCGGCAAACCTTGATCTGGCATCGGCGTCGTCGTAATGCTCATTGGGTAGATTGATTGTGGCAGTCAGGACGCGATCTGTCCGATAACCCAACCGGGTCGATGCCATGTTCCATAGGCTTGCAGCAAGCAGTCCCGCTCCCACAAAGAGCATCAGGGAGAGGGCCATTTGCATGACTACCAGGGCGCGCGAAGTCCGCTGTGCGGAAACATCGCGGCCTACGCTGCGTTCGCCGTTGTTGAGCACAAAATTCGGATCTACCCCGGATGCCCGCCACGCCGGGATCAACCCAATCGCGATTGCCGAACCAACGCCTAACAGTGCTGCGAACAGAAGAACGCGCCAGTCGAGCGCAACCACATTGCCCGGCGGCAACTCGACCGGGTTGGCACTGCGGAACCAGTGGATCGTTGAGACCGCCAGCACAACTCCAACGCCGGTCCCGCATAGGGCCAGCATCAAGGATTCGGTAAGCATCTGTTGCATGAGGCGCGCGCGGCCAGAACCCAATGCAGTGCGAACCGCCATTTCGCGCGAGCGCCCACTGCTGCGGCTAAGCAATAGGTTAGTCACGTTAAGGCATGTCATCAGCAGGATGAAGCCCACGGCACCGGAAAGCACCCAGAGCCCGGTCCGCAGCTCTCTCCCCGCAAGCCAGGTAAAGTTAACCTGCAAATCGAGCACCGTAGGTGTAGCAGAAGCGAGCAGAGAAAGGTTCGCGGGAGCTTCCGGCAAAGTTCGCTTTTCAATAGCATTGAGTTCCGCTTCGGCCTGCGTATGTGTCACTCCAGGCTTCAACAACCCAAAGACGCCTGTCATGGATTCCCAGGGCTTGTTTGCGAATACTCCCGTGGAAGTCATCAAAGACCACGCATTCGCCTTTCTTGGGTAGAACGTAAAGTCCTTCGGCATCACCCCAACGACAACACAGCTGGATCGATCTACCGCAAGGCTCTGGCCGGCGATGTTCCTGGGCGCGCCCAACTGATCCCGCCAAAACGGATAGGCGAGGACCAGTGTGCAGGCATTTTGTAAGTCGTTGTGGTTGAAAGTTCTGCCGATCTGGGCTTCGGACCCCAGCATAGCGAAGAAATCTGCACTGGCCGGAATCGCCAAAAGCCCGATTGGTTTGCCGCGCCATTTGACCGTGTTTCCGTTGGTTGCCCAGCTCAGCGCTGCCAGTTTCTCAAAACTCTGGCTGCCGCGTTGCCACTCTTCAAACTCACGGTAGGTATCAAACCAGGCGCCGGTTCCGCGGTGCGCCGCATCGGTCTGCCATACCACGACCAGCCGGCTTGCGTTTTTATAGGGTAAGGGTCGCAACAGCACAGCGCTGACTATGCTGAAAATGGCTGTATTCGCCCCGATGCCAAGGGCTAGAGTTGCAATCACGGCGACAGCAAATCCCGGCGATTTGCGTAGCTGCCGGAATGCATAACCAACGTCTCGCCATAAGTTCTCGAGGTGTAAGGCGCTGTCCGCGCCGGCTACTCTCTCCCCGATCACCGAAGGATTGCCAAACTTCAGCAGCGCATCGCGCCGTGCCTCTTTGGCAGCCATCCCGGCGGCTATGTTGTCCGCAATGCGCATCTCGAGATGCGACTTAACCTCAGCATCGATCTCGCGCTGCATCCGCGAGCGTGAGAAGAGGTTTAAAACGCGGCGAGTCAGCGACAAAGGATTGCCTCACACCTAGACAACTTGGGAAGAGACTACAAAAAGACGATCAGGAATGTCAAGGATCTACCTGTGCTACTTATCGATAAAGAGCAGCAGCGATCGCCCTCCTGCAATGACTTTGCTGGCGGGCTCCTTGCCTCGAAACGGGTCTTCGATATCCTCTGTGCTCATGAGCTGACACCATTGCCCACCAGTTCGGCACTGTGGAAGGGTGAATTCCACTCCTTCCTGGGCCGCGTTGATGATCAACAGGAAACTGTTATCAATGACGGGCTTGCCATCCTCGTCGGTGACCTCCAGCGTTTGGCCATTCAAGAGAACGCAAACAGCACGATTCCAATCCGTGTGCCAGGTTTCATCGGAAACCTGCTTTCCATCCGTATTGAACCATGCGATATCCATCTCCACGATATCCTCGCCTTCTTTGCGGATCGGGCGGTCCTGAAAAAATTTCCGGCGGTGAAAATTCGGGTGAGACGAACGAATGTGAATGAGCCGCACAGTAAATTCGAGAAGGCGTTTCCGTGGCTCATCCAAATTCCAGTCGTACCACGCCAGCTCATTGTCCTGGCAATAGGCGTTGTTGTTCCCTCGCTGCGAACGAGCTACCTCATCGCCTCCTGCAAGCATTGGCACGCCTTGCGACAGCATCAGCGTCGCTAGAAAATTACGCATCTGGCGTTCGCGGAGCGCGTTGATCGCCTGATCATCGGTCGGCCCTTCGACGCCCATATTCCATGAATCGTTGTTGTCTGTGCCGTCCCTGTTATTGTCCTGGTTGGACTCATTGTGCTTCTGGTTGTAGCTGACCAGATCGCATAGCGTGAAGCCGTCATGCGCGGTCACGAAGTTGATGCTTGCATACGGTTTGCGGCCGTCGTCCTGATAAAGATCGCTCGATCCAGTCAGACGGTAGGCGAAATCCGATAACTGGCTCGGATCACCGCGCCAAAACCGCCGCACCGTGTCGCGGTATTTCCCATTCCACTCCGCCCAGAGAACAGGGAACTGACCGACCTGGTAGCCGCCTTCGCCAACATCCCACGGTTCCGCGATCAGCTTCACATCCGCCAGCGTCGGGTCTTGATGGATGGTTTCGAAGAACGGCGACAGTTTGCTGACATCGTGGAGCTCACGAGCAAGCGTGGACGCAAGATCGAAACGAAAGCCATCGACATGCATCTCGGTCACCCAGTAACGCAGCGAATCCATAATCATCTTAAGCACTTGCGGATCGCGTACATTGAGCGTGTTCCCGGTGCCTGTGTAGTCCATGTAATAGCGCGGATTGTCCATCAACCGGTAGTAGGTCGAATTGCAGAGCCCTCGCCAGCTGAGTGTCGGTCCCAACTGATTGCCTTCACATGTGTGGTTGTAGACCACATCGAGGATCACTTCGATCCTCGCAGCATGAAAGGCTTTGACCATCTGCCTAAACTCGTTTACCTGTCCACCGGTGTCGCCGGTGGAGCTATACCGGGACATGGGGGCGAAGTAACCCAACGTGTTGTAACCCCAATAGTCGGTGAGTCCTTTATTGACCAGGTGGCCTTCGTCGATAAAGTGGTGGATGGGAAGAAGTTCCACAGCCGTAATGCCGAGCTTTTTGAAGTAATTGATGCTCACTTCGTGGCCAAGCCCGGCATAGGTCCCTCGCAGGTTTTCAGGGATTTCCGGATTGCGAATACTGAAGCCCCGAACATGAACCTCGTAGACGACTGAATCTGCGAACGGTATGTCGAGCCGGCAATCGCCTTCCCAGTCAAATTTGCTTTCGGTCACGACGCACTTTGGAACACCGGCCGCCGAATCCTGAGTGTCTATTTTGAGATCGTTCCCGGAAGCCGCATCATGACCGAAGATGGGCGCCTTCCAGTCGACCTTGCCCGAGATCGCTTTCGCGTAAGGATCGATCAGGAGTTTCGCGGGATTGAACCGGCGCCCCTTTTCCGGCTCCCACGGACCATAGACGCGATATCCATAGAGTTGGCCAGGCTTAATGGAGCAGAGCAGGCCGTGCCACACATGGGCTGTTCGCTCGCGAAGCGTCACGCTGCCGGTCTGTTTGCCATCCGCGTCAAACAGGCAAAGATCAACCCGGGTGGCGCCTTCTGAAAAGACCGCAAAGTTGGTGCCCTTGCTGGAACTGGTGGCGCCGAGAGGGTAGGGGCGGCCAGGCAAAAGAGTAAGGTCCATGCTCCTCAGATGCATCAGTTGTGGGATTTGCTTTTCTCGAGCCCCGGTAGAGTATTACCTGTCGCAGATTATTGACACAAAGTTCTTGACGAGAGACAAACCGTCAAAGTAGATTGTTGCACGATAAGAGGACCAAAGCGCGCAAAACGGTATCGCTGCGACGCTTTGGATGTTACGATTCGCACGCTCGTTGCATTGTTTCAGCAGAAGCTCGACTAACGCTTTCGTAACCTGATTTGTGGGCCCTGGAGTCGCAATATGCGTTGGTTCTCCGTTGTTGTGTGCTCGTTTTTGACCTTTCTCTTCGCCTCCGGAATGTCATTCGGACAATCCTTTTCAAGCAACGGCCTGTACTGCACGGCCGGTTTGATTCCCGACGGTTATATCGATTTCACGCAGCTGCCGGCGGCGCCGACGGGAGCGCCCGGCCAGCCTACGGCCCCGGTCACTGCGACGTTGCCGGTTCAGGGTGTGCCGGGATTGACGGTCACGGTGACCATCCCCGCTTTGACCGCGCAAAATGCCGGTCCTATCTACACGGTCAGCGGGGGAACTCTGCAATTAAACGCTCTGCCGGCTCAAGGCTCGTCGGAACCTCCTACCGTCCTCAGCCTGGAATTCAACCAATCGATCTATGGTATCGGTCTCAATACTGAGACCAGCGGAAGGTTTGACTACAGCTATACGCTGCAGGTGGGCACGCCGACTCCTGCACCGAGCCCCTTTTCAACCACCGCTGCCGGGTACACGCTGGATTACGAGAGCCCGCAAGCGCAGAGCCTGCAGATGGTTGGTTTGCAGACTCCGTTTCAGACCGCATCCGTTCAATTTACAGGGGCCGAGTTTACCAGGATAGCCCTCTCCAATGTCCGCGTGCGCTCAGCATCGGCACCCGATCCGTCGAAGGCAGTTCCCACCAAGGGATTGGAGCAATGGCTTCGCGCGGATACAGGGAGTATCTTCGGCGGCGTTTGGAAGGATCAGTCTGGCAAAGGCCATGATGCCTACCCAGGCACCACGGCTCCCGCTTTCACCGCGGATGGGCGTAACTGCCAGGCCGCCTGGTCGTTCAGTAATAACGCGTATTTTAGCTTCAATCTTCCCATTGCCGGCTGGAGTGAGATGACGGTATTTCTGGTAGCGAAGGCGACCACGGACGGACCCTCTGCCAACCTTTACTCGCAGAACAGCGCCATTCTTTGGACAGAGAACGAATACTGGGGCAATACCTTCGTCAGCCCATATCAGACGCATGTGTCTGCGCGGTTCGGTACCACTCGGCCGGGGAACAATCTCTTTTATGCCCGCCCGGGCGGCGGCGTCGGACAGGACTTTACCTCCACTCGCGCGGTGCACGACCATGAGGCCGACTCACTCTACGTCAACGGATTGCGTGTGTTCCGGCAGGGCGGTAAATGGCCGGTGCTCGGCGGCGTCACAGGCGCCGGGACCATTGGCGAAGGAATTAATCAAACATTCTTCAACGGTGAGATCAGCGAAATTCTGGTCTACAACCGGGTGCTTTGTGAAGAGGACGCAGCCGCGGTCGAGAACTATCTGGCGCAGAAATACGGCTTGCATTAGACCGGCGAGTTGGATTCATGCAAGATTGGCGGATGCCCAGAGCCGATCAACCAGGCGGCCGGCGCGCTGCTCGATGGCAGCCATGGCGTCCAGGACCACGTCTTCACGAAAGCGCCGCCCGACAATCTGAACCCCGGCAGGCAAATTCTCCACCAGGTCGACGGGCACGAACCCGGCCGGGAGCCCAAGATAGTTGATGCCGTAACTGTAGACCGCAGAGTCCCACAGGTCTTTCGTTTGCGCGTATCCCAGCGCGTCGTAATTCCACGAATAGCCCGGGCGCATGAGGAACGGGGTCAGCACCAACGGATAAGAATCCAGAAACACGTTCCAGGAACGCGCCATTCTCGTCTTTTCCGCGAGACCGGTGCGAACACCCTCGTAATCGAGAATTTTTCCCATCTCGTAGTACCAGGCGAAGATCCGGCGCAAGTCGTCGCTTCCGTGCTGATCTACCGTCGGACCCAAGGTTGCTTTGATCTCTGTGAGCAGCACACCCAGCCAGCCGCGCGCCGGATCCATAATGGATGGCGGCTCGGCTTCGATGACCTCATAGCCCGCATCGCGCAGATAATCTGCAGACCGGTTAATCAACTCTAGAATGCCCGGATGTATCGGGTATCCGTGACTGTTGCGTGTGACCGCGACGCGAACAGGCTGGGACAGAGGCTCGCCATCAAACGGCGCAGGTACCCACCAGGGATCGCGGACATCACCGCCGGCCATCACACGTGTAGCAAGACGCACATCCGCGACGGAGCGGGCGATCGCACCCTGAACCGAGGTGAGCTGCCAGTGCAGACTGCGCTCGACGGTCGCGGACGGGTTGAAGGCCGGGATGCGACCCTGTGTCGGCTTGAGCGTCACCACACCATTGGCGAAGGCAGGGAACCGCAGCGAGCCGGCGATGTCGTTGCCGTGATGGATCGCGCCGAACCCGGCCGCGGCAGCAACCCCGGCGCCTCCGGAAGATCCTCCCGG
>Ga0210391_10005271_pt1 | contig 10670 bp, 9 predicted proteins | sample IncBWC12OmetaG_FD_160573 | JGI IMG/M metagenome (GOLD analysis project Ga0210391, IMG submission 160573) | Forest soil microbial communities from Barre Woods Harvard Forest LTER site, Petersham, Massachusetts, United States - Inc-BW-C-12-O ...
TGGCCGTGATCGGTGCATATGATCACCGCCGTGTTCTCGTAGAATCCGCCGCGCTCAACTGCGCCGAGCAGCTTGCCCAGCCATGCGTCGATCATCGTCAGCTTGGCGCCGTAACATGCGAGAACCTGCCGCGCTTGCTCTCGCGTGAGCACGCCCCGAGCCAGACCGCCGCTCACGTACGGCGGCCAGATCATATGCGGTCCTTGCCACGACGAGTCGTACATCGACGCGTAGGGCTCGGGCGTGTCGAACGGCTCGTGCGGATCGAACTCGTCGACGAACAGCATGAACCGGTCGTGACTGCGCGCCGAGCGCTCGAGCCACTCGGTCGCAGCCGCCATCGTGCGCGGCCCCGGAAAATCCTGTTCGCCGCGAAAGTAGCCGCGCGAGTTATCGTACGGAGTATGCTCGCGCGCGAACGACGGCGCACCGATCCAGCTCGGGTCCGCCTGCGTCTGCCAGGGGTCGCTCTCATGCCCTCGCTGGTAATCCCACGCGGTGAAATCGGTGTGATAATTTTCGCCGCCCACCTCGAACAGATGCGGATGGTCCGACACCAGCTTGGTCACGACCCCCGCCGCGCGGAGATACGCGGTCAGCGGTCGTTCCCAGATTTCGATCGAGCCCCAAGGCTTCCACAAAAAATCGATCGCGCCGCACAAGATATCGTGACGCGCCGGGATACACGGCAGCGAGCCCGAGTAATGCCGGTCGAAGCGGACCGCGCGCCGCGCGAACGCGTCGAGATTGGGCGTGTCGAACTCGTGCCCGCCGTAGGCGCCGAGCATGTGGCGATTGAGACTGTCGAGCAGTATGACGATCGCGTTTTTGGGACGCCGCGTCGTGATTTCGGGCTCACTCATCGGGAAAATCCTAGCATCGGCGGAAGCGTCAAAAATAGCGCGATTCAGCGGCGCGTTCTGGTATGAAACCTTTACCTCTGCCCCTCGTCTATAGATGCGACCGCGCGGGTATGGACTTGCGTCGCGCCAAGGACTGGAATGGGATTCTGAAGAGCATTATGCGCCGTATGAAAAATCGAAGTGCGTCCGCATTAGCGATAGCCATCGCAATTTCCGGATGCGCCGTCGCGCCGCCGCCGATCGCGCATACGCCCAACGTCGTGGCGACGCCCGAGCAAGGCCGGGTCGCGATAAGCGTCGCGGCCGCACCGACCGTCGGCGAGGTCACTCCCGTTTACGTGTCAGTTGCCAACGGCACCGACGATACGCGCGCAGTGGTCCCGAGCCAGGTTTTCGCGCTCAACGACGCGGGCGAGCGAGTCGCACCGCTCCCGCCGGGTGAGGCCGCACGCCAGGCCGGCAGCGCCAAAGAACTCGAAGGCGCGGTGAAAAGCGGCGCCGTCAGCGGAGTCGGAGGCGCGGCGTTGGGCGCAGCCGCCGGAGCTATAGCCGGCACTGCGGGCCGTTCGGCCGGATGGTTTGGCTTTGGATCTCCGGGTGCGGGCGCTCTAGTCGGCACCGCGTTCGGCGGGGCGTACGGCGTTTTCAGCGGGGCCGAAAAAGGCCAGTCCAAAGCCGACCAGCAAGCCAATCAGCAAATCGAAGCTCTCTCGCTCAAGCCCGAGGAAGTGCGCAAGGACTTTACCGTGAGCGGCTACGTCTTCTTTCCTAAGGGGCAGTACGACCAGGTCGAGATGCTGCTGGTTGATCGCGAAACCGGCGACACCCAAATTGTCCGCGAACCCTGGCACTGAGTCGCGGCTACAGCATCGACGAAATAATTACGATCGCGCCTTCGCCTTTCCCCTTCTCTGCAGGATCGCAAATCACCGCTTTGTTGGCGATGAACTTCATGTCGGTCGGATCCATCAGGCCCGAAGCGAACCCGAGCGAGGTACCGCGATCCACTCGTAAAACCGAGCCGTCGCGCTCGTTGTCGTTCTCGGAGGCGAATTTGCCGGTGTCGGCGATCATCAACTCGTCGGCGTATGAGCCGAAGGTCGACGGCGACCACGCGAAGCCCGAGGGCCGCGTGAATCCCACCAGGTAAATTTCGTCCTTCATCTTGCCGTCGGGGCCGACCATGCTGATGCGGCCGACCTTCGCCGCGATACTTCCCTTCGCGCGCATCCCGACCAGCATCATGCCCGCCGCTTTCGCATCGGACGCCGGCGCAAATGTAATCGTCGTCAACTCGAAGGGGATAGGCTTGCTGTAGGAGCCGAACACGCTCGCCTTGCCCGACGAGTCGATGGCATAAATCGACGCGTTGCCACTCACCGCCGCGTAGAGTTTACCCGCAAACGGCGATCCTGCCGCGCCGAATTCCAGGTCGCGGCATTCGGTCGCGCCCGCGTCGGGCAGTTTCGCGAAAGTGCTGACCGCGCCCGATTTGTCGATTCGCTCGACCTCGCACGGGCCCTTGATACCGCCGGTCGCGGCGAGCACGAAAACATTTCCCTCATACGATCCGAATCCCGCCGGACCAATTGCGACGCCGGCCGGATTTTTGATCTTGGTCTTATCCGCCAGCGCCGTCACTTTGCCGCCGAAGGTGACCGAGTAAACGCCACCCGCCTGGTCCGACACCACCATCGCGCCGTGATTGTCCTGCAGAAAATACGGCGCCACGAGGCCGGGCGCCTTCAGCGCGTTGATCTCGAATGGAACTTCCACCTCGAGTCCCGCGCCCGATGCACGCGCGATCGAGTTGGTCAAACTCGGCATCGCCACGATTGCCAGCACTGCGACGCTCAATGCAATGCCGAAGATTGAGAAGGATCTATTTTTTCTTTTCGAGAAGTTCATCAAGCGCCTCGTTGACAACGTATTTTTCGTTCGGATCCCGGTCGTCCAGATCGGACTTGCGGCGCGACACCCAATCCGCCAGCCCAACCGTCGCGGCCTCCTCGGGATTCGAAATCCCCATCGCCTCCGCGACTCGCATCAGCTGCGTAAACAGTTCGTCGGGCACGTCGATCTGAATTTTTCTGCTCAAGCCGCCTCGCTCGATACACTTTCCCGCGATTGTTCGCCCTTCCATATAGTCTTAGGCTGCGGCGGTCGTCAAAATGAATTCTGTCGTGTCATCACCGATCAAATACGCCGGCAGTATCGTCGAGTACCTCGATCAAGGCCGCCTCAAGGCTGCGCTGGTCACGCGCGAACAGGAACGCCATCTCGCAGTGGTCGATTCCGCCGGCCACGAACGACTAGTCCCGCGCGACTTGGTCCTCATGCGCCATCCGGATCGTCACGCCAATCGCGAAACCGTCGCCGCCGCGCTCGCCGATCTCGAGCGCGAACGGGCCGAGTTGGCTGCCGAGCTCGATCTGCAGCTGCTCTGGGAAGTGGCGCAGGAGCAGGGCCGCAGCTCTTCCGCCGCCGAACTCGCCGAGCTGTTCTTCGGCAAACGATCCAACGCGGCCGCGTCCGTGATGCTCGAGGCGCTGCTAAATGATCGCATCTACTTCGTCCGCCGTCACATGGATTTCGTGCCGCGCACGCCCGACCAGGTCGAACGGCTGCGGATGCAGAACGATCGGATTCGCGCGCGCAGTACCGACAATCGCAAGATCCAGAAAAATCTGCGCGACGTCCTCAACGGCGCCGCGATGCCGTCCGACAACGAAGATGAACGCGCCGCGCTCATCGAAGAGCTGACGCGCTATCTCAAGAATCCGTTCACGCGCAGCCGCGATATGACCGCGATGCTTGCGCATGCGGCGCCCGACGTCGATCCTGCCGAAGCTGCGTTCGAAATTCTCGAGCGCCTCGGCGCTCCTCCGCCGGTGCCGCGTTTCGCATTTATCGCCGGGCTCAAGAGCGATTTCAGCGACGCCGCAATGAAGGAAGCAGCCGAAGCGGTTCCTGGCCCGCGCGCGATTTCCGACGGCGGCTACGCCGTGACTATCGACGACGAGGACACCGTCGAGGTCGACGACGCGCTCAGCTGCGAGGCGCTCGCCGACGGCAGCATGCGCGTGCGCGTACATATCGCGCTGGTCGCCGACTTCGTCGCCAAAGGTGGCGCGATGGATCAGGAGGCGGCCTCTCGCGCGACCACCGTTTACCTGCCCGAGACGACGATCAGGATGCTGCCCGATCCGATTTCATGCCGCGCCGCGAGCTTGATTGAGGGCGAGGATCGCCCCGTGATGACCACGGACGTGCGCTTGTCGGCCGACGGCGAACTCCTCGACGCCTCGATTTATCCCGCGCGCATTCCAATCATGCGCCGGCTCGACTACGACCAGGTCGACCACTTCCTCGAATCGGACGCGTCTACCGACGATACTGCAGCTACCGTCGCGCGGCTGAACGCCGCCGCGATTCAGCTTCGTCAGCGCCGCCGGACGGCCGGTGCAATCCTCGTGCAGCGGCGCGAGGCCAAGGTCCGCGTCCACGGCGACGACGTCCAAATCACTGTGCTCGATAACGCTTCGCCGGGCCGCACGCTGGTGGCGGAGTTCATGGTGCTGAGCAATTTCGTCGCCGCTCGATACGCTGCGGCGAACCGGATTCCGATCATCTACCGCGTCCAGCCGCAACTCGGCGGCGACATGGCATCGATGCGCCCGCGCCTGTCGTTGCATCCGGAGTATCACGCCGGCATCGGCCTGGATTTCTACGCGCAGTTGAGTTCGCCGATTCGCCGATACGCCGACCTGGTTCTGCAGCGCCAACTGCTGGGCGCGCTCAAGAGCAGCGACCACGAGGCGCCGATTTACACCGTCGATGAATTGCTCACCGTGCTCGCCGGCGCCGAGAATGCGGAAGCGTCGGGGCGTGAGCTCGAGCGCCGCGCCAAGCGCTACTGGATTCTCCGCTACCTCGAGCGCCACGCGCGCGAGGGCGCGATCCTCGCGTACGTTACCCGCGAAGGCCAAAGCGCCGAGCTCGCCGATTTCGCCGTGCGCGGCACCTTGCACGGCGCACCCACGCTGCCGAATCAGATGCCGGTGATGGTGCAAGTGAGCCGCGTCGATCCGTTGCGCGGATGGCTCGCATTCGACTTCGTCGGACCCGCCGACGAATCCTCGACGGGCGCGATCAGAACAATCTGACCGATCTTTTTCTTACACTGGCAGGGGTCAGGCTTTCGATGAGAGGAAGGGCGGCATCCCGGTGTGCGCCGAGACGCCACCGTCGACGACGATTTTCGCACCAGTTATGAAAGAGGCTTCGTCGGAGGCCAGGAAAGTTACCGTATTGGCGATCTCCTCGGGCTCGCCCATACGGCCGACGGGATGAGCCGCACCCATCGTACGGCGGAACTCCTCGGCGCGATCGCCACCAAGGACCTGGGCGACGCGAGTGTTGATACCGCCGGGACAGACACAGTTGATGCGAATTTTGTGCTTCGCATTTTCAAGCGCAGCGGCTCGAGTAAGATTAATCACTCCGGCCTTGGCCGCGTTGTAAGAAGCCATCCCGTAATCGCCATGCATTCCGGAAATCGAAGCGGTATTGATGATCGCGCCGCCACCCTGCTTGCGCATGATCGGAACTGAGTACTTGATGCCGAGAAAGGTGCTGGTCAACGTGACCGCCATTACTCGGTTCCAGGACTCGAGAGTGGTGTCATGAATCGGCGAGACTACCGCCATGCCGGCGTTGTTGAACATGACGTCGAGACGGCCGTAGGAATCGATCGCGAGCTTGATAGTCGCTTGAATCGCCTCGGGATCGGCGGCATCTATCTTGATGAAAGCTGCGCGCCCGCCGGCCGAGTTGATCTCCTCGGTGACCGCCTGCGCGCGCGTACCGCTTAAATCCGCGACGACGACAGCGGCGCCTTCCGCAGCGAAGCGGCGCGCAGTCGCAGCGCCGATGCCGGCACCCCCAGCCGTTACTATCGCCACTCGATCATTCAATTTACCGGGCATAGTTATCCCTGATGATTGGGAAGCGCCCTTCTCGGTTGGGCGCAATCAGTGCTGCGGGCCTTTTTTGCGCATCTCTTCGTCGCGGTAGCGTTTGTACAGGAGGGTCCATTCGTTCGAGCCCTCGACCACGCCGCGTTTGATCGAATTGATCTTGCGCCGAACGATCGCATCGATCTCGTCGCCCTGCTCATTGAACTGCGCGACGATTTCGCGCGCCTGCCGCAGCGCCAGGGGAAAGTTCGAGATCTCGGCCAGCCCTTCGTCGCGCAACTTTGCCAACGATTCGCGCGCCAGGAACAGCACTCGTGCTTCGGTGAGTTTCATTTTACAGCGTGAAGTTTTTCTTCTCTGCCAGGCGCTGGCGAATCAAAGTCCGCAGGCGAGTGACGTCGAGGCGCGTGTCGCGGCGCGCTTCCGCCTCCGCCATCTTGTCGGCCTCTTCGTCGATTTGCGCCTCGGTCTCGAAATTCGCCGACATCAGCTCGACCACGCACGCCACCAGTTCCTTGACGTCGCTCTTCGGTTTGATCACGCCGCGCTCGATCAACCCATTGACGAGATGGGTCGCGAGCGCATCGATCTGAGCTTCCCGCATCGCCATGCGCTCCAGCTTGACCGGATCAGGTGCATCTTGTCAAAAGCACGCGACGAACAGCGACGAAGTCCCGCCTCTCACTGCGGCGACTGCGGAGGCTTCTTTGCGTTCTGCTTGTCCTGCTCTTCTTTGTAGACCTCGTCCATCTTCGGCTCGAGCGCTTCGTAGAATTCCTTGATATGCCCGACGTTGGCGCCGAGGTCACCGGGGAAAAATCGCAGCGGCGACGTGTTACCGGGGCGCGCCAGGCCCGAGCGCGAGCATACGTCGATATCGCCCGACGGTTGGACTGTGATCCTGACGTCGTCCTCGAGTTTGAGGAGGCGTGAGGTGTAGATGCAATCGAGGGTGTAGTTACTCGGGCTGGCCTTGGCGATTCGCCATCCACCGAGCGAATTTACCGTGTCCTGCGAGAGCTGGAAGAGCTTGTCGCGCGAGATTCCGGGATATCCGCGGCCTATCAGTTCCGGAAAGACGTCGTTGAGCGTCGCCGGCGACGCAGTGGACAAATCGTTTCGGGTCGTCTGAAATTCAGGGGCGGCCGGCTTCCTCGCGGCGTGTTTGGACGGCGCCGCGGCTGGAGTCGGAGGGGGCGGCGGAGCCTCGAGGTCGCAAGTCACCGCGCTGGAGCCCGTGGTGCTGGTGGCCGCCGAGTTCATCGTGAGGAACCGCTCCACCCGTTGCCCGAACCCCGGCCGTTCGAAAATCGTTTCGTTGTTCAGGATCATCGTCACGCCCGCCGCCGCAATCCCCACGGCGATGAGGAAAATCACAAGGCGGATAATCAGCCCGAGCAAGCGGCGCAGAATCGGAACGAAGATAAACAAGCCGAGGACGACAACCGCGGCGACGAGTACAGGCGTTGTGATCATTTATGCGATCCCCGGGGCAATGCCTACAGGTTGTATGGCATCGAAGCAAGTGGGACGTGGATAACGCCCGGGCGCGCGGCTGTTAGCGCCTGATAGCGTCTAAAAAGAACACCGGCGCGACCCGGATTTCGGATCGCGCCGGCGTAGTTGCCAATTCGATGAAATTTCGTTTTCGTTACGCCGGAGCCCCGGCGAATCCTTCGTTGCCATCGCCGCGCAAAATCGCGTCGAAGCGATTGCCAAGGTAGTAGCGGCGCGCCTCGTCGTCGGTGACGGCCGCGCGGCGAACGTCACGCCGGCGAATCGGCCAAATCCCGCCGACCATCGGATGCCGTCCCTGGCGATAGCTGAAGAAATAATACGTGAACTGGCGCAGCACGCCTTTGCGCGATTCCGCGTCGAGTCCGCGGCCGGCGCATGCGGTGAATATCAGTTTGAGAAAGCGCGGGATCGAGTAGAATCCCGTATAAGCGTCGTGATACGCGCCCAGCCAGCTCGCCTTGTCCAGCTTGTCGTGCTTGAGCGTGACGTGCTGCGAATCAAGCTGATTGAAGTCCCAGTCGATAATCGCGCCTTCCTTGGTGAAGCGCACCTGGTCTTCGGTCCCCGGCAGCGGCGTCATGATGAAGAACGACACGATGTCGAAGCCGATTTTTTTCAGGGTTGCAGCCGCCACGCGCCCGCAATCAGGCCCGTCGAACGGGAAGCCCAGCATGTAGCCCGCATGCACCGACACGCCGACTTTGTGCCAGTTCTCGACCACGCGCCGATACTTGTCGATCACGTGCGCGCGCACCGCTTCCAGCTTGCCCTTGCCCTGGCGATCGTCGGTGTTCTGATACTTGGTCGCGAAGTTCAGGTTGTCCGGATTGAGCGACTCGATTCCGACGAACGCCTGGTAGCATCCCGCCGCCGCCGCCAACTCGGTAAAGCGCTTGCTGCGCCGATGCTTGGCCGTTTCGGTCTCACCCTCGGCGACGTTCGCGTAGCACGACGCGTCAACGTCCACCTGCATCATGAACGACAGCTTCGGATATTCCTTCTTCACTTCGACCAGCCCGGTGAGAATCTCTTCCCATCGCGGCGATCGGAAAAAATCGTCATCCACCAGGAACAGCGATTCGATCCCGTGATGCTTGCAGGCGTCGCGCACCCAGGTCACCACCGCGTCCGGCTCGCGCGAGCGCATCGTGCGGCCCATCACGTTCTTCACGCTGCAGTACGAGCAAGTGAACGGGCATCCGCGCGAAGTGTCGAGCGTGGTCATCGTGTCGTTAAAAAATCGAGTGAGGTAACGATCGTCGAGCACCGGCAGCAGCGACTCGGTGATCAGCGGCACGATAATGTCTTCCTGGCCGGTCTTCGCGCGAATTCCCTGCGTGACCGAATAGCTCTTCTTCAGCTCGCCGCGCAGAAAGTCCTCGACGATATCGCCCCAGATATTTTCGGCCTCGCCGACAACCGTCGTGACTCCGCATTCGTTTAGGAATTTGCCCGAATCCGGAAATCCGCTGATGTGGAAGCCGCCCATCATCGTCGGGATTCCCTCGGCGACGAACTGCAGCGCCAGATCGCGCCCGCGCGGATATTGATTCGATTGCACGCCCGCCAGCCCGATCAGCAGCTCGACGCCGTCTTCGCGCGCCTTGTCCTTAATCGCAGTGATTGTTTCGGGGCTGACGATGCCGTCACAAATTTCGTCCCAAATAACCGTCTCGAGGCGAACGTTGCGCTCGACCGCATAGCGCTTGTTGAACGCCTCGTTGAGCGCCGTCATCACCGTCAGGGTGTTATTGGGCTGGACGCCGTAGCGAAAATACTGGACGAAGCCGTCCTCGTCGTAACGCGACGGCTTGATGAAATAGACGCGAACCGTTCGGCAGGGCTCCGGCTTTATCGCCGCATCGGCCCCTGCCCCCTCACGGGCCGTAATCTGGAACGGCGCCGCCGGCCGATCTCCGCCATAGCGATGGGTCCCCAATAGCCAATAGAGGATAGATGCCGCGAAAATCAGAAATATGCCAAGTGAAACAAGTAATACCATCTATAGATCCTCTGCTTTTTCTTCCTGCCCAGCAACCCCCACCTGCCCACCGTACCGGAATGCGGGGCCGGCTTCTAACCGCTCGGTCAGACAATATTGTAAACAAATCCTAGCCGCCAGTGTCAACCGCTTACACGAAGTCTTAACCAAGGGCGACGAGATATTAGGCGGAATAACTCAGATAGCGGTCTTAGCGGTACATCTCCACCAGGTTAATTAGCCCGAGGTCGCGGTACCGCTCGACCAGGTATCCCTTAATCTCCTGCACGCTGGCCATCTGGAGCGTCTCGCGAGCGATCAGCCGGGCCGTCTGATAATCGACCTCCCGGATGACTTTGCGCACGACCGGGATGAATAGCGGGCTCAGGCTCAGCTCGTCCAGGCCCATCCCGACCAGCAGCAGCGCAGCCAGCGGATCGCTCGCCATCTCGCCGCACAGGCAGACTTCCTTGTCGGCCGCGCGCGCGACGTTGACGACTTCGGCAATCGCGGAAATCACGGCGGGATGCAGCGCCTCGTACAGGTGTGCGACTTTCGGGTTGTTGCGATCGGCGGCGAGCAGGTACTGGATTAGATCGTTGGTGCCGACCGAGAAAAAATCGACCTCGCGCGCCAGCCGCGGCGCCAGCCACACCGCCGACGGCACCTCGACCATGATTCCGACTTCGATATTCGGATTGTGCTCGAGCCCTTCCTTGAACAACTCGGCCTGCGACTCGGCCAGCAACTCCTTGGCGCGCCGCAATTCCTCGAGGCTCGAGATCATCGGGAACATGATGCGCACGTTGTGCTTCGCCGCAGCCCGCAGAATCGCCCGCAACTGAACTTTGAACAGGCCCGACATCTCGAGCGAGATACGTATCGAACGCCAACCGAGGAACGGATTGTCCTCGCGCGGCACCCGCATGTACGGCGGATACTTGTCGGCGCCAATGTCGAGCGTGCGAATCGTCACCGGGCGCTTGCCCAGCTCGTCGAGCATCTTGCTGTACAGCGCGAGCTGCTGAGTCTCGTCGGGAAAATCCTCGTAGGTGAGGAACGAGAACTCCGATCGCAACAAACCGACACCCTCGGCGCCGTATCGCAGCGCCAGGTTGATGTCCGCGAGCAGCGCGATATTCGCCAGCATCATCACGCGATGCCCGTCGCGGGTCGCGGTGGGAGCATTACCCTCTTCGATAAGCTCTTTCTTGAACGCCTCGTAGCGCTTGGAAAGGCTGACGTAGTCGCGCTCGATCTCGCTGCCCGGATTGACGTAAACGACGCCCGCGTTGCCGTCGAGCACGAGCGAATCGCCCTCGACCACGG
>Ga0210391_10005274_pt1 | contig 10668 bp, 6 predicted proteins | sample IncBWC12OmetaG_FD_160573 | JGI IMG/M metagenome (GOLD analysis project Ga0210391, IMG submission 160573) | Forest soil microbial communities from Barre Woods Harvard Forest LTER site, Petersham, Massachusetts, United States - Inc-BW-C-12-O ...
ACTTTCCGCGTAATACAATGCTGTCAGCGTGCGGCGCAATCGAGCTCTCTCGATTCGCCGATTGAGGGGAGGTTGCATGCACGGGTTGGCCCTTGCGGCGGGCGTGATTTGCATTTTCATCGTGCTGCTTGACGCCTTTCAGACCATTATCCTGCCGCGCCGTGCTGTGGGACGCTTCCGGCTCACGCGCATGTTTTATCTCGCCACCTGGATACCATGGTTTTTTTTCGCAAGGCGCCTCCACGATCCACGCAAGCGTGAAACAGCACTCAGTTTTTACGGGCCCATGTCGCTGCTTCTTCTGCTCGTGGTTTGGGCGGGCACGATGGTTGTGGGCTTCGCCTTGATCTACTATGCGCTGGGAAGCCCTCTTAACGACGGCGCGCAACGGGCGGGCTTCCGCTCGGACCTCTACGTCAGCGGCACAACGATCTTCACTTTGGGTCTGGGGGACGTGACGCCGCGGAATGAGTGGGCCCGCACGTTCATCATTCTGGAGGCGGGAACCGGGTTCGGTTTTCTCGCCGTCGTCATGGGTTACTTTCCCGTTCTCTATGGCGCATTCTCGCGGCGCGAGGTGAGCATCGCGCTGCTCGATGCACGCGCAGGCTCGCCACCCACCGCCGCTGAGCTCATGCGACGCCACTCTTACCAGGGTGGGGAGCAATCACTCGCCCTGCTGCTGATGGAGTGGGAGCGGTGGTCAGCAGAGTTGCTGGAGAGTCACATCTCCTATCCGCAGCTGTGCTACTTTCGCTCGCAGCACAATAATCAAAGTTGGCTGAGCGCACTCACGGCCATTCTGGACGCGTCGGCGCTTTTGATCAGCGGCGTGCGCGGGCCAGAGGCGCGCCAGGCGCAGCTGACTTTCGCCATGTCGCGCCATGCCGTGGTGGATCTGGCGCAAGTCTTCTCACTGCGCCCGGTTCTCGACGCGCCCGACCGATTGCCGCCGGAGCTCTATCAGAAACTCTTTGACACGCTGTGCGAGAGCGGGGTCAACGTCTGCCATGACAATCTCTCGAGCGATCGGCTGCGCGAAATGCGCGTACTCTACGAGGGCTACGCCGAAGCGCTGAGCAGGTATCTCTCCATGCCGCTGCCGCCCTGGCTTCCCGATCATCCGCGCAAAGACAACTGGCAGACCGTGGCCAAACTCCGCGCGCAAACCGAGAATGCCAATTCATCCCCGGCGGATTCCACCGCCCAGGCCGGCGAGGCGGCATCGGCAATCACCAGCTTCGTCGATCGCCACCATGATTTTTAGTTGACGACGCGGAAGACTGTTTTCCCCCCTCGAATATCTCGTTAATGGCCTTGGCGCCATTCTTCATCGAGTACCGCGCAAGATAGAAGGGATAAGCGCGTGCGCTCATGGCGTCACGCTCGGCTTCAGGCAGGGCCAGCCAGGCGCGCATCATGCGTTCCGCGCCTTCGAGCGAGTCATCGTCGACAAGGCCTACTTTGCCTTCCTGAATGTCGGGCCAGATGTTCACCTGGTTGCTGATCAGCACCGGGCGACCTGCGGCAAGAGATTCGACGACAGCGATGCCGAAGTTCTCCTGATGCGAGGGAAGAACAAATGCCTCGGCGGCGCGCAATGCGCCCCATTTCAGGTCGTCGGCGATCAATCCGGGCCAGATCACGCGCTCTGCAATGCCCAGCTCTCCGGCCAGGTGCTGCATGGTCGCCTTGTACCCGTCCTGGCCAGGACCGGCGATCACAAGATCGAGATCGGGCTCTGCGCGCGCGATGCGCGCAAACGCACGCAGCAGCAGGTCGCATCCTTTCTTTTCCTGAATTCTGGCCAGGTAGAGGAAGTAGCGTCGCTTGCGAAGCAGTGGAAAGGCTTTGTAAAAAGTCTCGATCGTTTCTGCCGGATCGCTGTCGGGCGCAAAGATTCCGTACGGAAAGATCACTGTATTCCACTCGTTCGGCGTAAAGCTGGTCCTGGCCAGGTCCGGCTCCAGTTTGCTGGTAAAGAAAACCGCCCTTGCGTCGCGCAGGACGCGATATTGAATAGGCCAGTAGATCAGCTTCTTGAGATGCTTGAGCGGATATTTGTCATTAAACCATGGGTCCAATGCACCGTGCGGGAAGATGGCGTACGGCACGCCGGCTTTGCGCGCATTAGCCCGCACAGCAACTCCGGGAAAGGTCCAGATTCCCTGCATCACGATCGCGTCAAATCGGCTCACGTTGTTCGAAAGCCAGGACCATAATCTTGGAGAAAACCCGTACCGCCCGATCAATCGCTGGCCCAGGGCATGCACAGGGCAGGGCACGTCTTTCAGAAATGCCGACTCTGGCGGATCCTGGCAAAGCACCTCGATGCTGTTGCCGGATTCCGCATAAGAACGCGCCAATTGCCGCGTCATCTCAGGCGGCCCGCCTTCACGCGGAGATAAGCTTCCGATTACGTGAAGAACATTCATACCGACCCTGTCAGTGGCTGAGAGCCAGGGACGTCGCTTTCAGGTTTCCGGCCGGCACGGCCCGCAGATTGACGACCCCGCGCTTGAAGCAAGAAACAAAGGGCAGTAGAAATTCGTTCGGCGTTTCTGAAAGTGGATTTGGAACCGGCGAGAAGACCGAGCGCAGATATCCAGTCACAATAGCCATCGCCGCCAACTACGAGAACCTTCACAGCGGACTGCCTCCATTTTTGTGTTCTCGCAAACCTCCCAGGGGATTTTGGGGAATAAAGAATTTGGGCCGTGGAATTGCTTTCCAGGAAAGGGAAAGCTTTCGAGTCAGTTACTTTAGTGTACGGTCCGAAGCATGAGTCGGCCAAGTAACTCGCGGGGTACCGCGACCGGCACCTGTGGAAGACTGGACGGAAATTGACCTTTGCGCGTTTCATTGAAGTTTGGCGACGAATCCATGGCGGATGCGGCTCCGGAATTCCTTTTGTTGAAGACGATTCAACGCTGGAAGGGGTTACAAGATCAAGAATCGCGGCAGTGATTTCTCAGTGCGATTCCGGGTGTGAAACGATCAGTTCTAAATCTGCACTGGTTCCTGCGGAAAGATTGCCGGGCTAATCGCAGATTGCCGCTGCCTCAGGGAACATCGAGGTGATTTCATCGGCTTCCGGGTTCTCACCAAAGTTTCCGCCGGTTTCGAACCGCGCCGCGAAAAATTTTTCCACTTCGCCCAACACACCTTCGCCGGTTCGCGCCTGGTAAATGGCTGCGCGCAACTTCGCCCCGCCCGGCACACCGTGCGTGAACCATGTGGCAAACTGCTTCATCTTTCCCACTGGGTCACCCATGCGTGCGTCGCGCGGAAGGTCCCGCGTCGCATCTGCTTCCAGCAACAGCATTTCAAAATACGCGCGGATCATCCGATAGCGGTCTTCGGCGGTTGGCAGGTCGTAGCGCCCCATCGCAGTGTACTGTGCGATCTGCCGAAAGATCCACGGATTGGCCGGCGCCGCGCGGCCGATCATCACCGCATCGCAGCCGGTTTCAGCAACCATCGCAGCTGCGTCTTCGGGCGTGCGCACGTCTCCGTTGCCCACCACAGGGATGTGCACGGCCTGCTTGATCGCGGCAATCCACTGCCACTGCGCCTGTCCGCTGTAGCCCTGTTCTCGCGTCCGCGCATGCAGCGCCACGCCATTCAGCCCTTCGGCCTGGGCCATGCGCGCCAGCTCCACGCAAACAATTTGCGCATCGTTCCATCCCATGCGGAACTTCACGGTGAAGGGAATCGTGACTGCGCTGCGGATGGCGCGAAAGATCTCGCCGATCTTCGGCAGATCGCGCAGCAGTCCCGAGCCTCCGTTGCATCCCACCACGCGCTTCGCCGGGCAACCCAGGTTCAGGTCGACCGTGTCGAACCCTGTGTCCTCGACAATGCGCGCCGCCTCGGCCAGCGTCTCGGCGTTTGAGCCGAACAGCTGCGCGCCGATGGGATGCTCATCGTCATAAAACGTCAGGTAGCGGCGCCGCTTGGTCTCGCGCATCCGCGCCAGCCCGTCGGCCGAGGTGAACTCTGTCATCAGCAGCCCGCAGCCGGACTGCGCGTTAGAGATCGTCGACTCAACGCTCTCCGCGTCGAATCTTGCAGCGTCTAGTTGTAATTCGTGCGGCGAAGCCGCGGCCGCCCCGTTGCAGGTAGTGAACAAACTAGCGTGCCGGATGAAGCGGCGGAAGACTGTGTCGGTAACTCCGGCCATCGGGGCAAGCACAGTCGCCGGCCGCACTGCGACTGTCCCGATGCGCACCTCCGCCGGCACGCGCACCCCGGCAGGCATGGCGTGCTCGACTGGGTTGTCCCAGTTCTTCTTCACCGTGAATCCGCGACCTGCCATTGTGCTCGCTGTACCGCTCTTCCGCCAGACAAACGTGAGCCCCCGCCGCGGCGGAGGCCCAGTCGCTCCACTCTTCGCCTTGGCTTACTTCGCCTTCTCTGCGATCGCCTTGTCGCTCTTCGCGTATTTCCGCCGGAACCGCTCCACGCGTCCTGCCGTATCCACCAGACGCTGCTTGCCGGTAAAGAATGGGTGGCACACAGAGCAGATTTCCACGTGAATTTCGCCTTTGTGGGTCGAGCGCGTTTCAAAGCTGCTTCCGCACGCGCACAGCACGCGCACTGCGGCGTAATTGGGATGAATACTCGCTGCCGTTTTGTTTCCCTTGTCGTCCAACTTCACCTTGGGCATCTCTTGGGACAAACCTTTCCTTCAATTTCTGTCTATTTATATTGTAGGGGGATTCCGCTGGTTCCGCAATCTTGCGGGCCCAAGGGTAGCTTCCGGCTTCAAGCCTTTGGTTTCGGGGCGTTTGTGCGGCGATGGACACACCCGAATGGAACGAAGACTGGCGCCCTGCACAGAAAAGCTGAGAGCTGACGGCTGATTGCTGCCTTAGTGAAAATCCCTCGATCGGACCTCGGCACTGGTGACTTCGAGCGGCGCCATCCGCTGCGCCTTCACGTGAATCACGCCTTCCTGGTTCTGCACCGGCCCCTCGATGCGCAAGAACCAGCTGCGCGTCACTACCAGCCGGTCGCGCTCAAAGACATCCGGCGTCAGAATCACGTTGGCGATTCCCGTTTCGTCCTCGACCGACAAGAACACAAATCCCTTCGCAGTGCCCGGCCTCTGCCGAGCAATCACGCATCCGGCAATCGTGACCCAGCTGCCGCTACGGCACTGCTCGAGTTCCTTCGCCGTCTGAATTCCCTCCGCCCGCAGCGCCGCGCGCGCATAGGCCATGGGGTGCGGTCCCGTCGTCAGTCCGGTTCCGGAAAAATCCGCCGCCAATCGCTCTTCGGCCGTCATTTGTCTCAGCGGCTTTGTTCGATCGTCGCGCGCGGCCCGTGCCGTGCTGCTCGCGACTTGAGCTGTGCCACGCGCAGCTTGCGCTGCCGGCGCGGTTTCGCTTGCGCGCAGCAGCGGCCCCGCGGGCCTGCCCGCCCACTCCACCTGCCACAGCGCATCGCGCCGGTGCTCAACCTCGCCCAGCGAATTCAGCGCGCCAATCTGCGCCAGCGCAACCAGCTCCTTGCGGTTCAGCATTGGTACGCGCAGCGCCAGTTCATCCACGCTGGCAAACCCGCACTCTGCGCGCGCCGCGACCAGCGCCTCCGCCGACGTCTGCCGCAATCCCTTCGCATAGTTCATTCCCATCCGCAGTGAAATCGATCCGTCCGTCTCACACTCCAGCGTGCACAGCCACGCCGACCGCTGCACATCGATCGGCCGCACGCGCAGCCCGTGCCGCTGCGCATCCTTCACCAGCACGGCCGGCGAATAAAATCCCATAGGCTGATTGTTCAAGAGGCCGCAGGTGAATGCCGCCAGATAATGCACCTTGAGATACGCCGAGGCATACGCGATGAGCGCGAAGCTCGCCGCGTGGCTCTCGGGGAATCCGTACATGGCAAACGACGAGATGGCCTGCACAATGTTGTCCTGCGCATCAGGGCCAATGCCGTTGTGCGCCATGCCCGAGCGCAGGCGCCCTTCGAGATCCTTCATGCGCTGCATCGAGCGCCGCATGCCCACAGCGCGCCGCAGTTCTTCCGCTTCTGCGCCGGAAAAACTCGCCACCACCATCGCCATGCGCAGCAGTTGCTCCTGAAACAGCGGCACGCCCAGCGTGCGCTTGAGCACCGGCTCGAGCGAGGGATGCGGATACGTCACTTCTTCTTTGCCCTGCCGCCGCCGCATATAGGGGTGCATCATCTTGCCAACGATCGGTCCCGGCCGGATGATGGCCACCTGCACCACCAGGTCATAAAACTTCGTTGGCGCGTTGTGCGGAATCGAGGCCATCTGCGCGCGGCTCTCCACCTGGAACATGCCCACCGTGTCGGCCTTGCGCAGCGTCTCGTAGACTTGCGCGTCCTCGGGCAGCGTGGCGATGTCGATCTGTTTTCCGTAGTGCCGCGGAATCAGCTCGATCGATTCCTTCACCGCTGCCAGCATTCCCAACCCGAGCAGGTCCACTTTGATCAGTCCCAGGTCCGCGCAGTCTTCCTTGTCCCACTGCACCACGGTGCGCCCCGGCATGGAGGCGCGCTCGATGGGGACAACGCGATTCAGCATTCCGGCGCAGATGACCATGCCGCCCGAGTGCTGGCCGAGGTGGCGCGGCATATCCTGCATGCGCGTGCATAGGTCAAAATAATGTGCAATGCGCGGATGGCGGACGTCAAAACCGGCATTGGCAAAGTGCTTCTCCATCGTGTCGTTCGGGCCGCGCCACTCCCAGTGGCCCATCAGCCCGGAGAGCCGCGCCGACTGCTCCTCCTCGAATCCCAGCGCCTTGCCCACCTCGCGCGCTGCCGAGCGCCCGCGATACGTGATCACATTGGCCGTCATCGCCGAGCCCAGCGCGCCGTAACGCTCGTACACGTACTGGATCACCTGCTCGCGCTCGTCGCCCGAGGCGAGATCGAGATCGATGTCGGGCCACTCGCCGCGATTCTCGCTGAGGAAGCGCTCGAACAAGAGCTCCATGCCCACGGGATCGACCGCCGTAATTTCCAGCGCGTAGCACACCGCCGAGTTCGCTGCCGAGCCACGGCCCTGGACGAGAAATCCGCGCCACTGGCAGTAGCGAATAATGTCCCACACGATCAGAAAATATCCGGCAAACCCGAGTTTTGCGATCAGCGTCAGCTCGTGCTTCACCTGCACGCGCGCTTTGGCCAGCAGATGCCGCTTTGCCGGCGAGCCGTAGCGCTTGCGCACGCCCTCTTCCACGCGCTTCTCGAGAAAACTGTCCATCGTCTCGCCCTCCGGCATCGGATAATGCGGGAACTCGTAGCCCAGATTGGCGAGCGTGAACTCAAGCCGGCCGCTCACGATGCGCGTGTTGGCGATTGCCTCGGGAATGTCACGGAAGAGCGCCGTCATCTCGCGCGCCGTGCGCAGGTGCCGCGCCGCATTCACGCTCAGCAATCGTCCAGCCTTGTCGAGCGAGGTGTGATGGCGGATCGACGTGAACGCATCCAGCAGCTCGCGGTCTTTTTCCGCCGCGTAGCGCACGCCGTTGGTCGCGATCACCGGTAGGCCCAGGCTCGATGCGACAAGCAGTATCGCCTGGTTACGGCACTCCTCTTCGCGCTCCTGGTGCCGCTGTAATTCGATGTAGAGATTCCCGCGTCCGTAGATCGATGCGAGCTTTTCCGTGATCGCTCGCGTCTCGCCCTCGCCGCCGCGCGCGAGCGCGGCGGCCAGCGGCCCCTCGTCGCCGCCTGTCAGGCAGATCAGTCCGCCGGCAAACTCTTCGAGATCGTCGACCGTCGCGGCGCCTTCCGCTTTGGTCGTCTCGCGCATCTTGAAGCGCGTGATGAGCTGGCACAGATTCTGGTAGCCGGTTTGCGACGCGCACAGCAGCACCACGCGCGCCGGCTCCGCGGGAAACTGGTGCGGCAGCCAGCCGGCAGGCGTGAGCCGATTGCCAAAGCTCGAGACGGCGATCTCCGCGCCGATGTGCGCTTTTGTTCCGCAACCCAGCGCCGCCGTGTGAAAGCGCGCCGCGCCGTACACGCCGTTGCGGTCGGCCAGCGCCATCGCCGGCATCTCCAGCTCTTTGGCGCGCTCCATCAGCTTCTCAGGCAGCGATGCCCCGGCAAGAAAACTGAATGCGCTCGACGCGTGCAGCTCGATGTATGTTGCACTGTCATCCTGAGCGATGGTCGCTCCTGCGACCGGAGTCGAAGGATCCGCATTCAGGTTTTTTTGATGAAATTTGGGCCGGTGCTCATCGTTGGGATGGCAGACCGGAGTTCCGGGGCTTCGCTGGTTGGCAACGTGAATGTTTTTCTCAGTCATAGAGCGCGCTCAGTCGTAAAAGGCTTCCAGCCGCCAGGCATTCCGCGCGCGGTCGCAGGTCAACAGGCATGCGATGGATGCGCCATCGCGCGCGGCAGCCAGCACGTCCCACTCTTCCGTGTCCCACGCGCCGTCATGCGATTCGAGCGCCCACCAGCATCCGCTGGTTCGCCACGGTCCGTATGCGGCGGCAATCTCGTAAGAGCGTTCTTCGTCGCGAAAAATTGCCGGCTTGGCCCCGCGGAAAACCACGCGCACCGTGCGCGCCGGCCGCACGCGCCGCAGCGCCATGCGCACAGTCGTCTGTATCTTAGCTTCGCCACGATTATGGGTGCCCCAGGTCTCGCTTTTGAGACCTGGGATAACAAACCCATCCATCCGAAATCCGCCCGCACGGTGTGTGTCTTCGAGCACCGGCGAGCCCACTCGCTCGCTGCCAACCATCGCGCGCAGCCGCGCCAGCGTCACATCCAGACGTGAGGGCTCCGGCGTTTGCGGCGAGAACAATCCGAGTTGCACTTTGCTCTGCTGCCCGGCTTCGGCGCGCAGGGTGAGTGCGGTCACCGCCGCGCGCGGCGGACGCGCGCTGATCTCGAGATGCAGCAGCTTCAGCAGAAATTTTCGATCTGTCGACGGCAGCGCAGGCTTGAGCTCGACGCTGTGCGCCGCTCCGCCCTCAAGCCGCATCTCCGCCGTCAGACGCGCCAGCGCACGCCCGGCAGCGCGGACGATGAGGCAATCGATCATTCGCGCGCCCACAAAGAGCAGGGAATCGATTTGCTCCACGGGCGTTTCAAACTCGCAGAACTCTTCAAGCACGAACGCCGGCTCGACGGGAACGAACGCATGGCTCGCTGCGCCGCGCGCCAGCGCACGCCATCGCCGCGCCTCCGGCCCCAGCCGCGCCACGAGCTCCGCCTCAGGCAGCGCGGCAAGCTCGCCCAGCGTTGCAATGCCCCACAACGCGAAGGTCGCAGCGCGTTCCTCGTCGAGATCCAGCGAAGCCAGCGGCAGCTCTGCCAGTGCTTCTGCTTCCGCGCCTGCGGGAATCACCGCGATGCCGCGAATGGCCGCCGCCTTGATGCGCGCGGTATCGTAGTTCGCGCTCACCGCAATCGATGCGCGAAATCCCGCTTCGGCCAATTCGTCGCGCAGCCGCTCCGCCAATCGCTGCGGCGAGCCAAAGAGCCGTTCCGTGCCCGCAATGTCCAGCACAAGTGCGTGCGCAGTGAGCATGGGTGCCCCAGGTCCCGATTTTGGGACCTGGGATAGCGGCCTAGCCCCTCGCGTCTGCACGTCAGCACGCGCGCCACCGTCGCTCGCGTCTTCAATCCGCGGAGAAAATTTGGCTGCGCACTCGAGATACACCGCTCGCGCCGCGGCTTCGCTCGCTGCCGAGCGTTTCAGCAATCGCAATCCGGCGACGCTTTCCGCCTCAAGCCGCGTCATGCCCAGCGCGGCGCCACTGTGCGCCGCCAGCCGGTTCATGGAGCAGACCCACTCCTGCGGCGGCTGTCCATCCAGAACCACCACCGCGCCAGTCTGCCAATCGGTGCGCAGCCGCAGAAGCGCCTGCGCGGGAAACTCCGCGGCCGAGGCACACAGATAAAGTCCGCCGTTCATGCGCGCGCCCTCTCCGCGTCCCACGCCGCACTTGCCTGCCAGGTCGCCGCCGGCGGTTTTCTTGTCCCAATCTCAACGGGTGCAAACCGCTCTCTGCCGCGACGCACGGCAAACGCGAAGCCACGCAGCACTGTCCCACGTGCATCGCAGTCGCCCGCGGCAGCCGAACGCGCCGATTCGCACTCCAGCACTACTGCCGCCGCCGATTGCGCATACGGCCGCTGACCCACAACGACGAGGCAGCATCGCGTCCGCTCCGCCGCCTGCCGGTAGCGGAACCACGTTGCCGCGGGAATGCGATTTGCCTGCTGCGGCGCCGTGTCGCCCAGATCCAGCACAATCGCGGCAAATCCGCCCGCCTGCAGCAGCAGATCGGTGGCGCGCAACGCCTGGTCGAGTCGCGTCCAGTCGGGCTTTGCCCATGAGATCTGAGGCGGCTTGCTCTGTGCACTTGCTTGGTCGCTTTCCACCGGGGTTACTTGTTTCCTGCCGGGGCCCCCGGCGAGCGGTCTGGGCTCGCTGGGGTGGTTTGTTCCCTTGTTCCCTGCCGGGGCCCCCGGCGAATGATTTTTGTTCGCTGGGGTGGCTCGTTCCCTGCTTTTACACCGCACCCACAGCAGTTGCCGCAGCCGCACGCCGTTCGCCGCCGCGGACTGAGGATCGAGCGCGTCGTCGACGTCAACCCATGCGCACGGCCGATCTTCGCGTGTCCGTCCCGCGACAAAGGCGAGCGCCAGGCTGGTCCGCCCTGA
>Ga0210391_10005279_pt1 | contig 10658 bp, 10 predicted proteins | sample IncBWC12OmetaG_FD_160573 | JGI IMG/M metagenome (GOLD analysis project Ga0210391, IMG submission 160573) | Forest soil microbial communities from Barre Woods Harvard Forest LTER site, Petersham, Massachusetts, United States - Inc-BW-C-12-O ...
CTCGGAACAAAATATCATCCTGGCCGCATCCAGTGATGACGGCATGCAGCGCTTTCACGCCCCAAAACTCTTCATGAGCGCCGCCGCAGCGGGCAGCGCCGGCCTGATGCAGGCCGATATAATGCTCGTCGGCGTCGAGCGGCGGTTGATTGACCGCGCCGACGAGATCATCGTGCTTTTGGACAGTTCGAAATTCGACGGGCCCTCCGGCCACATCGTCTGCGGTTTGGATGAAATCGACGTGTTGATCACCGATCGGGGCGTCTCGCCTCGGTATGCGCAAATGGTGCAGGATGCCGGGGTCAAGCTGATCGTCGCTCCGTGATTGTTTCTGATCCAATTCGATCGAAAAATATTGACTCCGTCTTTCGCCTTCACCAAAGTAGTTCTGTGAACAACGCTATCAGCCTCGTGAGCGGCGCTGACTCGCCGCCCTTGCTCGAAGACACCGTAGGCGGCGCGTTGACCCGCGCGGCAATCACCTGGCCGGACCAGGAGGCGGTGGTGTGCTGCGAATCAAAAGCGCGCCTGACATACGCACAATTGGACACGCGAGCGATTGAGTTCGCCACGGGTTTGCTTGCGCTGAATTTGCAGCCCGGTGATCGCATTGGAATTTGGGCGCCGAACTGCGTTGAATGGACCATCACCCAATATGCCGCGGCCAAGGCGGGCTTGATCCTGGTCAACATCAACCCCGCCTATCGGAAGCATGAATTGGAATTCGTCTTGAACGCCGTCGCATGCAAGGCTCTGGTCACGGCGGCGACCTTCAAATCCAGCGACTACCTCGCCATGCTGTGCGAGCTTGCGCCCGAGCTGCTGCGCGATGAGTCGGGCATGCTGGCGGCGCAACGTCTTCCCCATCTTAAGCTGGTTGTGTGCATCGATGCTGCAAAGGTGGCCGGAATCCTGCCTTTCGCGGAAATTCCCAGGCGCGGCCGCCAATCGCATCGCGATTCGCTGCGCCAAATCACCGCAACCTTAAGGCCCGAAGACGCCGTAAACATTCAGTTCACCAGCGGCACGACTGGATCGCCGAAAGGCGCGACCCTGACGCACCGTAATATTTTGAACAATGGGTTTTTCGTCGGCGAAGCGATCCGCACCGGCGTCGGCGACCGGGTTTGCGTTCCGGTGCCGCTGTATCATTGCTTCGGAATGTGCATGGGCAACTTGAATTGCCTTACGCATGGTGCCGCGGTCGTTTATCCCAGCCGCGGCTTTGACGCGCTGGCAACCCTGCAATGTGTCCAAGCGGAGCGTTGCACCGCACTGTACGGCGTGCCGACGATGTTCATCGCCATCCTCGACCATCCGCGCTTCGGGGAATTCGACAAATCGAGTCTGCGCGGCGGGATCATGGCGGGTTCGCCGTGTCCGATTGCGGTCATGCATCGGGTGGTCGATCAAATGCATATGCCGGAAGTGACCATTGCCTACGGTATGACCGAGACCAGTCCGGTGAGCTTTCAATCGAGTGTTGACGATACCTTGGAACGCCGCGTGTCCACGGTGGGGAGGATTCAACCGCATTTGCAAGTCAAAGTCATCGATCCAAGTGGCGCCACCGTGGCGCGCGGGGTGAGCGGTGAGCTGTGCACTCGCGGCTACTCGGTGATGCAAGGTTATTGGGGAGATCCCGTGCGCACCTCGGAAGTCCTGGACGAGGCGGGATGGATGCATACCGGGGACCTGGCCGTGATCGACCCGCAAGGCTATTGCAATATCGTCGGCCGCATCAAAGACATGATCATTCGCGGCGGCGAAAACGTGTACCCGCGCGAAGTGGAGGAGTTTTTGTTCAAGCACCCCAAGGTTCAGGGAGTGGCGTGTTTTGGCGTGCCCGATCCGCGATTCGGCGAGGAGCTTTGCGCCTGGATACAACTGCGCGCCGGTGTGACGGCGGCCGCCGAGGAATTCAAGCAGCACTGCCAGGGGCAGATCGCACATTACAAGATCCCGCGCTACATCGAATTTGTGGATGAGTTCCCGATGACCGTCACCGGCAAAATTCAGAAGTTCATCATGAGAGACGCGATGATCGAGCGGCTGGGATTGAGCGTGGAGAAGACCGCGTGAGAAGAGCGGGCACGCGCATGGCTAATTGGTGCGTTGCTCCGGCTTAATCATAGCGGGCACAAGCAACTCAGCAAGTCCGACTCGGTGGAGCATCTCGGATCTCATTCGATCTATCACCGCGAAGGACACTTCAGCGCCATCATGCGTGGGATCGATGTGAACTCGAAAGGGACGCTTGCCGAATGGCATGTCGATGATCTCGGCGATCGCATCCCCGACCGCGGCGGCATCGGCATCAGCCGGTACGATCGCAGCGAACGCCTCCATGATCTTGGCGGCATAGTTGGCGTACGGGCCGGCGTTGTACTCAGCAGCCCGAGCCGTGTCTGCAGGGTGGCCCGCATGTGCGAAGTGGTTGGTCCCAGCGGTGAATGCTCCAGGCACAACGATTGAGGTTTCGATTCCCCATAGGGCCAACTCGCGAGCGTAGCTTACGGCGATCGCGTCCATTCCTGCTTTGGCGGCGAAGTACGGGGACAGATACGGCGGAGTACCACCTGCAACGCTGCTGCTCGATACCCACACCAGTAGCCCGCTTCGCTGTTTGCGCATGTGCGGAAGCGCGGCACGATTCACGCGCTGCGTGCTGAGCACGTTGATGTCGTAGAGCTCGGCGAGCTGTTCTGGTGTAAACGCTTCAGCCGGTCCAAAATCCATGTGTCCCGCGTTATGGACCACCACGTCGATATGGCCGTGAGCCGAGATGATTTTGGTTACGGCGCGGTCGACAGATTCCTGTGACTGCACGTCGAGTTCGATGGCTCGCAAATCGATTCCATTGTCCTCTGCGAACATTTGAAGCTCGGCGGCTTGCGGCGCGTTCCGCCCCGAGGTCTCGCGCATCGACGCATAGACTGTATGCCCGGAACGGGCCACGGCGTTCGCGGACAGGCGGCCGAATCCGCTCGAAGCACCGGTGACGATTACAACTTTACTCATCGCTAAACTCCTCGGTATCGATTCATTGCTGATGCATCATGGTTTATTTAGATGATTCCGCCATTTGCGCGCAGAACTTGTCCGTTGATCCAGCCTCCATCGGGGCCTGCAAGAAACGCTACCACCGCCGCAATGTCTCTCGGCTCGCCCAAGCGCTCCAGCGGCGCGAGCTTAGCTAGGTGATCAACGACCTCCTTCGGCTTTCCCTTCAGAAACAAATCGGTGGCTGTTGGACCGGGCGCAATGGCGTTGACTGTGATATTTCGACCGCGCAGCTCGTTGGCCAGGACGTGCGTCATGGCCTCAACGCCCCCCTTCGTCGCCGCATAGACTCCGTAGGCGGGCTGATAAAGTCCGACAACACTGGATGAGAAGCTGATGATTCTGCCGCCGCTTCGCAGGCGCTTGGCCGCCTCGCGCATGCCGTTGAACACCCCTTTAAGATTAATTGCAATATGCCTGTCGAAGAAGCCATCGTCGGCATCGCTGATTTTGGCCAGTTGCATGATGCCGGCGTTGTTGACGAGGACATCAAGGCCCCCCGAAATCGCTGCCGCCTGATCGAACATTCGGCGCATCGCGGCGGAATCACTTACATCGGCTTGGATGCTGAAGGCGTTGCCCCCACCGTGCTTGATGTCGCCGACCACAGATTCAGCTTCGGCGGCATTGCCAGAATAATTTACGACTACGGAAAAACCGTCCTTGGCCAAACGCCGCGCCACCGCCGCTCCAATGCCACGCGAACTGCCCGTCACAATCGCCGTTCGCGTACTTTCACTCGCCATGTTCCACCCTCCTCCGGTTCAAGGCGATTTCTTGTGACCCGCCGCAACGAGAATCAAATCCGCAATTTCCTTAGGGTGAGACACAAGTGACACGTGACTCGATTTGAGTTCGATGGTTGTCGCATTCATGCGCTTGGCCAGAAATCGCTCCAGCCCGGGATCGATGGTGCGATCTTCGGTCGAAACTTGATACCACGTGGGTTTGTCTCTCCATGCGGCATTTGTGGTCCTCGTGCCTGGCAGCGCATCGGCGCCCCGCCCTTGGACCGCGTAAAGCGCGCGTGCTCGGGACGGTTCAATATCGCCGGCGAAATCTCTGAGGAACGCCTCCTCGCTGAGCCAAAAAAAGCCATCCTTCTTAATCACTCCTGCGCTCGCCGGCGGCTTTGGATATGTAGCTGCCAGCGCGCCAAAATCCTCGCCCGCGTCCGGCGCGCGCGCCGCCACGTACACCAGCGCAGATACTTTGGGATCATTGCCGGCTTCACTGATGATTGTTCCCGCGAAGGAGTGCCCAACCAAAACAGTCGGCCCATCCTGGGACGCCAGGGCTCGGCGGGTTGCGGCGACGTCATCGGCCAATGAGGTCAGCGGATTCTGGACCGCGGTCACATTCAAGCCGGCGCGCTGCAAATAGGGAATTACATCGATCCATGATGATCCGTCGGCATACAAACCATGCACCAGCACGACATTCTTGGCGACGGGGACATCGCGCGCCTCCACTAGGCCAGATATGGCTGAGGCGACCGCGATGACGGCCAACAGCCCACTAAACGATTTGCGACTAAGCATATGTACCTCCAATGTGTTGGACAAAAATGGCTACGCCCGATCGGTCACTGCGTGAGCGGCGGGGCGCTGAAGGCTGTGGCGAAACCGCCGGCGTGACGTTGCGCCCAATTCTTCCCGGGCGCGTGAACAAGAATGCTGAAATTTGTTCGGCTCAGGCGCTTTCTTGGCGGGCATCTCTGTTAGCGGCCGAATGATGCGTTAAAAGAATATTGGGCAAAACAGCGCGTGAAAACATCAATTGCCGGTCGTTTCGTTCAAGAGACCCTTGTCGCAGCGGAACAGCATCTCTACGCAGTGCGCAGGCCTCGTCTTCGGGGTTGGCGGCACGCAATTCGCCAAAGCAGTATCAAAGGAAGCTTACGATGAACTTACATAAACGGTTTTATTCGACCCTTCTTCTTTTCTCGCTATCGAGTGCGCTCGGCGCATGCTCGAGCCTTGGAAAATGCGCCAACGGCGCCTGCAGCGGGGATGCCGCCATCACAATGAACGTTCAGACTCTCCTCAATCAACACGCCGAACTAGGTGCGCCTCATTCCATTGACGTGCAAACGATAGACCGCATCGTGTATTTGAATGGCTTTGTGAGCGAAGGTCTTGAACGAGAGATCGCCGAATCAGTCGCTTTGCAAACCCCGGGGGTTGTTAAAGTAGTGAACTCCATTGCGGTTCAGAAATAGCCGGCGCGGTGAATTTGTACGCTCAGTACCTGCCATCGACTCGCAGCACAAAGCCGCGCGGTTCGCCGTACCAACTGCCACCCGCTGGAGTTCCAATGGTTTGATAATAGATGCGGTCGAAAACATTGTTGACGCTCAAGGCAGCACCCCAGTGAGCATCGATCTGATAGGCGGCGCGGAAGTTGATCACAGCGAAGAAGCCTTGCACATCCCTGATTGATAGCAGAGATCCAAAGCAACCCACTTGGCCCTGTACCCCGCAGATAAGGCCGTTGTCAGAGTTGCTGCTCTGGGCTTGAACGCTGCCGCCGATTGTCCAACGCGCCAGTTCCCCGGGCAATTGCTTGCTGCTCCAGAGTTTCAGGAGGTGCCGTGGTGTGGCGCTGGACAAGGCGCCGCCCTGGAGACTTTGATTGTTGTTAAAGGTATAGCCTGTACCGATGAGCCATCCGGGTGCCAATGCGCCATCGAGTTCCGCATCGACCCCTTTGCTCTTGTTGATGCCATTCGACAGAAAGCAGCATGGTGAATATTTCAGCTGATCGGCGACCGATGCGCTGGGATCGAGTACGGCGGCGCCGCGCTGCTCAATGTCATACAGCACGAAAAATCCATTGAGAGCGCCATTGCGCCAAGAACCCTTGACGCCCAGTTCACGATCGATGCCATCGGCCGGCGGCACAAATGCGCCGCCGATTTTCCTGACGCCGTCATTGGTCTGGTAGATATCGGCATAGCTCGCGTACAAGGAATAGTGTGCATTCAAATCGAGAGTGGCGCCGACAAACGGGGTTACCTTATCGTCATCCTTGGTCCTTTCGGTGAAGACGGGGCTTGATGGGGTGACGGTGTTTGACAATCGATTCGAGCTCACGCGCGCACCGCCCACCACCGACAGAGCGTCGGTCAAATAGGCTCTTGCCGAGGCAAATTCGCCGCTCTGGTTGGTTGTGGCCTGTGATTGCAGGAACAGCGAATTCGGGATCTGCGGCTCGGGGTAGGCCGCGGGATTGAATGCAAACACGTTGTTGACGGGAGTCCCAAACGCAAGTACCGCTTGGACGGGCACATACCCGGTAAAATGCGTGTAGTCGCCGCCGACGGCCACATCGAGGCGGCGGCCGAACAGGTCGAAACTGCCCGTGAGGGTGCCGACGAAGACGAATTGATCCTGCGTGTTGGGGCTGGGACTGAAGACGGCGGCGGGAAGTATCGGCAGTGCCTTCGTGATCGGATCGATGGGCGAATCGAATTCGCCGTAGGCGTAGCTGGCCGCGGTGTCCAGCGAAGTGGCGTTCAACTTCAGTTTCCACTCGCCGCCAAGGCGCTGTTGCAGTTGCGCGTAATACTCGCGAGTCTGTGTGTCGTACCGCGCCCAATCGAAGGCGAGCGCCGTGCTGCGCGGCAAGTGCGCATCGCTGCCATCGGCATAGAAAGGCAAACCATTGACAAACGGCAAGGCGTTGTCCCATTGGTAGCTGCCGCCCACCGTCAACAAGGTGCGCGTCGTGAGATCGTATTCGAGCACGCCAAAGACCTTCTTTCGCTCCAGGCTCGCGAGCTTGAAAAAATAATCCCTGTCGCCGAAAACGACGTCCAGCCGTGCGCGCAGCGCCCCGTCGAAACCAAGCGGTCCCGTGACATCCGCTTCGGCACGGTAGTTGTTCCAGGATCCCCCAAAGGCAGTGAACTGTGCTTCGTCGGTATCCAGCGGACGCTTGCGAACAATATTCACGCTGGCGCCTGGATTTCCCAAACCGCCAAAAAGGGCATCGGAACCGCGCAACACTTCGACGTGGTCGAACTCGCCTAAATCGGGTGTTCCATAGATGGGCGTATTGCCGAAGGAATTCAGGGCGGCCCCGCCGTCGAGGTGGAATGTGGTAACCGTAAATCCCCGCGAGACAAAGGTGCTGCTCAGCGAATTATTTTGCACCACCGTAATGCCCGCGGCGTTGTTGAGTGCTTCGGCAAGATCCGTATCGTTTTGCTGGCGCATTTGTTCTTGGGAAATGAGCGAAATGGTCTGGGGAATCTCACGCAACGGCGTCTCAGTGCGCGTGGCGACCAAGCCCTCGGCGGTGCTATTCACCACGATCTCGTCCAATGCAGCCGCATTTTGGGCAGCCGCTTTTTCAGCCGGGCTCTGGCGCGCGTCGACGGGACCCCTTGCCTTTCCGCCTTTGGCGGCAGGAGCATCGTGTTGACTCTGAGAACTGTCGGCAGGCAGTGCGCGTATTTCGAATGTCTTAGGATTGATGACTCGGAAAGTCAGGCGAGAATGCGCGAGAAGGTGCTCCAGAGCCGCGCTGAGCGTGAACTGACCCTCAATGGCCGGCGCCCGAAGGCCTTCGGTGACCTGCGAAAAAAAGACGATCTGCACTCCGCTCTGCTTGGCCAACGCTTGCAAAGCCGTGCCGAGCGCCTGACTTTCGATCTTGATGGCGTATTTCGCAGGTTCGGTGCTCGGGGCCGCGCCGATCAATCCAGGCGCGCACGCGGCTGCAATTAAAAAACTCCACAATATCGTGGCACGTACCTTGAGTTTCACGATGCGCCGCCGCTGCCCTCGGTTACCGTTCGATCCTAGCAGAGACTTGCGTGGCGCCCGGCATCAATTGCCGTGCGAAGCGCCCCCGGCTAGGATCGAAAATATGCCCGAATTTCTCGCAGTCGGGAGGCATATCTCGATGGTCTTCGGATTGATCACTCGAAAAATCAATTGTGTGCCGGACAGAAGCATTTCCAACGCACCGGGAATCGTGTAAGTGCCGTGCAGCGCAGGCGCTTGAAGTCCTTCGGTCACCCGGGAGAAAAAGATGACCTGCACCCCGCTCTGCTCTGCAAACTGCTGCAGCGCGGTCGCCAGCGGCTGGCGGTCAATGTTGAAATGGTACTTGGCGGGCTCGCTGCTCGGCGCTGCCGCCAGATGCGCGATCCAAGCGATGGCAACGACGCACAGACACAGTACAACGTTACGGCGCACCTGCAAGAGCCCTAATTCTGTCAATATCGGCGGGTGGATCTCGTCTAGTGCGATGTTGTGCGCGGCAGTGGCACCGCCAGTTTGCCCGCCATCCGCACCAACTGAGCGAGCGATTCGGCCTCCATCTTGCGCATGACGCGGCTGCGGTGAATCTGTAGCGTCGTTTCGCTGATGCCGAGCTTGTCGGCGGCCTGTTTGTTGAGGAGACCACCGACAATGAGCGGCAGGACCTCCTGCTCCCGCGGCGTAAGGCAGGAGTGGCGATATTTGAGCCGCATACGCTCCACTTTCTCGGCGCGCACGTGACGGTCCTGCGCGACGGCGTTCTCGATCGCGGCCAATAAATCGGCTTTACGGCAGGGCTTGGTCAAAAAATCGACGGCGCCCGCCTTGATCGCGCGTACGCAGGTCGGTATATCGCTGGCGCCGGTGAGAAAAATAATGGGTGGGTGATCCCCTGCGCTCAGTTGCTGTTGCAGATCGAGGCCGCTAGCGTCTGGAAGCGCAACATCCAGAATCAGGCACGACGGCAGATCGGGCTTCGGCGCGCAAAAATAGTCGCTGGCCGACGCGCAGGTCACCACACCCATGCCCGCCAATGTCAACATTTGATCCAATGCCTCGCGGATATCCGCGTCATCATCCACAACATAGACCGTGGGTTTCATTGCGAATTCTGGCAGGTCTGCACCACTCATTACGGCGCACCCCGCGTGTCCGGATGGCCCGCCGGACTTCGGAGCGACACAATGTGAGTGCCATTCGCTCCTTCCCGAATCTCCACGCCGGGGACGCTCGATAAAAACGCCACAAAAGATGCCGGATCCTTGGCGTCGAAAACACCGGTTACCTCTTGACCCTTGAGTTCCGCGCTATCAATCTCAATACGATCCCTGTTGTAGCGATTGAATTCTTCGGCAACTTCGCTCAAGGGTCGATGCTCGAACATCAACTGGCGCTGAGTCCAGGCCACGGATGCCGCGATGTTGACTCCGCGCTGTGGCGCGCCGACTCCCGCAGGCGTAACGAGGACGCGATCGTTGGCTCCCAGAATCAAAGGTTCGACCGTGCCACGGCCGCCGTTATCCGCTTGTGCGCCGGCAATCTCTTTCGCTCCCGGCGAGTCGACGGCCACTTGGCCTTCCACCACGGTCACCGTAGTACCGTTCGAATGCATATCGACATTGAATTGTGTGCCCAGATCCTTAAGCAGAGCGTTACCTGCACGCACCACGAAGGGCCGCGCCGCGTGCGTCACCTCGAACAGCGCTTCTCCCTGCACCAGACGCACTTCTCGGCGACCATGCAAATTGACTTCGATCCTTGAAGCGGTATTGAGCGTCACCCGCGAGCCATCGGCCAAAAGCACAGAGCGTTGTTCGCCGAGCGCTGTTCTAAATTCTTGCGGCTTTCCCAACGTGAACAGAACCAGTCCGACCCCTACAAGCAGAACCGCGGCGGCGGCCCACGCGATTCGGCCATGAGAATGCCGAGCTCCGCGGCGGTCCGCGGGCTCGGCGACTCGTGCAGTCGAGAATGGGAGCACGGTTTCAGGCGAAGACTTGGCCTCGCGAATCAGCACCTCTGCCGCAGTGCTCGGCCAAATCAATCGGGGCGACTTGATAGCCCTGACAAGTCGCGCGGTTTCCAAATACGCCTCGACGCGTTCGGGCGATCTCGCTACCCATTCTCCAAATTCGCGATGATCAGAGCTCGAAGCGCTGTCGCTGTGGAGCAGTTCCCACCAGTGAGAAGCCTGCTCGAGAACCGACGTTGGAGATTCCATATCGCTCGCCACTTCAATTCTCCAGCGCTGCGCGCAATTGTTCATAGCCACGGGCCAAATAGCGCCTGACCTGTCTTAACGTGATTTCGAGTTCCCGTGCAATGTCCTTGCAGGAGCGCTCGTCGCGCAATCGCAACAGCAATACCGCGCGCATCATGGGCGATACTGCAGCCAACGTGTGGTTCAGGCGCTCCTGCGAAATACTTGCCTCGAGCTCGAAATCCGGCGGGCAATCGTCGATCAGCAGATCGTCATCTATTTCCACCAGAGATTCTGGCCGAGGCTGATGATCGCGCCACTCGATGAGAACATGACTGGCTACACGCAGCAGATAGGCCTGCGGATTGCGCACTTCGCCCAAGTCTCGCGCGCGCAGCAACCGCAAATAGGTCTCCTGCGCCAAATCTTCGATATCCACGGCCGAGCGTACGCGCCTGCCCAAGAACTGCAGGAGGCTTCGATTCCAGCGCTGCTGCCACCCCGCGAGCATCGACCCATTCGGCATTCGACAAGCGTCCCTAGTGTGGATTCCTCAATACTGTAGAGTGAAAAACAGGGCCGTCAGACCCCCCAGAGCGTAAGTTTTTTTTAAAGCGCCGGGC
>Ga0210391_10005280_pt1 | contig 10658 bp, 8 predicted proteins | sample IncBWC12OmetaG_FD_160573 | JGI IMG/M metagenome (GOLD analysis project Ga0210391, IMG submission 160573) | Forest soil microbial communities from Barre Woods Harvard Forest LTER site, Petersham, Massachusetts, United States - Inc-BW-C-12-O ...
CTATCGGTTAGCTTTTGGTTATTTGGGATTCCCACCAAAGCCGCTGGAGCTTCCGCATTCGCCGTGATCGCGCAGCGCTGGCAAACTCGACCCCAAAAGCAGGCGCCGTGATTCAACAAACCGGCGGACTACGCAAGGGTCGCCGGGCGGTCAAAGGTAAAGGCAAGAGCGGCGGCGTTCGCCCGTGCGCGGCCGGCGTGCGGCAATCTGGACGTCGGTCAGTATTCAAGGGTCAATGTGATGGACCTTGAATACATTCCCGGCAGCAGCGATTGGAAATTGGTTGCCAAAATCTTCCCGTACAACGTCACCATCTGATTGGACCCGTTTCTGGTAAGGCCGAGCTGCACTCCGGGTGAAGCGCTGGGCAGCTCGGCGCCGCCAGGCGAGACGATGCTAAGTGCGAACGGCAAGCTGCTGCCCCCGGACAGCAACGTTCGTGGAGTCGAGGAAAAGAGCGTAGGCGCAGCGGCCACGTCGCTGGTGCAATTCACCCAGAAGCTGCTGCCGCTGTTTGTGGTTACGTCGCCGGTGCTGGCCAATGCCACCACGGCGCCGAACGACAGCATTGCACCCGATGCTATGGTGCAGGTTGGGATCGCCTGCGCTGACATGCAGGAGCCCGCGGCCAGCATCAATGAGAACCATGCAATCCGCGACCCTCGCCGCCGCCCTGACATTCGCAGGCAAGTAGCGGATACATTGGCAGCGTTCATGGCGCAACTCCGCAGATCAATGGCCCGATTCGGGGCGCCTCGACACCCGCCACTAGGGGCGGAAGTTTCAGCGGCAGTTGGCAGTCGCCGTACGTCCACCGCACCGCGATCTTACTATCCGCTGCAAGGTCCGTCAGGTAGACCTCGCCGCGCTGCGCGACGATGAATTCCTGATCGCCGGGCTTAACCACGACGTGTGCCCCTGCGGGCACCGGCGCACCGCCGGGCTGCCGCAGCACGACCAGGGCATTTCGCGAGCGCTTCACGGGAAAGTTGACGAACGCACCGCTGCGCGCATAAGGGACCACCATTTCGCGCACTCCATGAATTTCGACGTCGAAGGGTAATTGATCAGGATCCAGCGTCAATTGATTGGATTGATAGGGAAGCAGGCCGGGAACCAATGCCATGCCCTTGCTATTGGTGACGGCCGCCACCTGATTGCTCAGAGACACCGGTATGTCGGGAATGTCGCCGACCCTGACAACGGCGAACGCCCCCTGATCTATTCGCCTCGACGCGAACGCGAACCCCTCCATCCAGCCAAGCGACCCGCTCGCGCCGAGGCGAATGGCGTTCGAATCTGCGCCTTGATTACCCTCCGCGGTCATCTGGCCGTAGTTACCGTTGTAGGTGGCGTCGGCTTGGAAACGCTGCACTGCGCTGTCGCTCGCAGCATAGCGCCAGCCCCAGCCGGGACCTGTGGGCACCGATTGAGTCTCCTGCACGGTGTCGATGAGATGGCCGCCGGGCTCGCGCGCGCTTCCACCGGCCAGCGTTCGCCGCGAATCCATGGGTATGATCAGATTGAGGGCGCCGCCCCAGCCTTGGCCTGCGTCGAGTTCCCGGCTGGCAGAAATGCTGAGGTAAGCGTTGTCGAGCAAGGCCAGCCCGAGGTTCGCGCCGACCAGCGAAAAGCGATCGCCCGCCCAGGTGGTTTGCCGCGCATAGCTCATGCCTGCCGTCATTCCATGGCCGAGTGGAAATCCGCCGCCGGCGACGAGTTGATCCCTGGGTTTGGGTTCTGCCGCAGTGGCTCCGAATTGAGAATACCCTTCGTCGAAGTGATCCACCGCGAGACTCAAGCCGAAGTGGGGTGTTACCCGCTGTAGGTTGGCGTCATAGTGTGCGCCGCGTTCTCCGTCCGACACCGAGTATCCGGCGGCAACTCCGACGACCACAAATTCCTCGATGAGCGCCGTGATGCCGGTTCCGGCCGCGGTACGCCCGCGCTGCACTTCCGTGCCCGCCTCAGCTGTCAGCGCATCGGTGATACCCAGCCGATAGGTTCCCGCACTGAACGCTGCACCGTAATCATTGCTGTCAATACCGTATTGTTCCCGGAACGAGCCCGCTTCGAATGAAAAGTCTGACAGTCCGGGCCTGAGCAACTGCGACGCGAGGTAGTAGCTTTGGCTGACGACGGTCTCACGGCCGAGCAAATCGCGCACGATCAGCTGGAGTTGTCCCGCGCCCGTGACGAGGGGCACTTCGGTCAGATCGAAAGGCCCCGGCTGCACGGTCGAGGTCACCGCGCGACGATCGTTCACCAGCACGTCCACCGTCGAGGGTAGTGCCGCCGAGCCCGTTATCGACGGCGTCGGATAAGTGATGTAGCCCGGCGCCAGGGTGAAATCGCGCGCATACAGGAGGCCGGCATAGCGCACCGGACGGCTCCACGCCCCGGCGCTGCTCACGGTATCACCGATGACCAACGTGTCCATACTGCCCGGCAAATCGGTGCGCCAGTAGGTGTCGGTGCGGATCAACGATTGCGCCTCGCCGTCGCGGCGAACAGCCATATCCGCGACCAGGGCGCCATAGGCGCCGAATCCGACCGCTTCCAAGAGGGCTCCGTAAGTCGTGGGAGAGCCTTCAGCGCGGTCGGCGGATAAATCATACGTCAGGTAAGCGCCGAGAGGCGCAGGTCCGGTCGGAGGAGGCCTGAACTGAGCGAGCGACAGCGCCGTCGGTTCGAAAGCCGTGGCCGGCGCTGTGATGTCGAGGGTAGCTTTGCTGCGGTTCAGTTTGTAGACGACACCAGTCGAGGCTTCGAGTGCGTAGCCGCCTCGGCCGTCCCCCATCTGCACCACTTCGCCGGCCGGAGTGAGCCGCGCTTCGCTCCAAGCTTCGTGCGGGAGAACCAAGCGGCCATCCGCCGTGCGCTCTGCACGTATGATTCCGGCCAGCGGATGGTCATTGACGCGAACGTCGAGAAACAGGAGTTCGACCTTGGATCCCATGCGAGTGTTTCCATCGGACAGGGTCTGGGTTGCCGACTGTGCACGCAAGGGCACCGCCGCGCCCAGCAGTAGCAGCAACAGGCTCCAATCAACTAGCGCGCTGGATTGGGCAATGTGAACGTCACCACACCACCCGAGGTGTCGGCTTGCACTTGCAAGTCTCCCGCCGCATGCGGCGGGACATCAAACGTCCATTGGCGCCAGGCGCCGGCCAGCACTCGTGCGCCTGAATTGAGGTCCTTGCGCCAATCGGCGCCGGCGACCGTCAGTGACTTGATCTGCAGGTAGTGATTGCCGTCGTTGTCGACGCGGACGCACAGGCTCGTAGAAGTGGGGACCGGACCGAGGCCCGCGCAGGAACTTAGGCGCGGTTGCGCCCGCGTTTTCCCGGGAGCAGCGATGAACACCGGCAAACTGTGATTGACGCGGATGTCGATGGTCATATCGCTCGCAGAATGCGCGGTGGTGACTACATCGGTGACATCCTCGAAGATCAGCCGATACGCGCGCTCCTGCGCAGCCGGCGCCGCGCGCAGGGTAACCCGAAAAATCTGACTCGCTCGGGCGCCTATTTCAGCAATCGGCGGCACCACGATCAGTTCGTCGGAATCGGTGTAAACGTCGGTCCCATCGGATTGGCTCCACGCCAAGGTCTGCGTCTGGAAACTCACTGGATGGTCGGCAGGATTGGAAAGGGTAATCGACGTAATTCGCCGGTCTGGTGACAATTCCACCAGCACCGGCGAGATCATCAACGCCTGCGCCACGGTGCTCCATAATCCGAGCACGACTGCCGCACTGACTAAGCCCACCAGAGTGACCGCACGCTGGATCGCGGCTTGCGGTCGCATGCTACTCAGTACGAAACGGTCACAACGAGCGGGGCGGCAGTGGAATAGATGCCAGCCGCCTTTGCCGCATAGTTCGCAAGAGGTACCCTGGCGTACAAAACCACGGCGTGTGGGGCGCCATCCTGGGTCAAACCGAACGAGGCGGCGGGCCCGATGGCGATCGCCAAATCATTCGCGATGGCTCCTGCCGTCAGACTGAGGTTGAACGCGATGGGATTGAGGCCGCCGCCATCAACCATGGTTCGTGTGCCCGACGCAAACAGGACCGGGGTAAGTCCGGCCGAGCAAGCGACTTGCAGTGAGGTACCCGTGTCCGCCGTCTGGTCAGTACCGGCCAGCGTGCTGAAGCTGGCGAAACTAATAGCGGGGGCGGTGGAGACCGAGCATGCGGACGCCAATACGGCGCTCACGGTCAGATTGCCGGTCTGTGTGCCCGCGCCGGCGACGCCGCTCAACGCAAGCGAGCCCACTGCCGCGGCCAATAAACCAATCTTCTGTTTCTTAAGCATAATCTTCGCATCCTTTCCTAGGTTGAACTACGCCTATTCCACGGGTGGCTTAGCTGCTCCTGAAAGGTACTGAAGCGCGTTGTTGATCGACGTCGATGAACAAGCGCACACGGAATCCGGATCTCCGGCTTCCTTGGCGGTCCCTCGGTCGTAGGATTGCAGGTCCCTTAGACTGGTAACTTTGCGTCCCCGAGTTTCCGTCGGGTTTGCCCTTTTTCAGAGCCGACGCTTCCTGTGGCAGGAAGTGCGGACCTCATCATTGTTCCGAATCTTCGCCTCGCCCGCTGAGCACCTCGTGCTTGGCCATGGCGCGGTAATTCCAGCCCAATGCGCGCAGACTATCCCGTTCGCTTTTCTTACGCGCACGAGTACGTCTCGCTTAGGTGTAACTCCCAGGGTATTAAGGGTTTTCACCTTTTCAACAGCGCAGCAGATCACAGATGGAGCAAAATCCGTCGCGCGATCGAAATCTAGCGCGGGCAGCGCCGAGGGCAATTTGCGGCGAAACGCCGCGTATTTCCCAAGAATCAGATGGAAAACGAGTACCGAGTTCGTTCTTACTGCTTGCTGATGGAACGGGTACTTGCGTAGACACGAAACGACGCCGGCAATGCGTCACTCATGTATATGACCCTATGATAAAGGCTTGCGAATCAATGAGCTATAATTGGTAGCGCGGGCGGCAGCGCGTTTGCCGCTACCGGGTCGGCGGAAATCGCCGAAGGATGGTAAGCAAATGGTCGATCCCAACTCGAAATTGATGCGGAAATGATGCGGAAATGATAGGTGTTGGAAAAATAAGGCGCCGCCGGATGGGTCGGCGCCTAAGTCAGGCCCCAAATACTGGTCCATGAGAGGTGGCGCCGCCCCGGCACCATCGGATCTACCGCAACTTCACGAGCTGATTAAGGACTCCGTCCAAGCCTCCGAATACTGTCAGCTTGTCGATCTTCTCCGTCACCTTCTCCAACGCCTCCAGTTCCTTCAGGCGCATAAGGATCGGGTTGTCCTCGATCAGCTTGGCGGTGTTGAGCGCCGAACGCGTCGCGTTCGTCTCTTCACGGCGGCGGATGATGTTGGCCTGCGCCGCCTTCTCCGCCTGCACCACGCTGTTGAGGATCTCCTTCATCTCGCCGGGCAGGATCACGTCTTTGATGCCGACACCCAATACTTCGATGCCCAATTCACTAACGCGGCCGCGCACGTAGGCAAAGATATCGCCATCCAGCGAAGCCTTGTCGCCCAGCAGTTCGTCCAGCGTCTTGGCACTCACCACCTTGCGCAGGCCGTACTGCAGTTCTCGGTACAGATAGTCACTGTACTTCGCGACCTTGGTACGCACCGCCACCGAATCGATGATACGAATGCTCGCGGCCAAGTTTACCCGCAGGCTGACCTTATCCTTTGTCAGCAGTTCCTGACCCGACACCTCGACGGTCTGCACTCGCAGTTCGATAACCTCGGCACTCACGTTCTTCTGGAAATTCCAGAACGCGTAGGCACCCGGCTCGAGCTTACGTACTAGCTTGCCATCGATGAAAACCAGTCCCGCCGACTCCGTCGGCACCGTCACTGCTAGCGCCGTCGTCTCCAGGACGCCGAGCTGCCGCAGGCGCTTGCTTACCGCTTCCGGTACTTGCAGGCTGTCGCCCAGAGACACCTTATCGATGGTCACTGACACCAGGCCCTTCCAGTACAGCTTGCGCGTACCCGGCGCCAGCACATCCTCAAGCTTGCCGTTCTTCGACACGAGACCGACCTCCTCGACACCGATATCGGCTAGCGAAAAGCTGAGTTCCAGCTCGGCGCCCAGGCGCTCGATCAATGCATCCACGTCCTTACCGATGAAGTCCGGACGCGTAATGTCGAAGCTGCGGACTTCCAGGGTGCCGAAGACGTCCCATAGTCGGTATACGCCCGGAGCCAGTACGCGCTCGAAACGACGGTTCTTATAGAGCAAGCCGCGCTCACCGTCACCGATCGCGACCCGCTTGATGCCGAACATGGTCCTATTCTCCTTGCTGTTGTTCACCGTGAATTCCAACTCCCGCGTAGCCGCCGTTCGGCCACGCAGGTTTTCCGCGATGGCGTTCATCGCGGCAAATCCCTTCAACTGCCTGTTCATTTCCTTCATCCCATGCCGCTATCGCGGACGCTTTCGCAAATTAAATAAGAAGACACCCCTGACATCGAAGCGGTGAAGAATCCGCGCTCGCCTTCGGGAAGCCCCCGCAGTCCGACGTACCAATGAAAACTTTTTCCCATCGGAATCGCCTTCTTTCAGTGGCCCGCCTAAGCCAAGGACGGAATCTCGACTTCCTCGGCGCTGTGATTTCACGCCGCTACTCCGGTCGCAACCGAAGCGCTTGTCGTGCACTCACACGGGGTGTCCCCGGTTGAGGGGTGCGTGCACCCCAGCGTTGAGAACGGGATTCGAACCCGTGTCCGACGAATTATCAGTTCGTTTGCTCTACCCACTGAGCTATCTCATGGCGACGTGCAGGATTCGAACCTGCGTTTTCGACTTTCAGGGTCGATGCTCTACCTCTGAGCTAACGCGCTTGGTGGGAGTGACACCGTGCGTTCGCGGCATACACCACGGCAGAGCCGAAGTGCACCGGACCGACGCCTGTAAGAGCAAGTCGGTACCGCAGCGAAACGTCGTTCATCAATCCCAAATTGGCGCCTGTCTCCAAGCGCCAATTTCGTTCGGCGGATGTGCCGCCTATTCATTGCCGGTCATTTAAACCTTACGCACTCTTTGCCTGACCTCCTTGCAATAGATCACGGAGTAGGAATCGGACCTACGTGGTTCGCGTTCAAAGCGCGACTGGGATACCAGCAACCCGCCCGTGATTAAAATGGTTGGAAAGGTAGGGGTCGAACCTACGTCTGCCGACTTCAGAGGTCGGTGTCCTGCCATTAGACGACTTTCCAAAAATTGGCGAACCAGGATGGAATCGAACCACCTTTTTGGGTTTTGGAGACCCATAGGTTCCGTAAACACCGGCTCATTTAGTGGCGGAAGACGGATCGCACGATGACCATACCCGTGAGGGTACAACACGCTTTCGAGGCAGTTACAGTCCCCGACTGTTTCATCTTCCAAAATGGCGGAGAGCTGACGAATTGAACGCCGTGCCCGTGAGGACACCCTTTCTTTAGCAAAGAAGCTCGGACCCTGTCCGATTAACTCTCCATAGTTGGTGGGTTCTGAAAGAATCGAACTTTCGTGGACGGTTTAAAGGACCGCTAGTCTGCCATTGACTTAAGAACCCGAAATTGGAGCCACGAGACGAACTTGAAGCGTCTTATCCGGGGTACGAATCCGGTGCATCACCGTCAATGCTTTCGCGGCAAAATTGGAGCCCGGTCGGCGAATCGAACGCCGTATCATCCGTGTACAAAACGGCAGCATCGCCAGCAATGCTTACCGGGCAATTCGGAGCCGCACCAGGGAATTGAACCCTGCATCTCGTCCTTCGAGTGGAATCGAACCACACGTCTCCGAGTTATCAGCTCGGCGCTCTGAGCCATTGAGCTACGAAGCAAAATTGGTCAGGGTGGCTGGTGCTGCCCCAGCTGCCTCCGAGTTCCAAGCCCGGCCGTCTGCTGTTGACTTACACCCTGAATTTGGAGGCGTCACCTGGATTCTCAGCAGGGTACGAGGTTTTGCAGACCCCTGCATCGATGCTCTGCCATGACGCCGAAAGCGTGCTTTGGGGTGACTGACGGGATTCGAACCCGTGCATAGAACGGTCACAGCGTTCGGCCTTTACCACTTGGCTACAGCCACTCCAAATCACACTTCAAGTTGGTACCGGCGGCGAGACTTGAACTCGCAATCCCGAAGGCGCTGCGTTCTAAGCGCAGTGCGTATGCATTCCGCCACGCCGGCATAAAATTGGTGCCTCGAGCTGGAATTGAACTGGCACGTCTTTCGACGCTGGACTGTCGATCCAGCGCGTCTGCCTGTTTCCCCATCGGGGCATGATTGGCGCTCCAACAGGGAATCGAACCCTGATCTACTGATTGAGAATCAGTCGGTCTGGCCACTAACCTATAAGAGCAAATTGGTGGTCGCAGAGAGACTCGAACTCTCATTTCCGGGATGAAAAGCCGGGTGCCTGACCTTTAGATGATGCGACCAAATTGGTGGAGATGTAGGAAATCGAATCCTCACGGCTGCTTTGCAGGAGCGGCCTGTGTGCCAACACACATCCCCGAAAACGTTGGAGCTTTCGCACCAAGTGGACTGTACCGTGAAGTCCCCACCGCCGTTTCCTCAAATAACGACGAAGCTTTGGTGAGTCCTCTCGGCAACGATCCGAGAACCTACTGGGTAAGGGCCAGGTGCTCTGCCAATTGAGCTAAGGACTCATAAGTGGTGCGTCGTCTTGGAGTCGAACCAAGCAGACCCGCTAGGATGCCGGGATTACAGCCCGACCGGGATCCGTCCCCGTCTAACGACGCATTATTGGTGCCCCCTGAAGATTGAGTGCCTTCGACCGCCCGGATGTAAGCCGGGTGCTCTTCGCGTCTGAGCTAAAGGGGCATATTGGCGACCCACATGGAAATCGAATCCATCTCAGCGAGTAGACAGCTCGCCAGCCTCACCAGATGCTTAGTAGGTCTTAGATTGACTCCGAGGGTAGGGATTGAACCTACGTCGCTTACGCGATCCTCCGGTTAACAGCCGGGAACATTGCCGCTCTGCCACCTCGGAATTGAAAATAAAGCGGAGCGGGCTGCGAGAACCGAACTCGCGTATTGCGGGTGGAAACCGCAAGCCTAGCCTCTCGGCCAAGCCCGCTCAATACTTTCCCAAGTTGTTAAAGAACAACCGGTGATTGGGTTTCGGAGTGGGAATCTAGAGGGATTTTTCCCTCTTTTCTGGACCCCGGCATGGCACCGGGGGCCACGCATCGTCAATCGATTGTCATACCTGATTTTTGCCCGAGTCTATTATCGGGGCGCACGGTCGCGGCCCCGACCAAGGTCGGGCAATAAATAAAATGACTATGCGTCTGTTTGAACATGGGGCGCGACTCTAGTTGCCGACTTTCGCAAAGTCAACTTATTTTTTGCCCTGACGAACTGGATCATTCGATTCAGTCACAAACTGATTGAGGCAAGGCGAACCGACCGTCGACGGCGACCTACATCACGATTCAAGGAAACAGACCTAAACGAAGTTATTTTTCACTCGAAATGTCAGCCATTCCACTCGGCGAATGCGAGCAACGCTGCATCAGGCAACTCGCCGGCGTACAACCTTTTAGCGAACGCAAGGCGTCGCTCCCGGCGTGTCAGGTTGAGGGGCAGCGAAGACTCGATGATGGCTCGCGCCGTCTCGAACATCGAGGAGGCGATTCTCATGCGCCGATCCGGCGTCATGAGCTTGTAGCGCTCGGCGACCATTTTATCCATTTCGGGGGAGGTATCGTTCACTTGGAGACCTCATCCAGTTTGGTGGCGACGCCCAATTTCGCAGCCCAGTCTTTCAGATAGGGCCAATCAACGGATTCGTCGATCAACGTGCGGACGTCGCGCAGTTGCATCTCCGAGCCCGTGTCGCGTGCCCAAACAAGTTTCGAAAGAATCAGGTCTTCGCGGCTCGTGATCCACGTCGATATTCCGGCAAACTCCACGAACTTGCGCCGCTCAAACTCTGTCTGCCGGTACTCCGAATTCTTCCGCACGATCAAATCAACTTTGATCGCGCTATCCAGATGCATGAGATTGAACATGCGCTGCGACTTGATCGCAGAACGCGCGGCATCCTCATCGATGTAGAAGTCCGTGGAGAATGCGCTCACAAGAGCGTCGACGTGCCGTTCCATCAGTGCCACGACAAAGTCGAGATCGCGGGTCATGCGCGGTTTCCCGTAGTACCCAAGCGCAAATGAGCCCGTCAACATGAAGGGAATATCGGCTGTGTGCAGCCGCTCGCTGATTATTCTGAGTACATCGAGTTCCTCGGTCATGACGAGGAGTCTAAAAGACTTGATACCACGCCGCAGCCACTAGCGGGACGCCGGCACCAAGGCCCTTTCGACGATTCGGCATTAACAATATTGTGGATAGCGCCAGCGGCACCTGAATTGTACCTGCGCTTGTAAGTATCTAATTTATCAATGAAAAGTTGGAAAATTGGTAGCGGGGGGAGGATTTGAAGCTACGACCTTCGGGTTATGAGGCAAATGCCGGGTAACGGGGGTGTTGTAAATCAGTCACTTACAGCGCTTGCCATCCCGTTATCCCGGCTCTTCAAGGCACAATTTGGGCACACCCAATCTGACCTAGACACAATCTGGGCACACTGGCGAGAGGAGGCCT
>Ga0210391_10005281_pt1 | contig 10658 bp, 9 predicted proteins | sample IncBWC12OmetaG_FD_160573 | JGI IMG/M metagenome (GOLD analysis project Ga0210391, IMG submission 160573) | Forest soil microbial communities from Barre Woods Harvard Forest LTER site, Petersham, Massachusetts, United States - Inc-BW-C-12-O ...
GGGTTGGACCAACCCGAAGGTTTCGCGTTCGACAAGTCAGGCGATTTCTGGGTAGCCAACTATGCAGGAGGAGTCTCCCCGGCACAGGGCACCATCACAGAGTTGAATTCCTCCGGCTCGCCCATCGAGTCCGGTATCACTGGAGGAGGAGTCGATGGTCCCATGGGCATCGCCATCGGCGCCACCGGCAACGTCTGGGCGGCGAATGAATACAACGGCATTACCGAGTTATCTTCGACGGGTTCACCCATCTCGGGATCAGAGGGGTATCAAGGCTCCGGGGCGGGCTACGAGGATAACCAAATCGCGATTGACCCGACGGGGAATGTGTGGGCGGTGGGATTCGACGACGGGAGTGTGAGCAGATTAAGTTCTTCCGGAGCCATTCTGGGCTCGGACTCAGGCGGCAGCAATTTCTACGCCCCTGACCTGACGATCGACGGTACAGGAAACGTCTTCGTGACGAACTACGTCAACGACAGCGTCAGCGAATGGTCCGTCAGCAATGGCGCCGTTACCGGCAACACCGAGGCCAATGGATTCAACTCTAGTGGGATGGATGAGCCGTGGAGTCTGGCCATTGACGGCTCGGGAAACGTTTGGGTGGCAAACCTCACTTCCGCCGGCGGCTCCGGCTCTGTTACCGAATTCGTCGGTCTCGGAGTTCCCACGGTGACGCCGCTGGTTGCCAATCTACTGAGTCCGTACGGTTCCCAGGCGGTGAACAAGCCCTGACGGGGAAATCTCCGCATCGCCCGGCCGGGAACAAGTTTGCGCAGGCGTCATGAACATTTACCTTTGGAACGCATCGGGTTTGGGCCCGCGACAAATTTGAGAACTGCATCAGGAAACAAATTCGAGGACACCATGATTCTGAAAAAGACAGCGCTCGCTTTCGTTTTGATCCTTGCCGCAACTCGTCCCCTGCGGGCCCAAACCGGATGCGACGACTCGCCGGAAGACCCCACAATCGTGCTGGCGCTGGTGAGCGGCGCGGGTGCGTTGGCCGCAGGTGTGTGGAGATTTTGCAGGTGTAAGCAGTAGTTCTCAGCAAACAGGCGCGGTTGACCGACATCACACCTGTTTTCAGAACAGGCTATCTGCCGGGTGTGCGCCAACGCGCCGGCGAAGCCATTCAGTCAGTGGCCGATTTCATTGTCGATTGGCGACTTCAGACTGAGGCACTCATCCAGTCGATCGGCGAGTATTCCCAGACTTCCGGACGTATTGTCGCCTATCCGGACATCACCCATCTTCGGGTTCTGTGCGGATTGCCGGTCATGCATTCCGAATCTGCCTTGTGCCAAAACAGTTAAGTACAGTTTGACTTCGTGCCTCAAAAGTTCGGTCACGCGGCGCGGTTTCAAACGCGGTAACGACAAGCGTAGAATTTGTGCCTATTCCACGGAGAGCGAAAAACAATGCGCCGGTACCATCACATCGGAATTCCCACTACTGAAGCGAAGCCTGGCGAAACGCACTTGAAACACCTGAAAGTCTTTGTCGTCAGTCACGAGAAAAGCGAATTCGGCGTGGAGTGGATGCGTTTCGAAGCGGACGCGGCGGTCCCTGATCTCGTCCGGCAAGTTCCGCACGTCGCATTTGAAGTGGCTGATCTCGCCTCCGAGCTTGCCGGCCGCGAAATCCTGATTCCTCCCAACAGCCCATCCGACGGCGTCCGCGTCGCGTTCATAGTCGAAAACGGAGCGCCCATCGAACTGCTCGAATTCACCGACCCCAACCATCCCGGCCGCGGCCAGCGGAGTGAGACGCTTATATAAACACCTTCCATTTGAAGCACCTCTGGGAGCGAAGGCGAGCACTTGACACCTTTCAAGAGTGGCCAGCTAACGCGCTGAATTCCATCAAGCAAGCCTTTCCCAATCCCCGTCTCCACGCCAACCTAACTCCCGTTGGTCGCCAATCCGTACATTGCCCATTTTCGTGTTCTGTCCGGATTGCCGGTGATTCGGGAACAACTGACTACGCGGCTCGGAGCGTCTCGATAAAGTCGCTGACTCGATTGATATCCACACCGCCTGTCCCATAGTCCGGCCCCAGAAACGCCGCTTCATGGCGATGGTTGCCGTCCAAGAGGAATTCGAACCCCACGCCGTCGTTCCCGAAGCGGGCTACTTTTGCGTTCACTGTCAACGATCGCTCCGTCTTCGGATCATGCCGGTCAGACAATGTGAGCCGGACAATCGTACCTATATACCATCGCTCGATGGTGACGATGTAGATCCCCGACGTGCTGATATCGCTTACTTCGTGCGGCATTGGCGTGCCGCCCGTAAAGAAATAGGCGATTAGCCCTGGAATTGCAACCCGTGACCCACTTCGCGGCTCCGGAGAATCTCCAAAAAGCAGCCGTTGGAACCAGTTCCTCGAAGTATCTCTCTTGGCCCATGGGCGGTCCGCGACACCTCGTTTGGCCGGGGCATCTACCGACGCAGCCGTCTCGGCGTATGGTGGCTCCGCCGCAGAGCTCTCGAGCACGGCGCTGGTTTCCACGAGATCTAAGCTAATTGCCGATTCGGTCACGCCTTGCTCTTGGCTCTCATCGTAAACACAGTACCGACCCGGCCCATGCGCGAGGGTCTCCTTTGGCGTTAGCTTCGGCACCGCATTCTGCCAACGTTTCAGCGCCGCTGATCTCCGAAAATGATGGCCTTGCGCGATCGAACTCAGGTTCATTCCGTTCGGCGACTCCTACGACTCTCCACAATGATTTTGCGCTTAGAGCAGTCCGCACACTGTGATTCAAATCACAAGATTGGCTAGCTCGGTACCTTGCCACTGGCGGATTGAACGAATATTCAACGTCACATCTGTTGTTGGAGTCAGGCCTAAGCACTCATTGAAAAGGTCTTAGCCGGTCGGTCGCACATTCGGACATTGGGCCATTTCTGGGTTCTGTCCGGTCAGTCATCTCAAGTCACATGATTCTGTTCATACTCAAGCGCAGGGAGAACTGACCCAAAGGTGCTACAGCGTTCACCCGCGAGTAATCGATAAACTAACTACCATCTCCCAACAAGGGGCTTTTATGGATCACGCGGCCACGCTTGCGGGCTCGTATGACTATCGTTTAGTCGGTGTTTCAGTCTTCATTGCTCTACTTGCAGCCTATGCTGCTTTAGACCTTGCTGGCCGTGTTACAGCCGCTCGGGGATTCGCACGGTCTCTTTGGCTGGTCGGCGGAGCGTTTGCACTTGGACTCGGTATCTGGTCGATGCACTACATAGGAATGGAGGCGTTTCTCCTGCCCGTCCGCGTTCTCTATGACTGGCCGGTCGTTTTCCTTTCCCTTATCGCTGCGATCGCCGCGTCAGGCCTCGCGCTCTTCATAGTCAGCCGTAACAAAATGAGTATTCTTACTGCCGGCATCGGCAGCGTTTTTATGGGCTCGGGAATTGCCACGATGCACTATGTGGGCATGGAGGCGATGCGACTTCCCGCGATGTGCCACTACAACCCGAAAATAGTCGCTCTTTCGGTTGTCTTGGCAATCGTTATCTCCTTTGTCGCGTTATTGCTTACGTTTTCGATTCGCGAACAGGCGGAATCATTCAGTTGGCGCAAATCAGCTTGCGCTGTTGTCATGGGGCTGGCCATTCCGGTCATGCACTATGTGGGGATGGCAGCGGTCACCTTCACGTCCATGCCGCTCGACCCTAACAGCCTCGATCATGCGATTGGCATCTCTTCTCTTGGGCTCCTCGGTATCGGTTCTATCACTGCGTTCATTCTCATCTTCGTATACATCTCGGCCATGCTGGACCGAAAGCTATCGCTGAATGCCATGCAGCTGGCACTTGCCGAACAGCGTCACTACCTCGATCTCGAACGTGAGCGAGCGCACAGCGCAGAACTCCGGACCAAGGCGAAGAGCGAGTTCCTCGCCAATATGAGCCATGAGATCCGAACCCCGTTGAATGGGATCATCGGAATGACGGACCTCGCGCTCGAGACCGAGCTTACACCCGAACAGCGCGATTACCTGCAGACCGTAAAGATCTCCGCCGACTCACTGCTAGGAATCATCAATGATATTCTCGATTTTTCAAAAATCGAAGCCGGCAAGGTCGATCTTGAACGAGTGGACTTTGATCTCTATGAGTGCGTTGAAGGCGCACTCAAAACCGTTGCCTTGCGGGCGGACGAGAAAGGCCTCGAGTTACTTTGCGAGATTTCTCCTGAAGTGCCGACATTTATCGCGGGCGACCCAAGCCGTCTCCGCCAAATCATTCTCAATCTGATTGGCAACGCCGTAAAGTTCACCGAGAAGGGTGAGGTGGCCATCAAGGTTCACGCCGAGCTTCTCGAAGACCGCTCATCTACGCTCCATTTCACCGTGAGGGATACGGGCATTGGCATAGCAGCCGAGAAGCTCGAATCAATCTTCGAGTCTTTCAGTCAGGCCGATACATCCACGACGCGCGAGTTCGGCGGCACCGGGCTTGGCCTCACAATCTCGCGACGGCTGTTGCAAGTGATGGGTGGCAGAATTTGGGCTGAGAGCACGCCTGACAAGGGATCATGTTTTCACTTTACGGCTAGTTTTGCCAAGGCTGAGACTTCTTCGACCGCAAAGCAGATCTCGGTCGCATCGTCGATATTGGTTGGCGTGAAAGTTCTCGTCGTGGACGACAACCGTACCAATCGCCGCATTCTGGAAGGCTTGGTGAAGCACTGGGGCATGATTCCCGCAGTCGCTTCAGACGGCGAGGAGGCGCTCGAACTCTACGCCGCCGCCGACTTAGCGGGCAGCCCATTCAGTCTCATTCTGACGGATATGCATATGCCGAGGATGGACGGCTTCGGCTTGGTGGAGCGTCTCAGGGAGAACTCAGGTATGTGTTCCTCTACGATTATGATGCTCACTTCGGGTGGCCAACGGGGCGATGCCCAGCGCTGCGGAGAGTTGGGAATCGCGGCCTATCTTCTCAAGCCAATCCGGCAATCGGAGCTGCGCGAAGCGGTCGCACGTGTCCTTTCCGCGCACGAATCGAAGGAGGCTACGCCGGTGATTACTCGTTACTCCCTTCGCGAAATGGCCCAGGAAAGCAAGTCGCTCAATATCCTGCTCGCTGAAGATAATCTTGTCAATCAGAAGCTTGCCAGCCGCCTCCTCGAAAAGCGCAGCCACATCGTAACCATCGTCAACAATGGCAAGGAAGCTCTCGCTGCGTTAGAGAAAGACTATTTCGATCTTGTCCTTATGGATATGCAAATGCCCGAGATGGATGGATTCGAAGCCACCAGAATTCTTCGCGAGCGCGAGACGACTAGCGGCAGACATCAGCCCGTTGTCGCCATGACGGCTCTCGCCATGAGTGGCGACAAGGAGCGCTGTATTGAGGCCGGTTTGGACGGCTATTTATCTAAGCCAATTCGGCCGCAGGAACTCAATGAGGTTCTGGAAAGATATATTGCTTTGAAAGATGCACGTCCAATACAGGACGATTCTCCGCGCCTTTCCAATAACTCAATTGATGTTTCGCAGCTGCTCGATCGTCTCGATGGCGACCGGGCGCTCCTGGCCGAACTGGTAGATCTCTTCCGTGCTGATTTCCCTGGTAATTTGAGCGCTTTGCAGCGAGCCATCGATCAACAGGATGCCAACGGCCTGCGCAGCGCTGCCCATACCCTTAAGGGCGCACTCGCCAATCTTTCCGCTATGAAAGCCTCGTCGCTCGCCGCAGAACTTGAGGCTATCGGCAAGTCGCAAGATTGGCACAGGGCGCAAGCGACACTCGATCACCTCGCACAAGAAATTGAAAGTGGAATGAGGGTTCTCGAAGCCCTCTGCCCGACACACGTGCAATGAAGATACTCATCGCAGAGGACGACCCGACCTCCCGCCTGCTGATGCAGCGCACGCTTGAGAAATTCGGCTATGACGTAGTGCTGGCAGAAGATGGCCGCGCGGCCGTCGAAATCCTGTCGCAGCATAATGGCCCCCGCCTTGCCTTGATTGACTGGATGATGCCGAAGCTCGACGGGCTCGGCCTATGCCGCGAAGTGCGAAGCGCCCATCGCGACGGCGCCTATGTTTATATCCTTTTGCTGACGTCAAGACAGGATGCCGAGGACGTTGTCGCCGGCCTCGAAGCGGGCGCCGACGACTATATCACCAAACCATTCCACCCGGCCGTCCTTCAAGCACGCCTTCACACGGGGCGCCGTATTCTTTCTCTCGAAGAGACGCTTGTCCGGGCGCGCGAAGAAATGCGGTTCAAGGCCACGCATGACGAGCTTACGTCTCTGTGGAACCGTGCAGCGATCCTGTCCATGGCGCGGAACGAACTCAGTCGCTCCTCACGGGAAGCCCGACCATTCTCAGTTCTGCTTTGTGACATAGATCGCTTTAAACGAATCAACGACAACCACGGACACCTTGTCGGCGATGTTGTTCTGGAAGAAGTTTCCAGACGACTCATTTCTTCGGTCCGCGACTACGATGCAGTTGGTCGCTACGGCGGAGAGGAGTTTTTGATCATCGTCAGCAACTGCGATGAGGAGAGTCTCAGGACACGCGCCGAAAATGTCCGCACCGCCATCGGATCGATACCGATTCAAACCGGAAAAGCTGAACTTTCGGTCTCGATCAGCATCGGGGCAATGACGCATTGTTGTTGGGAGCACGATATTTCTCTGGAGTCCATCCTCGCCAAGGCAGATGCCGCGCTCTACAATGCCAAAGCAGCAGGCCGCAACCGCGCGGTATTTGCTCTTCCTTCGATTGCAGCTTGATTAACTAGCCCCCGCACAAATTCGCTCACCCTGCATCTCCAAGGCAGGTTGGTCGCCTATTCGGACATACCCGAATTTCCGGTTCTGCCCGGATTGCCGGTGAGGCACTCAGAACCCAGAATTCCGCCTGGAATCCACGCGGCGCAATGTGCCCGGCCACATTGGCGGCGAACTGGCTACATTTGCAACCGACTGCGGTCAGGACGCCACTTTCTGTTTATGAAAACATTCGCTGCAAAGCACTGGCCTGGCTTGCCTGGGTGTGAAAGGGACCGTTGTCTCCAATCCACATTCCGCGCAGGTTGTCTGTGTCTCATGCAGCGAGGGGCGAACGGGTTTGTAGAAAGCGCGATTGCGCTTCGCCTTGCACCTTTTGCAATGCTTCGGCAGGTTTGCGAAATTCTTTGTCACGAAGTAGAACTGCTCCGCGGCGGTGAACACAAAGTCGGCTCCGCAATCGACACACGCCAACTTAATATCAACGAAAACCATTACGTCCTCCCGACAATGAAAGAATCAGGGCGAAGGTTTAGCGGATCGAGAAAGTTGGCTTCGTTATACGCCGCTGAATGCGGTCAGTCAAGAAAAACTACGAGACATACTGCCCCGCATTTGCAGGGTTCGGCGGGCTGTTTCGATTCTAGGAACTTCGTATTCCCAAAATGGAAGAACCTATGCCGTGAGAGTCCGAAACGGGTGTACGCTTTCATCAATCATCGGGCTCCCTCTCCCCCAAAAGCCGCAAATGATAGTCCCTCCCGTTCATGAACGTCTACAAGCCAACTAAACCAATCGAAAATGGGCCTGGTAGCAGCCGGGAGGAATCCCGGCCTTGCGAAATCCAGAAAAGTCATTTTGGACTGGTTGTTGGTACTTTATGGGCCTATAATTGCGCCACCCACGCACCGCTCTGAAACCGTGGCCCGGACAGGGAAGAGCCTCAGAACACTTCGAGCTTGGCGCGCAGAAAGTCGAATGATCTTCGTCCAATTGGATTTTCCCCACCTCTGTCGATCGTTTCGGTTGCGCACTCTAACCAGATCCTGAGAGCTACAGAAAAGTACGCGAAATGCCTCCGGTTAAGTGCGCCCCAGAATCATTCGGGGTGGGCCGTGGAGTCGATTTGTCCGCAAATTGAGGATGCATCACTACAAGGCACGGATTGCCGTCTGCCGAATCAATCTCACCCGCGTAGAGCAGAAACTCGAAAACAAGTCACTCACAATCGATGAGCGCGTATCCACTCAGTGCGAATGGGCCGATGCCATGCGGCAAAGCCATGCCGCACAGCTTATGCTCGAAATGTTGGAAAGGCAGGAACGAGAAGGTAGGCCGGATGACGGGTAAAGCGCCTAATCGGTCATTGGCACCCAGCAGCGCGCTCTTACTGGACGCAAGTCCCCCGATTCGAACCGAGACGGGAACTGAGAGTATCATGTTTCCGGATTCTGGCCAATTGCGGGGTGAGCATGCAATCTCCAAGATTTCCATTACTGTCGTTGTTTGCAATTACTCTCGCGCCAATCAGCACACAGCCGATTTCGAAATCCACGTTGCCGGCACTGCCAAGGCACAAGCAACCGCCGAGTCACATCGAAGTCAACTTTGAATTCGGGGGTCTCTTGATCATTGGTCCGATAGGGCCTTCTTCAAAGCATCGAAAAGATTCGAATGTTTCCGCAAGAGATGACTTTCGATCCTCGAATTGGCAATTATCTTCTCGAAGTATCCACGGCACACGGTTAGCGATAGGGCATCTGCTCCATAAGATTCTTCAATAGCCTTCAGGTCCCGAATCAGCTGAGCCGTTTCCTTTCCCAGCATCTCTTGGGCGGCTCGTGACGTCGCCGATACTTCCGGACGGCGTGACGGTTGGACGAGGAATTCGGGCTTCGTGACCGCCAGAAGCGACTTTGCGAACCGAGTCGAGAAGGTGGCGCCGGCGATCATGTGCTCTGCTGCCTCAATCTGACGTACGGGCTTCATCTTTCGCAGGATCGAGAATACTTCAAGCGTGACATGCCGGTGACGAAGCAATTCGATGGCTTCTGGGCAAATCCCTCTTAACAGCTCCTTTCTCTGTCGAATATTTTCGACCTCAACACTCAGCGCTTCTGCCAGGCGCTTCTCGCTGACACCGTTGTCGAGCGCTTTGAGGATCATATAATGCTGCAGTATCGGAGGTACGTGATTTACTCGTTTGTTGTAGGTGAATGTCTCGTCATCAGTCGAAAGAATGCAGCGAACCTCAGTCGCATTCTTGACCTTGAGAATGTCTAGCCTTATATGGCCATCCAAGAGTAGGTACCCAAGCTCGATCAGGCGGCACTGCCCCGCGAAAACTTTCACGGAGAGCTCGCGGCTATACTCTCCTGCCATCGTTCGCTTCAAATTCTTGAGGATAACGGAAGGCAAGCTTCCATCGTTTGTGAATTGCTCGGCACAGTAGTGAATGGCAACGCCGGCACGCTTGCAGACATATTCCCAGTAGCCACTCTCGTCGGCATCCTGAAAGCGACCCCAGCGGCTGACGTCATAAACGAGGATTGCGCTAAAGTCTGCAGTTCCGCTTTGGACCTCCGAAAGTAGACGGAGCAATGCGGCCCTGCCTTCTAGGTTGAGTCCACTCTTACCATCGTCGGCAAACGTGCGAACAACCGTCATACCGTGTTCTTGCGCGTATTTCTGAATCACGTCAGCTTGGTTCTGCGTCGAATAGCGCTGATGCTCAGTTGACATGCGGACGTATTGAGCGGCTCGGATTGGGCTGGCGGGCGAATTGGTGGGAGCGATTTGCACACCCTACACGGAAATACGAGCATTGGAAATTTGATTTGACGGGATCGGTACAGAGGACACGGCCATTTTATTTCAGCGATTGTGAATCTACGAATACGCGCCAATAAAGGAGACGAAAATTGTTTCGTTATTGAAGCTCGTCAGACGCCCAGATTCGCCGTTCGAAGTTCAGTGTCCATGGTCGCATACTCGGTAGTTCGATGATTCTTCGCCCCAATGTCACTTTGCTTTCAACCGGACAATCCCGGCAGCTTCATCCCGCTGACACGTGGCAAGATCGCGACTAGAAGGCTGTTCAGCTTTCCGGCTTGAGCGGCGGTTGCAAATATGAATCGCTTGTTTGAGCAGCCAGAGGCGTATCATTCCCGCGTGGTACTTTGCGGGTAATTGGTGGGTGCCGCCATCTACCGGGCCGATGTGGGGCAGGAAGGCGGGTTGAAATGAACGACCTGAAGTCCGGGATTTATTGCCGGCAATGTGGCAGCGACCAGATCGACCGAGTCGAAAGGTGGGGTTTTCTGCAAAAGCAGATCTTTCCGCTTTTCAAGCTCTACCCTTGGCAATGCAAGGTTTGCAGAAAACACGTGATGCTCCGGAGACGCACAAGGGCGAGGAGGCAAGATTCCGCCGAATAGGAGTGGTTCAATCGACCAGAGATGGTGGAACCAGTCTAGCCATGCCCGAGTCACATGATGAAAAGCTCGTTTTGCAGGAAATTTTATCAAGACCCAGCAAGTCGAAGAAACCAATGAGCCAGCAAGAGTTTTATGAGTTGCGGATGAATGATTGGACTGACTCTTGGCGGCCTGGATTTGCCGTAATCGGGTGGCGCATCAGTTGGAGCGAAATCGACAAGCAATTCATGTGGGGAGATAAGCAAGCTGAACTCTGGCCGACTCTCGACAGCGCGAAGAACCGATACGAAACACGTCTTCGAGCGTTGAAGGAAAAAGGATGGGTCCACTCGGACATGGAGTTCTGAACCATCACAGGAGCTGTACATGAAGTTGATCTCAAGAATTCTTTTGCTCTCGACGTTTCCGTTTACGCTGGCAACGATCAACGCACAATCGATCTCAACAGCCGATGCCAAGAACCAC
>Ga0210391_10005282_pt1 | contig 10657 bp, 8 predicted proteins | sample IncBWC12OmetaG_FD_160573 | JGI IMG/M metagenome (GOLD analysis project Ga0210391, IMG submission 160573) | Forest soil microbial communities from Barre Woods Harvard Forest LTER site, Petersham, Massachusetts, United States - Inc-BW-C-12-O ...
GCCATCGAGCGCCACGTCGGCCAAGCCAGCCAGAAATAAGCCACGGCAAACAGAAACCCCAGCGGCACCCGAATACGCCGCGCGATTTTTGACCACTGAGCCATTCGTCAGAAGAAGTAATTCAGCGATAACCGTGGAAAAGCAGCCCTTCAGGAGCGCGTAAGCTTGAAAACCCTATGGGGCTTCAGCCTCTGATCTGTCTGCAATTTCTCAGCCGCCGCGACGACAGCTTCACTCCCAATCTCCAACAATCCTTCGTCCGGCGCACTCCGCCGTGCATGGTTGGTTAAACTGCTTGCACTCCGTAGCACAATACTCCGCGTTCCATACGGCCCGTTCCGCGCCGGATCCGTAGGCCCATAAATCGCCACCACCGGGACTCGTAACGCCGCCGCCAGATGCAGCGGACCGGTATCGCCGCCAATAAACATCCGTGCGCGCCGAGTCAACGCAATCAATTCAGTGATGGTGCAACTCATCGCCAACGCAGTGCCTCCGCTGGCACTCTCTGCCGCGCGAACCAATTGTTCTTCCCCCGGACCATAGTTGAGAATCGAACGCAGCCCCTGCGCCGCCAGTTTGCGAGCGACTTCACCATACCGTTCGGTAGGCCAGCGCTTCGCTCCCCATCCTGCTCCTGGGTTCAGAATGGCAAACTCGCGAATCCCGCTTTTCTCCAGGCGCTGCTCAATTCGGTGCTCAGCTTGGCTGTCCCGAGGGAGAATGCATCGAGAGTCTGCCGTGAAAGCTCTTCGCGGAAGAGGGATGCCCATCGACTGCAGAACGGTTTCAGCCAGCGAGAGATTCTGTTCGATGACATGCCGTCCTCGCGCCACCGCCTTCCGTGTATACCACAAGCTCGCCGGGGACTCTCGCGGGTCAGTCGGACCGTACACCGCGCGCGCTCCCGAATACCGCGCCAGCACCGCCGATCGCATTGCTCCCTGCAAATCCACCGCAACGTCGTAATTTGCGCCGCGAACATCGTTCCAAACTGTGGCGACACGCTGAGCAGTGGAAATCGAAAACAGCGATTTCCTCCACTGCTTTAAGTTCACCGTGTGGACTTCATCCACCAATGGCCGCGCTGAAGATCGCGAACCTCGCCTTGCGGTTCCCGGTGCGCACAGCAGTTCGGCCCAGCGTTCTTCAATTAGCCAGCCAATGAAGGCCTGTGGCAGCGCCTCGCGTAAGGCATGAACCGCGGGCAGCGTATGGAGCATGTCTCCCATAGCGCTGAGACGGACAATCAATACTCGTTTAATCTTGTCCGCTGGAATATCGAGCCGCGTCGACTCGAAACTCACGGCTTCCTCAGCGCCAGCCGTGCGCGAATAATTTCGCTGGTGGAGTGATCCTTCGGGTCGCCGACAATCGCGACTCGGCCTCCATATTCGGCGACCGTATCGCGCTCGGGAACAGACTCTTCCGTGTAGTCCGTGCCCTTCGCCTGAATATCCGGATGAATCTCGCGGATCAAAGCGCGCACATCGAGCTCGGTAAAAATAACTACTGCATCTACATCAGCGAGCGCGGCAATGATTTCGGCGCGCTCCTCCGCCGGCATCACGGGACGCCCCTCGCCCTTCAGGGTGTGCACTGATACGTCGGCATTGATGGCAACGATCAATTTTCCGCCCAGGGCCTTCGAGCCCTTCAGATAACGCACATGGCCTACATGCAGCAGATCAAAGTTGCCATTGGCCAAAACAATCTTCTGGCCTTCGCACCGCCACTGCTCCACCTGCTCGCGCAGTGCCTGGCGTCCGAGAATTTTTCCGTTGCCTGTTCCTGTTATTTCCAATTTTCGCTGTTTCCGATCAGTCGCACAATTCAGGTCAGTCAGTCAATGAGTTCGAGTCGCTGGCGGAGCCTGCTCGATGGCGCGCAACAATTCCTCTCGAGAAACCGTCGCGGTCCCGCGCTTCATTACCACAATTCCGCCCGCATAATTCGCCAGCTGCGCCGCCTCTTCGGTAGTGGCGCCTGCGGCCAATGCCGCACTGAACGCTGCAATTACGGTATCGCCGGCACCGGTGACATCGGTGACCTGGTCGGAGCCAAAGATGGGGATATCCACGGGTTGCCGCCCTGGCTCGAATGCCACCATGCCATCGCGCCCGCGCGTAATCAGAAGCGATTGCAGCTTCATCTTCTCGATAATTCGTTCGCCCGCCTGTGCCAACTTCTGCCAATCCTCGCCCACGCGAAATCCCAAAGCCGCTTCGACTTCTGGCTCATTCGGAGTAGCCGCCGTTGCTCCGGAATACTCCAGCAACCGGTACCGCGAGTCGAGAATTAATGGCACAAGCACAAGCTTTCGCCGTCCCGCCTGCCGCAAAGCATTCACGATTGCCGGAGTCGCCGACCCATAGCCGTAATCTGAAACCAGCAGCGCATCCGAGGCGCGCAGATATTCTCGCGTTGCCAGAAATAATTCACGAGTCAGGTGTCGATTCGGAGGATTCTCCGGCTCCCGGTCCACGCGCACCACCTGCTGCCGTGAATTGTGCGTCGTGCCCGCGAGAATGCGCGTTTTGGTAACCGTCGTATAAGTTTTATCTTTTAGCACGCCGCTAACCGGAATTCGCTTATGACGGAAAAACTTCACCAGCATTCGTCCCGGCTCATCATCACCAATAGCGCCCACCGGCAGCACGTTTACACCCAGATCAGCCAGATTGTTGACGGCATTCGCGCCTCCACCCGGCACCACTGTACGTTCGCGATGTTTCAGAATCAGTACCGGAGCCTCGCGCGAAACCCGCGAGATCTCTCCATATACGAATTCGTCGGCCACCAGATCCCCCAACACCGTGATAGTGACCTTGGGGAAGGCCTCGATGATCTTCCGCAGCCGTTCTGCGTCTTTCAAATGCATGGTCATCAGCTTTGCTGGCCCGTTGCCCTCTGGGGCATTTTCTCACGAACTCTGCGCCGCTCCTCGATCACGCGCAGCATGGTATCGACTGCGTTAGCAGCGTCGGCAAGCTCCATCTTCACGGGAATCACGGCGAGAGGCGCTAACGCGGTAAGATAACCGCCCAGATTCACCGCATCTTTTTCGGTGGTGATAAATCCGCCAGCCTCACTGCGCTGCCTCAGTTGAAGCAAATCACGGATGTCCTTTTCCGTATAAGCGTGATGGTCGCGAAAAAACGCTTGGGCCGCGGAATTGATTCCCGCTGCGCGCAGCTGCAGCAGAAAATTCTGCGGCCGCGCAATGCCGCAGAATACAAGCGGCCGAACCGGAATATTCAGTTCAGCCTTTTGCGACACAATTCCGCGGCGCAACCGCCATACGATTTTGTCTGCGAGTGGGAAGGCCTTTGGCGAAGCCCCGCTGGTAAGCACCACGGCATCGGCTCGCCACAAAGAGCGCAGCGGCTCGCGCAGCCTTCCTGAAGGCAGCAGTTGATCGCGCGCATCATCCGGCGTCACCAGCACAATATCGAAATCACGACCCAGCCTACGATGCTGAAAACCATCATCGAGCAAGTGAATCTGCGGACCGAACTTTACCTCCGCGAGTCGCCCAGCCTCATAGCGACTTTCTCCAACCACGACCGGCACGTTCAGTCGTCTCGCAATCAGCAAAGGCTCATCGCCGAAATCCCGCGGCAACCCTCCAGGATCTACTAACAGTGCGCCGCGAGTCTTGCGCCCATATCCGCGTGAAAGCACATCAAAGCGAACCCCCCGCGCCTTTAACAATTCTCCCAGCAGAATCACGAACGGAGTTTTTCCCGAGCCTCCGGTCGAAAGATTTCCAACGCTGATAACCGGCCCATGGAGCGAGCATGTGCGCAACACTTGATGATCGTAGAGCACATTACGCGCCCCCACGGCACCTCTATAAATCGCCGATAAGGGATTCACGTTCATCGCCTTGCCAGCAACTCCTCAAGCGCGGCCGCCGTCCGCGCAGTTGCACCAATCTGCGACTGTGTGGTCTCAGCAGCGCGCTTGCCTAAACCTCGTCGTTCCTCATCGTTCGCCAGCAACTCCAGAAACACCAGTGGCAGCTCCGCCGGACCGACAATCCGCACCGCGTTCCGGCTTTGAAACAAGTTCACAATGTCGCGAAAGTTTTCCGTGTGATTCCCCACGACCGTCGCTACGCCATGCTGTGCCGGCTCGATAATATTGTGTCCACCGCGCGGCACCAGGCTGCCGCCCACGAATGCGATATCTGCGAGGGCATACATGGCTGCTAATTCTCCAATCGTATCGAGCAGAAAAATCTTCCCTTGCAAAGCGCCGCCATTCCACGACGACCGCCTACAGAAGCTGATCGACATTTGTTCCAGCAACTCTGCCACGGCTGGAAACCGCTCCGGATGCCGCGGTGCAAGAATCATTACCGCCCGCGGATGCTGCACCAGCAAGTTCTCAAACGCTTTTAACAAAAGCGATTCTTCTCCGTCCACCGTGCTGCCGCACACCAGCACGGGCCCCGCCCCGCTCGCTGTGATCGACTTGCGTAAGTTTTCTACAATCGCAGGCGCAATCGGCAATGGAATGTCAAATTTCAAATTTCCTGTGACAAGCACGCGATCCGCTGGAGCGCCGATGCCCTCCAATCGCGTCGCATCTTCCTGCGCCTGTGCGAGGAAAAGATCAACGTTCACCAACACTCTTCGCAGCAATCCGCGAAATCGCCGGTAATTCGGCCACGAGCGGTCTGAGATACGGGCGTTCACTACCGCAATCCGCGCTCCGCTGGCGTGCGTTAATCGAATAAAGTTTGGCCAGAACTCGGTCTCCGCAATGACTACAACTTGCGGACGCAGCGCTCGCAAGTAAGCACGAATCGCGAATGCGAAGTCCATCGGAAAATAAAAGACGTGATCGTCACCGAATCGCTTCCGCGCGAGCGATTGACCGGTATCTGTGGTCGTTGAAATAAAGATTTTATGCTGCGGTAAGTGTCGCTGAAGTTCCTCCAACAAACCCGCGACCGCCAGCACCTCACCCACAGAAACCGCGTGAATCCAGATTGTCGACTCCTCCTCCGCTGGCAACCGAAGCCGCGAGGGCACTCGCCCTAGCCTTTCGCCAATCCCCTTGCGGTATTTGCCGTGGCACGCGATCTGGAATAGCCAGTAAGGCAGGGACAGCACCATCCCGGCGGCCAGGGCCGCGCTGTAGAGGGAGTTGTAGAGAGACGAGATCAAGTGCAGCCATTTTAAACAAAGATCCGACTGGACGATGGTTGCCCCCAAGTGCCTCGCAGCCTGTGTGTTTTAAGAGGTCAAGAGGCGGGTACAGAAACAGGCCAAAGACAACTGAGGAACCACTATAATCAGTACATGAAGTTGGCTGGGCAGGCGAAGCGCGCCGGTGTTTTTGCCGTGGTGATGTTGACTGCACTGTCTCTGACGGCCAAGGACTTCGTCAAGCCCCAATCGCAGCCCGCGAAGACCTATCCCGCGCACGACGATCACACTAACGAGAAAGTTGCGATCGCCGCCGATCCCTACGACACTCCCAGCAAAGCGAAAATATTTTCCGTGAAGTTTGAGGAGCACGGATTCCTTCCCATCTTCTTCATCGTCACCAACGACGGCTCGCAGCCCATCTCCATCGCCAACATGCAGGTCACGCTCACCACCGCCAACCGTGACAAGCTTACCCCGGCCGCGCCAGACGATATCTACCGCCGCATCACCAACCCCCGCACCAACACCAATGCCCCATTGCCTTTTCCTATCCCGCAGAAAAAGGTGAAGGGTACCATCACTCAGAAAGAACGCGACGAGATCGAGTCCTCGCAATTTGCCGCCAAAGCCGTCGAGCCCCACACTACGCAGTCGGGATTTTTCTTCTTCGACGTGGAGGGCATCGACGCGCCTCTCGCCGGCGCGCGCATCTACGTGGAAGGCGTCAACGATGCTAAAGGGACTGAGCTGATGTACTTTGAGATTGTGGTGGGTAAGTGACGGTCCTGAGGTCGGCGGCCGCTGAACTCTACGGGCTCTGAGTCGCGCCCGAATGCGCTTATCAAATAATAATCTCCCTAGAACTGACCTCTCGGACTGCCGCAGGTTTCGGATTTCGTAACGGCCACTCGCCCATCGGGAGTTTTGCGCGCCTTGATCACTCCCCCATCTCAGAGAACAATAACTGATTGACGGTCATCTAGTTGCTCGGCTGCTTTCTGTAGGGGCGTTCCACATTCGTAACGCATTACAGTCGTTGGAACGAGAATCCGGACCACCCTGCTATAAGGTTCCCACACTCTTCGTCTTCAATTTCGTTGCTGACAGGCCAAGTTCCAGCTGCCTAGCCGCCTTACTGGTTTACCTGATCAATCAACCATAGGAGAACCTCACATGAAGTCGCCTTTTTCCTTGAGATCCGTTGTGCTTATTTCCACACTTGCCATAACTTCCGTGGCGCAAACGGCAGTGAATGTTACGACCTACCACAACGATCTTTCCCGCACGGCACAAAATACAAGCGAAACCAAGCTGACGACCTCCAACGTCAATACCACCCAGTTCGGCAAAGTTTTCCGTCAGTTGGTCGACGGCAGGGTGTTTGCGCAGCCGTTGTTCGTTGCGGGGCTCACGATTAACGGCGCTAGTCACAACGTGATATTTGTGGCGACCATGAACGATTCCATTTACGCTTTTGATGCCAACAGCAACATTGGAACGAATTCAAGTCCGCTGTGGCACAAGAGCTACGGCACTCCTTTTGCCGCTGGTCCGGGGGTTAACGGAGGACCTACGACCTGCGGAGGGAACCTCGGTTACATCAACGGCATATTGGGTACGCCCGTGATCGATACTTCGGACAACATGTATTTTGTGGCGGCCTCCAGCGGAAATTTCTACGTGCACTCCATCAGTATCACCACCGGAAACGATAATGTATCCCCGGTCGCGATATCGGCCACAGGGTTTGTCCCACAGAACGAGATTCAGCGTGCAGGCCTGGCGTGGAACAACGGCCATCTCCTGATTCCTTTCGCGAATTTTTGCGAGCAAAGTACTGCAGGCCTCTTCGACAACCCAAACCCGGCAGCATACCCCGGACATGGTTTCTTATTCGACTTCACAACCTCGCCACTGGCTATGGCGCACAGCCTCGTGATGACGAATACGACGTCCTGCGCTTTTGGTGGGATCTGGCAGGGCGGTGGAGCTCCTTCGGTCGACACAAGCACAGGAAATTTCTTTGTCTCTACGGGCAATACGCAATCTTCATCCAATGTGGCCAACAACTGCGCTGCTTCGCCAAATGTGGAGAACACATTAGGGTCCGTAAATCCCGGCAGCTGGCCTGCTACCTTGACTGGATTTCCCCAAAGTTCGACGGCATACGATGTCGATCTGAGCAGCGGCTCTCCGATTATTCTTCCCGCCTCGGCCGGCAGCTCTGCGCATCCCTCGGTACTCGTTAGCGGCAGCAAGGATGGCTCGCTGTATCTCATCGACAGAAACGCATTAACCATCAACAACTCGGTAAGTACAACCGTTCCAGGAACTCATTTGGTCTTCGGAGGAGCGTGGTTCAACGGGGCCGCCTATTACGCCGTCGGCGGGGACTATCCTTTGAAGTATCCGATTAGTGATTTCGCGTTTGGCAGCGCGACAAGCAATACCTCCGTTTCCCTGCAAGGATCGGGGATACCATCTATTTCCGCGCAGTCGCCAACGGACACCACCAACGCTATTATTTGGTTTACGCAGTACAACCAGGCTTCTCATCCGAATAGCCATGCGGCTCTTTATGCATTGAATGCCTCAAGCCTGGCCGAGCTTTATGAAAGCGACTCTTCCGCCAACGCCCGGGACGATTTCGGAGAATACGTAAACTTCTCGACGCCCACCATTTCCGATGGTCTGGTTTACGCCGGCAACTCGAATGTGTTCGCTGGCCTAACCGGTAACAAGTGCCCTCAACCGCCCTGCACCTACTACTATGGGTCCGAGTCGGTTCAAGCTTATAGCGTGCTCCCAAGTCTTTCGCCACTGAGTGGCGCTGCCGTGGTGAATGGCAAAACGTTCACCACCGCGGGCCTCGCACCAGGGTCGATCGCTTCGATCTTTGGATCGGGTCTCGCCACGACGACTGCGACTGCTTCCACCAATCCACTGCCCCTGACCATGGACGGAACGACTGTCACGGTGAACGGACAAGCCGCTCCTCTTTTTTACATTAGCCCCACGCAAATCAATATCCAGATTCCTTTCGAGGCAATCGGACTGCTGCCGACAGGAACTATCGAGGTCGTGGTTTACAACAGTTCGACTGCCTTGGGATACGTAAATGCAACCGCGAGTCAGGCGAGTCCGGTTATTGACGCGCTCACCAATGCAAGCGGGACTACGAACTCTACGTCCGCCCCTTGTGTCCGGCCGTCGTGCACTTATGTCACGGCTTGGGGAATCGGACAAGGCTATTTGTATTCTCTGCCCAGCAACGGGATTCCGGTGCCTGTGCTGACTGACGCGTTGGCTCCTTCGTCCAGCCCTTTAGCTCAAACGACGTTTAGTTGTACGGCCAAGATTTCTACGATCGCCGAGACGCCATCATTCTGCGGCGGTGCGCCAGGATCGTATGCCGGATTGCAAGTCAACATTCCAGTGCCCTCAACCTCACAACTAGGTGCGGGGACCTATACTCTGACAGTTACGATCAATGGAGTTGCTGCGACGTACAACGTGACGCTCCAGTAGTGATTCCGGTCCTCCCCGCGTTGTCCACTGTAAGGGTGGGATGTCGAGATGCCCGCTGACCTTTGCCTTATAATCACGGAGTATGTCGACCTCCGCAGACACCGCTGTCGCCGCTCGCACGGCCTACGAGCCAGTCATTGGGCTCGAGGTGCACGTGCAGCTTCTGACGGCGTCGAAGATTTTCTGCTCTTGTTCTACGCAATTCGGTGCGGCGCCGAATACGAATGTTTGCCCGGTGTGCTTGGGAATGCCGGGAGCATTGCCCGTGCTGAACCGCAAGGCCGTCGAGTTCGCGGTGCTGGCGGCGATGGCGCTGAATTGCCGGGTCAATGAGACTTCGATCTTCGCGCGTAAGAATTATTTCTATCCCGACCTGCCCAAGGGCTACCAGATTTCGCAGTATGACAAGCCGCTGGCGGAATTTGGATTTATCGAGATTGGTGCAAGGGGGAAAGGCGCGGACAAGAGTATCCGCGCCACACGAATCGGAATTACCCGGGTGCATCTTGAGGAAGACGCTGGCAAGAGCTTGCACGAAGGGTTTGCCGACTCCGACGAAAAAACTGCCATCGACCTGAACCGCACCGGGGTGCCACTGATCGAGATCGTTAGCGAACCTGACATCGCCACGCCCGATGAGGCCTACGAATACCTGACGCGGCTGAAGGAGATCATCCTCTACACCGGGGTGAGCGATTGCAACATGGAGGAGGGATCGCTGCGCTGCGATGCCAACGTCAGCGTGCGTCCGCGCGGGCAGAAAGAGTTGGGCACGAAGACTGAAATCAAGAACGTGAATTCATTTCGCTTCATCCGCGAGGCGCTGGTCTACGAGATCGCGCGGCAGGTAGAAGTGATCGAAGGCGGCGGCAAGATCACGCAAGAGACGCGGCTCTACAACGCGCACGAAGGCCGGACTTACGGCATGCGCTCCAAAGAGCAGGCGCATGATTACCGTTATTTTCCCGAGCCTGATCTGCTGCCGCTGGTGGTGGACGAAAAGTGGAAGGCCGAGATTGTGAAGACTTTGCCCGAGTTGCCGGAGGCGCGGCGGGCACGGTTCGTGAAAGAGTTTGGGGTTACCGAGTATGACGCGCAGGTGTTGACGAATTCGAAGTCGCTGGCCGATCAGTTCGAGGCGGCGGCGAAGGCTGCGAAGAATCCAAAGCGCGTGGCAAACCTGGTACAAGGCGAACTGATGGGACGCTTAAAAGCGATGGGCGCGGAAATCGAGCAGTCTCCGATTTCGATGAAGGGCGTGGCGGCGTCGGCTGATCTGGTCGAGAGTGGAGCGATCTCCGGCAAGATGCTCAAAGATCTCTACGATCTTTGCTTCGAGCGGGGAAAAGATTTTCCCGAAGTTTACGAGGAGGAAGGCCGGCCACAACAATCTTCCGACACTTCCGCGCTGGAGAAGATCATCGACGAGGTGGTTGCGGCGAATCCGAAGCAGCTCGAACAATATCGCGCAGGCAAGAAAACCATGCTTGGATTTTTTGTGGGGCAGGTGATGAAAGCTTCCAAGGGACAGGCGAATCCGCAACTGGTGAATGAACTGCTGACCAAGAAGCTGGAGTAATCGGCTTGTCCGTCTCCTATGTGACCGAAGTACCATCCTCATTTGTGACTTCTGCAACCTGATACCCTGCGCCGGATCCGGCTACGATGATGAGGGTCTGTCTGTCTTTTATCTTTAGTCTTTGGGCCGACCGTTCGAGGGCTTTCATGACACTCAAGCTTGACCGCATCATCAGTATTGCCACGCTTGTGGTCCTGGTTGTGGCAGTTGTTCTGCTGGTAAAAAGGCCTGCGCCGGTGGCGCAAGAGGCGAAGCCGACGGCAGGGACTGCGGCCAATGTCCAACCTGTAAACCCGCAAACGCTTGATCAAAAACCGGATCCGATGGCGCTGGCCTCGACGCCGGTTCAGCAGACCTCGCAAGCGGCATGGCAAGCCCAGAGCAGCGC
>Ga0210391_10005284_pt1 | contig 10656 bp, 13 predicted proteins | sample IncBWC12OmetaG_FD_160573 | JGI IMG/M metagenome (GOLD analysis project Ga0210391, IMG submission 160573) | Forest soil microbial communities from Barre Woods Harvard Forest LTER site, Petersham, Massachusetts, United States - Inc-BW-C-12-O ...
AGACGGCTGACTAGACCTCCGCCTACACCGGAAAGCTGAGACAGGAACGCCTGTGTTCCAGCCGTTAGGCCAACGGTGCCTGTCTTGATTGCATTCGCCTGACGCTCGCGCTCGAGAGTCATAGCTTTGAGGTTTGTCAGCTCTCGTTGAGAAAACTCGTTCAGCTGACGATAGCCAGTTATTTGGCGATCAAGGACCGCGACGAGATTTCTCCGCGCGTGTGCCTCTTGCGCGGTGGACATCGCACCCTGCGCCATGCTCGCGCGAATCTGCGCGGCCACGCGCTTCCAGTCGTCGGCGATTTGATTGGAGATGGTCTGCGACTGCTGCCGGATTTGCTGGAGGGCAGGTTGCACTGCTCCGTTCAACTCAGGCTGAGAAATCCTGAATTGAATGATTGGCCCTGGTATCGTTCCCATTTATTCTTCCCCATTAAACTTTTTGATGTACGCGATGAGCCGGCCGTTTGCGGCGATGTCTTCGCGATCGAGCGCCTCGAGTTCCGCCTTAACCTCGATCGCCGAAACACGAAGAGCTTCCAGGGCGGTCATGTTCCCGTCCGACACCGCGAGCGCTGCAACGATCCACTCTCGGCGTCTTCGGGCGTCCGCGCGCCGCGCATCGCGCTCGCGACCTTCGCGGGTGTGGCGTTCGACCGTTTTTGCCAGTTGCCGCTGGCGAAGGTTCGTGAAGAAGCTTTTCATCGGAGCACGTCGCGCGCTGCGGACTCAGTCACTTGATCTATGGCGGTGCGAGCTTGCGTCCGGGCGTATGGAACTGCGTCAATCAATTGCTGTGGGGTGATTTGCTGAATGAATCGAGCCAGCAGCGGTTTTATGTCCGGCAATCCGGCATCGCGTAACGCAGAGCGTGCGCCGCTGATCAATCCGTTCTCTGTTTCCGAAAGGAGCGATATTTTTCTCAGTACTGAATTCAGGTGAGCGAGCGGTACGTCGAATAGTGTCGAGGCCAGCTCGGTGGCTTCCGCCACCAACCGGCGCTGTTTTTCGCGCACGGCCCTGTACTCCGCGTGCTCCGAGATTCTCTTTACGATCTGACTCAGCGCGCATTGCTTCTTGCTGAGTTCACCTGCGAGCTTGTCGCGTTCGACGGTGAGTTCGTGTACGGATTGATTAACCCGCTGCGATTTCAAATCATGGTTGACCCGCATCCCGCTCAGCCCTTGTGGAATCGACGCGCCCTCTTTGGATAATCCCTCGAGCACTGCTAATTCTTCGGCGAGCCGCGCCTTGCTGATCGTCACCAGGCGCTGCGCTTCGTTCAAGGCCGCCTCCGCTTCGGCAAGTTCCGAAGCGAGCGTATTCTTGACCTGCTGCGCGGCCTCAGCGTCGGCCAATTCTTTTCTCAGCTGCTCGACTCTCATTGCGTCTACTGTTGTGGACATGTCTTCTCCGTTTTGTGTTGCTGAATTTGTGAATCTCAAAACCTAATTTCCTGTTCCGCCAGTCGCTTCGATCACGTAGTCAAGATGGATAGAAGTCGGCCCGGCTGCGCTGGTCGTGTAGTTGAGCGCCGCATTGTCCGTAAGCTCCCAGCGTGACGGCGGCTCCGCGTGCTCGTTGGCGCCGAACGCCCACTGTTTCGTGTTGGTGGCCGTCAGGGAATCAATGAGCGAAACATTCGTGGCGGTACCACCCACGGAAACAACGTAGCCGAGCACCGTTATCCGCTTACCTGCGCCGGGCGCTGCAATAAGCTGGACTGCCGTCCCGGCTCCGACCTGAAGTGCGCTTGCGTGAAGTTGCACGGCTTCTCCTAGTGCGCAGATATACGCGCGATGGGTCGAGTTGAGCGTTTTGGTGGATTCGAGCGCTAGCGGATGCAGGAAAACCATCGCGCGATTTTCAGCTTCAGTTCCTCATCCGTCTCGCGCGCCAATTCTTTCGCCAGGCCCTGAAAGTCAGTGAATTGCGAGCGCTCGAAAGCGTGGAGTACCTTGCCTTTGAATTCGCCGCGTTCGTCGTCGAACGGGCAAGCGTCGGCCAGGTGAAGGTGCAACGACCCTTCCAACGGCACTCCGTTCTTCTCGGCAAGCTCATCCGCGGCGCCGTGCAATTGACTGAACAGTTTTGCTCGGACCGATGAAGAGCGATCAACGATCGGCGCTGCAAACATTTTGCGAAGATGCCCAGCTATCGCCCGGTGTGCATTCGCGCAGTCGGAACACACGCGTTTTCCGTGGCAGCCGAGCGATTCCGGCATCGAACAACCGCAGCGCGCGAGCGAATCTTCGCCGGCACAAAAGAAACACCACGAGCCCGATTTTCTAATTTGTGATTCGCGCTGCCGAATATCACCGGCGAGGGCGAGAAGCAAAGTTTCTGCGTTTTTCACATCTTGTACTTTGTTCATCGTTCACGGCTCCTCAAAAATGACGTTTGGGCGTCCGGTAGAATCGCGGATCACGCCAATCAACCTGCGTGCCGGGGTTCACTGGTTGCGGCGGTTGGCCCGGTCCAGGACTGACCAGAAGAAATCCCGGATTTGCGCTACTTCGGTCCTGTTCAGCGAGTACCAGCGCTCCGGCTGCACTGTTCGCCAAATCGTCGTGCTGGCCTGCGCCATGATCGATGGATTCGCGACCACCACGCGACGCGCGGCGCTCCAATCCGGTCAATTGGCTCACTAGCCGACGGCTGTCGAGCAAATCAACTCGACGCGAATTCAGCAAGGGCAAGAGAGCTGAGTAAATTTCGCTGCGTGAACGTTCCGAGGTTTTGTACGTGATTCCGTGAGCCGAAAATCGCTCTCTAGGCCATTCGCCGGCGTAAGAATCTCCGACCACCTGCGAAATCTTGTAAGTCTTGAGGGTCTCGGCAAACTCTCGGCAAACTGTGTCCGGTTTGAAGGGTGGCTTGACCTCGCGCAGCAAATCGAGAACTGCGTGCCCAATCTTGTTTCTATGGGCAATCGCGAGCGTCATGCTGTCCGACGAGCCGCCGCTCGGATCGACGAATGCGTAGTAGCAAATCTCTTCAACATGCGGCAGTTCAAATCGTCCCGTTATCACGGACGCATCAACGATTTCCCTCGATACGAACGTCTCGACGTCGGATCTGAATTGCGCATCGAATTCCGCCGCGGCCACGGCTGGATCGCGTTTGTACGCTTCCTCGCCCACCCGCGGGTCTAACTTCGAATTCATCGCGAGGCTTGGCGCTCTCCAGAAAAGAACCGGGGAATCGTCCTTGCCGTAGTGCTCACGGAACGCCTGGTACATCGGTCCCTTCTGTGCGTGCGGTGAAGAAAGCGACAGCAAGAGCGAGAAGGGAATTGTCGCGAGCGATGGGCGTTCAGCACCTAGAATCTCTTCGGCCGGTTCCGCGCTGGTTTCGTCCGAGGGCCAGAAGCACTCTTCGTCGTTACAACAAAATCCGCACGTGTAACCCCGTATGGTTCTATAAGATGCCGTGTGTATCTCGATAACGACTCGGTTTGAAAGTTCGATAGTCTCGCGCGTCTCGCGCACTACCATTGAAGCCAGCATCGGGACGCCCTTGATAAATCCCCTCACGAAGCGAGTGATTACGCGACTTTGTCGTCGATCGGCCGCGACGGTCATGCACGTTGCTAGTTCGCCGGGCGCAAGGTATGGCGAATAGTCCCGAAAAATCGCGAGGTACGTCGAGATCAGCGCGGCGATCAAGGATTTACCAGCGCGGCGCCCGCAGAGCAAACGCGCTTCACGGAACTGCTTCGCGGGAGCTGTTGTGCGACCGGTATACCTGCGGTACAGATCAAGTTGTGTTGGCGTCATCGGAAGGCCAAAGAGCGCTGCCAGGAATGCGCGCCAGGAATCCCAACTCGTTCCTTTGAACCAACCGCCAAACAGCGCCGGATCGTCCATCACGGCAAGAATCGAGGGTTCTTTTTTCATTGCGCCGCCCCATCGGTTTCTGCAGGAGTGGCGGATCGACTCTCGAGATATTCAGAAAGGCTTGCAGGTCCGATTTTTCGCGCACGGCGCTCCAACCCGAGACTCACTGCATTCAACCGTGCCGCGTTGACGTAGGAAACCAACAGTCCGAGTAGCGGATGCGGCTTTCCTCGTCTGTTCACAAGTCCTTCGCGCACAACGTAGCGCTGCGCGAGCGCCAACACCGTCAAAACCACGCGCTGCGACGCGATGATGGTTTTGCGATTGGCAGTGACTTCGCTTTCGCCGCCCAGATCCGCAACAATCTGAGCGACCAGGGCGTCCACCTCGGCGTTGATTTCTTTCGCGTCGGGAAACTCCACCGGCACCTTGCCGCTTTGAACAGCGGCGGACTGAATCCCTGATTTCAGCGCCGGCCGGTTTCCGCGCGCTGCGTTGAACGCTAGAATGTTCTGAGACCGTGCTTTCCGCTGGGCGTCTGTAACTGGCTTCGGTTTACGCGGCATCATGCGCCTCCGGAATGTGTGCATAGCGGGCCAGAAACTCAGTCAGGGACGATTCGGCGAATACGATGATTTCTCGGTCCAGTCCGGAGGCCGGAATACGGCAATGGCGAATCCTCGGCAGCAGCCTGTAAAGCGTGCTCCTAGAAATTCCGAGCACCTTCGCTGCATCCGACATCCGAATGTGCGGCTCTAGCGAGTGCCCGATGGGCACTGGCGTGGACACCGACCGAAAACTCTTCGTTTTATTTGGCTTTTTCATTGGTTTCTCGTTACTTCTCATAGTTCATGAGGTGGTTTCAGGTGTGCTTTGTTCAAATCGGCGTTCGGGAAATAAAAAAGCGGCCAACTTCGGCCGCTCGGTGTCCGTCTCGTCGTCGTTTTGATGTTGCTATGTAAGAATTACAAAGTATTTTTTACTCTCGCGCGTTTGCTTACGGTGCGCACTTAATTCACAGTTTTCGCCGGCGTGATCTTACAGCGGTCAGCTTTTTGCCGTTGCGCCGCATTTCGCAACCGGTAATCTTCTCCGTCCAATTCCACGAATGCCGACATCTCGCCCAGGCGCGACGCGAGACGGGGCTCGAAGTTGTATAGTTCTTTGGCTTTGAGGTTTGAAGTCACAATGATTCGTTTCTTCGCGCAGTAGAGCTGGTCAACAAGATAGAGCAGGGAAGCGCGCGCGCTTTCTGTTCCTCGCTCCGCGCCCAGATCATCCAGGAGTAACACATGGAGCCCGTCCAGTATTTCGCCTGTGATTTCTTTCGCATTTCCGAACGCGCTTTGCACGCGATGAACGTAGTCCGCAGCCCCTATGAATCGGCCCCACATGCCGGCCAGCATCAGCGATACAAGAGACGCCAGGGACAAGTGCGTTTTTCCGCAGCCGACCGGTCCAAAAATCACGACGCCGCGAAGTTCTGAGGATAGCTGCCGAAGGACGGCGACGGATCGCGCAAGCTTTGGCGTGTAGGCGTCGAAATTCTCAAAGCGGCATCCGCTGTAGCGCTTCGGGATCTCTGCACTCTCCATCCGTTCAGCCAATCTTTCAGAATCCATCACGAACCACCAGCCCTTCGATTTGTGCGGCCTGTCTTTCGTCAATCGCAGCAGCCCTGGACGGCAAACCTCCGCGCTTCAGTGGTCCGTTCTGATATTTCTCGGCATGACTGCAGAATTCACGCATCCGGAAGTTCTTTTGGAGCGGGTAAGTCACGTCACTGTCAAAAGCACTCTTTAACCATCCGATCAAGGCCTCCGAACTTGCACTGCTTTGCCTCTTCAGCAGGTCAGCCAGCATTTTTCCGTCCCTCGCATCAAAGGGTGCTGTGATCCCGGGTGATCTCTGCTCAAATTCGGCAATATAGAAATCTCTGACAACAACAAATCTCGGGTCCGGCAGTTTGAGAATCCCAAACTGCCGCTGCGCCTTCGTAGGCTTCTCTTTCAGGCTTAAAGTCTGTAAGGCTTTGTGTACATGTTGACCGTGCGCGGTATCTGTCGTCGGACCGTGTACGGTATCTGCTGTCCCAGCGTGCGCGGTTTGAGCGTGTTCGCTTTCACCGTATACGGTAGGACCGTGTACGCTCGATGGGTATACGGTCGAGCATTTTCCGGTGTTCAGCACTGCCCATGTTTGATGGTCAATAACTTCGAATTCCGGAGTGCGGAAAGCGCCGGCGGCGCCTGTTCGTCTTTGGTCCCCTTTCCAATCATCGCAAAGAGGTATAAACCAGCCAGCAACTACCAACCGACCCCTGGCGAAGCCTACGGTGCGTTCGGAATAGCCGGTCATTCGCGCGAGAGTCGCTTTAGACGCCGACAGGATACGCTTCGACGTGGAGTGTGCAGTCAACGCCATCGCAGCATCGTAAACCGCGAAATCGGCTCCGCGGAGGTGCATGCGTGCCACGCACCTCGGCGATGGGGTTCGTTGGGTTGTCATGTTGTGTCACAGACCGGCATCCGCAGGGACTTTGCGATTCTCAAAATCGGTGACCGCGCGCGCGGTAGCTTCGCTGATTACTCTTCTTCGCTCAACGATCCTGTCGATCGCGAGCATGATGCGCTCACCCATAGCTTCGTCTAAGGCAACTTGGCCGCGCTCGATAAGGCTCACCCAGAATTGGCTTCGGCCGAGTTCGAAACCTACCTCACCCTGCGACACGCGCTTTTCGCGTCGCCGTTCTCGAATCTCAGCTGGCAGATGCATGGAGCGGCTCCTCGTCTAAATCGCGTAGGACTTGTATCAATTCTGGATCGATTTCGGTTTTTTCCGCGCACGCGCGACACAGCCGCATCCCGTTCTGTTCCCGGTCCGATATTCCCCTGCACGTCTCGAAGTAGTAGCAGAGGGCCGGCCCGTTGTGATGCCGGTTTTGGTCCCCCCAGCTAAGGGATGCGACAGGGTTGGCGCCGTCCAAGAGATCGTGATACGCACCGCGGCGAAAATCACCGCTCGACTGCGGATGCGACGGCGACATCCTCGACGAAAGCCCGCGGGCGCTCGTGAGTTTGGTTCGGCGAATGGCCTTCAGTTTCAGCTTCCCTTTGTTCGAACGAATCTCCAGCATTCCGCATTTTTCTTGGTACGCGTTGCCGGACGCCATCAAGTCATCGGCTTCGCATTTTCCGATGATGCGGGCGCGACTCCCTTCGAAAAGAATCACAATGAGGTATTTCAGATTGGCCAAATCCTCGATGGCTTTTCCTTTCTTGATTACGGTTTTACCGCTTCCATCAACGACAAGCGGGATAAGTTCCGCAGGAACCTTGAAAAATCCAGCCATGGGAATAAACGCGCTTCGCGCAGCAGATGGACATACGCGCGACAAATGGGCGCGCAGTCGATAAAGCTGAACGGTGCTTCGTTTCCTTTAGTGGTGGCTGAGGGGCCTTGGCTCGAGCTGGCTTGCCTTTTGCCGACTAAGTGGTTTCCCGCATCGTGGAAGGAAGTACTTTCCAGAAGTCGCGCGACTTTTGCGATTCGAAGATCGCGAGGGTTCGGACGGTCCCTCTACTTCGTTCGATTTAGTAATGACACAAAAGGTTGTCTGGTGCAACAGCAGATTTGGAATTATTTTTCGGCTCGCTGGCCGCCCGCTCGTTCAAGTCTGCATTCGATCAATTTGCGAATCTCAAAATCACGCTACTCTTCGGGTTTCGGTTGGCGTCATTTCCGTCCCCTGGTTAGCCAACGCTCGTCTACACTAGCCTATATGCCCCGCCGGACTCCTGCCACGTCAACAGACGAACATCTCAATCAGATTGCATCGGTGTTAGACGATATGTTTCGCGTTCCCGGAACGCAGATCCGCTTCGGGCTGGATTTCCTGATCGGCTGGATTCCAGGTGTTGGAGATGCCGCGGCCGGCATAGCGTCCCTGATCATCGTTGTTGGAGCCTGGCGACGCGGCGCTGCTTTGGTCACTCTTGCTCGCATGATTACAAACGTGGTTCTAGAGGCTTTGTTAGGTTCAATTCCCGTGTTGGGCGATATTTTCCACGTGGCCTGGAAAGTGAATCGTAGAAACTACCGTTTGTTGATGCGTGAGGAAAATCGGGCGCCAGGTGAAAGCCACGCCCGGCGTGACGTACTTTTCTTTGCGCTGCTCCTCGTGGCCGCCATTTGTCTGGTTGCTGTGCCTGTTGGCCTTGTTATCTGGCTCATTCGATCGCAGCCGCGATCGTTCTCGTATCCTTGAACGGTGGGTTCCTGTGCCGACATGTCCGTTAACGCGACTTACCAGGACTTAGCCAGATTGTTTGTCATTCACTTCGAGCACATCCTGCATCCTAGATTCAAATTCCTTCAAACACCCAGAGTTCAACGCGACTTGGATTCGTTCTATCGCGAGGTCCTTCTTACTTCGAGCCCGGGAAGGACTTCGGCCAACAGAGCAGGCTTCGGATTAGCAAATCGTACCCTAGCACGACGATAATACCTGAAAATTAGCTACCACGGAAAAAGACATTTCTGACAGGGGTCGTCACAAACCCACCAGTCGCATACCCACTGGAGGAATCCGCCGCCATAGTTATCTTCATAATGACCAGCGGCACAGTACGCATGACAACAATCATCCCAGCAATAGTTCCAAAGATTTTCACCTCCACCAGCGCCCCAGCCGCCGCCGCCCCAATTAATCTCCTCTGCTGACGCTTGGGGCTTGCCGCCGCGAGAGCCAGAGCCGCGCCAACCTCTAGTAGCTGCTCGCTGCATCGGTCGATTGAGAGTTCGGCCTGCGGGCCCGCGCGTCATTCGTGGTTCAGGAGCGGACATAGCCAGAGTCGGCCCTACTTGGTCGCTGCGGTATGGCGATGATGCAGATTGCGCAAGCAGGCTGAGGAGAACCTGGCCTTCTGGATTCTTCGTTTCTTTCAACGCGATTTCAAACACAGGGTGAGCGTGGTCTTGACAGCGATTTTGGCCGACTTTTTTCGCCTCTTCAATCATGTAGGTTGGCAAGTCAACCCAATCCTCGCATCCCGCTCTGCTAAAGCTGATGTATCCCTCTCTCTCCGAAGACTTGACCATCCCAACCAGCGAGGCCTCGGGTCTCGAAAATGAATTGTTTTTCAAAGCTTGCTCTAAAGACTCGCCTCCGAATGTTTCTTGCATTTCGAACCTCCCATTGTCCTTGATTCGCTTTGATGGGCCGATGAACTTGATATTTTTTAAAAGCAAGAACGAAACGACTTCGCAACCCAAGTCCTGATTCACGCATTTACCGGACATGAATCGATCGGCCAATTCTCAATGTCGGATAACGCGACTTACCAGGCTCGTGAGTCCTCCGTGCGTAGAAGGCTGGAATCCTAACAGCTCTTATGCTAAGTACAAGTGACCTAAAAGGACCATATCTCGTGGGACGCAGTCCACCGAAGGTACCTTCATGTCCCTGCAATGGCGCCCCATGAAACCGAATGACGTCGCGAGATGCGCAGGAATCATCGCTTCCCATCCCGTGATTGGTCCTCGCTATGGTCCTGTAATCAAAGACCTAGTCCGCGCTTGGTTATGCCTGCTGGAGTCGCAGGCCATGACCACGGCCGTCTTTGAGGAAGTCGAGAAAGGTCGCGTCAGTCTAGCGGGCGTCGGCGTGGGCGTGTTTGTGCATGACGAATTCGTCCGCGAGTTGAAGGCGCGGAGACAATTCTGGTTCGGCCCAGAACTCGCCAAACGCGTCCTCCATGGATATTCGCCGGTCCTTTCCGACAAAGAAGTTCGCGAAGCGAATTCCGGCAAGGGCCTGAACGAACTCGTTTGGGAAACGCTCCCTCGGCAAAGTTTTGCGCAACGGGCTGAGATTTATCACCTAATGGGATCGGCCTACATCGAGATACACCGTGGATTTCGCTTGAAGGAGATGATCACTTCGCAAGCCGAGAGCCCGCAGCGGCTGCAGTGGGCTCTCGATGCCGGCGGACTGTACTGGGATCCCAAAGCCGCGCGCTATGTGAAATCGCTCAAGAAGGATGTGGCGGAACTTGCCCGCGGTCCCCATATCGTCGGCATTACTCGGGAATTGGAATTCGCCCGCCCCGGCTCTTGGGTGGGATCTTTGTTCGATTACCAACCGCCGCGCTGCTGGTTCAGCGCCAGCGAACAGCGATTGTTGATCCAGTGCATTTCGGACCGCACCGAAACCAATGCGGTTCTGGCCAAGGAACTCGGAGTGTCGCTACCCACCGTAAAAAAGATGTGGCTTTCCATCTACGATCGCGTCGCCCAGCACGCCCCGGAGTTGATCGTCGCGAACGTCGCAGTCGGCGCCGAAAATAAGCGGGGCAAGGAAAAAAAACGCCACCTTCTTGCCTACCTGCAAGTACACCCAGAGGAGCTCCGTCCGGTTGTGCGCAGCGCCGCAGGCCAAAAGCCACCTCACGCCGTGGCCTCTAGAAATCGTCGTGTTTCTAGATAGGTATCGAGAACAGCGATTAGCGCCGCCTACTTGGAGAGGTGCTGATTAACGCCGTTACCGGACATCTCTAACAATGTCGGCCCTGTCAAATTGTTTTTGCGCGCACTTCTGGCGTCACTCCCCGGAGCGCGTTTGTTTGCAGTGTTCTTTGCTCGAGCGTTGACGACCACGACCCGCCTGTAATCTAGCGGTCGGTTTTTCAGTCCGACCCAAACATCTCTGCGATCGAAACTTCGACCATGATTACTCTTTCAAACTCTCTCTGTTGCGAGAGAGCGGGATGCCCAATCAAGTGGGCGGCGTCCTAATGCGCGCCATGTCCGGTTACGAG
>Ga0210391_10005293_pt1 | contig 10645 bp, 9 predicted proteins | sample IncBWC12OmetaG_FD_160573 | JGI IMG/M metagenome (GOLD analysis project Ga0210391, IMG submission 160573) | Forest soil microbial communities from Barre Woods Harvard Forest LTER site, Petersham, Massachusetts, United States - Inc-BW-C-12-O ...
TGACCGGGTCAAAGCAGCAAATGTTGCGACGTGGCGTCCGGATGTCCCCAACGCGGGGCGGAATACGATCTTACAGGTGACGCGCGGTGTGCTCGGCGAGGCGACACCGGCTCACTGCCTTCGATCAAACATAATTCAAAGGAGTTCTTTAGATGTCCAGCTCATCCCATTTCAGGATTGTGATCGCGGCCCTCGCGCTGGTGTGGAACTTGTATGGGCAGAAAGCGGCGGCGGTAACTGTGGCGGTTGGCCCCACGACGTGTGAACCGAGCCGAGCTCACTACGCGACGATACAGGCGGCGGTGAGCGCGGTGCCGGCGGGCAGTACGGTCGTCGTGTGTCCGGGAAGCTATCCGGAGCAGGTCTTGATCACGCAGGCGTTGACATTGAAGGGAGTCACCGATGGGACCGGGGACGCTGCCGTCATTACGGTTCCGGCAGGAGGCTTAGTTCTGAATGCCAGCGCGCCCGTGGCCTTCGGCGGGCCGGTCAGCGGTCAGTTGGTGGTGCAAAATTCGGTCAGTGTTGAAGTGAGCGACATCACTGTCGATGGTGCGGGGAGCGGCTGCGTGACGGGGGCGCTGCGGCAAGCGGGGATTGTGGTATCCGGCGCGGGAGCTTCAGACGTTGGAACATCCAGCATCAAAATCGACAATGTGACAGTTCGTAACCAGCACGGCTGCGCGGAGGGCGAAGGTATTATCGCCGATTCGTCCTTTCTCACGATCGTCAACAACCAGATCCATGACATCGACATCACCGGCATCGTCGTGGGCGCAGGTACGGTCAACATCCATTCCAATAACATGCAGACGGTTTCGAATGGCGTAAGTGTCAATGCGACCAACAATACGGTCATTACGGCGAACACCGTCGCCGGGGCGGGACAAGCGGGAATCATCGTCCAGGACAACAGTGCTGGAACAACGGTAGCCAATAATGTCGTGCTCGCTTCGCCGGCAGCCATTGGAATCGGATTACTCGCCTCGGCCACCAACACCATGGTCACCGGAAATACCGTCAGCAACTGCATCTTTGGAATCATGTTGGGGGCTGTCGGCAATAACGTGGTTCAATCCAATAACTTGAGCCAGTTGGGGAGCGATGGGGTACTGGACGAATTCTCCTTGGGCGGAAACATTGTTACCAAAAACATTGTGAATGAGGCGGCCTTCGGTATTTTGACGGACTCTACTGGGGCCAGCGACACGTTGACTCCCAACACTTTTTACAATGCGGTGGTGACTTTGGATCCCTCGCCGCTGGTCATGGAGGCGGTGAAATACTAGAAAGCTTCGTGCAAGTGCAGGGCGAGTCGCGCGCTTGCTAAGAGCGGGCGCGCGGCGCCGGCAACGAACCGCAAGCGGTGACTGATGCTTAGTGATGCACCACAAAAAGGTACCAGTTATCGCCGATGAGTCTGTAGGCCATTGTGGCGTCCTGTATTTCGGGAGGCCAGTGATCAAGGTCTTGAACCAACAGCTGCGGGTCAGCGGGGGAAAAGACGTAGCCTTTGATGATGCCGTTGTCCAACCATGACGAGCGTCGCGCTGATGCGGGCGTGGAGTGCGTTCTGGGACATCTTCATGAACTGCGAGGCGACCAGTCCTAAAATGATGGGCCAGTGGATTTCTTGCAGGGCGATCAGTAGCCGTTGCCCTCCCCTCGCCGTTAGGCGAGCCTGTTGGCAAGCCGTAAGGCGTACCTTTTGGCGCATTGATGACTTCCGTGTTTTCCTTTGTGCGGAATTTGCGCCGAGCGGAGCGGAGGGTCAAAACTCACACGTGGTATTCGGTGTCGGGGCGCGTGAACTGGTGGGCATTGCGTCTGACTATTGTCATGTACACGCCAATCCGATCACGCGAGGGTGCTCGCCGTAAGTGAATCGCACGGGAGCAATTACGTTGCGGTGATTGTCAAGCATGATCGCCGGCAGGATGAGAGTAAAATTCACTGGGTCTTTAAACGGCAGAAAGATGGGGAAACTAAAAGTGGTCGCGCGTGTGGCGTCAGTGAGAGCGGGCAAACTTCCTTGCATGGTTACATTAGCCGCTAATGGCGCGCCCGTGGTTCGGGACAGCCGGTCATCCTTGGACTCCTCGGTGTAGTCAACGCGTAGGTCCGGAATCGCCACATCAAGCGGTTCAATCATCGGTTCGGTCTTGACGGAGACCTTTGCATTTTCAAATCTTGCGGACTGAGCGGACTTAAGCGTCAGGGCAACATGGACGTAGTACTGTGCAGGACTTCCCGCCTTCGCCGTACCTGCTTCCGTTTGCAGCGTCGCTCCGGCGTCCAACTTGAATTGCATCTGCGACCAATAATTGGTCTGACAGCCGCCGGGTCCGATTTTGGTACCACTGCCGTGCACCTCGTAGCCGGTAGACACCCATGGGATGCAGCCAGTGGAACACAGGGCGACGGCAGCGGCCAAAGTGCGTGCTGCTGCATTCGCAGCGCGTTTGCCCCTGCAAGCACGGCGGCCAAGGAGATCGTGCTTATGTACCAATACCGTTGCGTCAGCTGTACGTTTCACTCCACTGTTTTCGATATGGACAGGTCGTTGACCCGAGATCTTGTGCGGCAGCCCATGTGCGCGCGAGGACACGGCGAATAGCGACCCCGAGATCGGTTTTATTTGATGGCTGTTCCAAGATGTCTCGGAGGCAGCCATGTAGCTCGGTGAGGATACGATCCGAGCGAGGATGGCTGGACGCGTGGCCACAGGCGTGGATTTCAATGGCAGACAATCCGCCGACGCACGCCACCACCTCACTTGAAACAGGCAGATCGCTGACAGGGGGCTTCGAAAAACTCTTCAGTTTCATGCGACGAATAAGGTCAACGCTGCCAAAACGCCCACGATCCATCTATTTTAGCTTCCGTTCCATGTTGGCTCCGTGGGATCAATGGCGACGATTATCCTTTCATCCTTCGACGGGGCTTAAGGTAGAGCAAAACGGCTTCCGTCGCCACAATGACAACTAATCCAATGCGTCTAGTCGACGTAGATCTCCTGCACCGAACGGCGCAGTGATTCGTAAACGGTTGCGAAGAAGTTGTGTTGTCCGGCGTCGACTCGTTTTTTTACCGTGCTGTGCGGCCACCCGGTTACGCGGTTGTTGGGACTACGGATGGCCAGCTGGCGGCCCGCAGGATCGGTGACCATGAGCCAGCGGGTCTTCAAATGGAGATTGCAGTATTCGCCAAATGCGGCGCCGGTAATCTCGACAACCTTCTGCGGCGTGAATCGACCTTTATCTTGGGACAGTTGCCAGGCGCTGAATGTGCGGTCCAGTTGCTCTGGACTGCAGGCTTGGGGACTCTGTCTTAAGAACGCTTGCATCATGTAAGGCAATTCGGCTGCGGCGGTCCGAATATCTGTGAGCGCTTCCTCGGACAGCTCTTCGGATGTCTCAGGGTATGGTTTGATGGTCGAGATCAAGCCTTTGCGTTGGCCGTCCGCCCCAATATCGTGCCGGATCTGCGCATTGCTTTCGCCGTATGTGGCGTTGGACTCCCTCAAGCGTTGTCTGGCGGATCGCGTTGCGGCTGCTTCGAAGGGGTTGTGATCTTGGAGCCAGTATCGAATACTCTGCCAGTTCATGTGCGCCTCAATGATGCGTCTACAGTTGATTTATTCCGAGCGCGCAAAATACGGTCAAGAATGGACACACAGCGATGACTTGTTCCTAAGTCAATTCTTGGTCGATTCCTTCGACATGTCCCGTACAGATATATCGATTCCTGCAAATCGAATGGCTTGAAAGTATAGGTCTGGGTGACCGCTGAAGCTTACTTCCAAATGCGTGGGTGTCAGCCATTTCATCTTCAAATGGATGCTGCCGCCCTTATTAGCTATATTGTCCAACACATAGGGCCGTGGGATGGGGCCGTCACAGGAGAATCCAAGCACTTCAGTACCAGCATCTGCACTTTCGGGCCCGGACAAATAAACGGTGGTGCTAATGCCCGCGGACCCGAATCCGCCATTTTGAATCGTGATAGCCGTCGCCACCGAAGCTAAGTCGGGTGAGGACAACGATTCTTTCCAGACTGCGTTTCGGTCTTTGTTCAGGCAACCTGAAAGGGTAATGACAAGCGAGACCATCCCGAGTGCGGACGATAAAGGGATGCGTTTCGAGAGACTTGAGGGGGTGGCTTGGAACATGACGATCTGGCGCCGTATCTTAGAGGTATTTCTACCCTTCCATCACGGCCTCTTGAAAGGATCCGTCAGGCTTGATGCGCACGCCGACCCCATGTCCTGAAAACAGGCCTCCATCCTGGAAGTGCAACTCGGCATAGCCTTGCTCATGAATCTCGATGGAAGCGGGAATCAGCCGGCGCGCAAATTCGGGTTCCGTCACGATTTTGCCGTCGGACCATTCGCGATTGTAGCTGGCCGTTAGCTGTAGCGCCGCATAGGCTCTTGCCGGCGCCTCCATTGCCGCGAGTCGCCGGAACGCGGCCCTGACTTCATCGGAAATTCCTCGGTCCGGATCATCCCGTGAGAACAGGTATAAGACAAAGGGCTGCGGAGAATCCAGTTTTACGGACCCTTCCCACCAATCCAACTCTGAATTCCAGACGAGGTCGCCAAAGTCGGCGTCGGTGATTGAATGCATTATGATCTTCTGAGATTGCGGCGAACGCTTAGCTCGTCAGCGGTTTTTAAGTATCAAAACGACCAGCACGGGATAGGCGATGGCGTAGCGCCAAAAGAGAATCGTACGCATTCTTACGCGCCTTATCGATGTGGTCTCAAATTCTTTGAGCCATGGGTTGATCCGGCCATCGTCGACCCAAGCGTATGTGACAAAGCGGGTGAAGGCTCTCGGTCTGCAATGGGTGGTCAGTCGACGACTTTACGTGTCCATTTCCCCCATTTGTCGCGAGATTCGTATTTCACACCGTGCTTTGGTAGTAGGTGTCTTATCTGCGCAGTTAGGCTATCGAAATCCTGAATCGTATCGGCGACTTTGAAGAGGCTTTGATTGTTACCGTCGAAGATTTGTACGCTTCTGCTACCATTGTCGCCCTCGACGGCCACATACCTTCGAACAGCACTTAGGAGAACATTTCGTCGAATCAAGAACCCGCTCACGCGAATCTCGTTCCCTTCGATTCGAATACTCAATCTTCGAACGTAGATGAAAGCCAACGTGAATAGAAAAATCACCACGACCCAGATAGCTATAACTACCACGATTCCCGTTCTGGATTTCGGGGGAACGCCGAATATAAAGATGAAGCCGGCGGCAATAACCAATAGTGGAATTCCCGAGAAAAAGACCCAGGCGGCTCTTTTTGAGTACGTGTAGACGTTTGGATCTCCTCGGGAACTATTGGGTATTCGACCGAGGAACCCAAGGATAATGGCTAGGGTTACGAATAGCCCGATATACGAGAGCGCAATCATGGGTGATGGCGTATAAACTCCGCAATTGAGAGGGACAGGTCTGTCAGCCCCTCAAGATTACCACCCACCAATCTTTCAACTAGCTCAACAGGTTCTTCGGCAGTGTGATTGAAGGCACCCCAAGATTCCGACGCAGCCGCTCCTGCAAACTTTCCGATCCCGTCTCCGACGATACTTCCCGCCGCCGCGAATAACATCTTTTTATAGTTAGTTTCTTTAACGCAACCAGATATCGCGTCGTTGGCGACCTGGCGAAGTCCTTCAATTCCGGCGCTCGCAGCCGATTTAGCTAGAAGGCCCGCTAGAACCGATCCGCCATTGGTAAGTCCGGCAAGACCTCCGGTCAATCCTCCTGCTAGACCATCAGCGGTCAACTCGCCCCACCCGCGGTCCCCTTCAATATAGCCGTTAGCAATCCCCCAAATCGCGCCAATTGCAATTCCGACTCCAGCTGCAATGAGTTCCTTTCCTTCTGGATCTCGAAAGGACAGCGGATTGCCACTGACGTATGCATAGTAATTAACCCCGCCACCAAGTCCAAGCGGATCCTCTGATATAAATCGGCCCACCTGCGGCGAATAATATCGAGCTCGGTAATAGTACAGCCCTGTTGCGCCGTCGTTTTCGCGGCCTGTGTATTGAAGCGGCGTGGTGGTGGTGCCGCTACCTACACCATCCCCATAAGGCGAATATGCATAATTCGCCGTCGTGGCCCCCGCGCTATTGGTGAGCGCGACCGTACTGTTCAGTCCGTCTCGTACGTAACTGGTCGTCCCGGTCGAATTGATTTGCGCATAAATCTCATCGAGCCCCGCACCTGCCAGCATCTGATTGCTCGAAATCATGGCAGGATTTTGGCCGTCGTAGAGGTATGGAGTTGTGATGCCGCTCACAGTTGCGCTTACTCTGCGACCTAGCGCGTCGTAGCCGAATGTTGCAGCGCCACCGCTGGTCGCACTGAGTTGATTGCGCGCGTTCCAGGTGTAGGTGGCGGAGCCGAACCCCGTGAGATTTCCGTTGGCGTCGTAACTCAAGGGGGTTCCTGCCCGGCTAGTTAGGCGGTTGGTTCCATCGTAGGTAAGCGCAGGAACAGCGGTCGGCGGCACGAACCCGGCGAGCGTAAGTTCCCGCGAATTCTTGATTTTTTCTTCCGGAGCGAAGGCGCCGACCTTCGCGCCGCGTTGATGTCGCTTATCGGTTCCCGCAGTCTTGGTGATGGCGAGACCCGCGCAATACGACATCACAAGGAGGCGTGAGACACAACTCAACCTGAGTGTTGTGGGAGCAGCATAGGTGAGCACTGCAGTGAGCTGACAGCAGGGATTGCTCAGTGTGCGTTTCGACAGGCGTGAAAATCAGGAAGATTTTCCCGCAGCCGCTAGGGATGGCTTTACGGCGACCGGCGAAACGACCACTGGCAATCCAATCCCTAAGGTCTGTCCTGATGCATCCCTGTGGCTTCGCACCACTCGACGTTCAGTGTGTCTTTGCGAGACCATCGCGACGTCCGTGTGTCCCCTTCCCTGCCAGTGTGCGATTAGGTGAGGTGGGGGTCAAAGCGCCAAATTCGTCGACTCCGGGCAGAAATCCAGGCTGATTATCGGGCGCGTTCGTGAAGAATTCGGCAGGTTTGAGAATGCCGGTCGGGAATCCGCTTTCTCTGCGGCACGGGCATCTCGTATGCCGCGCTTGTCAATTATCCTGGTGCCTCAGTGAAGGGTATGCGATGGCAACCTGTGAATTGTCCAGGCGTGCTAAACATTCATCAACACGACCTATCGGGCATTCCGGAGGCACATCAATTGCGTAGCACCCGAATTGGGGCAATTTGATTGTATTACAATTTAGTAGTCGCAGTTCGGCTAACACTTCATCGATATGGTCAATATCCTCGAGACGAAGTAACCAAATTGTAGATCTCCGGGATTTGGTTATATGTTTCCACGACGTAACGTATCCGGCGGAATCCCGGACAACGGAAATCGTGTCGCCGGCCGACAAGTCCTTAATGAAGAGAGGAGCGACAGTTACCTTATATCCGCCAGCTTCGGCAATACACGGAAGAACTTCTACGGGGACAGGGGGCCAGTCGTCGTCGACGTCCAAATTAAATTGCAATTCAATCATGGCGCTTTGAGATACATGCTAAAACTCGGATCTGTGTCTATCTGCGTGACAATCCGGGCACAATACTACAGCTTCGCTGTCTCGTCCTCCTCCATCCTTGATCGCCGGGTCGTGATGTACTTGAGCGTCGTCCTTCGGGGTCGAAACTCCACTTTCACTCTTATTGTTTTTGTTTTTGAGCTCCTTACCGCAATCGGTGCAGGTGACTTTTCCTCCGTTTGCGGCGGCATTTTTGGCTTTCGCGGCACTTATCTGGGCGCGGGTAAACTCTTCTGCCCTGCGGGATGTCGTTTTTGCCACACGCATCGTTTCTTGTAAGCCCTTGACCGCAGCTTTAGCTGCAGCGCCAAGATCGAATACAGATGCAGCAAGAATTACTCCATTGGCGAATGATGGGTCTCTACCAAATTCATAACCAGCTCGGTACTCGCTTGTTATCGGCAGCAAATCCAGAATCTCATCCGCCGTGGCTGAGGGAATCGCCATTTGATATTGCGGCGTGTAAAACATCGCACTGTCCATGCCGCTTGGGTCCGTCTTATCCAACGGATCATTTCCCACATATGTATAAAGATTCAAGTCATCCTTGTATCCAATCGGATCGGTCTGCAGGAACCTCCCCAGCAGCGGGGAGTAGTAACGAGCTCGGTAGTAGTACAGTCCGGTCTCGGTATCGAATCGCCGACCGGTGTATCGAAACGTCTCGCCAATTGCCGAGGCCGCAGTGGACAAATTACCGTATTCATCGTATGCCAGACGTTGGCAATTTGTGCCTGTTAGGCAGCTAACGGCCGCCCCAGTGTAGTCGGTCGCGGCAATCACTGATCCCTGATGGTTGACGTGGTAGTACGTGTGAGTCGAGGCGGTCGGTGCTGCTGTTGTGCTAGCGCCTTCCACGTGCACGATCCGATCATCGACAGCGGGACCGGTGATATAGCGGCGCAGTAAAGTTGAGCCACTGTACTCGGCAATCTCCTCATCGCCATCCAGTAAATACGTCGTGCTGGTGCTGCCTACGGTTTTGCCAACTCTGCGCCCCAGTCCATCGTAATCATAGGTAATGGCCGCGCTTTGGATGCTCGGTACACTGGCTGTTACCAGATGATTTTCCGTATCGTACGCGTAGCTCTGTGCCGGCACAGTAGCCGAGGCCGGCACGCTCAGAAGGTTGCCGTTGTTGTCGTAGCTGGCGGTCCCGCCGTTGATACTGCCGTACTCATTCAGCGCGTTGGGTGCGAAACTCGTGGTGGCAGACGCCGCCGGCTCCGGCAGATAGAATGGGTCGGTCCCATTGAGCAGGCTCAGCGTCTGCATTTGCCGAGCCGGGTTGTAGAGATAACCCATGCTGACGGTGGCGGTATCTAATTGATTCGCTAGTCCCAGCAGCTCACTGCCAGTGGAGTAGCTGTAAGTGAGCTGATTTGTGGAACCGATTCCCGTCGCACAGTTGGCCGCATTGCCCCCCAGGCGTAGGTTTTGACGTCGCGACAGCGGGTCGTAGGTGTAATACGCCAGTTCGTTCGTACTGCTGCTTCCCTCCGTTACGCAGCTCATCCGGTTTACCGCATCATAAGCATAGTAAACCGTGAATAGATCCGGCCAAATCGTCTCAGCGCGATTGTTATTTGCGTCAAACGCGTAGCCGACAGTGCGCCCGTCATTGCTCTCCGAGCTCTTGCGTCCGGCCGCGTCGTACGTGTAATTCGTGGTGTGGCTTACGGGCGCAATTCCGTTGTAGGTGGGCTGTCCTGTAGCCGAGCGGGCAATCTGGAGTGGCTCGCCCAACAGATTCAGGCCATAGGTAACCGCGCCTTGATTAGTCGGCGTCTTGAGCACCAGGTGATTGTTGGAATCGTAGGCCATGACAATGTGCCCGCCATTGCGCGTCACAAACAGAGTCTTGTTTCCGAACGAGTCATACGCTGTTTGTTCATAAGTCTGATGGCCCGTGCAGGTGGGCACGGTGCCCGAGACAGTTCCCGGTGTGCACAAGGTCCCGGCAGTCGGATCGGTGAAGCGCGTAAAGGCTAGGCGATTGAGTCCATCATAATCGTAGGCGGTCTCATTATTATTGGCGTCAAAGGCATATAGCGGTTTGCCGTTCGGGGAGTAGCACAATCCCCCAGCAAGGGGGCAAAAGCTCTCGTAGCGAACCGGACCGGTTCCCGCGTAGGTTGAAGGGGTCCAGCTCGTGGGAATATTGCTGAGTGCCGGAGTGCCATTGCTGGCGATCCAAGAACTCAAAGTCGCTGAACCACCCTTCCAGATCGTGATGGGGTCACCATTAAGATCGAACAAGGTCGCGGTCTGGCGGCCCATGGGGTCTTGCACAACTTGCTGGCGACCGACAGGATCGTACGCATACTGAGTGGTATTTCCATCCGGATCGGTCTGTGTATAGAGATCGCCGGTCGGAAAGTAGCCGCGCTTCTCGCTCTGCCAGCTGGCCGCTGGATAAGGATTTGAACATTGGCCGGTGCTTGTGGCATTCGGATCGCTTATGGTACTCGAGGTCATCCACCGATTTGTACTCAGTAGTTGACCATCCAGATCGTAGCAATAGCGCGTGTAAGCGTTGGTGGAGGCCGGAAACCTGATGGAAGTCAGTCGGCGCATGCTGTCGAAGGTATAGGCAGTGGTGTTCGTTTTCGGGTCTTGAATGGATTGAGGATTGCCGACCGCATCGAAGACATAATTGGTGGTCAGATTCAGCGGCGAAGATAAGGAGCCAGTCGTGCACGGCTGCCCAGCCACACTCGGAGGTACCACAAGCCCAGAGCTGGGTGCCACTACGGCGGCTTGCAACACGTACTTATTGGCTGAATTGTAAGAAAAGGTCTTGACCCGTGTTGCGCCCCCGCCGACCGTCTGAATGACCGACTGCAGAGCGTAAGGCGTGCCTGACCCAGCGAGCGGCCCATAACAGTCGTCCACTTGCGATTGGCCACTAATGCCTCCGGCCTGGACATTGGTGAGAACCGGTCCGGTAATCCGCTGGGTGAGTCCCTGTGGGATATATGCATAGCTGGTCTTATTACTGTTGGCATCGGTCGTTGTCGCCGGCTGATTGCAGGTCGCCGGAGACACACATCCGAT
>Ga0210391_10005295_pt1 | contig 10641 bp, 9 predicted proteins | sample IncBWC12OmetaG_FD_160573 | JGI IMG/M metagenome (GOLD analysis project Ga0210391, IMG submission 160573) | Forest soil microbial communities from Barre Woods Harvard Forest LTER site, Petersham, Massachusetts, United States - Inc-BW-C-12-O ...
TAGAAGATTGGGGTACATAGACCCTCCAAAACCTATGACCGAGAAAAAAATCCGAGTACTAATCGCGAAGCCGGGCCTTGACGGCCACGATCGCGGCGCAAAAATTATCGCCCGTGCTCTCCGCGACGCCGGAATGGAAGTGATTTACACCGGCCTGCGCCAGACGCCGGAAATGATCGCTTCGGCATCGGCGCAAGAAGACGTCGACGTGATCGGCCTCTCAATTCTTTCCGGTGCTCACAACACGATCTGCCCGCGGCTGATGGAACTTCTTCGCGAAAAAGGCATGAACGACGTAACCGTGTTGATCGGCGGAATCATTCCCGAAGCCGACATACCCGCCCTAAAGAAATCCGGCATCGCGGAAGTTTTTCTTCCCGGCACACCGACGCAGTCAATCGTCGATTTTATCCGCCAACGCGTTTCAACAGCTCCACGCAGCGTCTGAATTTAAAGTGGCTACCGCGTCGCCGCCACCCAACTCGTTGGCATTCTCATAGGAGTCGCATGCAAGGCGTGGTTTAAGCCCATTCGCGGGTGAACTTCGTTCGCGTATAGACGACGCGAAAACCTTGACGTTCGAGGTTTCGCTGCGAGCCACTCGCCGGCAGAGTGATGCTCATCGCGAGGTCGCATCCGGCCGAACGTCCGACCTCAAGCCGCGCTGCGATCAGTGCGGATTGAATCCCGCGCTTTCGAAATTCGGACAACGTGCTCGTTCCGAATAATCCTGCGACGCCTTTTCGAATTCCGAGAGTTCCTCCACCCGCAAGTTTTCCGTCGAGAAACGCGAGATAAGGCGTCAAGCCTGCTCCGGTAAAGAATTCCTGAATCGTGCTGATGAGTTCGTCGGTCGGCTCGAAGTGTTCCGAGAAGCCGCGCGAAACGGTTTCGGCGAACAGACGCGATTCACCGGGTTCGGCAGGACGTATCGTCACACCGGGAGCGGGGGGTGGAAGTTTTTCGCGCTCGCCAATTTCTCTCATTAGCATGTTTGAGAACTCAATCACTCGATAGCTTCGCTTTCCCAACGTTTCGATGAATGATTGATCGGCCATCGGACAAACTTCGATAAAAACGGCAGAGCCTCGGCTGCGAAAAAATACTTCGAGCCGCTCGAATTCTTCTTCCGACACCGGACCATTCAGACCCAATCCTTCAGCCTGCGTCACTGGCGAATTAATTCCTCGAAACTCTGCGATGCCGCCGCCAACCGCGATCCTGGCGTTTTCCGGCCGTCCGCGATTCGGAATGCCTGCGCCTCGATTCCCACCTTCAACCCAATCTGGATGCCCGGCCAGTTCAAGCCGCCGCGCCAATTCCATATCGACGAATTTCATTTGTAGTTCTCCCGGTAAAAGCGAAGCCCTCGAAAGAAGGCGATGAAAACAATATTTAGCCGCGAAGGAATTTCAGCGCTGAACGAACGCAGGGTAATCCGAAAACGAAGGAACGATAAAGCTGAGCGCCTCGCGGTTAGCGCGACGCGCCGGAGGCAGACGTATCCTTCGCTTGAGAACTGCAGCGCATAGGCGCCTCCGTGGAATGTCTCGTTCGAACGGCGCCTCGATCTATCCAAAACGCCTCTCGAACTGGTGCAATTCTATAGCACCGCTCGGGCAAGTCAAATCGATTTGTGAATGGTACAATGCATAGTTTCGGTGCGGCATTTTACAGCTCCAGAGCGCCCGAAATCGCTGAACACAGCGCAACGTCTCAACGAAGGAGTCCGGTGAGCGGCACAGTGATTGAAACACAGGCGGACCCGAAGTCGGCTGACTTCAAGAAAAATAGCCGGCAAATGGTTGACCGCCTGACCGAAATCAAGAACGAAGAAGAACGCATTCGCCAGGGCGGCGGCGCAAAAGCGACCGAAGCGCAGCATAAAAAGGGCCGGCTCACTGCCCGGGAACGCATCGCCAAGCTGATCGATCCCAAGACCGATTTTTTTGAATTGGGTCTTTATGCCGCGTACGAAATGTATGAAGAGTGGGGCGGCGCTCCCGCAGCAGGCACTGTGACGGGACTGGGGCGCGTTTCGGGACGGCAGGTGATGATCATCGCGAACGACGCGACCGTAAAAGCGGGCTCGTTCTTTCCGATGACCGCGAAAAAAGTGATTCGCGCGCAGAATATTGCGATCGAAAATCGAATCCCCACAATTTATCTGGTCGACTCCGCCGGAGTTTTCCTGCCGCTCCAAGAGGATGTGTTTCCCGATACCGACGATTTTGGCCGTGTCTTCCGTAACAACGCTGTAATGAGCGCACAAGGCATTCCGCAAATAACGGCGATCATGGGAATGTGTGTCGCAGGTGGCGCGTATCTTCCAGTGATGTGCGATCACATCCTAATGACCGAGGGCAGCGGACTGTTTCTCGCCGGACCTGCGCTGGTGCAAGCGGCTATCGGACAGAAAACTTCAGCCGAGGAACTCGGCGGCGCGAAGATGCACGCTCAGGTTAGCGGCACGGTGGACTTTCGAGAACCGGACGACGACGCTTGCCTAAAGCGAATTCGCGCGCTGGTCGATAAGATCGGACATCACCCCGCAGCCCCGTTCGACCATAAGGCCGCGAAACCTCCTGCGTATCCCAGCGAAGAAATCTACGGGATGTTCTCTTCGAATCCTGCGAAGCAGTACGACATGCGCGAGATCATCGCGCGCATCGTTGACGGCAGCGAATTCGAGGAATATCGCGCTGAGTATGGCCAAACGGTTCTGTGCGGCTTCGCTCGAATTGGTGGCTGGGCCGTGGGAATTGTGGCCAATCAGAAGAAGCACGTCGCAGTAAGCGTTCCCGGCACCGGTCAGAAACGAATCGAGTTTGGCGGCGTGATTTACACCGAATCAGCGGATAAGGCAGCGCGATTCATTCTCGATTGCAATCAGAATTTAATCCCGCTGATATTTTTGCACGATGTAAACGGATTCATGGTCGGCAAGGAAGCCGAGTGGAGCGGGATTATTCGCGCGGGAGCAAAGATGGTCAACGCCGTCGCGAACAGCGTAGTTCCGAAAATAGCTGTGATTTGCGGCGGAAGCTTTGGGGCGGGGCATTACGCGATGTGCGGAAAGGCCTACGATCCGCGTTTTATCTTCGCATGGCCTTCAGCGAGGTACGCGGTGATGAGCGGCGATTCCGCGGCAAGCACGCTGGTAGAAATAAAAATCAAGCAACTTGAACGTGAGGGAAAGAAGCTCACGGATACGGACAAGAACGAACTGCACGAATCCGTGCGCGCGACGTACGAGCATCAGTCCGATCCGCGCTATGCCGCTGCTCGCCTGTGGGTGGACGCGATCATAGATCCCGCGCACACCCGAGAAGCTCTGATCGAATCGCTCGAAGCAGCTGCGCTGAATCCGCACGTCGCCGAGTTTAAGACCGGCGTTCTGCAAACCTAAGGAGTGCAATTGAATCATCCGTCGAACAACGGGACGAGTAACGCAGGCGAGGTAACGATTATCGAGTGTCCGCGCGATGCGTGGCAGGGATTGCGCCAGATTATTCCGACGGACGAAAAAGTAAAATATTTGCGCAGCCTGGTTTCGCTCGGATTCCGGAATATTGATGCCGTGAGTTTCGTTTCCCCGAAGCACGTACCGCAGATGGCCGATAGTGAAGCTGTGATGAAGCAGTTGAACCACGCGAAATCGCCATCAGGCGAATCGCCGGAAATTATCGGGATCGTTGTAAACGCGCAGGGCTTGGAGCGGGCGCTCGCCACTCCGGGAGTTACGACGATCGGTTATCCTTACTCGATTTCGGCATACTTTCGGCGTGCGAATGCCAATATGTCACGAGCTGAATCGCGTGACCTGGTTCAAAACCTTCAACGCGATACGAAAGCTGCCGGGAAGCGCCTTGTGATTTATGTTTCGATGGCATTTGGAAATCCATACGACGAGCCGTGGGGCCCGGAAATCGTCGAAGAAACCGTGGTGTGGCTGAAGGACATCGGAGTGCGAACGATTTCGCTAGCGGACACGGTGGGAACTGCCTCCGCGCAAGACGTGGCGGCCGTTTACAAAGCAGCACAAACAGCGGTCGCAGGCGTCGAAATCGGCGTGCATCTGCACAGCCGGCCAGATCGCGCTGCCGAAAAAGTTCTCGCCGCATACGAAGCGGGTTGCAGACGCTTTGACGGAGCACTTACGGGACTCGGGGGCTGTCCCTTTGCAGGAGATGAATTGATCGGGAATATTCCGACGGAGGCGATACTCACTACGCTCGCCGCGCGAGGAATTTCCACCGGGATCGACGCGAAGTCGCTCGCAATCGCCTGCGCGATCACAGGCGAGCTGCGAGATAAATACACACACACCGAAGAAACGACAAAACCAAATTAAACGGATCGCGAATCACTACGCGAAATGACTTACAGCACGCTCAAACTCGAAAAGTCAGACCAAATAGCGACGATCACTCTTACTCGCCCCGAGAAACGCAATGCAATCTCGTCGCAGATGATCCAGGAGCTTCTCGCAGCTCTGGACGAAGTGGAGTCTGGCGCGGGACGGGTAGTCATCATTACAGGTTCGGGCAAAGCGTTTTGCGCAGGCATGGATCTCGACGATCTGGGCGCTATTGCCGCGCAATCGCCTGCAGAAAACATCGCTGACTCGCGGAATATGGCGAAGATGTTTTATCGCATCTATTCATTTCCAAAGCCGGTGATTTCGGCAGTGAATGGAGCTGCGATCGCAGGCGGGTGTGGGATCGCAACGCTTGCCGATTTCACGCTCGCGGTGCCCGCGGCGAAGTTTGGCTATACCGAAGTGAAAATTGGATTCATTCCCGCGCTCGTCTCCGTTTTTCTGCGCCGCCAGATTGGTGAAAAGCATGCGATCGACCTTCTGCTGACCGGACGCATCATCGATGCGGCGGAAGCTTACAAGCTCGGAATGGTTTCGGAAGTGGTGCCGGCGGAAACGCTCATTCCGCGCTCTCGGGCGATCGCTGAACAGCTGATCGCAGCAAGCCCGAGCAGTATCGCGCGAACCAAGCGCCTCTTGCATCGATATCACGACGAGGCAATTCGGGCAGAATTGGAACTCGCCATTCACGAGAACGCCGAAATTCGCGGAACTCCTGATTTTCGCGAAGGAGTCGCGTCATTTCTCGAAAAGCGCGAGCCGAAGTGGACCGGCCGGTGACCGAGCATCTTGCACCGGTGAAAAAATTTGCTGATACGACGATCCGCGTTCGCTATGCCGAAACAGATCAAATGGGCGTCGTCTACTACGGAAACTACTTCACGTGGTTTGAAGTCGGGCGCGTCGAACTCTGCCGCCAGCTTGGTTTCGAATACAAGCAAATGGAATCGGAGGACGACAGCTTTCTTGTTGTGGCAGAGTCGCAGTGCCGCTACAAGCGCCCTGCACGATTTGATGACCTGCTTACGATTCGCACCCGCGTGACGGCGGCGCAGCGTCGAACCGTTCGCTTCGGTTACGAAATTATTCACCAAGGCACGGGTGAAACGATTGCAACGGGCGAAACGACGCACGTAATTTGCGACCGGTTGGGCCAGACGAAATCGCTTCCCGAAAAGTACCGAAAGTATTTACCTGCCCACACCGGAAAGCAGTCCGATCACGCTCACGGCAGGCCATCGCAATCCTAAGGAGCTGCATGTCTCGATCGAATCCCGACAAACTACAATCGATTCGAGAGCGCCTGCGGCACGAGTGGACGGACGAACGAACCGTCGCTGCCTGGCGAAAATGGCGCTCGCACATCTCGCAATTTACCCGTGGCGCGACGGAAGCAATTCTCGAAGCCGCTCAGGTGAAACCCGGAATGCAGATCCTCGACCTCGCGAGCGGCGTCGGTGATCCAGCGCTCTGGTTGGCTAAAGCGACCGGCCCGACAGGGCATGTGACTGCCTCCGACTTGGGACCTGGAATGATTTCACTCGCGGAAGAATTGGCTCAGACGAAAGGTCTCAAGAACATCGACTTTAAAATCGCGAATGCGGAATCGCTTCCCTTCCCGAACGAATCGTTTGACGTTGTCACTTGCCGTTTCGGCGTAATGCTTTTCCCGGATCCTCTGGCGTCTCTGAAAGAATGCCGGCGCGTGCTGAGACAGGGCGGGCGGGTTGCACTGGTTGCGTGGGGTGCAAAAGAGCAACCGTTCTTCACAGCAACCGCAGGCGTTCTACTCAAATATGTTCAGATGCCAGCGCCGGATCCCGACGCGCCGCACCTCTTCATGTACGGCGAGCGCGGCCGATTGCGGCGCACGCTGGAGGAAGCGGGGTTTGCCGACGCGCGTGAGGAGGTTCGCGCCGTTTCGGGGCTCTGGACTTCGACGCCCGAAAAGTATTGGGAGCAATTCACCGAAGTTGCCGCAGCTTTCCGGCCGTTGGTGGAAAAGCTTACCCCTGAGACGCGAGCAAAGGCGGTGGAGGAAGTTTTGGCGGGACTACGAAAGTACTGGGATGGGAAGGAATTGAATATGCCGCTGGAAATTGTCGTTGGGACGGGAACCCGCGGATGAGCGTGACAAAGATTCAAATTGACGGCGAGCATTTGACGCTCGAGCAACTCTACGCCGTGGTTTTTGATGGCGCCAATGTTGAGCTAGCGTCTTCGGCGCGCGCTCGGATGAACGCATCTCGCGCAGTGATTGAGCGTCTTGTGGAATCGAACGCTGCGGTTTACGGCGTCAACACGGGATTCGGGAAGATGGCTTCCGTCCGAATCTCGCGAGAACAAATTGGCCAGTTGCAGGTGAATCTGGTTCGCAGTCATGCCTGCGGCGTCGGAGCGCCACTCACCGAGCACGAAACGCGAGCAATGCTCCTTCTGCGCGCGAACGCGATTGCGAAGGGACTTTCCGGCGTCCGTCCGCTTGTTGCGGAAACACTCTGCGCGATGCTGAATCATTCCGTGCATCCAGTAATTCCATGCCAAGGGTCGGTGGGCGCGTCAGGCGATCTTGCTCCGCTCGCGCATCTTGCGCAGGTGGCGATCGGAGAAGGCGAGGCGGTAATTCAAGGAAAGAAGATCCGTGGCGGCGAAGCGATGCGCCAGGCAAAGATCGCGCCTTTAGCCCTCGAAGCGAAAGAAGGTCTCGCGCTGCTAAATGGAACGCAAGCCATGCTGGCTTTGCTGGCGCTCGCGCTTCGCCATGCAGAAATTGCCATCGACACAGCTGACGTTGCAACAGCTCTCTCTCTCGACGCTTTGCGAGGCAGTCCGGCGGCCTTTGACGAGCGAATCGCCGACGCACGGCCGTATCCGGGCCATCTGACGACGGCCCGCAATCTGGAACGCTTGACTCGCGGAAGCGAAATCCGCGAATCGCATCGCTCGCCGGAAAAAGACCCGCGAGTTCAGGACCCGTATAGTTTGCGTTGCACGCCGCAAGTACACGGAGCGGTACGCGACACGTTGACGCAAATCCGCGCGACCGTTTTGATTGAATTGAACAGCGCCACGGACAATCCACTCGTTTTTGTCGGGAAGGGTGGCAAGTCTGGTGAAGTAATCAGTGGCGGAAATTTTCACGGGCAGCCGCTCGCGATGGCTGCCGATCAGTTGGCCGTGGGTCTGGCAACTCTCGCGGGCATTTCCGAGCGGCGCATCGAGCAGATGACGAATCCGCAGACGAGCCAGCTACCCGCGTTTCTCGTCCGCGAAGCGGGAGTGAATTCGGGCTTCATGATTTTGCAGGTGGCCGCGGCGGCGCTTGCCAGCGAGATGAAAGCGCTCGCGACGCCTCATTCTGTGGATTCGATTCCGACTTCGGCGAATCAGGAAGACTACGTGTCAATGGGAATGTCAGCAGCGCGGCGGCTTCACCCGATGATCATGAATCTGCAAAACGTCCTCGCGATCGAATTGCTCGCGGCATGCCAGGGATTGGACTTCCTCGCGCCTTTAAAGACAGGTCCCGAGGGCAAGAAGGCTTACGACTTGGTGCGGGAAATCTCGAAGAATGTGGAAACGGATCGATCTCTGGCTCCGGACATCGAAGCCACCGCGCGCCGCATTACTGAGGGGAAATTCAGCAATCTTCTGGAGTGAACGCTAATAGAACGCACTACGAAGCAAGCGATTGAAATAGAAATGTGCCGAAGCGGAAGCCCACCGCGTACTTGAAGGGCGCAACTCCCATCGAATAATGCCCGCACGGTAGAGACATTCTCTCAATCGCCAGCCCCTCCGCTTTCATCGCGTCGAAAAATGCGTCCGTGAATTCTGGCCAGAAAGTAGGGTCGTAGCTTCCCGTGATTCCCAGAATTCTCTTCCCTGTTCCTTGCAGCTTCGAAATGTACGGAACCGGGCTGATCGGCGACCAGTACCGCCGAATGTCTTCTTGCGAAAGTTTTGACTGCAGCGATTCCCACACATTCATCGTGGTGAGCCCGTTTGCGACAACGTCGCCGCAATATGTGGCGACATGAAGAAACGCCCCGGCACGAATCGCCGGCTCGTGGCACATGGTCACGAACGCAATCGACGAGCCAATACTGGTGCCTACAATCCCCAACCGATCGTAGCCTTTCTGTTCGAGCCACCGAAGCGTTCGGCAAACGTCGACTACAGCCTGCCGATTCGCCTGAAGCGTCAATCCAACATTTGGCCCTACCAAATGATCGCCGCGGGGATGCCCGGGAATCGCGCGCCGGTCGTGATACGGAAGGCTCATTTTAATGGCCGTGATGCCCAGTTTGTTCAGCCAGCGGCACACATCTGTCTGCTCTTCCCACCGCGCATTCCATTGCGCGAGAACAACAACGGCGGGGCCCGTGTGCCTCGCTGGAAAGAATTGCGCGTGCACGCGATTATTTTCCGGCCACGGCGATTCAATCGCGCTCGTGAACGTGAGAACGTTCTCATCGTCCAGCGAATAATCGCTCGCCGCTCCCGTCGCGTACCACTCGTTGCTGCGCGTGAGCGTCCGCTCGACGAATCCTTCGAGGAATCCACGAGGGTCTGGATCGTTCGCGATCCCGCCGATGTGTTCGAGCCCCCAGGAAAACGGCAGCGTCCGTCGATTAGGTTCCTGCGCCCATCGCATGTGTTCGTAGCGTCGTATTTTCTGTTCGAGCAAAGCCATAGTAGATAAACGATTCAACCCTGTGCATCGGCAGAAAGCAACCTTGGGAGTGTGAGTGGCGATAATGGCGAGCTAAAACGCGATAATGAGCGTCTGAACGATCCGTCGTGCGTTAGCAGTCGGGCACGTTTGCGGTGGCGCGCCTTGAGACAGTCCAGCGAATATGGCAAATTGAATCTGTGGCTCCCACGGCGCTTATCGCAATCTTTGTGTTCCTTTTCGGGCTGATCATCGGCAGCTTCTTGAACGTCTGCATTGTGCGGATACCCGGCGGCAAATCAATTGTGCTGCCCGCCTCCGCCTGTACGAAATGCGGCGCTCCGATCCGGCCGTACGACAACATTCCCGTCATCAGCTACCTCGTGCTGGGCGGAAAGTGCCGCCAGTGTAAGTCGAAATTTTCCGCGATGTACCCGGCCGTGGAGCTACTCACTGGCTTACTTTTTCTAGGCTGCTACGAATATTTTGGCCTCACCACGGAAGCGCTGAAGTGGGCAATCTTTTCGGCGATCATGGTGGTGCTCGTTTTCACGGATCTTCGCGAACGAATCTTGCCCGACGTAGTGAATTACAGCGGATTTGGCCTGGGGCTCGCGCTGAGTTTTTTCACCAAACCCATCGACGGCACATCTCAAGCAATCGCGAACCGCCTTTTCGGCTTCGCTCCTCCTGCGCCGGTGCTCTCTTTTGCTGACGCGCTGCTGGGCGCCGCAGCCGGCAGCGGCTTGCTCTGGCTCGTTTCAGAGGCATATTTTCGACTGCGCGGCCGCGAAGGCATGGGCCTGGGCGACGTGAAAATGATGCTTATGGCTGGAGCTTTTCTAGGCTTGAAACGAACGCTTCTCACAATTTTTGCCGGGTCGATCCTGGGAAGCGTTCTGGGCGTCGCGGTAATCCTCGCGCGGCACAAGGATTCCGATTACGAATTGCCGTTCGGAACTTTTCTCGGGATGGCCGCGTTACTGGTGGTATTTTTCGGCTCGCCGATTGTATATTGGTATCAGTCACTGCTGATGGTGCGCTGATGACCAAAGCGCGGCGCCTTCCACGGAGCGAGAGATGATCTCGCAAGTCCAATTGCATGCTGCCGGCGCTCAACCGTTCGACTTGGGCTTCGTGGCCGGCGGACTTGTGGTTCTACTGCTTGTCCTCCTCCTTTTCGCGATTTTCGTAAGGAAATTCCTCCGCAAGAGTAACACCGCTCCCGCTGGCGAATGGACTGCTCCTGACTCGGAGAATGCTTCCGCGTTCATGGCGGCTTCGATGCAGGGCGTAATCGAAAAGCTCCGCACACAGGAAAAGGAGCTCGCGCGCCTGCACCTCGTCGCGCAGGAACGCGCTCAGGAATCCGAACGGCTCACAGAAGAAGTTACGCGCAATATGCCCACCGGACTGCTTCTCGTCAACGCCACGGGTGCCATCAGCACCACGAACCCCGCGGCTGAGGAAGCGCTCGGTATTCGCACTCTGCGTTATCGGTCATACAAGGAGATTCTTGGCGTCGATACAGAATTGACGCGCATGCTTACAGCGTGTCTTCGAGAAGGCCGGACCTTTCACCGCG
>Ga0210391_10005296_pt1 | contig 10640 bp, 8 predicted proteins | sample IncBWC12OmetaG_FD_160573 | JGI IMG/M metagenome (GOLD analysis project Ga0210391, IMG submission 160573) | Forest soil microbial communities from Barre Woods Harvard Forest LTER site, Petersham, Massachusetts, United States - Inc-BW-C-12-O ...
CAGGGGAAAGGTGCGGTTGGGGCGAAGAGCAGGCAAAACGCGGAGGCTGCGGGGGTTAGCACCGCGCGTTGACGGGGCGCGCGAGGGCTTGCTACTCTGAGTCCCCGGAATCGGCGCTGCATCAAATTGTGGATACCGAAAAAATAGCGGTAGGAAATACCGAGCTTACGGAGGAACACGCATGGCAACACCAGCCAGGCCCAAGGTTTTCAAGAACTTCATCAATGGCGAGTGGGTAGAGGCGCGCAGCGGCAAGGCCATCGAAAATCGCAACCCCGCGAACACCGGGGAATTGGTCGGCATGTTCCCTGCGTCCACGGAAGAAGATGTAAATCTCGCAATTGACGCCGCCAAAGGCGCTTACGACAAATGGCGGCTGACCCCTGCGCCGAAACGCGCCGAAATTCTATATCGCGCGGCGGAAATCTTGATCGAGCGCAAGGAGGATTATTCGCGCGACATGACGCGCGAGATGGGCAAGGTGCTGGCGGAAACGCGCGGCGATGTGCAGGAAGCGATTGATATGACCTACCTGATGGCCGGGGAGGGAAGGCGGCAGTTTGGGCAAACGACGCCGTCGGAGCTGCCGAACAAATTCGCGATGTCCGTGCGCACTCCTGTGGGTGTGGCTGGATTGATCTGTCCTTGGAATTTTCCGATGGCGATTCCATCGTGGAAAGCGATGCCAGCGCTGGTGACGGGAAATACAGTAGTGATCAAGCCGGCGGAAGACACGCCGTTATCTACTTACAATTTAATGCAGGTGCTGAGCGAGGCTGGGTTGCCGCGCGGAGTGATGAACGTGGTTTTCGGCGACGGTCCCGAAGCTGGCGCGCCACTTCTCAATCATAAAGACGTGGGGCTCGTGAGTTTTACCGGCTCGACGGATGTGGGGCGCATTGTTAGCACGGCTTGTGCGCCATCGTTCAAGAAATGCCATCTGGAAATGGGCGGCAAGAACATCATTATTGTGATGGACGATGCGAATCTGGATCTGGCGGTGGATGGCGCGGTTTGGGGCGGGTTCGGGACCAGCGGCCAGCGTTGCACGGCGGCGAGCCGCGTGGCGGTGCACAAAAAAGTGTACGGCGAATTCGTGGAGAAATTCGTAGCGCGGGTCAAAGCGCTGAAAGTTGGCGACGGCCTGGATCCTTCGACGGATATGGGCCCGTGCATCAACGAGCAGCAGTTGAACACGGTGATGAAGTACGTGCAAATCGGCAAGGACGAGACTGCGAAGCTCGCAACCGGCGGGAATAGGCTGGAAAGTGGCGCGTGGGGACGCGGTTGGTTCCACGAACCCACCGTATTTACGGATTGCGCTCCGAAGATGCGCATTGCTCAGGAAGAAATTTTTGGGCCGGTGGTGGCGGTGATTCCGTTTGAAGATTTCGACGAAGCGCTGGACATCGCCAATGGTGTGAATTACGGATTGTCTGCGGCGATTTACACACGGAACGTCAATAACGCGTTTAGGGCGCAGCGTGATTTGCAGGCCGGGATCGTTTACGTGAACGCGCCGACGATTGGCGCGGAAACGCATTTGCCGTTTGGCGGGATCAAGAATACGGGCAACGGTCATCGCGAATCGGGTGAGGCAGCGCTGGATTTTTATTCGGAGTGGAAGACGGTTTACATTGATTACTCCGACCGGCTGCAGCGCGCGCAGATTGATAATGCCTAAACGGCGTGAGCGGGAAAAAACAGCGGCGGTCTAAAGACCGCCGCTACACTTTCAGGCCGATCAGGCGCATGAGTTCCAGGGCGTTGCTTTTGGCTACCACGCCGTCGCGAAGCTTGTGGTCGAAGCGCATTTTTCCTTCCTCGACGTAATCCTGAAAATGGACGTTGCGTATGGCGCCGGGCAATACTTGCGCGGTGTCAGTTAACGCGAGATCGTGCGTTGTCACAATTCCTAGCGCGCCGCGTTCGAGCAGGGCGCGGAGCAGTCCATCGGCTCCGATGCGGCGGTCGTGCGAGTTCGTTCCTTCCAGCAGCTCATCAAAGAGAAACAGAACGCGCTGGGAATTTTCCGTCAGCTCGAAGACATCGCGGATGCGCAGGATTTCGGTATAGAAACTCGAGCGATGTTCTTGCAGGGAATCTACGCGCCGAATGCTGGTGCCTAGCAGGATGGGCGTCATGCGGAGAGATTTGCCGCGAATCGGCGCGCCTGCGAGGGCCAGCACCGCGTTGATTCCAGCGGTGCGCAGATATGTGCTTTTGCCGGACATGTTCGAGCCGCTGACGAGCAGCACGCGGGTTTGCGCATCGAGCTGCACGTTATTGCGCACGCACTCGGCTGATGGAATTAGCGGGTGGCCGAGCTCTTCGCCGAGGAAAATCGCAGGTTCGTTGGGAAGCGCCGCCGCAAATTCCGGGAAGGGATCATCGGGATGTTCGTACGAATAGCTGGCGAGCGAAAGCAGCGCTTCCATCTCCGCGGCGACATCGGCCCAGGCGCGCAATTTGCCGCCATAGCGTTTGCGCCAGGCTTCCGCGGCGAAGGCGCATTGCACGGTGTAGAGCATGGGCAGTTCGAGCAGACGGCCGAGCAGATCTTCGCGCGCGTCAATCCAATAAACGATGTTCGCTAGTTGGCGCACGGATCGAGAAGCAGACTGGCTGCCACTTTTTAATTCGGTGGCAAAGGCTTGCAGGCGCGGCGATGCGAACGGCTCGCGTTCGAGGCGGCGCAAAATGTCCGCGAAGAGGCCCAAGCCTTCGGCATTACACGCGAGACTCGAGACCACTTTTTCGGCGCGATCGCGCAGCCAGAGCAGAAGGAGGACTTCGAGCGCCAGAACGCCTGCCAACGGCCAGAGTCTGAAAGTTGCCAACAAATAAATAATGGCGGCCGCGGCACAAACTGCCAGCAGCGCGGCGACGATGCGCCACGGACCTGCGGGAAGTTGTGGCGGAGTTTCGGCCCAGTTTTCTAGCGAGCGCGGATCGAGGCGCACTTTGAGATCCTCGCCGAGGAGAGCGAGTTCTTCGCGCAAATCGAGTTTGTCTCGTAGTTCGATGATGACTTTGTGCCTTTCGTGGATGGCCGGCACTGGGGACGCGGCGGTGAGCCATTGCGCCAGGCGTTCTTCGCCCATCGGCAGGAGAGCGGTGGAAAGCAGCTCGAAGAGGCAGCCGGTGCCGAAGACGTCGAGATCATCGGCGTACACGTGCTTGGTATTGCGGAAGCGTTCACCGGATGCGCCGGTGCCGGACCAGCGGTCTTCCAGGCGCGCGAGGCCGCGTTGATAGAAGGCGACGGCGCTACGCGCGTGGGCGAGAGCGCGCAGAGCAAATTCGTGCGCGAGCGACAGGCAGACGTAGATCGCGATCGGAAGAGCGAGCCAGTACGTGGAAATTACTTCGTCTTTGAGCGCGAGCCATAGGAGAGCGATTGCGAGCATGACCGTAGAGAGCTTGGCGTTTCCGAAGCGTTTGTGGAGAGCGTCTTTGGCGGCGACCGTTACCTGGCGGGATGCGAGGCGTTGTGAATATTCGGCGTGTGGTTGGGGCAACGACTGTCTCCTGTGACGCAGTTAGTTTACTACTCGATTGGGTGTAAATTGACCCCGTGAGTGCGGAGGGTTCGTGGCGTGTTCGCGAAGAGCGGATTCCTACGCTGCGTCACGCGCCCGCCGAAGTGCGGCGGGAGAGATCCTTCGGCCGGCTTGAAGCAAAGGCGCCGGCCTCAGGATGACGATGCTCGTCGCATCGTCAGAAAAAGCGCGGGACTGCGGTCGGCATGACAGCCCTTGCGACAACTCACAGCCCGATTCGGATGGGCGCGCGCCTACTGTTGCGGTGCAGGGGCGGCGACTGGCAAGTACATTGGTTCTGGTGCGGGGGACCAGGCTGGTGCAGGGACTTGGTTGGCCTGGTAATTGCGATACCAGATGGCTTCGCTGGCTCGTTGCCAGAGCCGTGTGCCGATCCAGGTGAGGATCAACAGCTGGCTTATCAGAAATGCGGCGACGACCGATTGCGGATTCAGGCTGTGCATCCAGATGTACAGACCGAGGGCGAAGAGCAGCCACTCGATGATGCTGACACGGAGATAAATCCAGAGCAGCGAGAAAAAATTGCGGCGGAAGAGTGTGAAGGCGCGACGGAGTGCGCGATGCATTTTCTTTTCGTCGTCGGCTACGGCGATGACTTGGGCCATATCAAACCACACGCGCACGATGATCAGGAGCAGAAGGATAATGACGGAGGCGGCTTCGGCGAAATGGTCGCCGGGGTAGGGGGAAATGGTTTGGTCCTGGATGTGGGTGTACATCGCGTTGGTAGCGGCCGCGAGGCCCGCGATAGGGAGCAGCACGATGACGAGATAGATCAGCAGGCGGAAAAAGCGCCAGAAGTGGTGGCCGGCGGCTTCGAAGAACGCTGTGGTGGTGGGTTTTTCGCCGAGGACGTAGGCGGCGAGAATGCCGCCCGTCGCGAACAGCATGAATATCACGAAGAGAATCGAAAAATGAACGATGGTGTGGCCTTGAATTTCGAGCGGCGAGTCTGGCAATTGCTGCAGGGTGGTGAGTGAGGAGACGTCGAATCCTTTTACGAGGCGTTCGGCGGCGACGCTGTTATTCAGAAGGAACGACGCGCGCTCGGTCATTTCCTGTGTCGAGTAGAAGCCGAAAATCAGGCAGACGGCGAAAAGCCACCAGACCAGGCGTTGCCATGTCCACACCAGTCCGGCGCCTGAAAAAAATGTGCCGCGGTTTGATTCGGCCATTCGCTTTTCTCCCTCGAGTCCGTTAGGTGAGCCAGGCCAGCAATTCGGAAAGCCATTCGCTGGCGAAGACCCAGATGTTTCTTAGCTTGTGGGCCGCGCGCGGATTTGCGTCTTCGATGTGGCTGTTGTTGAAATAATCGCGGTCCATGGTGATTTGATTGTGCGCGTCAATTTGTGCGGATTCGATTTTGGCTTTGCGATCGTATTGATAGCGCGCCCAGCGATCCTGGCCGTCCCAGTGCTCGGAGGCGGTGGAACCGTCGTCGAATTTAACTTCGATGTCCACGGGGAATTGGAAATCGCCCTTGCGAACTACGGTCACGTAGGTGCGGTACACCTCATCCTTGTCATTTTTCTTCGAGCCGTGAGCTGGAGTGTCCCACCATTTCAGCGGATCGGAATGGGCGTCGGCTAGCGAATAATCCAGGACTTGCGTGCCGTAAACTGCTTGATTGAAGTACCAGCGCAGGTCTTTACCGGAAACTTCCTCGATGGTCTTCAGAAAATCTTCGCCGGTGGGATGCGTGAAACGATAGCGCATAAAATAGGTGTGCAGGGCCTGGCGCAGCGTGTCTTCGCCGATTACTTTTTCCAGCGTGAGCAGCATGGTCGCCGTCTTGCTGTAGGTGATGCCGCCGTAGGAATTGTTACCGTAGAACTTCCAGGCGAAGCGGGAGATCGGGTCTTTGTCCGGGTCGGCGAGATAGCCGATCTGCTGCAAGCCGGACTCGCCCATTTGGGCGAACGGAAAATTCAGCACAGAAGTATTTTTGCCGTAGAGCGCGTCCATCACTTTCACTTCGGTGTAGCTGTTGATGCCTTCGTCGAGCCAGGCTTCTTCGAATTCGTTGGTGGCCACCATGCCGTACCAATATTGGTGGCCGAATTCGTGTTCGGTGACAATTTCCGGAGCTAGCACGCCCTGAGGCATGTGCACGCCGGTGCCCAGAGTGATCAGCGTGGGATATTCCATTCCGCCCGCATCGGCGCCGCCGTGCGGAGGGTCAACCATGGTGAGGCGGTCGTAGGGATAAGGGCCGTACCATTCGTCGAAGAGGCGCAGAGAGCCTTTTGCGGCGGTCAGGTAGCGTTGCGTTGAAGATTCGTGGCCGGGTGACATCAGTAAATGAATTTTTACTGGGCCTTGGCTACCGGTCCAGGAATCTTCGACGACCGTGAAACTGGGGCTGGCGGTCCAGGAAAAATCATGGACGTCTTCGGAATGATAGGTGAGCGTTTTGGTGCCGTCTGAATTACTTGCGGTGGACACTAGCTCGCCGCCCGCTCCGACGATTTCATTTTGCGGCACGGTGATTTTTACGTCGAAGGTGCCGAAATCGGCGAAGAATTCTGTGTTGGCGTGAAATTGGTGGCAGTTCCAGGCGTTTTTCCACCAGACGCCGACCTTCGGGAACCATTGGCCGACCATGTCGAAGTCATGAGCGTAGCCGGTGCGTTCGACGACTTTGGGTAGCACGTCGTGGAAGGCGATGTGGAATTCGACGGAGGCGCCAGGAGCGATGGGTTTCGGCAGAGTGATTTGCGCGACGGTGTGGTCGTCGGTGTTTTTATCGTCGGGCTGGATGAATTCTATCTTGTTGGTTAGATCGCCGGCGCCTTCGACTTCGAGCTTGTCTATGGTGATAGAGCCGAAATGTTTCGGGTCCCAGTCGGAGTCTGGGCCACTGCCGCGCGTGCCGCCGCGGCGGACTTCGGTCATGAAAGTGGATTGGGGTTGGAAGGCGTTTAGATAGAGATGGAAAGGGAAAGTCTGCTGCGGTTGTCCAGTGAGATTTTTATAAGTGAGCGATTCGCTGGCGGCGATGGTGTGTTTGGTGGGATCGAGCTTGGCTTCGATTTGGTAGGCGACGACGCGGGTGGAGAGTGTTTTCTTGTTGGTGTCCGCTGACTCGGTGTCGGCCTTGGCTTTCGGTTGCTGCGTGGTCGCTTGCGAAAAAATGGGGCCGGAAAAGAGCGTCAGGGCTGCGGCGAGTGCAAACACTTTCGTCAATTGCATCCATCCTCCCACACGTGAAGCGCTTTTAGGGGCACGCACCAGCGGCAACAGCGCGTACACGATATGATACGAGGGGATGGGGGCGCAAGTTTCGTTTCGTGAAGAATCATTGTTTCGTCGGGATGTGCGTGTTGCGCGACTGAGTTTTGGGGTCAAGTTGACGGCCTGCGGCGCAGCGACTACACTAAAATCAGGATGGTAGTGTAGCGGCGCGGGCCGGCGAATGTGTTGCTGGCTCGTTGTCGACGGAAGGTCATGAGTCCAACGGTGTTACAACAGAAACGCCACCAGCAGATTTTGACGGACGTGGTGCGCGCGTACATTGAGACGGGCGAGCCGGTTTCTTCGCGGAGCATTGTACACCGGCATATCGAGCCGCTGAGTTCGGCCACCGTGCGCAACGTAATGGCGGATCTGGAGGATGCGGGCTTGCTGTTCCAGCCGCACACTTCGGCGGGGCGGGTGCCGACTGCGGCGGCTTATCGGTTTTTTGTCGAGCAGGTAGCGGCGCAGGCTACGGCTAGTCCAGCGGATTTGTTGTGGATTCGGCGCGAATTGGCGGCGGCGCAGACTCCGGAGGCGGTGATGGAGCGCGCGAGCCACGTGCTGGCGGCAGTGTCGCGCGGGCTGGGAATTTTTATCGCGCCACCGCTGGCGCGCAGCGTGGTGGAGCATTTGCGTTTTCTGCTGCTGCCGGATGGGCGCGTGCTGGTGATTCTGGTTTCGGGCGGGGGAGTGACGCGCGACAAATTGATTCGGCCGGAGCGGCCGTTCAAGCAGGAAGAACTGGATCGCACGTCGGAATATTTGAACCGGCACTATATTGGCTGGACGCTGGAGGCGATGCGCGCGGATTTGCGGAAACAATTGGAGCAGGACCGCGAGCAGTACGGGCAGCTGGCGGGCACAGCGTTGATTTTGTGCGACCCGAGCATTTTGGGGGACGTGGCGGACCGCAAGATTTATGTGGATGGCGCGGCGCAGATTGCTTCTTCGCCGGATTTCACGAATCCGGAGCAATTGCGGGAATTGCTGGAGGCCATTGAAGAGAAGGATCGCTTGATTGCGCTGTTGAGCGGGTGCATTGAGGCGCCGGAACCGGTGCACGTGGAGTTGGGGTTGGACAAGATTTCGAACGCGGGAAAACATCTTGCCATCGTTTCCGCTTCGTATTCATCTAAGGATCAGGTGCAGGGAACGCTGGGAATTCTGGCGCCGATGCGTATGCACTACGAGCGGGTGATTACGGCGGTGGCGTTCATGGCGCAATTTTTTTCTGAAGAGCAAGAGGGGGGTTGATTTCTTTGGCGGCACACAAACAACACAAGGACAAGGATTTTGCCGAGGGCGGATTTGCGGCTGCGGCTGGTGCGGCGGAGGATGCCGCGGCGGATCAGGCTACGCCGGAAGCGCTGCCTGCGGGCGAGGCTTCGGCCGTCGAGCAGATTCAGAAGCTTGTCGAGGAAAAACAGGATTTGCAGAACACTTTGCTGCGGCGGCAGGCGGATTTTGAGAATTACCGCAAGCGGGTGGAAAGGGAGCGCGCGCAGGAGCGGCATCGCGGCGCGGAGCTCCTGATCGAGCAGGTGCTTCCGGTGCTCGATGCTTTTGATCTGGCGCTTTCTGGGCAATCGGGCGCGGCCAGCGCTGAATACCGCAAGGGATTCGAAATTATTCGTGCGCAGTTGTGGAACGCGTTGGCGAAGCAGGGGCTGCAGCCGATTGAAGCGGTCGGGAAGCAGTTTGATCCGAATTTGCATCATGCGATTGAGAATGTGCCGACGGCTGCGCAGCCGGAAGGGACCGTGGTGGGAGAGATGCAGAAGGGTTATATGTTTCACGATCGCGTGCTGCGTCCGGCGATGGTGCGGGTGGCTTCGGCGCCTGCGAACTGAGGCGCGGGCGAGACGCGCGTGGCATTGCGCGTCGCGACGCGGGGTAAATTCCGTCGCGTGACTCTTGATACCGTGGCTTGAGCGGTTCTCGCAGGACTTCAATTTTAATTTCCCGGAGACATAAGAAAGATGGCGGCTAGCAACGGCACTGACTTTTACGAAGTTTTGGGCGTGGCGCGGGATGCTACCCCGGAACAGATTAAATCTGCGTATCGCAAGGCGGCGCTGAAGTGGCATCCGGACCGCAATCCTGAAAAGAAGGAAGAGGCCGAGCATCAATTTCGCGCTGCTTCCGAGGCGTATGCGGTGCTTTCGGACGAGCAGAAGCGTTCGATGTACGACCGCTACGGAATGGCGGGGCTGGGCAATCGCGGATTCGATACGGGTTTCAATTCGACGATCTTCGAGGAATTTCAGGATATTCTCGGCGATCTTTTTGGGTTTGATGAAGTGTTGGGCGGCGGGCGGCGGCGCGGCGGGCGTGGCGCGGGGCGAGGGCAGCGTGGCGCGGATTTGCGTTACGACATGTCGCTTTCGTTCGAAGAAGCCGCGGCGGGCGTCACCAGCAAGATTCAGCTGACGCGGCATGAGCTATGCGAGGCGTGCAAAGGGACGGGCGCGAAACCTGGCACGGGGATGACGACCTGCCACACGTGCGGCGGGCGCGGGCAGATGGCATACTCGCAGGGATTTTTTTCCATTACGCGGACTTGTCCGGCGTGCCAGGGCGCGGGGCAGACGATCAAGGATGCTTGCATAAGCTGCCGCGGGCTAGGGCGCATTGAGCGCGAGCGAACGTTGGAAGTGGGAGTACCGGCTGGAGTGGATTCGGGGACGCGTCTGCGGATGACAGGGCAGGGCGAGCCGGGAACGAACGGCGGGGCCAGCGGCGACCTTTACATTTTTCTGGAAGTGAAGGAGCACAACTTTTTCGAGCGGCGCGGGTCGGATTTGATCTGCGAAATTCCTATTAGTTTTTCGCAGGCGGCGCTGGGCGACAAGATTCGCGTGGCGACTTTAAAGGGCGACGAAGAGCTGGAAATTCCGGAGGGCACGCAGTCCGGGCAGATTTTTCGCAAGAAGGGCAAGGGCTTGCCTAATCCGCATGGTGGGCGCGGCGATTTGTACATCAGCATTCGCGTGGTGATTCCAGCGAAGGTGTCGCGCGAGCAGCGGCGGATGCTGGAGCAGTTGGGGCAGACTTTGAAGGTAGAGAACAAGCCGGCGGAGCGAAATTCGACTTTCTTCGATAAGGTGAAGGATATTTTTGGGTAGCTCGCGGCGACTTAGCATGAGCTTTGCGCGAGATATTGCCTCTCCGTCGTGACTTATCCACATTTCAGGCGTCTCAGCAGTGATTGTCCGTATGCGGGGTGAGCCCATGGATTCGGTTTTTCTGCTTTGGTACGTTCACGCACCGGACACCGCGAATGAGAATGAACTTCTGATCGGTGCGTACACCGCTGAAGGAGAGGCGAAGTCTGCGATTGAGCGGCTCAGAGATCGGCCGGGATTTGTAAACGGTCCGGACGGATTCCAGGTTCATCGGTACGAGTTGAATCGCGACAACTGGACAGATGGGTTTGTTATCGCGAAAGATTGAGGAATCAACCCGCAGTGTTTCCTGCAGGCTCTTGGGCTTCGTCTTTCTTCTCTGGCCACGATACAATCCTCACGATGCGACGGCGATTTTTCGTGGATAAATTCGAGGATGCGACTGCTACTGTGCGCGGCGATACGGCTGAGCATTTGGGGCGGGTGCTGCGGGCTGAGCCTGGGCAGCTTTACGAATTGAGCGATGGGGAACGGGTGTGGTTGGCGCGCGTGGAACGCGTGGGCTTGCTGAAGCGTGGCGACAATCGTGTGGAATTTTCGTTGGTGGAACCTGTGGAGATTCGGGAGCCTTCGCTACATCTGCATTTGCTGATTGCATTGGTGAAGTTCGATCGGTTCGAGTGGTGTTTGGAGAAGGCTACTGAATTGGGCGTGA
>Ga0210391_10005297_pt1 | contig 10639 bp, 9 predicted proteins | sample IncBWC12OmetaG_FD_160573 | JGI IMG/M metagenome (GOLD analysis project Ga0210391, IMG submission 160573) | Forest soil microbial communities from Barre Woods Harvard Forest LTER site, Petersham, Massachusetts, United States - Inc-BW-C-12-O ...
ACCCACCGGGATTATCAGCCTCGCCAGCGAATTAATCGCGATGGGCACGAAGCTCGACTCCCTCGACCAGAACCAGGCGCTCGCGCAAGCGCTGTCCGACCGCGCCGCCGCCGTGCGCAAATCGATCTTGAAGTTAATCACCAGTCTCGACGCGCGCGGCAATGCGCTGGCGCAGGGCGCCGTCGACGCCGACGTCGCGTCGCTTAAGGATCGCAAGCAATCATTCGACAACTTGCTCGCGGAGCACAAACTCCTGAGCGCCGCCGCGATCCCGCTCAGCAAGCAGATTGTGCTGCTTGGGATTTACACCGACAACGTCGGCAGATGGCACGACGCGATCTCGCAGCGCCGGAATCGGGAACTGCGAAGGCTTCTAATCCGCCTGATTGTGCTGGCCGCTTCCTTGCTGCTGATTTTCGCGGGCGGACTGGTGTGGCGATGGCTCACCAATCGCTACGTGACCGACATTCGCCGCCGTGGGCAGGTGATGGCGGCGCGCCGCCTCGCGATCGGCCTGATGATCCTGATCGTTCTCCTGCTGAATTTCTCCGACGAGATCGGATCGGCCGCAACCGTGGTGGGATTCGCCGCCGCCGGTATCGCGCTGGCGTTGCAGAATGTGATCCTGTCGGTCGCAGGCTACTTTTTCTTAATCGGCCGATTCGGGATCAAAGCCGGCGACCGCGTCCAAATCGGCGGCGTCACCGGCGACGTGATCGACATCGGGCTGGTGAAACTCTCGTTGATGGAACTCGGCGGCACCGGGACGCATCGCGAGCCCACCGGCCGCGTGGCAGTGTTCTCCAACGCGATCGTGTTTCAGCCGTCGGGCAACTTCTTCAAGCAGGCGCCCGGCACCAGCTTTGTGTGGAACGAGGTGCGGCTGACGCTCGCGCCCGACGTCGACTACCGCCTTGCCGAGAAGCGCATCCTCGACGCGGTCGACGAAGTGTTCGCGCGCTACCGCGATCGCGTGATGCGCGACTACCGGCATCTCGAGCGCGATCTCAACGTCATGCTCGAGACGCCCAAGCCGCAGAGCCGGCTGCATCTGAGCCAGTCCGGCTTGGAAATAATCATTCGCTATCCGGCCGAGACTTACACGGCGCCACAAATCACCGACGAAATCTCGCGCCGCGTGCTCGACGCGATCAACAAAGAGCCCCGTCTGTGCCTGTCGCCGCAAGCGACCGCGAACATCCAGTCGCAAGTTCCGCCGCCTGCCAATCCTGAAGAAGCGGTGCAAGCCGCCGCCGATGGACAAGCCGCGGACGGACAAGCAGCCGGGGACGCGGCGATCGAAGTAACGACTGTCCCCGCCGCCGGTACCACGCCGGCACAAAAGTAGATTTCGAAATCGCCGCGTCGCGAACGCGATTGACTACGCGGCCGGAGTGCCTGCAATGCTGTCGACGATGTCAGCCAGCTCGGGAATGCGGTAGCGCTCGCCGTTGTAGGCTTCGTACATCAGGAAGACCCAATAAACCGCCAGCGCGATGTCGATTAAGGTCTGAAAGAAACCAAGCAGCGCGCCGATCCCATGCGGCATCACGGCGACAAATACGGCGAACACGATACTTATCGCGATCCACGCCAGCGAGAAGCCGATCGATTGACGCGCGTGAAACCGGATGAACTCGTCCTGGTTGTACGGCTCGAGATAAAGAAAAATCACCCCGCTGACGAAGAACGCCAGGTATGCCAGTGCCGCAATCACGTTGGCTTGCGGTTTTCGGGTCTCACCGTTCATCGCGAATTTCTCCTTGTCATCCGGAAACGATGATCGTGGGAGCGATCGTCAGCCACTAATTTGTAGTCGAATGGGTGAGATGATCGCAATGCGCTCCGATGCAGCGCGCGCACTGCGGCGAGCCGGCTTACGTCGCGTGATTCTTGCGCGCCGCTTCGAGGCGATCCATCGTGTCCGTCGCATTGCGCGCCGTCTCGACGACTTCGAGCTGTGCGCGGACGCGGCTCGCGAGCTGTCGCCGAAATACCGGCTTGGCGAGAAAGTCGCTGACTCCCAGCCGCATCCCCTCGGCGCGCGCATCCAAATCGTCGCGCGCGGTAATCATGATGATCGGAATTTCCGCCGTCACCGGATCGTCTCTGAGCGCCTTCACGACCTGGAAGCCGTCCATCTCGGGCATCATCAGGTCGAGCAGAATCACATCGACTTCGTTCTCATGCACCATTTTGAGACACTGGGCGCCCGAGTTGGCCTCTATTGGGACAAAGCCTTCGCGCTCCAAATGGCGGGCGAGGATTGCGACGGTGTCCTGATCGTCATCGACCACCAATATCTGTGGCGGCCTGCTTGGTTCGTCCATAGGATTCCCTGCTCGCCTAGCCTTCCCGGCTTTCGTCCAGAGACGCCGGGGCTATCACACCGCAGCGCCTCAGCTTGGCGGAAAATGTCGTCCGCTTGAGTCCAAGCAGCCGCGCCGCAGCCTGCTTGTTCCCTCCGGTTTGCTTCAGCGCGTCGTTGATCAACCTTCCTTCCAATTCCCGTACCAAGTTGTTGAGGTTCACTCCGCCGTTATTCATCTTGACTTTGATTGGAGCGGTCGCGGGACGCGCGCTCGCAACCAGGTTCTCCGGCAGAATCGACGTGTCGATAATCGAGTCCTCGCACATGATCGCGAGCCGCTCGATCATATTCTCGAGCTCGCGCACATTGCCCGGCCAATCGTACGACCACAACGCCACCATCGCTTCCCGGCTGATGGCGAGTTCGCGCGCCGGCGTGCGATCGCGCACGCGCTCGAGGAAGTGCTCGGTCAGCAGCGGTATGTCCGAGCGCCGCTCGCGCACCGGCGCGATCACTATTGGCACCACCTGCAATCGATAGAAGAGGTCCTCGCGAAACGTGCCCTTCGCCACCGCCGCGCCGAGATCGACGTTGCTCGCCGCGATCACGCGCACGTTGACGCGCGTCCCCCGGTCCGCGCCGACCGGACGCACGACGCCGTCCTCGAGCACGCGCAGCAGCTTGGCCTGCAGCGCGCCCGGCATCTCGCCGATTTCGTCAAGAAAGATGGTGCCGCGATGGGCAGTCGTCAGCAGCCCGTGACGCGACCCCGCCGCGCCCGTGAACGCACCGCGCTCATGCCCGAACATCTCGGACTCGAGCAGGTCATGCGGAATCGCCGCGCAGTTCACCGGCACGAACGGCTGCGCGCTGCGCGGCGACAGCGTATGTATCGCCTGCGCGACAACTTCCTTGCCGGTGCCGCTCTCGCCGGTGATAAGCACCGTCACCTCGGTCGGCGCGACGCGCTCGATCAACGCGCGCAGCTTCACGATCGCAGGATGCTCTCCGACCAGCGCGCGCTCGACCGCAAACGGCGTCTCGACCTCTGCGAATTTCGGTTGCAATGCCATCCCGCTTCGTAACTGGCGGTAAAATCTTTGCCCGCCAGGTCACGTGCTGAATCGTCTCATGCCGCCCGCGTAGTTGACAGGTCGATGACTACCAGTGAGCAAATTAGACAAAGCTAAGTCGCGTTATGGTTATCAGCAGAACACACGATCAGGTGTCTTCAGTCGAGTTGCGGTAGTGCGCCGATTGTCCCGGCCCCTCGGCGACCGAGATTTCCATCGTCGTCACTTCCGACAGCGCGCCGCGCGTGCGCAACGCCGCCGCCAACTCGTCCCAGATATAGCGCGCGAGTTCTTCGGCCGAGCTGTGCACTATAGGTACGACACACACGTCGGCGGCCGGCAGCACGAACTCGTCCTTCTCGTAGCGGATTCGCACGACGCCATTTGTAGGTCCGTCGAGCGCAAGGCAGTCGCTGTTGCCGGGAATGATCGTGCGCTCGTCGAGCCGGTCGACAATCTCCTTGGTCAGCTTCTTGATCAGCCCGAAATCGATCACGTAGCCGGTCTGCGCCAGCCGCCCTTCGACGTACACGCCGACCTGGTAGTTGTGGCCATGGAGCGGCTCGCGAAAACCCGGATACGCAATAAAATGTGCCGCCGAAAATTTCAGATTCTCTTTCGCAACATGAATTGAAAACTTCGCTGCCATCGACTCGTAACTATACTACTCCCGCCAGCTTCAGAAATGCCGCCATGCCCGGCGGTCGTCGATTCGAGAACCGCTCGCCGTAGCGGACCGCGTCGATCGAGGTGGCCTCGAGAAACCGCTCGCGCTCGCCTCGCGCTATCGGCCCGAGATGATTGGCGAGTTCGCGTGCGCTTCCTGCATCCGCCTCGAATCCCGCCGCCAGGTCGCCAACGTCCAGCCCATGCAGTCCGCCGAGAATGCACTCGGCGAAGTATCCAATTTGTCCCGCGCGATCGAATTGGCGAAGTTCAGCTCGCAACGACTCGTCGAGCGACAGCAGCCGCTCCATCCCGAATTCCCGCCGGCGCGAAACGATCCGCGGATCGCCGCTGCCGTCGTAGCCCGAACCGATCGCAATGATGGCGATTCGACCGTCGTCGATTTCGATCGGATGGAAAATATATCCCGGCGACGTGTAGTCGAGGATCGCGCGCAGCTTCATCCGATAATCGAGCAAATCGAAATTCGTCGCGCGCGCGATCTCAATCAGGTACTCGCCCAGCGGCTGGCCCGCGCGCTCGGCTATCCCGATCAAACGCTCGAACGCATCAGGATCGTATTCTTCGCGCCTCGCGATCAGTGGTGCACAATCACGCGCGAACGTCAGCAGCAGCCCGCCAATCCCACCGAGTCGATCATCGGCGGCAATCGACGCTGTGATCGGAGCACTGCGCTCGATCGGCTCGATATCCATCGCGAGGTATTTGCCATGGCTCGAAGGCTTCGCGAGTCCGCGCCGCGAATTATGAATCACAACCGGATGCACATCGCGCGCGACTAACCGGCTCGCGCCGCCGCGCCGCTCCGCGAGCAACCCGTACCCGCTGAGCAACGACCCATATCCGACAACCAATATCTCGCGATTAACCATTCCGTGCGGGGGTAGCTTAGATGTCCTCCGGTCCGGGGTAATACTTGCCCTCACCCAGCGAGTCGACCGCCGCCCAGAACTCCGGGCCGCCTGGCTTCATCGGATCCTCGAGCGCCCATGCCTGCCGCTTGTAGTTCCAGCTCTCCGGCCGCAGCCGCTTGGCTTCCTCGAAATATTTCTTCGCCGCCTCTGCGTGTCCATTCTCGAACAGGTATTCGCCCAAGCGGAAATTCGCCGCAGCGCGAACCTGGCCGTCGTCCGGCGTATGCATCCGCTTGAGCAGTTCAGTCTCGCCGAGCGCAAAGCGGCTGTTCGATCCATTCGCCACCCAATCGCGAATCGCGTCCTGGTAGGCCTTGCGCTTGGCCTGCAGCTCGTTCATCGCCTCGGTGGGAATCGAAAAATTCGTCCGGTTCATTTTTCTGAACGCGTCGGTCACGCCGGCTGGCTCACTGGGCCGCACTATTTTCCCGCGCTCGTCGATCCACACCGCAGTCGGCACATTGACCATGTCGTAGAGCTCGGCAACGATATGCCGCCGATCGATCAGACACGGGTAGGTGGGCTTGGCCGCTTTGATCCACGGCTCGGTCGCCGCGTTGCCGCCGCTGTCGAATGCGATCGCTATCGGCACGAATCCGCGCGGCCCGAGTTCTTCGTAAAGGGCCTGCCAGACTGGCAGGTCAAAGCGGCATCCTCACCATGACGCCCATGAAACGACGAAAACTTTCTTGCCGCGATAGTCGGAGAGCGAGTGCATCTTGCCGTCCAGATCCGGCAGCGCGAAATCCGGCGCGTCGAGGGACGTCAGCATCCGCTTTCGTTCGGACGCGGCCTCGCCGACGCACGCCACGTTGAACTCCGCGTCGGTCACAACCGGCTGTCCGATCAGAGTGGCGAGCGCCGCCAGATTGTATCGACCGCTCGCGTCGACGAACTCGCCTTTGCGCGCGTCGGGCACCGGCACGCAGACCTCGCCCTTGCAGAATCCCTGCGGCTTGTACTCCCATCCCGCGACGCGCTTGAGGTCAGCGCGATTAAGCCACAGGCCGCCGCCGGCCACGTCCGCCTCGACGCCGGGATTCGCTCGCTCGCCGAAGATAATGTCCATCGCCATATTCGGTTAGCCTCGCGCCGAGATTTCAGCACAAACCAGCGACTCGCACCAACCGCGCAATTTTCCGGCACTGGTTCAGTTTGCGTTCGCGTTGTCCGACAAGATGCGAACCAGCTTCACTAACTGACTGATCCTTTCGGATTGAAGCTCAGCCACAGTGAGTACGTTCCGAAAAATCCAAGTTAGAAGATTGCAGAGCAAGGCCAATGAGTTGAAGACGATGATTAAAACGAACATATGCACATCCGGATCCGGTCGGGCAATCTGGTACCCCAAGACGAAAAGAATGTATGCGTTCAAGAGCGCATTTGCGACGATGCCCAGAATGCGCTTCGCTTCTGCGATGGCTTGGGCCGCGTCCGTGGCGAATTTGATTTTGATATTGATCCATGTCACGACAAAAGCGATTCCGCATGGCACAACAATCTGGAGTACGATTTTGAGCGCGTCCGTGGGGCTTTGGGCCATTTGTTACAATCTCCACTGAACCAGTGCCAATTTTCCTAAGCTCATATCCACAATATAGCCCCGCTGGCCGGCCGTCCTGTGCTCTCACGGACGGCGCGCACATAGAACCTGACCTGCGTGCGATACTCGTCGAGCCGCGGCGCGACCTCAACGTCGGTCTTGAAATCGACCACCGTCCAGACCGCGCCATCGCCGGTGTTCTCCGCGAACGCCAAATCCGCGATTCCCTCAACCGCGGTGCCGTCTTCGAGCTTGATCATCAGCGGACATTCGCGCATCACCGTCTGCGCAGCCTTGGCGCGCAGCATCAGCGGAGACTTGAGCGCCGATTCCACCGCAGTCGCAGCCGCCGCGACCTCATCCGCCGTCGCGCCGATCATCTTGGCCGCGCTCTCCGCGATCCTGCCAATCTGGCGCGCGTCCGCGTCGATCGGCGCGCGCAGCATCGTCAGATGCACGAGCGTGCCGAAGCGCTTGCCGTGAGGCCGGCCGCCAATGCGGCTCGTCTCTTCGATTGCGATCGCCTCTGCCGACGCCGGGCCGCTCGCCGGCGCCGCCAGCGCAAGCTCGGTCGCCGTCGCGACGTTTAGCCGCGGCGTAGTTCCCGCCGCGAGCATCGCCGCCCGGCTCGTGCTCCAATCCTCGTGCAGCTTGATTCCGCGATCGGAAATTTGACGGCTCTCATCGGCCTGCAGCAGCTTGTCCTGCCGCAGTCCCATCTTCTCTTCGACGTTCAGGATCAGCAGCCGCGGATCCCACCAGACAATTTGATGCTCACCCGTTTGCGCGCGATGTAATCCCGGCGACACCGATTTCACTTTGGCCGGCGCTTTCGGCGGCCGCGTCAGCACGCTATCGTCGCCGAACTCGGGACATCCCGCCGGATGCGACGACACGGGCGCGCGCCGCTCCGCATTGGCCGGATAGATCACAGGGTTCAGCCGCGCGAGCCAACCGTCGCTCTCCTGCGGGTCGTCGCCAACCGCGGGCACGACGATCAGATCGCGCGCTCGCGTCGTCGCCACATACAGTAGTCGGATTGCTTCCTCCTGGTCGCGCTCATGCTCTCGCGCCTGGTTCACCTGCAACTCGCGCGGCGCGCATCCCGCAAGTTCCATCGCGGCCAGCTTCGACGCGGGCTCGATATATCGCGACGCGCGCTCGCGAGTCTCGTTGCAGGTGATATCGGCCAGAATGACGACCGGGAACTCGAGGCCTTTCGCGCGATGCACCGTCATTATGCGCACGCCCTCGGTCCCTTCCTCGACGATCGGTGTCTCGCTCGCCTCGTCGCGCTCGGCCCGCGCTTCGAGCTCATCGACGAACGCGCGAAACGACGTCGTCCCGCCGCGCGCTTCGTAGCGTCGCGCCTGGTCCATGATTCGCATGACGTTCGCGAGTGCCTGTTCGCCCGTCGGCCAAATCGCGAATCCGGCATGCGCGCGCGTAGTCGCCAGCAGCGTCGCGATCGTCTCCGCAATCGGCCTTCGATTTCGCCCGCGATGCAATCCCTTGATCACCTCGAGCGCGCCCTTCACTTCCTTCAGACTCTCGGGCAAATCGTCGGGCAGCTTGCGAAACGGATGCAGGCCGCCAAGCGTCATGCGAAATTCGAGCAGCGCCGCGTCCGAGAGCGCAAACACGGGACCGTGGAGCGCGGCGAACACCGTCAACTCGTCGTCGGGCCGCTCGATTGCACCCAGCAGATTGCGCATCGCAATCACTTCTTCGCGCTCGTTGAACGACCCGCCCTTGACCAGCACGTGCGGCAGATGCCGCGCTTCGAGCGCGCGCAGGTACGGCCGCGTCACGTCGCGCCCGAACGAATTCGTGCGACGGAACAGGATGCAGATATGACGCGGGCGAATCGGCACGCGCACGTCGGGCGCCTCGCGCTCGGTCACCGTCCATCCGCTCTCATGCACCAGCCAGCGCGCGTACGCGGCAATCGCCTCGGGAAGCGAGTCGTCGATTTTCCAATTCACGACCCGGCCGAAATCGCCATACGGCTCTGGTACCGGCAGCACGACGATCGACGGCTGCGACGTCGGCTCGGCGCGATACGGCGTCAACGGCGCATACCGCGGCTGCGTGCCCGATTCCGCGCTCATCAGCGGCGCGAACGCCGCATTGACCATCGTCTGGATCGCCGGCGTCGCGCGAAAGCTGACCGTCAGATGCTCGAGTTGCGCGCCATGCATCAGCAGCAGTTGCTTGACGGCCTGGTAGAGCCAAACGTCGGCGCGTCGAAAACGGTAAATCGATTGTTTGGGATCGCCGACGATAAATAATTTGCCGGGAATCGGCCGGACCTTCAGCCAATTGGTCTCGCCGTCATCCGCCGCCGAAAGCAGCAGCAGAATTTCCGCCTGGAGCGGATCGGTGTCCTGGAATTCATCGACAAAAATATGCGTGAAGCGATGTTGCAGCTCGGCGCGCACCGCCGGATTGTCGCGAACGAGGTTGCGCGCGACCAGCAGTAGATCGAGGAAGTCGAGCCGCCCCGCGCGGCGTTTGAGGTCTTCGTAAATGCCGACCACCGGCCACAACTCGTCGCGCAGCAAAGGCGCGAGATTCGCGCCCGCGTCGTCGCGAAATTTCTTCAGCCGCTCATGCAACGCCGCGCGCCGCCGGAAAATCTCGTCGCGCTCGACCTCGCCAAAGCCGCCGCCATATCCCTTCCAGTTCCAATGCCGCCCCGTGCAAAGTCTGATCAGCACGGATTCGAGCGCGTCGTAGTCGCGCCCGCGCACCGGTTCCAGCCGCGTCGACTCGTTTACCGGCTTGGCGATATCCTGGAGGCTCTTCGCCAGCCAATCCTCGTCCTCGCCGAGCTCGCCAAGTTTGCCGAGCGTTTCGACTTCCGCGATTATCGCGTCGATTTCGGCATCGCGCGCGAACGGCGAATGCTGCCAGAGCGAGTCGAAGTCGCGCCAGTTCATCAGCTCGAGCGCCGCATGCCGTGCAATTTCGCGCGGCCCGGTGCGCGCCGACAAATCGCGCCGCCGCAACAGCCGCCGCATCCCCTCGCCCGGTTGGTCGAGGATCCGCTCGAACCATCGCTCGAACGCCGCGTCGAACATCTCGCCCGCAACGTCCTCGGGCGCGACTTCGAACATCGGATCGACGCGTGCCTCGACCGGCCGCTCGCGCAGCAGGTCGGCGCAAAACGAATGAATCGTTCCGATCCGCGCTTCTTCCAGTTGCTTGAGCGCCAGGTCGAAACGCGCGCGCCCTTCGCTCGAAGGTTCCGTGCCCTGGCGCGCCCGTTCGATTTCGGCTCGCAAACGCAGCTTCAGCTCGCCGGCCGCCTTTTCGGTAAACGTCACCGCGACGATCCGCGCCAGCTCGCCGCGCCCGGACCCGATCACCGAGACGATTCGATTCACCAGCGCCGTCGTCTTGCCGGTGCCGGCCGCCGCCTCGATCACGAGCGTGACGTCGAGGTCGTCGCGAATCCGATCGCGCACCGCCTGGTCGGATATGACAGTCGGATTCACGAGCGTCATGGCATCTCGCGCAGCCGCGTCAGCGAATTGAGCCGCGCCTTCGGTTTGATCCGCGAGCGCCGCTCCTCGTACGGCCCGCACACGCGCTTGTAGTCGCACCAGTCGCACTCGCGATCGTCGGGCGCCGCCGGCAAAAATCCCGTCTCTAGCGACTCCTTCACGATCGCGACAAAATCGCGGGCGGCCTTTCGCGCGTCGTCATTGATTTCGACAACACGCTCCTCGTAGCCGCCCGTCGCCGTGCAGTAGTAAAGGCGGCCTGCGGAAATTTTTTCGTTGAGCACGCTTTCCGCCGCGAGCGCGTATAGTACCGGCTGCAGCGTCTTGCCGCCGCCGATCACGAAGTGCTTCTCCGCGCGCACTTTCCCGGTCTTGTGATCGGTCACGCGGATTCGCCCCGCCGGATCGCGCTCGAGCAGATCGATCGATCCGCGCAAACTGAGCCCACCTTCGATAACAACCGGATCGGGCGAGCTATGGGGATCCGCCTTGGCGCGATCGCTCAGCCCAAAGCCGAGCTCGAACCATTCAGGCCGCCAATGCTCCGAATCCTCCGCCGCGCGCCGCAGCCATTCGCGCAAATCGGCGCGGATACTTTCGAT
>Ga0210391_10005299_pt1 | contig 10636 bp, 11 predicted proteins | sample IncBWC12OmetaG_FD_160573 | JGI IMG/M metagenome (GOLD analysis project Ga0210391, IMG submission 160573) | Forest soil microbial communities from Barre Woods Harvard Forest LTER site, Petersham, Massachusetts, United States - Inc-BW-C-12-O ...
TTCCGGCGCTTATTGTCAGCAAGCCGCGCTTGCTTGCTGCATTTCCGCGACGAGGCGCTGCATGAGTTCCGCGGCTGGCAGGGCGCGCGCTCGCGTCACGCCTTGGCCGACGAACAGTGAGAGATAACCAGCTTCTCCCAACTTCGCGGCGGCGGTACGCATCGGTCGGGTTAGAGCGTTCTGCAGCGGGAACGGCAGGATTATTTTTTCTTGGCCGTCGAGTTGGGAGATGAATGTATTCAACAGCCCGCGCGCAGGGCGGCCGGAAAACGCTCGCGTGATCACAGTAGTATCGACGCGCGCCGCGAGAATGGCGCGCCTGTAAGCCTCAGGCGTTCCGGCTTCGGGACAGGTGAGAAAAGCAGTGCCGAGTTGCGCGCTTACGGCGCCGCGCGCGAAGGCCCGCGCGATGTCTCGTCCGTCCATCAAGCCGCCGGAAGCGATGATTGGCGTAGATAGGGCTGCGCGGAGCGATCGCACCAGTTCGAGAGTCGGAACCATCGCGCTCTCGAAGGGGCCGGCAAAGGTTCCGCGATGCGAGCCAGCTTCTGCCCCCTGTGCCACGATGGCTGTGACGCCGCTTGCCTGCAACATTTTTCCTTCTTGGAGAGTCGTAGCGGTGCCGAAGACTGCGATCCCCGCTGCTTTGAGGCGCGCGATCGCGTGGGGCTCAGGGATTCCGAGAGTGAAACTGAAAACCGCCGGACGCGCTTCCAGGATGGCTTGCAATTGTTCTGCGAAAGGATTCTTCGGCCATGCGGGTAGCGTGGGCGGAGGCAAGGCGAGCGCTTCGTGAATTTCAGCGAGCAGCGCGAGCATCGGACTGGCATCAATGGGCGCTTCGGGCGCATATCCACCCGCGAAAAGATTCACGTTGAAAGGTTTGTCTGTGAGGGCGCGGACCCTATTCATATCCGAAGTAATTTGCTCGGGCGTGCTGTAGGCGGAACCGAGCGAGCCCAGACCGCCGGCGTTGGAAACAGCCGCGACAAGTTCCGGAGTCGCCGGCCCACCCGCCATCGGCGCCTGGATGATCGGGCGGGTGATCCCGAGTTCGCGCAAGAAATCGCTTTGGGTCATCGGAATCATTCTCCGGAGCAATTGCTCAGACTGCGCCGCCAGCTGCTCACGGGCGGTTCGCCCGGTCAATTCGCGCGGAGGGTGGCGCCGAGTTTTTCCTGCAGCGCGGCGACGATGCGCGCGGAGAAATCGTTGAGCTGCGCGTCGGTGAACGTGGCGTCCGCGCTTTGGAATTTCACGCGGATCATTAATGAGAACTTTCCGGCCGGTACTTGCCCGCCGTGAAACAAGTCGGCGGCTTCGATGCTTTCGATTTCGGCGATTCCCAGAAACCGGATCGCCTGCTCGATTTGCAAGAACGGAACTCCATCCGCAAGCAGCACAGAGAAATCACGCTCGACCGCGGGGAATCGAGGCAACGGTTTGAACCGGCGCGCCGCGTCTGCTGCTTCGACGCCGGTGACCAGCGGTTCGAACCTCATTTCCGCCACGAAGACGTCCTGACGGAACTTATATAGGTCCGCGATGCGCCGGGCGAGTTTACCCGCCATCCCGAAAAGGTCTCCGCCCTGAAGATCGATGATGACCGAACCCTTGGCGCCGGCAGAATCAACAAGCCCACCGGCTGGGGCGCCTTCGCGGCGGAGCGCCAACTGCCCACTACGAGAGGCGTCGAGCCAACGAGCTCCTCCCGGTTGCCAAACGAATCCGCCGGCCAGCACGCCGATGCGGTCCAGATCGCCCTTCAGATCCGCGAAGAGGAATTCGCGCGCGGCTTCGTAAATTGTTTTTTCCTGGGCCATGCCGGTGGCGCCGAGCGTAAGCACTTGCGTTTCAACCGGCTCGCCATCGCGCAGCTGGTAGGTCTTGCCAATCTCAAAGAGCCGCAAATTGCGCTGGCCGTGATTCAGGTTCCACTCCATCGCGCGCAACAGGCTGACAGTGCCGCTGGAACGCATTACCGACGCATCTTCCGCCAGGGGATTGCCGATCACCGCAGGCGCCAGATTATCCGGCCGGAAAAGTTCGTTGCGCTCGGTATCCACAATCGGGATTTCCACAATTTCCTGGTAGCCCAGCGCCACGATGCGCTCGCGCAAACGGTCCTGCGCCTCGGCGTGCGGCAAACGATGCGCCGGAAGTTTTGCAGGCGGCAGCCGCGGAGGAAATTTGTCATAGCCGTAGTGCCGCGCTACCTCTTCGATCAGATCGATCCCGCGCGTCACATCCTGCCGCCAGGAAACTTGCCGGCATTCCCACACGGCGGCGATGGAGCCGTCACTGCCGCGATTCACGTCCACCCGCATGGGATGAAAACCCAGCGCACTGAGAATCGCTTCGATGTCGCGGTCCGGCACATCCGCGCCCATCACGCGCAGCAACTCCTTGCGCGACAACTCGATTTTCTTTTCCCGCGCGCGCTGCGGGTACACGTCGACGACGCCCGCCAGTAGTTCGCCGCCGGCGACTTTTTGAATCAGTTCGGCAGCGCGCCGCGAAGCCAGCTCCGCCATTTCCGGATCGGCGCCGCGTTCGAAGCGGTAGGACGCCTCGGAGCGCAGGCCCAGAGCTTTGGAAGTGCGGCGAATGGAAATGGGATCGAACCAGGCGCACTCGAGCAGGACGTTGCGTGTGCTGAAACTAATTTCGGTTTCGGCGCCGCCCATCACGCCGCCAATGCCCACGGCCCGCGCGGCATCCGCCACCACACACATGTCTTTGCCGAGCGTGCGTTCCGCGCCATCGAGCGTGCGGATTTTTTCCGCCCCCCGGGCGCGGCGAACGACGATGCGGTGTTCCTGCAATTTATCGAAATCGAAAGCGTGCAGCGGGTGGCCCAGCTCGAACATTACGTAATTGCTGACGTCCACCACGTTGTTGATGGATTTTTCGCCGATCGCTTCCAGGCCTTGCCGCAACCAGTCCGGCGAAGGCTGCACTTTCAAGCCACGCAACACGCGCGCCGTGAAACGTCCGCAAAGATCCGGCGCCGTGATTTCCACACGCGTCGCGTCCGCTGCTTTTTCGGCTGTTTCTTTGAGCTGGGGATGGAGCGGCTTCAGCGGCAGACGGTAAATCGCGGCCACTTCGCGCGCGATGCCCAGGTGGCCCAGGCAATCCGGACGATTCGCGGTCACTTCCGCATCGAGCACCGGACCAGCCGCGGTTTCTGCGATGGAATCCACGGCCACACCCGCAAGCGAAAGCCGCGCGCGCAGATCGGCGGGCGACGCGGTGACGTCTACGAATTCTTTCAGCCAGTTGTAAACCACTTTCATTTTTTCGCCGAGTACCACCGTTTACAGGACGCGCAGGAAGCGAAACCTCGCCGCGCCGGGTGCATCACGGAAACTGTTTCAGGAAGCGCACATCGTTCTGGAACAGCAGCGGCACTTCCGTCACGCCGTACTTCATCATCGCCAGGCGGTCCACGCCCATGCCGAAGGCAAATCCTGAATATTTTTCCGGATCGTAACCGACAAACCCGTACACCGCGGGATTCACCATGCCCGCGCCGAAAAGTTCGATCCAGCCGGACTGTTTGCACACGCGGCAGCCGGAGCCGCCGCAAACGTGGCAGGTGGCGTCGACTTCGGCGGAAGGCTCGGTGAACGGAAAATAGCTGGGCCGCAGGCGCGTTTTTGTCTTGGGGCCCAGGAATTCGCGCGCGAAATAGTCCACGGTGCCCTTGAAATCGCAGAAAGTGATGTCCGTATCCACGGCCAGGCCTTCGATCTGGTGGAACATGTAGCCGTGCGTCGCGTCGGGATTATCGCGGCGATAAACTTTTCCCGGGACCACGATGCGCACCGGCGGTTTCTGTTTCTCCATGGTGCGAATCTGCATCGGCGAAGTGTGCGTGCGCAGCAGATGCCCGTCGCGCCCGCCCGCGATGTAGAAAGTGTCCATATTGTCGCGCGCGGGATGATGCTCCGGAATATTCAGCGCCTCGAAATTGTAGTAGGGCGTTTCGATTTCGGGTCCAGCGACGACGCTGAAGCCGATCGCGCTGAAGATGCGCAGCAGTTCGTCGTAGGTCTGGCGGATCAGATGGCGCGTGCCAATGCTGCGCTCGATGCCGGGAAGTGACAGATCGATTTTATCGCGAGCTAGCGCGGATTGTTCCGCCACCGCGTCGAGGGACGCGTGAAGTTCCTCGATTCTTGCCGTCACGCGAAGGCGACGCTCGTTAAACGATTGACCGACCTGCCTTTTGAGCTCGCGGTTCGCGGTTTTCTCAAGCCAGTTCTCTTTGATTCGAGTCAGTATTCCAGACTTCCGACCCAGCCATTTGTCGCGAAGAGCTGTCCAAGCCGTTGGGTCTGAGAGCACGGCGGTACAATCTTGCTCGAAACGGTCGTCGAGATTCTTAAACTCATCCAAAAGCGAATCTATATGGGTGAAGTCGGAGATCCCTAGCTCCGCAAGAGTTTGAGTTGTTGCATCGCTCGTCGTCATGGTGAACGCAAATCTGCCGGCGAGACGCCGGCGCTAGGAAATTCGCGTGCCGGCGCCATTCTTACACGGATTGCCTGAAATTATCCTTCTTCGTGGTGGCGAACAACCGCGGGCCGCGCGGTTTGCACGACTCCCGGCTTGGGGAAGTGCTGCTTCACCGAACCGACCAGCGAGGCAAATCCATCCGCATCATGCACGGCCATGTCCGCCAAAATCTTGCGGTCCAGATCGATTCCGCCGGCCTTGAGCGCGTGAATCAGCTGGCTGTAGGTGGTGCCGTTGTTGCGCGCGGCGGCGCCGATGCGCTGAATCCACAGCGCGCGGTAATCGCGTTTGCGCACGCGGCGGTCGCGATAGGTATAGCGCAGCGAGCGGTTCACCGCTTCTTTCGCCGAGCGGTACAGCTTGCCCTTGGTGAGGAAAAATCCCTTGGCGTGCTTCAGCAGCTTTTTGCGGCGGGCGCGGCGTTTGGTTCCACGTTTGACTCGAGGCATGGTTCTGTTCTCCTGTGGCGCGTTTCGAAGGCGCTCGGAAATTCAATTCAAGTGAGGAGACAAACGCGGCCCGGCCACTCGCCGAAATGCACGAGTAGCAGGACGGGTTTGTCTCGTGGGACTGCATTCGCTCCACCACTAGCCGTCATTTCTGCAGGCGGGCGGAACATCCGGCCGGCAGGCACCCGTTACGCTCTGCCCGGCGCGAAAAATTCTAGCTAAGACTACAGGCCGTACGGCAATGCCAGGCGGACGTTCTTTACGTCCGCGGGGCTGACCTGAACTTTATTCAGAAGCCGGCGCATGCGCCGCGGCTTCTTGGTCCCGAGCAGGTGGCGCTTGCCCGACCGCCAGCGCATCACCTTGCCGGTGGAAGTAATCTTAAAGCGCTTGGCGGCGCCGCGGTGCGTCTTGGCTTTCATTTTCTTGTTCTTCTTCACGATTTCCTCTTGTGTTGAATTTCTTTACGCCTGACCTTCCGCGTTTTTCTGGGCGGGTTGTGCGGCCGGCGTTGAGCCAGCGCCCTTTTTCGGCGCGAGCAATGCGAGCAGGATGTTCGCTTCCATGCGCGGACCGAACTCCACCTGCACGTGATCCATAATTTCTTTCAGCAAACGGTCCATCTTCTTGCGGCCTACGTCCTGGTGCGCCATTTCGCGGCCGCGATGGAAAATCATGGCCTTTACTTTGTAGCCTTCGCCGAGGAAGCGGATGATCTGATTCTTGCGAACCTGAAAATCGTGCTCGGCTGTCGAAGGCCGGAACTTCACTTCCTTGATGTGCGAACTCTTCTGATGTTTTTTGGCTTCGTGCGCTTTCTTGCTCGCCTCGTACTGAAATTTGCCGTAGTCCACCAGCTTGCAGACCGGCGGCACAGCGTTGGGCGAGATTTCCACCACGTCCAAGCCGGCATCGCGCGCGGCCTTCATGGCGTCGAACAGCGTCATCACGCCGAGCTGATTTCCAGCTTCATCCACCACGCGCACTTCGCGAGCGCGAATTCTTTCGTTGACCCGCAGGCCAGGCGTCCCACCACGTTCTGCGATAAACCCACCTCCCGGGCCCTGAAAAGTGTAAATCCGGCCCGCTAGCCGTGCCCTCCATGGTCGAAAAGTCCGCGAGGGGGGACGGGTCAAAAAGTATAGCACGGGTTTGGCGCTCTGCCGCAACTACGGATTTACGACGCCGCGCTGGGTGCGACGGGGAGGCCATGCAAAAAGTTGAGGCATGCGGACGCAGCTGGGCTAACTGCTTACTCTTTCTCCGGAGCGTAGCGCCGCAAGAGCGTAATCGAGAACACCAGAATAAGGATGACCAGCCCCAACAAGCTAAGCTCGAGCATGCTGCCGCGAAATATGCTTGCACCTTCGGCGGACCAGACTCCGGTTTTTGTGAGGCTGGCAGCTTCCAGGGTAATCACCAGCATGCGCCGAATCGAGGCAATCAAGCCCACCACCAGGAATGGCTCGGTGACCAGAACATGAGAGTGAATCGAGATGCGCACGGTATGCATAATCTCCACCATCATGAGGACGACGAGCAACTGATCCAGCACGAGCAGTGTATCGGTGGCGATGGTCCAGTGGCCGACCGACTCCCAGAGCATTTTGCCAGCGTTGGCAATCGTCGCCAGCGCCGTTATGAAAAGCAAGATGGCAAGGAGGGAATAAACAAACACTTCGGCTTTTGCCAGATAGTCGCCAAAGTGGTGGCGAAGCTGTTGTTCAGCCATGTCGCTGTACTCACAGAATCGAGCTGCTGCGCGGCTCTTGACGGCGGAGTATAGCGATAAGCGGGCCTATCGGAAAGCGGGAACAGGATACGCCGCAGTCATCGTTCTGGTAGCGACGGCTGTGCTCACGGAGATTTCTGCACAAACAGGCCGGCGAAGGCCCGACGGTGATAAAACGCGACGATCCCCCACAAAATCGCGACCACAATCGCAATCCCCAGACCCATGTGGAACAGCAGCAGGTGGTACAGCAGGATGTTGACGATGATCGGGCCAAGCATGACGAGCCCGAGCGGCACGTAACGGTTGATCAGCAGCAGCGCGCCTCCCGCAACTTCGAACGCGCAGACGACTTGCACGTAGTGCGATTGCAACAACGCCGTGACGAACTGGCCTGCCAGCCCGGAAGGCAGCTGTCCTACCGGGATGAAGTTCAAGAACCCGTTCAGCCCGAACACCAAGAAGACCAGGCCCAGAAGGATGCGCGCGATTAACACCACAATTCTCATGATTTCAGCAGCTCCGCGAGCCTATCGTAACTCACGGCGGCGCCATGTTCCATGCCGGTTTTCAGCGCGGCGTCGCGGGCATCGCGGGAAGAATATAGCACCGTCTGCGTGAGCGTGGTTTTGCCGGCGTGCTCGGAGAATACAATCGTCACCAGCGTCTCGCCGTCGGTCCAGTCTTCGTCCCATATTTCGGTGAACACCAGCCGGTCGGGTGGCGCAATTTCGCGAAAAACGCCGCTCATGCCCATGCCTTGTCCGTCGCCGTGGCTCCAGACAAAACGCAGCCCCCCGCCTGGCTTCAGATTCATCTTGCAGACCGCCAGTCGCCAATCGTCCGGCCCCCACAGCCAGCGCTTGACGAGCTCGGGCTTGGTCCAGGCCGCGAAGACCAGGTGCCGCGGCGCGTCGAAAACGCGCGTCATCGCAACTTCCCGGTCGCTGGGAGTTGTTACTTTCAATGTTCCGCTGTTTTTCATCGGCGCTCTACCGCTTTGTGTGTCCACGTTTTTTCTCCTTCGCTTTTAGTTCTTCCAGCACGCCGTCCAGCCGCTGGAAATTGCCTTCCCAAATGCGCCGGTATCTTTCAATCCACAGTTCGAGTTCCTGTAGCGGTGCGGGACGCAACGCATAAATTCGGCGCTGCGCGTCCACGCGAACGTCCACCAGTCCAGCGTCGCTGAGCACGCGCAAATGTTTTGACACTTGCGGCTGGCGCAGACCCAGCCGATCGACCATCTCGCCGACGGGCCGCGGTCCGTCGCGCAGCAGTTCGACGATTTGAAAACGATGGGGCTCAGCCAGCGCTTGCAGGGTTTCCATCATGACGAGTCCGAATATGCCTCAATACGTATATTCGTGTCAAGATATATTCTTTGAAAGGGATATACGCAGCCGCGAGTGTATTTTGAACACAGTTAGCCCTTCGTACCATTGGGTATCGCGCAGCCATCCCTAAGACTGAACCGTACGGCGATTTCTTCGGAGGGTTGCACTCATGCGCAGAGCTTCTTTTCTTTTTGCGGGCGCGGCACTGACTCTGGCGTTTTCCGGCTCGGCCCCGGCGCAGGATGTTCCGCTGCACGCATCGCAACCCGCACCGCACTACGTCTCGAACACTTTGGCGCAGCCTTCGGCGTCTTCGAAATCCGCACCGGCCGCTTCCAGCGACAACCTGGTGGTCATGAATCCTACGCCAATTTCGCTCGGCGAGGTGGCGCGCCTGGCTCGCGCGAAAAAGGCCAGCCAAGCCAAATCCGTGAAAATATTCGACGATGAAAATATGCCCCGCGCGCCGCTAACTTCCGGCGAGAAAGCGCCCGGACTCGATCGACAAAGTACCCCGGGCGGGGGAAAAGTGACGTTGCTGGATTTCTGGGCCACCTGGTGCGGGCCTTGCCGTCACGCTCTGCCCGGCTTGAAACAGTTGCAGGCCGCTTACGGCGCCGACAAAGTGGAAGTGATCAGCATCAGCGAAGATGAAGACGAGGGCACTTGGCAGAGCTTCGTCACGCAGAACCAAATGAACTGGACGCAGCGAATTGATTCCGATCATCAGTTGATGCGTCAGTATGGGGCCAGCGCGCTGCCCACTTACGTGCTGATCGGCAAAGATGGAAATGTGGTGCAGCAGTACGTGGGCGATGATCCCGGCGAGCCAATCCTGGAACGCATGGGCCCCGACTTACAGAAAACCCTCGAAGGGAATTCGTAAATTCAGCGGCGCGCGAACTACGAAATCACTTTTGCATCTACCTCTGCGCGCAGGTCCGCGCTGAATTGTTCGAGCGGGCGCGGGCCCAGGTCGCCTTTCGAGCGATGGCGCACGGAAACGGTGCCAGCCTCAGCTTCCTTGCCGCCGATAACCAGCATGTAGGGAACTTTCTGCAGCTGCGCATCGCGGATTTTCGCCTGCAGCTTTTCATTGCGATCGTCCAGTTCCACGCGCGCCCCGGCATCAAGCAGCTTCTCGAGGACCTGTTTGGCATACTCGTTCTGCCGTTCGGTGATGGGCAGCACCACTGCCTGTACAGGCGCGAGCCACACCGGGAATGCACCGGCGTACAGCTCAATAAGATAAGAAGTCATGCGCTCCATGGTGCTGATGACGCCGCGGTGAATCATCACCGGGCGATGCTGCTGGCCGTCGGCGCCGACGTAGCCCAGTTCGAACTGATTCGGGAGATGGAAATCGATCTGAATGGTGGAATAGGTTTCCTGGTGGCCCATCACGTCCGCCAGTTGAATATCGAGCTTCGGCCCATAGAAAGCAGCTTCTCCCGGAGCCTCGGTATAGGGAAGATTCAGTGAATCCATGGCTTCGTGCAGCATGCGTTCGGCAAGATCCCACATCGCATCGTTGGCCACGTACTTTTCGCTGTGCAATTGATCGCGCAGCGAGAGGCGGTAGGTGTACTGCGTAATGCCCAGATCGCGATAGGCCTGCTCGACCAGGCGCATCACGCCGGCAAATTCTTCCTTGATCTGTTCCGGAGTGCAAAAGATGTGCGCGTCGTTCAGCGTCATGCAGCGCACGCGACTCAGACCACTCAGTACGCCCGAACGCTCGTAGCGGTACATCGTTCCGAGTTCGGCAATCCGCACCGGCAAATCGCGGTAGCTGTGTTTTTTGGATTCGTAGACGAGAATGTGATGCGGACAATTCATCGGCCGCAGCACCAGCTGCTCGGTTTCCATGTCCATCGTGGGAAACATGTCTTCGTGGTAATGCGACCAATGTCCGGAGCGAACGTAGAGGTCAACTTTCGCCAAGTCCGGTGTGTAAACGTGCTGATAGCCGGCGCGGCGCTCCTTTTCCAGGATGTATTCCTCGAGCAGCCGGCGAATGGTGGCGCCTTTGGGCAGCCAGAGCGGCAAACCGGATCCCACCTGATCGCTCACGGTGAACAGTCCGAGTTCTTTTCCGATGCGGCGATGGTCGCGGCGCTTGGCTTCTTCGAGCTTGTGCAGATATTCGTCCAGTTCTTTTTGGTCGAGGAAGCAAGCGCCGTAAATCCGCTGCATCTGCGGATTGCTTTCCTGGCCTTTCCAGTAGGCGCCAGCCACGTTCATCAATTTGAAGGCCTTGATGCGGCCCGTCGAAGGAATGTGCGGGCCGCGGCAAAAATCGATGAATTTTCCGGTGCTGTAGAAGGAAACCATCGGCTCGGTGGCTTTTTCCTCCACCAGCTCGCATTTGAATTCCTGATTGCTCTTGCGATAGAGCTCCAGCGCCTCGGGCTTGGGAATCAGCTTGCGCTCGTTGGGAAAATCTTTCGCGGCCAGTTCGTGCATTTTGGCTTCGATCTTTTCCAGGTCGTCCTGGGTGAATGGCTCTTGGCGCACGAATTCGTAGAAAAATCCGGTGTCAATCGGCGGGCCGATACCGAGCTTCACGTCGGGATACAGTTCCAGCACGGCGGCTG
>Ga0210391_10005300_pt1 | contig 10634 bp, 12 predicted proteins | sample IncBWC12OmetaG_FD_160573 | JGI IMG/M metagenome (GOLD analysis project Ga0210391, IMG submission 160573) | Forest soil microbial communities from Barre Woods Harvard Forest LTER site, Petersham, Massachusetts, United States - Inc-BW-C-12-O ...
AAATTGTTTCGGCGGGATCTGGTCAACGGTTGTCTTCCCTGGCGGAAAATGAATTGGCGCATCCAGATGCGTCCCGTAATGCTCCAGCATCCAGAAGCTGCGCGTGAAGTAGCCGTCCTTCTCCACGCTGGCATTGTTTTTGGCCTCGAACCATCGCTCGTCGCCCGGCCACGGCACCAGTTTGTCGTTGATGGCATACGCGAGGTCTAAGACTCGCGTCTTCCCGGAGAAGATCCCGCCAAGCATCGCGTCAAGGCAGAGAGATGCCAGGCGAAGCCACGATTCCAGCCATGCGCAGGATTTCTTGATACTCAGCTTCGGTAATCTGGGAAACCAGCACGCGCACATTTTTTAAGAGCTTCATTTTTTTCAAGGCGGGGTTGGCGCGCATTTCTGCCAGTGTAACTTGCCTAGGCAAGCGGTCAAACGCTCTCAGGTCGGCTACGAGATTCTTTTCTTTGTGATCGTGAGGATCAGGATAAGGGTCGCGCGTGATTTCGGCTATGGAATAAAGAGTTTTCTCCGGAGTGGAGTGGTAACAAAGCACGCGATCGCCTTTGCGCACCTGTTTGAGCGCGCGAATGGCGTCGGGCTTCGACTCCGCGCCGTGCCACATTTCCTTGCCCTTCACGAAGAGCGTATCCCAATGGTAGTGGTGCGGGTCTGCGCTAAATATCCAATAGTGTCGTTGCGAGGTCGGAGTTGCCATCGAGGCTTCGGGTCGGCAGCAATATACACGGGGATGACGAAAAAGCGAAACAAAATGTTGGGGTTAGCCACGATTTTACCCTGGCTGAGGTAATGGACCTTGGAGTCCAAAGAAACACGAATTCTCAGCTATCTTGTTTGTTTTTATAAAGTTAAAAGGAATTTCAAGCGATATCGACGAAAACTTCTTCACCGCGCACTTCAGTCGGATAGCATGCCACTCCCATGCTTGGGTTCTGGAGGAGCTCTCCGGTGGTTGCGTCGTACTCCCAACCGTGCCAGGGGCAGGTAACAGTCTTGCCTTGGAGCGACCCTTCGCCCAGCGGCCCTCCTCTGTGCAGACAGGTATTGTCGATAGCGAAGAACTTACCGTCCACGTTAGCGAGCGCGACTGCTTTGCCCGCGACCTGAATTTCGTGAACTGAGCCTAGGGGCACCTCGGCGATCTTGGCGGCTAGCACGAACGGCATACTCGCTCCTTGCTGAACAGTGAGGATAAATAGAAAACTCAGCTAGCGAACGCTCCAGAAATCTTAGCGTTGCGCCGCCGAGTATAGCTTCGACGCCATGCAGCGTCAAAGGAAGCGGGCATGGCAATCACTTGGCAGCGGGAGTCCCATTCGCTTTTTTCGCCATCATTTTCCAATACGTGGCCGGGCGGAGACGTTGAACGATGTCGATCATGCGAGCGTCGCTACCAATGAGGATACGCGGTTCGCGCTTTTCGACGCCTCTAAGGATCCGAGCCGCAGCAGCTTCTGGCGAAGTTGGTGTTACCTTCTCAAAATAAGCGATCGCCGCCTGGCGCTTGCTTTCGGAGGCGTAGGCTCCCAGACGAGCACGCTTTGCGATCGGCGTATGGATTCCCCCAGGGTGAACGCACGACACAGAAATAGAAGTGCCTTCGAGTTCATGTCTCACGGCTTCGGTGAAGCCACGCACGGCAAACTTGCTGGCGGAATAAGCGGTCTGTCCTGCGGGAGCAATAATGCCAAACACGCTCGACAAATTCACAATCTGAGCGCGTTGCTGTCGCTTCAAGATCGGAAGGAAATAAGTCACTCCGTAAACTACACCCCAATAATTAATTCCCATCAGCCAACGCAGATCTTCGAGAGATAATTCTTCGAAGGTGCCATGAAGGGCCACACCCGCGTTATTGATGAGGAGCGTTACGCGGCCGTGGCGCGCGACCACCTCTTCGGCGAAGCCTTTGACGGCGGCTTCGTCTGAGACATCCAGGACATGTGTGGAAAGCGCAGCTTGCTTGCCGGTCAGCGAAGCCACCGTCTCGGCTAGCCCATTCTCGTCAATGTCCGCAATAGCAAGCGCGGAGCCCGCTGCAAAGAGTTGCCGGGCAAGCGCGCGTCCAATCCCGCTCCCAGCGCCCGTGACTACGGCAACGCCGCCTTGGAGAAACGACACCTACGCTCCTGCGCCCTGAACTTTTGCCAAAAGCTCGACAAATTTTTGCTTGCGCTCGGCCTGATCGTGTCCGCCCTCAGCTTCCGCGAGCTGCGTAATGTTCATCGAGCAGAACTTCGGCCCGCACATCGAACAGAATTTCGCCTCTTTATAAAAATCGTCAGGCAAATTTTCGTCGTGCATAGCTTTCGCCGTCGGAGGGTCGAGCGACAGCTCAAACTGCTTGTTCCAATCAAACAGAAATCGCGCGTAGCTTAGAGCATCGTCGCGATCTTGCGCTCCCGGCCTATGACGCGCCACGTCCGCGGCGTGCGCCGCAATCTTGTAGGCAATCACGCCCTGCTTCACGTCCTCAGGATTCGGCAGGCCGAGGTGCTCTTTGGGTGTGACGTAGCACAGCATCGACGCACCGTGCCAACCGATCATGGCCGCGCCAATCGCGCTGGTGATGTGGTCATAGCCTGGAGCGATGTCAATTACCAGCGGGCCCAATGTGTAGAACGGCGCCTCGTGGCACCATTCCATTTCCTTGTCTACCTGCTCTTTGATCTTGTCGAGTGGCACGTGCCCTGGGCCTTCGATCATCACCTGAACATCGTGTTCCCAAGCCTTCTTTGTAAGTTCGCCGAGCACCTTCAGCTCTGCGAACTGCGCTTCATCACTCGCATCGGCGATGCATCCTGGCCGCAGTCCATCACCGAATGAGAAACTCACATCATGTTTCTTGAAAATTTTGCAAATTTTTTCGAGATTTTCGTAAAGAAAATTCTGCTTCTTGTGGTGCTCCATCCAATGAGCCATAAGAGAGCCGCCGCGGCTTACAATTCCCGTTATCCGCTTCCGTACAAGAGGTACGTGCTCGCGAAGCACGCCTGCGTGAATCGTCATGTAATCCACGCCCTGCTCGGCCTGCTCTTCGATCACTTCAAGCATCAGATCAATCGTCAAATCCTCAGGCCGCCGCACCCGCGAGATCGCTTCATACACCGGCACAGTGCCCACGGGCACGGGCGATGCGTTGATGATCGCCTTTCGAATTACCGGAATATCTCCACCGGTCGAAAGATCCATGACGGTATCCGCGCCGTAATGCACGGCATGGTGCAGCTTTTTCAGCTCTTCCTCAATGTTCGAAGTCGTGGCGGAATTCCCGATGTTTGCATTGATCTTGCATTTGCTGGCGATGCCGATCCCCATCGGCTCCAGGTTGCGGTGATTCACGTTGGCCGGAATAATCATCCGTCCGCGTGCGATTTCGCTGCGCACCAGTTCCGGCTCAATCTTTTCGCGGCCCGCCACAAACCGCATCTCTTCCGTGATCACACCTTGCCGCGCGAAGTGCATTTGCGACATATTGCGATTCCCGTTGGCTGTCGCGGCCTTCGCTTCTCTCGTTTCGATCCAGCTATCACGTATCGCCATGAAGCCCCCTCAAGAACGACCTCGAATGACCTAGAACGGAAGACTTTCTCTCGTCCAGCCCATTCACGTTAGAAGTGTGGATTATGGCACCGCAGAAGGGGTGCCGCAACTTGCCCCAGGATTGTTTGAACGTGAAGAAAGGTGGGAAGATTTGCCACCAGTAACTCATTTCAGTCCAGCCAGAACCGCAAAACAAAACACGGAACCAAAATCCTGTGCTCTGCCAATTCTATCCTCAACTAGTTGCCTGTTCGAGCGCTGACGTTACTGAGGCGCGGGGCTGGATGTCGTGGCGTCTCCACCTAAAGCGCTGGTGCAATGTGGTCTGGTTTGGGGAGACACCATTTTCCGATGATCGGGTACCCGGCCCATTCTCCACGATTGGCTTTGAGGCCATATATGATGCCGAGAACGACGTTGGCCACCCACCCAAGCCCCCAAAACAACCAGAAGATCGGAAAGACAAGGAAGAAAGCGGGTGGAGGACCATTTGGAGTGTGTCCTCTCGAAGCGCTGCTAAAAACAGTAGCGAAGATTGAAAAAAAGAAAACAATCATTACTCCAAAAAAAAGCACCATGTAACAGAGCTGCCAGATCAGAGATTGCAAGGCGTGGAATTTCACAAAACGGGAATCCTGTTTAACGCAGTAGATGACAAGCGGCGCAATAAAGCCTGTGAAGACTTGGAGCAGATGCGCAAGAAACGCCATGGTGCGCTCGTCCTGCGTAGGCGCTGGCAAGGACGTTAGAACTGACTGATCCGACAAGGATTCACCTCCTCGGCGATAGTTCGAAGGTACCTTGAAATGATCGCTCGCGCCGATGAATAATCTTTTCTGTGCGCCATCGGAGAACAACGCCCGGCCTGATGCGAGAGGTAAGTCGGGAAACCGCAAAAAGTCGGCGAATGGGCGAGGAAGACGAGTGCTTGACAGCAAGAAGAGCGCTCAACAAGATGGATGGGCCATGGAAACTTCCTTCAGCAATAGGCTCGGCTTCATCACGATTCCTGACTGCGACAACCGCGAAACGCGGCTCGGATCCTTGTGGGATAAAGGACCTGCTGTCATAGTTTTCCTGCGTCACTACGGCTGAATCTTTTGCCGTGAGCACGTCGCGCAGTTGCGCGAACACGAACAAGCCTTTCGTGACAAAGGAGCAATTCTGGCTGCAATCGGGCTCGGTGATGCCGTTTATGCCCGGGAGTTTCGCAAGGAAACTGCTATTACTTTCCCGCTCTTCATAGACGAACAACGTCAGGCCTATCGCGCAGCGGAGCTGAAGTCCGGCAATCTCTTGCATCTCTTGCGCGGCGATAATGCAGAAGCTCGAAAGCGAGCGCATAACGCCGGCCATCATCAGCACAAACTCGGGAAAAATCCGTTTCAGCTCGGTGGGAGTTTTGTTTTCGGCCCAGGCAATGTCGATCTTTTTTCTCACACGAGCGAGACGTTCGGTGACAACGCCAGCACAGCTACTCTCCTCGCTGCGTTGCCCTGATTGACTGTTTGCCGGCCGTGCACGTTTTGCTCTTTCGCTACGGGCCGCCGCTCAAACACGAGGTGAATGGGATAAAATTCAAAGGATGTCTTATCACTCTCACGGAAAGAGGCTTCTCGCGCTTGCTCTTTCTTTGTGTGCGACAGTCTTAGCCGCGTTAGCGCAATCGAACCCGACGACTCCGAATGAACGACAGCAATTTCTCGATAAGCTCGTGGCAGCAGCGATCGAGCGCACAAATCATTCGGTTAAGTATGTTTCCGCGTACGTCCGGCTAGATTACCCCGGCGGCGACGTCGCGGCGGGCACCGGCGTCTGATCCGACGAAATTATCCGCGCATACCGGGCCGTTGGCGTGGATCTGCAAAAAGAAGTTCACGAAGACATGTTAAAAAACTGGCCGGACTATCCTGCGAAAACAAAGTGGCACCAAGCGCATCCCGATCCCAACATCGATCACCGCCGTGTGCCAAATCTCATGGTGTTCTTCGCCCGCAAAGGAGAGAGCGTGCCGATTTCATTGCGAGCGAAAGATTATTCGCCGGGCGATATCGTCACGTGGGATTTGGGCGGGAATGTGCCCCACATTGGGATGGTCGTCAATGTGAAGTCGCCCATGGGCGGCCCATTTATGATCGTGCACAACATTGGCCAGGGACCGAAGATGGAAGACGTTCTGTTCAGTTGGAAGATTACAGGGCACTACCGCTATTTTGGCCCTTATGCCCGCGATGTACATTAAATCTTTGGCCTGTTGGAATTGGACCACCCCTCATGACAAAGGCTTGGACATAATAATGTAGTGCCCTGGCACTTTTGCCTGAAGAGACGGAGCAAACAGAGCCGTACCGATTTCCACGTAGCCGAGGCGGCAGTAAAACGGAGGAAGCGGAGTCCGTTGACTAATAATCCGCAGATCGACCGCACAACAACCTTCGCTGCGAAAATAATCTTCCGCAGCGGCAACCAGCTTGCGGCCTAATCCCGTACCCTGGCGCTCCGGATCCACCGCCAGCAGACCTAAATACCCGCGTCCATTTCGCAATTCCACATAAACGCACCCCGCGAGCCCAGCAGAGTCGTGAGCCACGAAAAACTTCCCGGTTTCCATGAATGCGCGGGCCTCTTCCGCACTGATACGCTCGCCATCAAAAACAAACTGCTCCACGCTAAACGCCGCGTTAATCAGCCGTACGAGCGCGTGAATATCGCCGCTGACCGCCGCGCGGATGGAAACGCTGTCATCTTTGGGAGAAGATTTTGGGGATTGTGTCATGAAAACACTCGGACAGAAGCTCGGGAGCTACAGATTTGGATTGAAGCGGGCGCGTCAGTCCTGTGCTCTCAGATGAAGAAGACCTTCGCCTAGCCGAGCGCAGCCTTTCCATTGAAACGAGCCGCCGAACCGAGCTCTTCCTCGATCCGGAGAAGCTGATTGTATTTTGCAATCCGGTCGGTGCGTGAAGCCGAGCCCGTCTTGATCTGGCCGGCTCCGGTGGCAACGGCGAGATCGGCGATGAATGTGTCTTCGGTTTCGCCGGAGCGGTGCGAAATGATGGAGTTGTAGCCAGCCTTGCGCGCCATTTCGATCGCATCGATGGTTTCCGTAACGCTGCCAATCTGGTTTAGTTTGATCAGGATAGCGTTGGCAATTCCCTCTTTGATTCCCCGCGAGAGTCGCGTGGTGTTGGTCACAAAGAGGTCGTCGCCGACCAGCTGAATCCTCTTCTTCGAAGACTTCGCGCCAACGGATTCTGTCAGTGTTTTCCAGCCCGCCCAATCGTCTTCTGCCATCCCATCTTCGATAGAGACGATGGGATATTTTTCGACCCAACTCGTCCAATACGCAGCCATCTGCTCCGATGTGTGTGCAGACTTGTCGGACTTCTTGAAGACATAATTACCACTAGCTTTCTCGTAGAACTCGCTCGAAGCTGGATCGAGCGCGATGCTCACTTGCTCGCCGGGCTTATAACCTGCCGCGCCAATCGCCTCGAGCACGATCTGAATCGCTTCCTCGTTGGATTTACAGCTCGGTGCAAAACCACCTTCATCACCCACCGCCGTCGAATACCCATGTTTTTTCAGCGCGGCTTTCAGCGCGTGAAATATTTCCACGCCCCAGCGCAGACCTTCCGAAAAACTGGGAGCGCCAACAGGCATCACCATGAATTCCTGGAAGTCCACGGAACTGTCTGCATGAGCACCGCCGTTCAATATGTTCATCATCGGGCAAGGCAAAAGGTTTGCGCTCTTGTCCGTGGAGTAGTGCGCCAGATATTTGTACAACGGAAGATTCTGCGCGGCCGCCGCGCCGCGCGCTGCTGCCATGGAAACCGCTAAGATAGCATTGGCCCCCAGCCTCGACTTGGTAGGGGTGCCATCCAATTCGATCATGCGCTTGTCTAGTCCTCGCTGATCTGCGGCGTCAAAGCCCACAACAGCCTTGGCAATTTCGTCGTTCACATTGGCGACAGCCTTCAGCACGCCTTTGCCGAGATATTTCAATTTGTCTCCGTCACGCAACTCCAGCGCTTCATGTTCGCCGGTGGACGCACCCGACGGGACCGCAGCGCGGCCCTTGGCGCCGGTTCCGGCGTAAACGTCGGCTTCAACCGTAGGATTCCCGCGCGAGTCGATCACCTGCCGGGCGGTAACGCGTGTGATATTCGTGGACATATCTGTCTGTTCTCCTGGGTGAAGACGAATTGATGATTTTACAGAAGAATGCCCCAAACGCACAGAGGCAAGGAGAAACCGGGGATCAAAGAGGTGGATTGGCTGCGATCTCTGCTGCTATGCAGTTTCAGGTTCCTCTATGAGAGATTCCTGCCGAACGACGACCACAATCCCTGAATCCGTTACATGGAACCGACGCCGGTCGTCTTCCGTGTCAAATCCTATCTGAGTTCGTTCGGGAAGGCTGACGTGGCGATCAATGATCGCCCGCCGAATACGCGAGTGCCGGCCGATGTTCACGTGATTGTAGATGATGGAATCGCTCACCTCGGAATAACTGTTCACGCGCACGTTGTTCCCGATGACGCACCGTTGCACTCGTCCGCCGGAAATCACCGAGCCTCCCGCCACGATGGAATCAAGCGCGACGCCCATCCGTTCAGGATCGGCGAAGACGAATTTCGCCGGAGGATACTGGTGCTGCCATGTGCGCAACGGCCAATGGATGTCATACAAATTGAAAACCGGCGACACGCTAACCAAGTCCATGTTTGCTTCGTAGTAGGCATCCAGCGTGCCCACGTCACGCCAATACAAAGCGTCCTTTTGGTTTTCGTCCACAAAATTATAGGCGAACACACGATGCTTAGAAATAATGCGCGGAAGAATGTCTTTTCCGAAGTCGTGAGCTGATTTTGGGTCTTCAGAATCGGCCAGCAGGATGGGAATCATCAGCTGCGTATTGAAAATATAGATCCCCATCGAAGCATTGCAATTGCCCGGATGATGGGGAGAGTGCTTCGGCTCGGCAGGCTTTTCTTCGAACCCGATGATCCGCCAATCCTTATCCACCTCGATCACGCCGAACTGCCTCGCCGCCTCCGCCACAGGAATCTGGATGGTGGCAACGGTCACATCCGCAGCAGAATCCACGTGCTGTTTCAGCATCTTGGCGTAGTTCATTTTGTAGATGTGATCGCCAGAGAGAATAAACACGTATTTCGACCGTTCGCTACCGATCGAATAAATGTTTTGATAAACGGCATCGGCGGTCCCTTGATACCACTCCTTCGAGACGCGCATCTGCGGTGTGAGTACTTCGATGTAATCGCCGAGCCCCGCCAATGGCGACCACCCTGCGCGCACGTGCCGGTTGAGGCTCAGAGCTTTGTATTGTGTCAACACGAACACGCGCCGCAAATCCGAGTTAATACAGTTCGAGAGGGTGATGTCGATGATGCGATACAAAGCGCCAAACGGGACAGCAGGCTTAGCGCGGTCGCGTGTCAGCGGCCAGAGTCGCTCCCCCTGGCCTCCAGCGAGGAGTACTCCGATGGCATCGCTCATCGCCGACATGGCAGGCCTCCGGGCACGCTTTTGAAAAACGGCTCATTCTAACAGCACTTGCAAGGCACTGTGCAAGAAGCACCAAAAATATAAGAACAGCCAGGAATTCCGAGTAAACTCTGCCTAACCCAGTGTGTACTTAAAAATTAGCTCAGTAATCACAGGGTTACTAAATTCCTGACCTCTGCTGCTATCTGCAAAGATTACTTGACTTCCATGCCCCTAATTGATTAGAAGATGCCATCTACCTCATCAGGGTGACTCCAGAAAGCGTAATGGTGCGTAAGTCAATAAGTAGTCCATCGAGCTCAGTTTCGTAAAAGGCTCAGTGGAAACTTTAGCAGGATGCCGGGAGCGGTGTAGGTGACCGCGCGGCGGTTGCCATGCGATAATGACCAGGGGCGGTGTTCGAACCAAGCAGTAACACCGCACGTAGCCAATCCGAACCGGATTGGGGGTGAATGTAAAAGTGGCTGAAGTCATTATCCAGGAAAGTGAGTCTCTGGAAAATGCACTGCGCCGTTTCAAGCGCAAGGTGCAACAGGAAGACATCATCAAGGAAATCAAGAAGCACAGCTTCTACATGAAGCCAGGCGAGAAACGCCGAGCTAAAGAAGCCCTTTCGCGGAAGCGACTGCGCAAGAAGCAGCGGCGAGAAGCGGACTAACATCCGCCTCGCTGCATCTCAGCGCCGCACTTCCGTGATTTAGACCCCGGTTAGGCAGAGACGTTGGGTTTCTGTTGCAGATTCGCGTACGCAGGCCCAAGGGACCCCAGCCCGGTATCCCCGGACTACAGGTTTAGCAACATCACTTGGTCTTCGTTGCGAAATGTGCCCATCCCCCTCTCTGACTTGGGTAGGGGGAGAGCGGCTCATGGAATACCACGACAGGGTCCTAAAGTGTGCGGAGTGCAGCGCTGAGTTTGTTTTTACCGCTGGCGAGCAGATGTTTTTCGCCGATAAGGGTTTCAAGAACGAGCCGAAAAGATGCAAAGGCTGCAAGGCAAAGCGCGCTGAAGGCGGTGGAGGCGGCGGCTCGTCCCAAATGCGTTCGGAAACAAAGACCACTTGCTCTCAGTGCGGAAAGGACACCACGGTGCCCTTCCGGCCCACACAAGGACGTCCGGTTTTCTGCCGAGAGTGCTTCCAGCAGCGACGTGCCCTCGGAGCCGCTTGATTGGGCGGCTCGAACTAAAAATTGGTACCGGAGCAAAAAAGACGATTCAAGAATGGCAGCTAGTGAGACAGACGTTTGTGTCTGTCTCATTTTTTGTTTGTGAAAGCCCACAAACTGAACCTCCAACCCTGAGCAACAACTGCACTCCATCAGTTTGATCCGCCCTCTGACTCAAGCACGCATTCGTACTTGTACCAAAACTGTACTTTCGGTCAGGTGACTTGCAACTCGCAACGCCGTAACTTCGCGCCCACAGCAACCCAGCCTTACGCTTGGGCTCCCCGCACTCAGCCCTTCACGACCAGGTTCCATCCGAGCGTTCTGAACACAGGCACGACCAGACAGTTACGTGTATGTCCTCAGCAAGCCCTAGGC
>Ga0210391_10005302_pt1 | contig 10633 bp, 5 predicted proteins | sample IncBWC12OmetaG_FD_160573 | JGI IMG/M metagenome (GOLD analysis project Ga0210391, IMG submission 160573) | Forest soil microbial communities from Barre Woods Harvard Forest LTER site, Petersham, Massachusetts, United States - Inc-BW-C-12-O ...
ACGCTATCCTGATTGGCGCTATTTGGTCGATGGTGACGGCGGGGACGAAAACCTCAAGGATTACCCCATCGAGCAGAACCCTGAACTCACGATTCGCAGCGTCATCAACAATCCCCTGCTTTACCAGGAGGGTTGGGGCGTGGGCAAGATCAAGCACTCGTTGACGTATAGCGGCGGCCTTAGCAGGTCGTATAGCAGAACCTACGCTCCGGCGCGTCACTTCGGTTTCTCTGGCTTCAGCCCCTATACGCAGCCTCGCGTCATTGCGGTCGCGGAGGCTATTCCATTCATCGCTCTCACCGAATACGACGTAGAGCGGTTGTATCAGCTAAAAGGCGAAATCGTATCGCGCGGGGTAAAAGCGATTACCGGTTTCGATATGCCAGTGTTCTCCAAAAGGCGCTTCCAACATGGTGCGGTTGCCGAGAAAACGCTGCACTCGAAATTCCCTTTTCGCGAGGCGGAGTATCGCCAGAAATTTCTGTCTTTGTACCCATGAGTTCTGAAGTTGATGCCTGGATCGTGAGCCGTCGCCCGGCGCGAGCAAAACTGGATCCGTATCTGCCTTATGAGTATTTCGTAGAAGATGAGCGGTCGGCCGATGGGGTCGTAGTGCCGATTGCCACTGTATTCATTACTAATAAAGAATGCCCGTTTCGTTGCGTGATGTGCGATTTGTGGCGCAACACACTTACCGAAAGCGTGCCCGCTGGTGCGATCCCGGTACAGATCGACCACGCGCTGCTTAGGCTTCCTGCGGCAAGCCAACTAAAGCTTTATAACAGCGGCAGTTTTTTTGATACGCATGCGATTCCTGCGCGGGATTATGCTGCGATTGCACAGCGCGCCAACCGCTTCGATCGGTTGATTGTGGAGAATCACCCTGCGCTTACCGGGGATGCCTGTCTGCGCTTTCGTGACCTGCTTGCATGCGGACTTGAGGTTGCGATGGGCCTGGAGACTGCACACCCTGAAGTTCTGGGCAGATTGAACAAGCGTATGACGCTCGAGCAGTTCTCGACTGCGTCCGAGTTCTTTCGGCGCAATGAGATTGACCTTCGTGTCTTTATTCTCGTGCAGCCTCCTTACTTGCCGGCAGCAGAGGCGCTCCCATGGGCAAAGCGTTCTTTGGATTTCGCGATGGAGAAAGGGGCGACGGCGGCAGTGCTGATTCCCACGCGGGGCGGGAACGGGGCCATGGAAGAACTGATGGCGAGTGGTCAATTTGCACCACCATCGCTGGAGACGCTGGAGGCCGCAATGGAGTACGGTTTGAGCCTCAAGGCGGGCAGAGTCTTTGCTGACCTTTGGGGGTTGAGCGAGCGTTGCGCGTATTGTCATCCGCAGCGTCTCGCCCGCTTGCGGCAGATGAACCTACAGCAGGTGTTCCTCGATAAAATTTCGTGCGCGCGGTGCTTTGGTGCAAGCTGACCTGGTGATCGTTGGCTCCGGTTTCGGGGGGAGCGTGATGGCTATGGTTGCTCGCCGACTCGGGCTGTCGGTTGTCTTGCTTGAACAGGGTAGGCATCCGCGGATGACGATCGGAGAATCCACTACTCCCCTTAGCAATCTTTTGTTAGAGAGAATTAGCACAACCTACGATCTACCGCGGCTGGCTCCGCTTGCAAAATGGGGAAGCTGGCAACGCACTTATCCGCAGATTGCTTGCGGGTTAAAGCGCGGCTTCAGTTTTTTCTGCCAGGGGGAGCGGCTGCTAGTGGCCGCAAGCCCGCGGGATGAGATTGCGGATACCCATTGGTACCGGGAAGAAGTGGACCACTTTCTCGTGATGGAAGCGCGCAGTCTTGGCGTCGGGTACCTCGAATGTGTACTCATTGACGATTTGGTTTTCACGGAAGAGGAAGCAATTGTCGCTGGGCGGGCGGGCGATGAGCCGTTCCGGCTAAATGCGCGGCTGTTGATTGACGCCACTGGACCGCGTGGTTTTTTGCACCGTCGTTTGCAGCTTCCGGAATCTACTTTGCCCGGTATGGCGCTGACGGAAAGCTTGTATAGCCACTTCACCGGAGTCGCGCGTAGGGATTGTCCCGGAGATACAGTTCCCTACCCTGTCGATGATGCGGCTGTGCATCACGTGTTTGATGGCGGATGGGTTTGGGTACTTCGATTCAATAATGGAGTTACTAGTGCTGGGGTTGCGGCCACTCAGGCTGTGGCTGCAGAGTTGAAGCTGAGCGAAGGCGAACCTGCATGGCGGCGGCTTTTAGACGGTTTGCCTGCGTTGCGATCACAGTTCGAGCACGCAATGCCTTTCCAACCATTTCGGCACATGCCGGCCATGAGTTTTCGAAGCTGTACGATCGTTGGCAAGCGATGGGCTATGCTCCCCTCAGCTGCCGGATTTGTTGACCCTTTGCTCTCGACTGGCTTTACTCTCACGTTGCAGGGTGTAGAACGACTTGCTCAGATCCTCCAGGAAGATTTCGATTCGGCTGAGCTTTCTATGCGACTACAGGCCTACGCAGACCAAACGGAACGTGACTTGCTTAATGCGAGCGCGTTAATTGGCGCCTTGTACGCAACCATGAATAATTTTTCGGCTTTTACTGCTGTATCCCTTTTGTATTTTGCTGCTGTCAGCTTCTCTGAGGCCGCGTACAGGCTGGACAGGCCGGAATTGGCGACCGGGTTTCTGTTGCCGTCTGCTTCAGCCCTGCTCGAACGCGCGCATACGTTGCGGGATGCAGAGACGCGGGCGTTTACTGAGGACGTGCTGCGTGTGATTGAGCCTTTCAACCTTGGCCGGTTCGGTGATCCTGCTCTTCACAATCGCTATCCCGTGCGCGCTGAGGACCTGCTGGTTGCGGGTTCTAAATTGGGAGTCGGCAGGGCGGAAATAGTTGCGATGTTGGAGAGGTCGGGGTTTTCCGTCTAAGGGGAGGGATACCGCAGATCTCTCCACTACGCTACGCTTCGGTCGAGATGACAAAGGGTAGTGTCGTTATGGTCCGGAGCAAAGGTTAAGCGAAGAGAGAACCGCACATTCCTCCACTGCGCTTCGCTCAGGTCGGCCCTGCCACGTTGATAACAAAATGGTTTCTGTCCGGCAACCTGTCTCCCCGTAGCACCCTCTCTTTCCTTTGTCATCTCGACCGAAGCGAAGCGAAGTGGAGAGATCTGCGGTTCAGCGGTCCCTTCTTGGAAATGTTTCGACAGAGCGTAGCGTAGTATGGACCCTCGACTTTACGGAGACGCTTTTGCTCTTTGGAATACGATTGCATGGGCGGCGATGATCCCTTTGCCCTGCTGCACGGTGATGGCTTGATTGGGCGCAATGTTTTCTACGGTGTCTTTGTGGCCCCCGGGCCAGTCGATGGTCAGCCGCATTTTTCTGGCTGGATCGGGTTTTCCTAACCCGAAAGTTACCGGCAACTCGCTTTGGGAAAAATAGCCGGAGCCGGTCTTTACCATTCGCAACAGTCGGAGGTTCTTATCAACCTGAAGTGCGAGCTTCGCCCCTATGCCGTCGCGGTTCGAACTGACGCCTACCAGCTTTATGCGCAACATGTCGTTCTGATTGCCATTGTCGTTGCGCAGTAGCCGTGCAGGGCCATTGCCTTCCGTGATCACCAGGTCCAGGTCGCCATCGTTGTCAAAATCTCCGTAGGCTGCACCTCGGCCTACGATCGGCCGCTCCAAGGCAGGACCTAACTTCGTTGACATGTTTTCAAACAGGCCTTTTCCCTGGTTGCGAAATAATAACGACGGCTCCGCATACTTCAAATGCGGTTGCGTCACGCTGATGTCGTCCGCTACATGACCGTTGGCCGCGAACACGTCCAGCAGACCGTCTAAATCGTAGTCGAAGAAAAAAGTGCTGAAGGTGAGCGACTGCAACGACCAACGATCAATGCCGGTCGCCTCGGAAATGGAGGAATACAAACCTGAGCCGTCCGTGCGGTATAGCGCCATGCCCTCGTTAGTAAAGTTGCCAATCACCAGGCCAGGATGACCTGAGTTCTCATAGTCACCGTTATCTACGCCCATGCCCGCACGAGTAGCACCCGCATCGCTGTAAGCCACGCCTGCCTGCACCGCAACATCGGTGAACGTGCCATTGTGATTGTTGCGATAGAGCCTATTCGGCTGCGTGTCATTGGTCACTAACAAATCGAGCCAGCCATCGTCGTCGTAATCGAGCAGCGCTATGCCGAGTGATTTACTGGTCGCATCGATTAACCCTGCACGCTTGGTAACGTCTTCGAAGGTGCCGTCCCCCCGGTTGTGGTAAAGCCTGGCACTCTCCCCCTTATAGACTTGCGGTGTGCAATAGGATTTGTTTTTGGTGTCGAGCGAGCAGTATTGATCTTTCTCAATCGACCACTCCACGTAGTGCGCCACGAACAAGTCCAGTTTGCCATCGTTGTCGTAGTCGAACCATACGGCGCCGCTGGGAAAGCCGCTACCTGCCAGCTTTGCGCGGGTTGTGACATCGGCGAAGCGGCCGTTGCCGAGATTTCGGAACAAGTGACTGGAACCTACAGCGGTGATGTAGATGTCTTCTTTGCCATCATTGTCATAATCGCCGACAGCACAGCCCATACCGTACATCTCGACGGCTAAGCCCGCCTGGCGGGTGCGGTCAGTGAACGTTCCGTCTCCGTTGTTGTGGTAGAGGGCGGGATAATACTTGCCGGAGCCATGGCCCGGCCAATCCATCGAATTTACGAACAGAATGTCCTGGAGTCCGTCGTTGTCGTAGTCCAGCACGCAAACACCGCTGCCCATTGTCTCGGGAAGGTATTTCTTTCCAAAGGCGCCGCTGTGGTGACGAAAGGAAATGCCTGATGCCGTCGTGGCATCGACAAAACGAATCGGTCCGGAAGGACGCTGCGGCGAAACGGCTCCGGCAGAAAAGCTGCACAGCAGAAGAACAACCACAGAGAGCCCTAACCTACGTTCAGGCATGCGCTACCAGAAGGCGGGCGCGGCGTGATTCCAACCACATCTCCAAAAGCATGGCCGTTGGACCCACCATGAAAAGGGCGTAGAACGGCGCATAGACCGCCTGGTGAAGACGCAGAACCATCTCGACCGCAGCTACTACAATCACGGTCACAATTTGGCCCGTCTTCGAGCGCACGGTCGTCTTGGGATCGGTGATCATGAAGAAAATGAATAGCTGGTACATGGGCCCGGTAATGGGAGAAATTTCCGACCGCCACGGATCTCCCGTGACCCAGCTGCGCAGTAAGGCGAACGCAAGAAAGGACGCGACATAGGTGGCGCTGATATGGAAACGGCGCAAGCGCCAGATGATGGCGGAGCCCAACGTCCAGATCACGATCATCGGCCAGATAAAGTTGCCCCACTGAATGCTCAATCCCGCTACCGTGCCCGAAGCAAGAATGAACATGGCGACGATGCCGAAGTTGGACGGGTTCCAAATGTGGCGGTCGTGGACGCGGAGCACATACTTCGAAGTAATAGAAATCAATGCGCACAGCGCATAGGGCCAGAAGGCCGGGGAACGAACCAGGATGCCTACGCTGATGCCGCTAATGTAGGCGCTGGCCAGGATTGGCCATTTACCAAAGTAGACGCGCGACAAAATGATCTCTGCGACCAGGCTGGTGACAATGGCTAACAAGGTTCGGGTGTAGCTCTCCAGGATGCCGTAGGAGAGCTGGCCGACCAGCAAAATGCAGGAGATGAGCAGCGGGGAAAGATAGCGGTTGGATGGGCTAAAGAATCGCTTCCATGCCGCCTCACGCTTCGCCGGTTGCCCGATGCTCACCTGGGAACTCATTCCGCCTCCGTGACATTGTAGAGCTTTCCGGGCACGAGATTCTCAACCGTCTGGGTTTTCCCCGAAGGCCAACGGATGACCGCCTTCTCTATTTGAGGATTCTTCCCCAGCCCGAAATGCAGCCGGCGATCGTTCTGGGCGGCAAATCCGCTTCCACCGGAAACCTCTTGCAGCTGGTGCTGGCCGTTCCAGTAAAGAGTGACCTGCGCACCGATCGCACTGCGGTTGCTGGCTGCGCCGACGAGCGCAAATTCCAGCCACTCATTCCCCGGGGTCACCGTGTTCTTGTAGATCAGCAGCGGCCCGCGCTGGTTGGCCACTACTACATCGAGAACCCCGCGGTTCCACAAGTCAGCCATGGCCACCGATCGCCCGTCGTAGATATCGTTCGCACCCACCGCCTGGGCTACGTCGACAAACTTGGCGGCTCCATCGTTGATCCATACTTTCTTTTGCTGGTAACCAGATAAGCTGCGGCCATCGAACGCCGGCCAGTTGGCTGCATCGCCAATAATCTTGCTGTTGCCGCCCGCTACGCGAGAAAAGTCGTACCAATAGCTCCTGTTCCGGTTGAGAGATATGTATCCATTGGTGAGGTAGAGGTCGAGATAGCCGTCGTTATTCAAGTCTCCAAATTGCGCGCCGAAGCTCCAGCCCCCCAGTTCCACGCCCATATCCCGCGCCAGGTTTTCGTACTTCAGGCCGGAATTTCCCTCTTGAGGAACCCAGAGATTATTGCCCTGTATCAGCACACCCTCTTCGGAGATGTTGGAGACGTAGATGGCGTACTTCCCTTGATTCAAGATGTCGCCGTAAGCAACGTTCATGCCGCTCTTGGGTGCGAACCCGACGCCCGTTGCCTGCCCTGCTTCCTGAAAATGTCCGCCCTCGTTGAGGAACAACTCGGAGACTCCGTAATCATTGGCGATGAAGAGATCGGGGCGCCCGGTACCACGCAAGTCCGCCGCAGAGGCGGCGAGAGCCCAGCGGTTACTCTTGATTCCTACCTTCTCGCTGACCTCCTCAAACCTCCCATTGCCGAGGTTGTGAAACAAGAACTTTCGGCCGCCGTTTTTTGCATACTCAAAACTCTCCGGCATCATGCGCGTGTCACGCAAATGCCATAAGTCCAGATTTTCGGAGTAGTAGCCGCCCACGAACAAATCGAGTAGTCCATCGCCGTCGTAGTCGAACCAGATTGCGGTGTTGGCGTTGATCCAGGGCGGCAGGCCTGCAGCCTCAGAGACCCGGGTAAAGCCGTGACCCTGGTCGTTGTGGAAGAGCTCGGGCCTGCCCCACTTGATCAAGAACAGATCTTCGTAGCCGTCGTTGTCGTAGTCTCCCCAGACCGCTCCCGTGGAGACCCCTGTACCTGACTGGTTGACGTCTGCCAGCCCCATCGGCCCGGCAACATCTTTGAATGTGCCGTCGTGCATGTTGCGGTAAAGAGCATTTGGACTGCCGGTGTTGCTGTTGGTGACATAGAGATCAGGCCAACCGTCACGGTCGAAGTCAACGATGGAAACAGAAGCGCCCATCGATGTCACCTCGGGCATGATTCCATCCAGCTTGGCGTCCAACGTTGGGGCCTGGTGAACGAAATTCACACCAGCCTGCTGCGAGACCTCCTGGAGATGAAAGCCGTAACGGGTCAGGGCCTGGCTCTCGTCGAGCCTGGCCTGGACTGCTAGCCGCCGCGCGGATAGCTGCTTGATGGCGAGAGGGGTAGCCAGCATCCCGATAAACAGGATGGTCACGATCAATCTAGTGGTGCGACTTGCCTTCATTGGGTTGGACCGCTTACATAACGGGTGTGGTAATTCTGCCAGTCTTCTGGATGTTGGCGATATACCCATTCGTCTTCCAACAGGCCGGGAGCCTGGTTGTACTCATTCTTTGCGTGGTAGGGCAAAGGCTGCACGGTTCGGGAGTAAGTGGTGTTGTAGTCGCCGTCCTTGATCCACCCATCGCCGGCAATCACATAATCTCGCACCCATCCCGGCTGTGGCGGGGCCTGTTCTGGAAAACGCAAGCTGATCTCATCGCCGGCATTCATGATCACATAGCGGTCATCGATCGAGGCCAGCAATCCGCGGACATCGCCGTAACGCGTGTAGTAGCCTTCGAGGTCACGCCAGATCTGCCTGCTGGCGGCGATCCGACTGTAATCCGGAAGCTCAGGAGAAGAAGCGTTTGCCTGGTGGACCACGGAATAGCCCCGGTAATGAAGGTCAGCCAGCGATGGATCCAATTGCGTGACCTTGAGCTGCACATTGGGCAGCCCTTGCGCCCATTCGATCGAATCCCAGTAAATCTCCAGGTTGGTTCGCAGACGCACTTTGTGCGGGGTGCCCGGCAGGAAGACGTGGTCGAGATTGATCAGGCAGGTCTTCTTGCGGCCTGCTGGGAAACCCAGGTTGGAGCGTGCAGTACGCCAGCCTCCGTGCCCATCCGGAACTTCCAGGCTGAGAGCACGGGCCTTATCGTGATGCCCCTGGCTGATAGCCACGTTTACCGACGAGTCTGTTGGATGCAGCCAGCCCTTGGCGACGAGCCACAACGGTCCGCTTTGAGGCAGGCCGTTGCCGAGGTCGACCTCGACATAGTGGTCGCGGGTGAGGCCCTGGTACTGTCCACGGCCAAAGGTATCGAGGTATTGGCCATCCAGTTTGTTGACAAGCTGGGTCACCTCTGTGCCTTGATCGTCGATGGCTTTCACGATTGGGTGCGGCGGTGCGACGGCGGTAATGGACGGCTTGACAGCGGGAACCACAAACCGTTCATCGGTAAAAATCTCGGTGCCGGCTGGATGGTCGACCACCATCAACCTGAGGTAGTCATAGTAGTAGGTTTCCCATAGCTCGCCGGTGAGGCGCAGATCATAATAGCCGTCGTGTGGCAGCAGTTGGTCACGACCGATTTTGTACCACTCTTCGGTGGCCGCAATTTTTGATGATCCCACGGAATCGATTTGCAGCCCGATGGCCGAACCCCACGGCACTGCGTCTTTCACGAAGCTGATCTGTTTACCATTCCAGGCAAAGAGAAAGGGGCAGGAGCCTTTCAGGCGCTGCTCGGTCAGGACTTCCTGATCTGCCTTCAGCGCGAACTCGGCGTTCTCCATACCATTCGGCCACGAGATTTTTACCACGTCGGCGGTGGGTTGTTCCCCCAGGCCGAAATGCAATTGGGGCGACGTAATCGGCTGCTTCTGCACCAGCAGTCCGGCGCGCAGCTCCATTTCCCCACCGATGCCGAAGGAGTTGATGCGCTGGTCGCCGGTGGCCACGCGTGCGCGCGGCCGAAGGATCTGCCACTGATACTTTTTGCTTCCCTGGTTGATGGCCTGCTCCACCTGCCCGGCCGCGGAAAGCCCCAGCAGATCAAGCCTTCCATCCCCATTGAGGTCAGCAATGTCAAACACTCTTTGGGCGCCGAACGGCGTGGGCATAAGGGTGAACTTCTGCGCACCATTACCCAGCCACAACAAGGCCCCTGGTGAATCCCCGGAGTCGAGCGCAACCGGCGTCACCAATAAATCGACGACTCCGTTGTTATCGACGTCTGCCGCACGCACGCGCACTTGTTTCGCGAGTCGAGGTGCGGTTCCCAGTTGAGCTACGTTCCAGCCCTGTGCGCTGTTGGTGCGGGTCATGGCGACGAGTGCGCCCGTCTCTTCTACGCCGACCAAGGCCAACGTTCCTGCACCCACGTCAGCAACCGTCACGGCCCTCACGTGAGGTAGGTTGCCGGGCAGTGGGAGCTCGCGAAACACTCCACCTCTCTCGTTGTGAAGAAAATGCAGCTGGCCCGCTCCATCGATCATGGCGGCGTCGGGATTGCCGTCGCTATCCAGATCTACCCAGGCAAATCCGCGCAGGCCCGAGATTCCGGTAAACGGATGAATCACGGTGAAGGATCCATCCCCATTGTTTCTGAGGACTGTCGGAGTGCCCTGGGGTGTGCCGAGCAGGATGTCCATATCACCGTCGGCTTCTACATCGATCGCCCAAGCCCCCGTGTAGGCGGCACGCAACACAGGCGCCGGTAATTTTGTCTGCGCGGTTACATCGGTAAAAGAGGATGGACTCTCCTGGCGCAGGAAGCGAACACCACCGTCGCCAGCCAGCACCAAGTCGGTTTTGAAGTCGTAATTGAAATCGACGGGCAAGATCGACTCGGGCTGAAGCTCGGCGGATCTGCCGGGAAAAGGAAACTCCGCGCCGGTGGCCAGCTTGACACTGTGGCTATTGGCTACGGCGACCACTGGAGCGCCGGCGCCGGTGAGCGAAATGGCTCCGATCCAACTCCATGAGCCACCCTCGGTGGAAGTTGGTTCGGTGCGGAAAGTGATGGCGGTGTCGGCCGGAGGAGGAGTGAACGTAGGGGTGGGCAAGAGCAGAAAGTGGGTGAAGGGGGATGCCTCGCTACCTGTAACAGCCTGGATCATACTCAGGCTCTGACGGAAATCAGGGAGACGCATCAAGGAGTTGCGCAGGAAGGCAATGCGAACGGCAGCCGCCCGCGGATCGGGTCCTGCTGCGGCAGACTGCAGAGCGGTCCATTGCGGTTGCACTTCAGGGGGCCAAGTTGCGGCGCGGGACGCAATTTGGGCCATAACGGAATGCAGCGTGGCAGCATCGCCGCGTTTGGCCGCCACTCGTCCCAGCTCCAGCAGGACCGCGGGATTGCCCGGCTGCTGGGCGAGAATGCTTTGCAGTAGTTGCTGAAACTCGGTCTCGCCATTGGCATCGCCCTGGCGCTCAAGCTCTTGCGCCAACAAATACATGGCACGCGGATTTTGGGGATCGAGCTGCACCGCTTTGCGCAACTCGACGATGGCTTGCGAGGGATTACCTCGTT
>Ga0210391_10005303_pt1 | contig 10633 bp, 7 predicted proteins | sample IncBWC12OmetaG_FD_160573 | JGI IMG/M metagenome (GOLD analysis project Ga0210391, IMG submission 160573) | Forest soil microbial communities from Barre Woods Harvard Forest LTER site, Petersham, Massachusetts, United States - Inc-BW-C-12-O ...
GCTGTCGCTGCTCCGGATTGTGCGGCACAGTTATCGTCCTCACACCGGAGTCTTGGTCGTAAACGAGGGGGATATCTGGCATATAGTCCCGGCTGTTCCCGGCACCGTAACGAGACCGGGGTTGGTGATCTATCGCTTCGGGGCCGGGCTCTTTTACGCCAACGCCGGCCTGTTTGCCGACCAGATCCGCGGCTTGGTTGGGCCAACTCTTTCACCCGTGCGCTGGCTGATCGTCGATGCCGAAGCGATTACGAATGTGGATTACACGGCGGCCCGGACGGTACGTCAGCTTCACAAGGAATTGGTCGACCGCCGAGTTGTGCTGGTATTCGCCCGCGCGTCTCTCTCTCTGAAGGCAGACCTGGACCGGCATCTCTTGACTCAAGTCATCGGCCCGGCGCAGTTTTTCGAGCGCATTCACGATGCGGCGGCTGCATTCACGAAACTCAATCGCCCATAAGCTAAGGACGTTCTCATGACTCACTGACCTTGGGGGCGTCGCCGCACAACGAAAGAAACTTGGTCACGGCGAGTCCTTGCAGGAAGGCTACTCGAGTATTTCGTTAGTTCCGCCAGAGCAGAGGGAACGAGTAATCGACGAACTTGCCACCGTCCCCAGCGATACCTTCGTCCAATGGACTCGTCGCCGCGCTTCTGGCCTAATCAGAACTGTGTACGGGGCCCGAACTTTCCAGCACACTGTAAGTCTGTCCAGACAAGGAAAGCAGCGACCGTCATGCGAACATTGCGGCTGCTGGTGGGGGTTTGGTCGAGGTCTTCCCTAACAAGGCCACAACGTCGCTGCACCTTACGCACATCTCCGCATCATTGGACGCCTGAATGGCGTTTATCTGATCGGGCTGCTGCAATGAAAGTTGCTGCATGAAATGGGCCCGGTAGACAGGATCAGCGTGTTCCATTGCAGACCGCGTTTCATCTCGCTCATGAAGTCCAGCGGCTATCACGGGCTAGCTTGCCGAGTGATACGGCTGAGCTGGCTAGATATCTCATCGGGAAAACCATTGTGCGCAAGACCGGGCGAAACAGGATTAGCGGCCGCATTGTCGAGACAGAGGCTTACCCACCGGGCGATCCGAGTGGTCATGCTTATCATGGACGAACGCCCAGAAACCAAACGCTATTCCTGGGCAGGGGGTTTGCTTATGTGTACTTCATCTACGGGACGTCATACATGCTCAACGTGACGGCTGAAGAACCGGGAGTTGGCGCGGGCGTGCTGTTGCGCGCCATTGAGCCTCTTGATGGCATCAACCTAATGAAACGGCTCCGCAAAACCGACAAACTCACAGATTTGGCGAGAGGTCCAGGACGGCTAGCGGCCGCATTGGACATCGACCAGCGCTTGGACGGAGTTGACCTGTGTGCCAATGGTCCGCTTTGGCTTGGGACTGCGGTTCGAGAGACTGCGCACATTAGCACAGCTGTGCGCATCGGCATCACGCGTGAGGTGGGCCGGCTGCTGCGCTTCTTTGAGGCGGGGAGCCCGTTCGTTAGCGGCCCCTCAACCAGATAAGAAGTCCTTAGGCGTGCCGTGACCCGATTCGAATTCGCAAGAGTTCGCTGGCGGTTCCGGAGTGCGTTCTTCCACCCAGGATAAAGGGCTTTTTTCTTCTGAGAGAGGTTTAACAATTTCACGTAACTCATTGAACACATGATGTTGCATTGCAACACGCGGACATGAAAGCCCGTATCGGTCTTGTGTCCATCCGTATCTCTCGCCGAACGGATATTCGCCGAGCCGCAGGAGAGCCGAACCCCCTTCGGAGAGCTCATTCCACAGCACATCGACTGCCTTTTTAGTCTCGCAGGCCACGAGGAACGACACCGCCGGAGTGAACTTGAAGAGTGGCCCGGCATTGATGAGCCTGAACTCCTGGCCAACATCGATGCTCCAATCAGAAGATTAGCCAAACGTGAACGCGAATGCCTGCACGCCTGGATCCAGGAACTCGATCTCGAATGTTCTATCTTCCACCGGCCCCTTTTGCCGGATGAGTTGATAAAGCCGGTGCCCCTGTACTGTGCCTGCACCGTGGTTGTCGGTATCGACGCCATGATCGTCACCCGGTGCCGTGCCGTCCAGTTTCACGGTGAAGCGGACCGGCCTGCCATCCTTCGTGGTTCCTAGGACGAGGTGAAGATCGCGGGCATGAAAGCGAAAAATAATTTTTCCCGGGGCCGTCTGAAGCAGCGCGCTTTCCTCACCCACCTTCCAACTCCCACCGAGAGCCCACTGATTAAGTGAGAGTCGGGGTTGTGGCGTGTACACACGCTTGGAATCGTGAGCGATCGCTTCGGTGGAAGCGAAATGTTCTGCCCGATGATAGCCGACGTAGGTTTCCGGTGAACGCTGGTTGGCGGTGTCGGGTGCGGCTTCTGCTCCCGCGCCGGATGCAGAGATGGCCTCCGACGCCGCCAGTTGCGCTCCGTTCTGCTTCAAAAGCTCGCGGATTACCAGCGCCGATTGGTCGTACTCGCCCTCCCCGAAGTGGTGATAACGAATCCGACCCTTGCCGTCGATGAAGTAGTGGGCCGGCCAGTATTCATTATTGAAGGCCTTCCAAATCTTGTAGTCGCTGTCGATGGCAACCGGGTAGCTGACTTTCAAGTCGCGCACGGCTTTCTCGACGTTGGTGCGTTCTTTTTCGAATGCGAACTCGGGTGTGTGGACACCGATGACGACCAGACCGGCATCCTTATACTTCGCGGCCCAACCTTCCACGTAGGGCAACGCCCGCAGGCAATTGATACAGGAGTATGTCCAGAAGTCGATCAGCACAACTTTTCCCTTCAGAGACTTGCTACTGAGCGGCGGCGAATTGAGCCAGGCAACGGCGCCGCTCAGATCGGGAAAGGGGCCTTCGTCGTCAAGCGCCGGTTGAGTGTCGGCCACGCTCGCTGCCAAAACCGACGCAGGCTTCTCTGGACGCAAACCATCGATCAAATGCTCTTCCGCCTTTGCTGTGTTCACAAACGAAAACTTCGTGAGCAGATTTGTGTCCCAGCCTAGGCCTATTGCAACGACTCCCATGATCACCGCAACGCCTAATCCACGACGGATCCAGACCTCAAACGAGAGCGAACGTTTCAGGGCGGAGAAAATTTTGCTGCCCGCGAAGAGTGCAATTCCCAGAGAGGTCGCTGCACCTAGCGCAAAGGACAATAGCAAGAACGAAGATCTGGCACCTGGTCCCTGAATCGCCGCTCCAGTCAGGATCAAACCAAGAATCGGGCCCGCGCAGGGAGCCCAAAGTAGTCCCGTCGAAATTCCCAACACAAAGGACTTTCCTATCCCGCTTTCCACAGACGAACCACCCTGCAGTTTGCTGCCTGCACTCACTAGCGGACGGGTCAATGCTTCGGCGATTGAGGGAAAGAGAAGACTCACACCCAACACAAGGAAGACAAGCATTGCCACATAGCGTCCACCTTGATTTAGGCGCACTACCCAATGGCCACCGAATGCAGCCGCGATGGCTACAGCGGAAAACGTAAACGCCATTCCCACAAGCAAAGGCAAGCCGGAACGGCGGAAGGGTTGGTCCGCGCGCGCGAATACGAACGGCAGAACCGGCAGGATGCACGGACTCAAAATTGTCAGAACACCGCCAACAAACGCCAGGAGATAAATCAGCATCCGACGGTCCAGTCTTCGTTCCTAACGGTTCGCAACATGATAGATCTTTACCGGAAGTTGGATTCATCCGGAAGCCAAAAGTTACAACACCAGCCTTCGCGAAGACACACTCAAATCAAGCATCGAAGCCCGCGGATGAAATCGATCGGGAATTCATTCCCGGGATCGCATTCGACGTGTCGAGGCTAAGAGCCATATAAACCTGAGGCTGTATTAGAATCGCTCGCGACAGTCCTTAATCGATCTCCGGAGGCTTCAATGCGATCGCTGCGATTATATCCACCCTGGTTGTCTGTGATTGTCGTACTCGCCACACTATGCATCGTCAGCTTAACCGTCCCGGCGCAAAATCAACCCGGTCCTGGGAAAAAAAAGAAGGGTGGATCGTGCTCGCACGATGACAGCGGATTGAAACTGCCCGCGGGTTTTTGCGCCACAGTATTTGCTGAGGGCATTGGGCACGCCCGCCACCTGGTGGTCAGTCCGAGCGGAGTGGTCTACGTCAACACCTGGTCGGGAGACTACTACGACTTCGACAAACCGCATGATGGGGGCTTTCTGGTGGCTCTCCAGGACAAGACGGGCGCTGGAAAAGCGGACGTGATTGAGCGCTTCGGTGAGACTGTGCAGACGGGAGGAGCGGGTGGTGTCGGCATCGGCATGTATAAAGGGTCGATCTATGCCGAGATCAACGATCGCATTGTGCGATATACACTTCCAGCCGACTCCATCATTCCAAAGGATGCTCCTGAAACGATCGTCTCTAAGTTGCCTCTGGGTGGCGATCATCCCATGCATCCGTTCATCATCGGTGCCGATGGATCCATGTACGTGGACGTTGCTACCGCCACCAATTCTTGCCAGGCGAAGAACCGGCAACCCAAGATACCCGGCGACAATCCGTGCATCGAACTTGAGACTCGTGGCGGGGTCTGGCATTACGACGCCAACAAAACGAAGCAGATGTTTTCACCGGCTGAGCGCTACGCAACGGGGATACGTAACGCGGAGGGCTTTGCCTTCGACTCCACGGGTCGATTGTTTGTTACGCAACACGGGCGAGACCAACTCCATTCGAATTGGCCAGAGCTCTACAAACCGGAAGAAGAAGCGACGCTGCCGGCTGAAGAGTTGGTGCTTCTGAAGTCCGGCGGCGACTATGGCTGGCCCGAGTGCTACTACGACGGCGTGCGGAAGGAGCTGGTGCTCGCCCCGGAATACGGCGGTGACGGAGGCAAGGCGGTCGGCGCTTGCGCGAACAAAACGGGTCCAGTCGCTGCGTTCCCAGCCCATTGGGCGCCGAACGGAATGGTGCGCTACGACGGGAAGAACTTTCCAAGCCGCTACCATGACGGTGTCTTCATTGCCTTTCACGGTTCATGGAATCGGGCGCCCTACGCGCAAGGTGGCTACAACGTCGTTTTTCAGCCACTCGAAGGCGACCACGCGTCGGGCACTTGCGAGATATTCGCCGACGGTTTTGCGGGAGCAAAGAAGACTCCTGAAGGCGCCACCTATCGTCCGACAGGACTGGCGGTCGGACCGGACGGGGCACTCTACGTTTCTGAGGACATTCACGGACGAATTTATCGAATTGTCTACACGGGCGATTCCGCTGGCCCAGCCCCCAAGGGCACTCCATGTCCGAGCATTTCTGCGCCTCCTGGCCAGGTGGTTCAATCGTCCGCACAGCCGCCGGAGAGTGACACGGAAAACCTTCCCGTACCCGAAGGGTCGACCGCAGATATGGTTGCGCTCGGTGCACGTATTTACCACGGTCAAGTGGGAGGAGCGAGTTGCACCGGCTGCCACGGAGCAAATGGCACGGGTTCACCATTGGCTCCTGATCTGACCAAGAAAAAGTGGCTGTGGAGCGACGGCAGTTTCGCCGGGATATTGAAAGTGATAACCGCCGGCGTGCCGCAACCCAAGCAATATCGCAGCCCGATGCCGCCGATGGGCGGGGCCCAACTCTCCGATACCCAGGCCTCCGCGCTGGCTGCCTATGTATGGGGTCTCAGCCATCCGGCGTCGAAATAGTGCGCAAGTTGCCAAAGCAAACGACATTGGCGGGACTTGGAGCGCCGAGCCCGCTCATGTTGCCTCACGGTTTGCCACAATTTGATTGCAGAGTTGGACCTCGATAGGGGAAAGGTTGACATGTTGCGAACCCAGAGATTCACAATCTTCAGCGTACCGCTGCTCATGATCATCGTGGCGTCGCTTGTTTGCGTGACCACAGCACAAAAGAAATCCGCGCCTAAATCTAAGTTTGTACTCTCCAGTCCAGACGCGCAGCTCGCGGCGAAAGTTCCCGAGGTCTACACCGCGAACGTTTTCGGATGCACCGGGGGAAATATGTCGCCCCCGCTGCAGTGGACCGGCGCGCCGGCTGGCACGAAGAGTTTCGTCCTAACATTATTCGATCCTGACGAGCACGGCGATCCCTCGGGATGGTGGCACTGGATCGTTTATAACCTGCCCGCAAGCGTTGACAAACTTCCCAAGGGCGCTGGCGCCGATCATAGCTCCGTTCTGCCGCCTGGGACGATGCAGGGCCGCACCGATCTCGGCAACGACGCTTATCACGGACCCTGTCCGGACAAGGGCGAGCCTCCACATCGCTATACCTTCACCGTCTATGCGTTGAGCGTCGAGAAACTGGACGTGCCCGCCGACTCCAGCGGCGCGATGGTGGTATCGACCGCGAACGACCATTTGTTGGGGAAGGCGGTCTTCATCGCGCATTACGGGCGTTAAGGGACCCCATACGGTAAATTACGGTAATCTAATTCCCCATCGAGCAATCGGATGAGGGCTCGTCGCTGGGCGGTTGGATGCTCAAAGAAGGCCGAGGCACTATTCGCAGAGATCCAAGCGCAGAGCCTGATGCGGCCTGGGGCGAAAGAAAGCGAGATTAACGAGGCCATCTACACACTAGCCGGCGAGAGGGAATATCTTCCCGAAGCAAACTTCTTCGCATCGGCATGTTGGGCCCACACCATACTCAACGCGATGCCTTTATGGAAAGGCTCACGATGCCAGCGTTTGTGCCTCAGGAATTGGTGATCGTCAATGCTTCGACACTTCTCCTTCGGTTACCCTCTCAATCTCCGATAAGTCGTTTGTTCGCAATGTAATGTGGGCATCGCACTGCGTTCCCTGACATGCTAGACTCTCGAGGATGTGAAGCACGCCGATGCCGTCTACCCTCCCATCACTGGTACGGTTCGCGGATTTCGAGGTAGACCTGCGCGCTGGAGAGTTGCGAAGAGAAGGCAGCAGAGTGCGGCTGCAGGAACAACCCTTTTTGCTCCTGGCTGTGCTACTGGAATCCGCGGGAAAGGTTGTCACCCGCGACGAACTTCGCAAACGCCTTTGGTCGGCGGATACCTTCGTCGACTTCGACCATCGGCTGGCCGTGGCCGTAAGCAAACTAAGAGACGCACTTCAAGACTCTGCCGAGAAACCCAAGTTTGTCGAGACCGTTGGGCGACGCGGTTATCGGTTTATGGGCCAGCTTGAATCTACCGATTCACAATGTGCTGATTCGAAGACCGGAGCTGATTCGAAGACCGGAATGGACGAGAATCCCTTGTCTTCGCCTCAACCAGCCGAGCAAGGACAACTCCAACTCCCAAAATCAGCACCTGCTGGACCGACACGATCACGAACCAGAGGGCTAATCTTGCTCTCCTCGGCTGTATTAGTCGTTCTCCTCAGCGTGCTGGCTCTGCCGAAATTTGTTCACATGCGGTCTGCCAAAGGGCCGTCTTTGACTCCCCGCAGCCTGGCGATCCTTCCGCTCAAAAATCGCGGCCAGGATTCGAATAGCGACTTCCTCGGGTTGTCGCTAGCGGATGTACTCATTACGAAATTGGCCTATGTAAACTCCCTCAACGTTCGCCCTTCCGCCGCGATTGAGAATTATCGAGGGACGGCGATCGATCTTCAGAAGATCGCCGCAGACTTAAAAGTCGATACTCTGCTGACGGGAAGTTTCATTCGGGATGGCGACAATTTGCGAATCACCTACCAATTGGTTGACGCGAAAACCGAGAAGATTCTCGGTCAAGGAGTGATCGACCTGAAGTATGACAATCTGCTCACCGTCCAGGACAAAGTTACCAGCCAACTCATCTCAGAACTGCAACTCAGCCTGTCACCATTGGAAGCAGAGCGCCTGAGGCCGGAGAACCCGGTGAATCCACTCGCCTACGAATACTTTCTGCAGGGCCTCGACTTTCATGGGCAGCACAAATTCCCCCTGGCAATCAAGATGCTTGAAAAATCCACAGAGATTGATCCCAACTACGCTCCGGCCTGGGCCTACTTAGGAGCTTCGTACAATTCGGATGCGGCATTCGAGCTTGGTGGACGTGAGCAATACCGCCGGGCCGAAGCAGCCTACGAACGGGCGTTAGCGCTACGACCAAACTTGCTTGATGCACAAATGTTCCTCGCAAACCTCTTGGTAGACACGGGAAAAGTTGAGCAGGCTGTACCGTTATTGCGGGATGCGTTGAAGACGAACGGAAACAATGCCGCCGCCCACTGGGAACTGGGATACGCCTACCGATTCGCCGGAATGCTGGACGAATCCGTCGCCGAGTGCGAGCGGGCGCGTGAACTCGGTCGCCTGGTGAAAGGCAATGGCTCCGTGTTAAACACTTACCTTTATCTGGGACAGTACCAGAAGTTTCTTGAGAGCTTGCCGGTCGACGATTCCTCGTTCACTCTCTTTTACCGTGGTTTTGGAGAATTTCACGAAAAGGAGTTCGATCAAGCTTCGAAAGATTTTGATCGTGCCTACGATCTCGATCCTACCTTGTATACGGGAATAGGCAAGGCTCTCAGTGACTCGATTCATCAGCACAGAGCAGACGGTCTGGAGCTGTTGAGTGGATTGGAGAGAAAAATCAGAGAGCGAGGAGTCGGTGATCCCGAAGCTTCATACAAGATCGCGCAAGCCTATGCCGTGTTGGGAGACAAAATCTCCGCGATGCGTGTACTACGCACGAGCGTTGAAACGGGTTTTTTCAACTATCCGTATCTTTCGAAAGACCCGCTGTTAAGTGATCTACGAGGCGAACCGGAGTTCGCTCAGATTTTGAATACGGCGCGTCAACGGCACGATGCGTTCAAAAGCTCTTTCTTTAGCTAAGCCGATCCTTGATTCTTAATGTGGTGTTCGGCCGGGAATGCTGCGCTCCACCACGTAACCTTTCATTGATTGAGTACCAAGATCGAAGATCATCGATCTACAGAATTCCAAGATCTACGGAATTCTAACCCAATATAACAAGTAGTAATGAGTGGCAAAGCGATGATTTTAAGGATCTTGGTGGTCGGGGAATTGAACCCCGACGCAAGCCTTTTCAGGGTTGAGAGAAACAATCATTGCGACGATTTTGGAGCAGGGGTGGCGCTAGTTGCTGGTGGAAACAGCAACTGCGGGTGAAAAGTGCGGCAGCGGAACAACTGCCCTCTCTTCGAATGAAGGGGCATAGCCGCAGTCGTTATTCGCCTTCGCGCAGTTTCTGTGCCAACCTTTCCGCAGCAGTCGCTTCAGTCTTGGCGGTGTCTCAACGCGCTCGAAACTGCCGGGTTCACCCGAAGACGCGAGCGACCGCCTCCACGGAACGGGCAGCGCCGTATCGAGGTACGAAAAAGACTATCCGAACCTCACCTTTGTCATTAGCAAGCGCGGGATTTTCGATACGGACTTGCCGATTGCCTAGACCGACTCAAGAGCCGCACAAGTACACCTCAGTAGATCAAGCGCGTGGCAGGCACTTTCTTTGTTTGAGCAAAGTGCCTGTGGCACTTGACCACGCTTTAGGCCGCCGGCAACCGCAGCTGCTCGCGATTAAACTTGGTCCGGCAAAGGGCAAGGGCCTGTGGAAGTTTCGTGAAGAAGACGTCCATCAGTTTATTCAGGATTAGCGGCGGAGATAAAAGATCGTCGGGGCTGGGCCTGTAGAAAACAGTCATAGAGAAAGAGAAGTTTAACCTCGTGGAACCAACCCTTTCGGGTCGACGTATAATCCGCCGGAGGATGTCCGCGTGCAAACCCTTCTGCAAGACCTCCGCTACGCTCTCCGGCAGCTGCGCCGTGCTCCTACATTTACGTTGACTGCATTACTTACCCTGGCCATCGGCATCGGTGCGACCACCTCGATCTTCACCCTGACGCAAGCCATCATGCTGAGGTCTTTGCCGGTCGCCGATCCTGCCCAGCTCTATCGCATCGGCGATACCGGGGAGTGCTGTATCGAGGGTTGGGAAGACGATGACTGGAGCCTATTCTCTTATCAGCTATACCAGCGCCTCGCAGCGGCCGCACCCGAGTTCGAGGAAACCACGGCATTTCAGGCCGCGCCTGGGATCTACAGCATTCGGCAGGAAGCCAAAGACCGCGAGGCGCGCCCCCTGCGGGCCGAGTACGTGAGCGGGAATTACTTCCATGTTTTTGGCCTCGGGGCCTTTGCCGGACGTGTGATCAACAACTCGGACGATCAACAGTCGGCCGCGCCGGTGGCGATGATCAGCTATCGCACCTGGCAGCAGGCTTACGGCTCATCCCCGGGGATCGTCGGGTCCACATTCTTCGTGCAAGGACAGCCAGTCACGTTGATTGGGATTACGCCCCCAGGATTTTTTGGCGAAACTCTGCGGAGCGATCCGCCCGACTTTTGGCTGCCACTGCAGCAGGAAATTTTGTTCGACGGCCAGAATGCGTACATGAGAACAAATCAGCGCCAGTGGCTGTATGCCATTGGCAGGTTGAAGCCGGGTGCGAGCGTGCAAGCACTTCCCGCCCGGCTAACGCCGGTGCTCCAACGGTGGCTCCGAGACGAAGATGAGATGCCCGCCGAATTCAAACCGCAGATTGACTCTACGATTCCTCAAAAGTTTATCCGTCTGGCTCCAGCCGGAGAAGGTGTCACCTCCTTGAGGGAAGATTACGGCGCG
>Ga0210391_10005304_pt1 | contig 10631 bp, 10 predicted proteins | sample IncBWC12OmetaG_FD_160573 | JGI IMG/M metagenome (GOLD analysis project Ga0210391, IMG submission 160573) | Forest soil microbial communities from Barre Woods Harvard Forest LTER site, Petersham, Massachusetts, United States - Inc-BW-C-12-O ...
CTGAATCTCCTGTTCTGGCTTTCCCTCATCCCCTTCGCTACGGCCTGGATGGGCGAAAATCATTTCACGACCTGGCCGGTTGTCCTGTATGGACTAGACCTGATTTTAAATGCCCTTTCCTATACCATTCTTTCCCTCGTGCTCATCAAAGGCGGGGGGAAGGACTCTACGCTGGCCCAGGCTACGGGAAACGACTTCAAGGGAAAGATATCCATCGCCATCTACGTTTGCGGGGTCGCGCTGGCGTTTTTCTTTCCAAAGGTGGCGTTGTGCCTTTATGCTGCGGTGGCGATCATTTGGTTTATTCCGGATCCCCGCATCGAGCGGCGGATGAGCGAACATTCGGCTTAAATTGCAGGTATGCCGAAGCGACGCATCATCGTCATAGGAGATATCCACGGCGCTTTCAGGGCACTCGAGCCCCTGGTCGATCGGTTGTCCCTCCAAAAGGAAGATGTTTTGATCTTCCTGGGCGATTATGTGGATGGCTGGTCCGAATCCAGATCCGTGATCGATTTCCTGATCGACCTCGGCCAAACGCACGATTGTATTTTCCTTAAAGGGAACCACGATGCCTGGTGTGCCGAATGGTTGGAAGGGGGATACCCCGATCCGTCCTGGTTACTTCACGGTGGATTGGCCACTATAGATAGTTATAAGGGGATACCGCCCCGGAAATTATTAAAGCACCTTACCTTTTTTCGTCAATTGCTGCCCTTTTATGTCGATACCTCGAACCGACTGTTCATCCATGCGGGATTTACCTCTCAGAACGGGCCCGGAGGAGAACACTTCATGAGTACCCTGACATGGGACAGGACCCTTTGGGAAACCGCCCTGGCCGTGGACGAGCGCCTACCCGAGGATTCTCCCCGGTATCCGAAAAGGCTCCTGTTATTCAATGAAATTTTCCTGGGACATACGCCCACTACGAATTACGATATTACCATTCCAATGCACGCATGCAATGTTTGGAATGTGGATACCGGGGCCGCTTTTAAGGGGAAGTTGACATCGATGGACGTGGAGACCAAGGATTTTCGCCAGAGCGAGATCGTGCAAACGCTTTACCCGCTTGAAAAGGGCCGCAACGTTCTTTAAATTTGGAAAATAATACCGATCGGTATATCTTTGGGCCATGAGCAAAGCCGAGAAAACGAGACAGTTCATCATCGAAAAAACGGCTCCTATCTTCAACACGAAGGGATACGCGGGGACGTCCATGACGGATATAACCGATGCGACCGGTCTGACCAAGGGAAGTATCTACGGAAATTTCAAGGGGAAGGACGAAGTGGCCCTGGCCTGTTTCGACCATAATTTAAAGAAGGTAATGGAAGTGGTCCGAAAAGAAATGGACACTCGAAGCACCTATAAGGATAAGCTGCTTGCTTTCCCTCATTTATACGAACATTACCAGAAGTATGCCTTTCCCACCGGCGGCTGTCCCATCCTGAACACCGCCATAGACGCCGACGATACCCATCCTGCCCTGAGGGATAAAGCGGCGGGAGCGATCCAGTCCTGGAAAGAACAGATCGTGCGCCTCCTGGTGGAGGGCGCTAAGGCCGGGGAATTCGCACCGGTGAAGGATCCTGGACAATTTGCCCTGGCTTTGATTGCACTCCTGGAGGGTGGTTTGATGATCGGAAAGGTCACAGGTAAGGTGCAATACAGGAAAGCCGTCATGCAGTTCATCCAAAACCTCGTATAATTTTTTTATCATTTTAAATACCGAACGGTATATTTTATGCAAACAACAAACAACATTGTGCTGATTACGGGCGGAAGCGCGGGAATCGGGTTGGAAATCGCCCGGCATTTTGTCCGCCTGGGCAATCGGGTCATCATCACCGGCAGGGATCGGGATCGCCTGGACCGGGCTGTCTCCGAATTGGGCGGCGGCGTTACCGGGATTGCCGCGGACGTTACCAGTGCTGAAGACCAGGATCGGCTGGCAGCGCGAATTTTGAAGGACTTCCCCGGTTTAAATATCCTGGTGAACAATGCGGGTGTAGCCTCGGTATTTCGCCTGGGAGCGGGCGCGGATGCGGTACAAAAGGCGGCCAGTGAAATGCAGACCAATTATTTTGCCGTCCTGGGTTTGACCGAAAAATTGCTTCCCGTCCTCGAACGGCAACACGAAGCAGCCATCGTCAACGTCTCCTCGATCGTAACTTTCGCCCCCGCGATCAACATCCCCACCTATTCGGCTTCAAAGGCCGCGGTGCATGCCTATACGCGGGTGCTGAGGCTGACCCTGGCCAAATCCACGAACGTGAAGGTTTTCGAATTGATGCCCCCCCTTGTGAACACGGACCTTTCCAAGGAAATTGGGGGGTCCGGTGGAATTCCGCCTGCACAGGTAGCAGAAGCCCTGCTGGATGCGCTGGCACGGGCTGAATATGAAATCCACGTGGGGGCGACGGGAGATATTTACCGGTTGTACCTTACTTCACCTGAAAAAGCCCTGGAGGCCTTGAACGCGGGGCGCTAGCCCTCGGCGATTTCCTTGACCTGGACCAGGATGGGGGTCCATCCGCCACCTTTTACGGTGTCGGCGTAGCGGTTATCACCATCCGCCACCGTGGCGTAGTCTCCCTGGGTCACCTCCAGGTGGGTGTGACCGTTTTTTTCGGTGAGGGAATAAGTTACGGTCAGGTAGTTTTCCGGGAGGTCGGGCATCGAGGGGTTATTGGGGTCAATGGTGGTGTAGGCGAGAAATTTTCCGGGTTGGATGTCTACTATTTTTCCTTTAACGGCTGTTATTTCCACGCCGTTGAAGACACCTTTCCAATCCAGGGTGCTGCCGGGTTTCCAATCAGACAGGGCGGCGCAGCCGAACATGTATTTTTTCGTTTCCTCGGGGTGGGTGAGGACTTGCCAGACTTTGGAGGCGGGGGCGTCGATTTGGATGTCGCTGCGGACGATCATGGGGTTGGGCATATTCCTTGTTTTGTGAGTCAAAAGTAGGGGTTACGCGCTCGGGGCGATTGCATTTAACGGATTTTCCCGGCGGCGCCGGCCGCCCCGCCGACACCGGCCGCCCCGCCGACACCGGCCGCCCCGCCGACACCGGCCGCCCGGACCCTTCCGGGGGTAAGGCTGAATTTCTTTTTGAAGGCGTTATTGAAATGCTGAGGGGTCGCGTACCCCAGCTCCATGGCAATTTCCGCCGCCGTTTTATTCGTGTCCCGGAGGTATTGCAAGGCGAGGTGCAACCTTTGCTCGGCGAGGTAGCCGAATACGGTTGTCCGGAAGGTTTCTTTAAACCCCCTTTTCAATTTATATTCATTCAATCCGACGAGCCTGGCTACCTCGCATAGGTTAGGGGGAGCGTCCAGGCGTTCATTAATCAAATCGCGCGTGGCGATGATTTTTTCCTTGTCTGCCCGGCTTTTGAGGAAGGGCTCGCCTTGGCGTTGCGCCACTTGACTGCATGCGTCGGCGGACAGGACGAGGAGCTCTATGCTTTTGGATAAAAGGAAAATGTTTTGAAGATCACCCGCATACGCCGAATGAATGATCTGGCGGATCACTCCTTCAATGCCCGGATCCAGGGCGCCCCAGTCCTGTGTAAAGAGGACATCCTTCCCTTCCAGAATTTCCTGGGCAAAGCGCTGCAGGGCGTCACTGGCATTCCGGGTGAGTTGGATGAAGCGCTCCTTGGGGAATTGTATCCCGAAGGTTTCGATTTCGGGGCTGTGCAACTGAACATCTATGTCGAATTCTCTCGAATACATCAAGTTGTGGTGGCCTCCGATGAGGTCGAAGGATTTGCCCAGTTGCCGGTAGGTAAAGCTGTAGTTCCCCCTCAACCCGAAGTGCAGGCGGACCACGTCCGGACGAGGGCCCGAAGGCGCGGTCCGGGTCGCTCCCGAACGGGATATGTGATGCCCCAGGCGTATTCCATCGCATTCCCAGACGGTCGAAGTTGCTTCCATGAATTCTAAGGTACATACTTCCCGGAGATTGATGCCTGTCCGAATTGCATGGCCTCGCCGCTACGGCGAAGCAAAAGGTACAGGCTGTTGGGCGTCAGAACCAAACCCTCGGGGTGCAAGGGTTGCACCCGCACCGAATTGAAGGCATCCAGGGAGTAGTTGACACAATTGTACCGAAACAGGGAATACTTTTTCGTCGAATTCCGAAGCAGACAGGTCAGGACACTATCGAACTGTTTGGCGTTCACCTTCATGTCCAACTTTGCATTGAAGGCATGACCCTGATTGTCCCGGATGGCGGACACACCCGATGCGCCTGTTCCGATGGCCAGCAATAGAGCCGGTAGGGGAGAACGGGCATAGAAACCAAGGTATTCTACCACCTGTTTAGGGCCATTGGACTTGGACAGGCCGATAAAGACGTGCCCCATTTTTCCCCTTCTAAAAGAAAACAGCCTTTTGGGATGGTTCGTATCGGGGATGGCGACGAGGAGCTCGACCATGTATTGGGTCTTTTCGTCATTGGGTACCAAGGCGAAGCGGTCGATGTAAGTGCGTAATGAAACAGGTTTCTTCTGTTGGCCGTAACAGGGCCCCGCCATCAGGAAGAGTACGGCCACCGGGATGAACTTTTTGCGCATGATTGATTTCATATGTGAATGATTTTAGGGCCTGAAAATAGATGTGCGATTTGGGTTGCTTCGCATGACGCGTGGACTTTTCACGGGGTGCGCGCCCACGGCGGCTGTTCGGTATCCGTATTTCCCGCCGACCCTCCGTGATATAGCGTAGTAGCGCAAAAAGGCGTATAATTTTTATGGAAAATGCGTGTGTCGCTAATCTCATTATGTACTGCCCGGACAAAATCAGGAGTATATGGAGCGACATTCAGAACTAACAGAAAGGATTTGCAACGTGATGATTATCGACAAACAAGCGGTCATCAGGTTCGGTATCAAGGCGATTCTTGAGCAGAAAAACGATGAGTACATCTTTAGGGTCTGGAGTGCCGGTGGTGCCCAGGAGGCCTTCGAAAAGCTAGATCGCTTCCAGGCGGATGTAGCTTTAATCGATGATCACGTTCAGGATGGAAAGGGGAAACAACTGACGGAAAGCCTCCTGCAGGTCAGGCCGGACCTGAGGATACTGGGGATGGCCGAAGAGCACGAGAATTGGCGGGTCAGGGACATGATTTCCGCGGGCGCCCTGGGCTATATCCGCAAAAACGTCAGCCCGATTGAATTGTACAATGCGGTGGTAAGGGCGTATACGGGGAAGAATTACTTCTCCGCTTACATCGCCAACTCTTTGCTCGAGGAGGAACGGATCACTTACGAAAAGCAACAGCGCGCACCCGATACTTTGAGCAGGAGGGAACTGGAGGTATTGCGCTTACTCGCCAGGGGACAGACCACCAAGGAGATTTCAACGGCCCTGCGGATAGGTATCCGTACCGTGGAGACGCACCGCAAGCACCTGTACCGCAAGGCTAAGGCCAAGAATGCGGCGGCTATGATACGGTTGGCGTATGAATATGGATTGCTGCCGTAGGTGCGTTCGGGTGGCTTTAAAAGAGCCCTTTGACCCGCGGGTACCTGGATTCGCCTAGCGTCTTCATCAAACTTATATGGGAAAGAATGGCTTTGCCCATGGTTGGATAATAATGGTAGGGAAGACCAAAGGCCTCGCATTGACGGCGGACTATTTTGCTCAGGGCGGGGTAATGTACGTGGCTGACATGGGGAAAGAGGTGGTGCTCGATTTGAAAGTTCAGCCCACCGGTCAGCCAGGAGATCACCTTGTTGGTCGGAGCAAAATTTGCCGTGGTTTTGATTTCGTGGACGGCCCATTCGGTAGGGAAGGCTTTATCCCCTTCACTGGCATCGTAAAAGGTTGTTTTCTCCACGGCATGCGCTAGTTGGAACACGATGGACAAAGCCAGCCCCATGGTGGCATGAATGATCAAAAATCCCACCAGCCAAGCCTCCCAGCCAAGAAGGTACATGGGCAACAGCGCGTATACAAAGACATAGGCGGCTTTGCTGGCCCAGAAAAGAACGTGTTCCTTCCAGCCGATCCTGTTAATGGGTGTCTTGTGGATCTTCTTTGTAAAATACTTCAAGAAATCCGTACCAAAAGCCCAGACGATGGTGCTGATGGCGTACAGGAAAAACATATACAGGAACTGAAAGCGATGGATGGGCCTCCAGCGTTGGTGGGGCGTTTGCCTCAACAGAAAGCCGTTGGCGATATCGTCATCGACGCCTTCGATATTGGTGTACGTATGGTGGATGATGTTGTGCTTGATTTTCCAGAGGTAGGCATTACCGCCCAGGGCGTTCATGCTCAAACCCATGAAGGAGTTGATCCATTTGCGGTCGGAATAGCTGCCGTGACAGGCGTCGTGCATGACATTGAAGGCGATGGCCACCAGGAGCAAGCCAAACAAAAACGACAAAGCGATCCCGCCTAGAACGTTATAATTCCCAAAAAGGAAATAAAGATAGACGGCAACGCCTCCCGGGACAAGCGTCCAGGTCTTCAGGTACAACCGCCAGTCCCCCGTTTTTTTAAGGTTTTGACCGTTGAAATAAGCGTCCGCGGAACTTTTAATAGCCTGGAATAGCTGTCGGCTGCTATTATCGAATGTGACTTTAGACATATAGAATAGTACAAGGCCACTCAACCTTGATTTGCGTTGAATATGGCGAAAAAAACGTGCGCGCTGGAGGGAAAGTCGGCAGATCAGACGTTACAGATAGCCACAGAATGGAATAACAAGGTAGGCTTAAACGCCCGGGTGGGGAAATTTATTTTGCGATTTGGGTGTTAATTAACGTCATTCCGAACGAAGGCTCAATACCGGGTTCGCGAGGGCAGCTTTCACCGATTGGAAGCTGATCGTCACCATCGCCGTCACGATTGCTGAAACAGCCGCCGCAGCGAATATCCACCAACTAAGGTGGGTACGGTATGCAAAATGGCGAAGCCACCTTTCCATGACAAAAGCAGCCAAGGGGCAGGCAATGATTATGGAAATTGCCACCAACCGCATGAAGTCCCTCGAAAGGAGCACAGTAACATTAGCCACGGTGGCCCCCAGGACCTTCCGTATGCCGATCTCCTTTCTGCGCTGCTCTGCAGCAAAAGCCGTCAGACCAAACAAGCCCAGACAGGCAATGAGGATGGCAACACCTGTAAAATATAAAACCAGGGAAGAAGTGCGGTTTTCCTTATCGTAGTTCCTGGCGAAATCCTGATCCAGGAAAGAATATGAAAACGGCGTGGATGTATTGATCCTGTTCCAGGTATCCCCCATGTACTTTACCGCGCTTGCGATATGGGGTGTTTTGATTTTCGCGATCAGGTATGCGTATTTGTTCCCGAAAAAATCAATCGTCGAGAAGCCCAGGGGGCGGATGTTATTTTCCAGGCTTTCGAAGTTGTAGTCGCGCGTAATTCCAATGATCCGCATCCGGTGGGAGATGCCCTGCCACTGGAAGGATATGGATTTCCCAACGGCGGTTTTGGGGTCATAACCGAATTTCCGGATGGCCGTGGTGTTCAGGATGATGCTGCCCGTATCGACGGCCTCATTTGGATCGAGGAGGCGACCCGAATTGAGGGTAAGCCCCAGCGTCTCAAAGTAATGGTCGTTTTGCGTGACCATCTGCACATCGACGAAGTCCTTGCCCGCCTTACCCTCGGCATAGAAGGGCATGTCGTTGATGTTCGGAATGCCCGGATAGGTAGACGCGCTGGAGACGGATTGTATGTATGGACTTTTGAGCAATTCATTCCTTAGGCTCTCGTAATGCATCCCCAACTCTTTGCCTTCCATAGGCAAAATGACCTGCCGGTCCTTGTCGAATCCCAAATCCTGATTCCTGAACAAGTCCATTTGACGGACGATGACGATGGCGCCGACGATCAGGCCGATGGAAATGGTGAATTGAAATACCACCAGGCCCTTTCGTAAGAGGGCGGCGGAAAGGCGGTGGATGAGCTTGCCCTTTAATACCGAAACAGGATTGAAGGATGACAGGTAGAATGCGGGGTAACAACCCGAAAGCAGCCCCGCAAAGACCGTCAGGGCCACGATGACACCTATGAGTTTTGGCTCTCCAAACGGTTGGAGCTCCTTTTGCGTGAGGTTGTTGAAAGCAGGCAGCAACATCCAGGTAAGCACCAGGGCGAGGACCAGTGCAATGGAGCAGAGCAGGAATGACTCGCCCAGGAATTGACGGATCAGAGACCACCTGCGCGCGCCCATTACTTTGCGGATACCCACTTCCCTGGCCCTGCGTTCAGAACGGGCCGTGGATAGGTTCATGAAATTGATACATGCGATAACCAATATGAAAATGGCGATAGAGGAAAGGATATATAGTGAACGGAAATTTCCATTGGCCCCCAGCTCATCACCAAGCGCGGAGTGTAGATAGATATCCTTTACGGGTTGTAGGAGCAGTGTTTTCGACATGGTGGCGCCATTGAATTCCGTACCACCGTGGCGGTGGAAAAAAATTTGTAGTTTCTTCGAGAAAGCCTCCTGATCCGTGCCCGGCCGCAAGCGGACATAGGTATGGAAAACGTTGTTCATTGTCCATCTGTTGTCCCCGGCCACCCAACCGCCTACATCCTCATTCCGCATGGACAGGAAATAATGAGCCGGGATATGCGAGCGCCAATTATTGTCCCGGAAGACCCCACGGACCGTATACGAAAATTGTCCAAAGGGTAAGCCTAATTGGATGGTATGGCCTATCGCGTTGTCATTGCCGAAGAGTTTTTGGGCAATGGATTCGGAGATCACCATGCTATTGGGCTGGTTGAGGCAGCTGGTGGGATTCCCTTCAATGAAATCATAAGAAAAGACACGGAAGAAAGTGGAATCCACGTAGTACCCCTCGGACTCGAGAAAACGTTTATCGGATTTACTTTTTCGGTCTTCCAGAACGACGCTGTTCATTTCGGGAAGCTTCATCAGACGTGCGGATTCCTCGACCTCCGGCAACTCAGCCCTCATGGCTTCCGCCAGCGGGGCGGGGCCGGCCGCCCAGCCTTCACTTGGCATACCCAGGGCGACGCGGTATAGACGGTCTAGGTTTTTGAACTGCCGGTCGTAGCTGGTTTCGTCAAGGACGTAGACCATGATGAGCAGGCAGGTGGTCAGGCCGATGGCAAGGCCGAATATATTGATGAGGGAGAAAGCGCGGTTTCTCGTCAGATTTCGGTAGGCGAGGAGCAGGTAGTTTTTCCACATAATGCATATTTGCGCCAAGGAAATGCCAAAGATGTATAATGTTGTAAATCAATATTTTATGTATTTATTAGATCGGTTGGCGTGTGCGGATTTGATACTATTGGTGTACGACGATGCAGCTTTCGTGGCCGCTCAAACAAATCCAATCATTAGATAAAAAAGTATTACATAAGCAGTCCTAAGGGGAGTAGTTTTGTGTTGCGTCCTGCGAGGCCTCAGGGGCGGAATTTCTTTTCCGAACGTTTAAATATTGCTATATGAAAACCCAATCAAAATGCTACCTGGGCCTGCTATGCTGTGCCCTGATGTCCTCTTGTACTAAAAGTCCCGTGGCCTTGCAACCTCCCCAGTCCGATGCCGTCACACCTGCGCTTTCGGCGGGGCTGGGCGATGGGGTCAACCTGCAGCCCTCCTATTATAACGGGGGCAACGTCACCTTTGGGTGGTCCACGATGCAGGCTCACACGAACATCAAGACCGTACGTATCGAAATCGAGCCCAGCGTGAGCATCACGCAGGTAAAAAGCTGGATATCCCAGGCAAGGAGCAGCGGTTATGCCGTGATAGCCACCTACCACAAGGCCTCGGTGCTCGGCTCGGATAATGTCTCGGATCTCCTGGCTGCCGCCAATTGGTGGAAATCCAACTATAGCGCCCTGGCCTCGGCTGGGTCCTTTACCGTCAACCTGATGAACGAATGGGGAGACCACAACCTGACCGCCAGCGAATATGCCAGCGCGTATAACCAAGCCATCCCCATCGTACGTAGCGTCTATAGCGGGACGATCATCATCGATTGCTCGGGCTGGGGACAAGAGACACACATTGCCGCTGAAGCCATTCTTGGCACAGGAGGAATTACCAAGATATCCGATACAAAGATCATCCCCTCCGTCCACGTCTATCCAAACGGGTGGAACCAAGCCCTAAACCACACCCTCCAGAATTCCGACCTGGACGACCTGGCGACCGCGGGCCGGGGAGGGATCATCGGGGAGTTTGGGAATTCTCCGTCAGGGAGCGCCAACTGGTCCGGGATCGTGAGTTATGCCAAAAGCTCAAAGGGGTGGACCGTCCTTGCCTGGGCCTGGAACGGGGATGGGGGCAGCATGAATATGGTCAGCCCCGCCTGGACTTCGAGTCCCGACGCATCCACTTATACCACTGACTCATACTTTAATACCGTGTACGGGTTATTGTAACAGCCGTTGCATCAGCGAGCGGGCCGTCACACCTGGCGGCCCGTTTTTTTTGTCCCATACTTTATGTAGTGTCTCTTTAACTGGACAGTACATATAATGAGGGACAAGACTCTTGTAATTTATTGAAAGATAAAGAGTTGGATGGAGTAAAGCGCGAAACATTCGTTCCATTATCAACGACTTACACAGATATAAAAGATTCTATATTTGGGACGCGAG
>Ga0210391_10005308_pt1 | contig 10628 bp, 11 predicted proteins | sample IncBWC12OmetaG_FD_160573 | JGI IMG/M metagenome (GOLD analysis project Ga0210391, IMG submission 160573) | Forest soil microbial communities from Barre Woods Harvard Forest LTER site, Petersham, Massachusetts, United States - Inc-BW-C-12-O ...
CGGGACGATATTCGCCGCAGTCAGGATTGCCGCGCTGGCTTTCGAGTTCGAGTGGCTGATGGTGCCGGCGGTAAAGACGTTGCTGGGGTTGGCGCTGGTGGAGTTGAAGTTCGCGCCTGAGCCGACGGCCACTGCGGCCGCGACCAACAGGCCCGCGAAAGCGACGAGCACCTTGCGGGGCGAGGCCGTCCAGAGGGACTTGAGCCTGTGCATAGCATCTCCTTTGCCGGAGAGTGCCCGCAGGCGATCAGACCGGATCGGTTTATACGTCTTCCATCGGCAAGAATAGTGCTGAGCAATAATATGACTGCGGATCACTACGTAATCGCGTCAAAAAATGTCAGCCTGGGCCGACATTGTCAGCTCGCAGGCGATCTACAGGGCCTACGCCAATTCAGCATCTGACCGTTGGATGCCGATGGCAAAGTGGATGGACAAACCGCACCGACCCGGTCTCGCGGCCCTTCCCGAGCTGCGTTACGTGCGGCCGGGCTTCCTGCTCACCTTCAGCGTCGCCGGCCTGCTCGCGGTCGCTTTGGTGGCTTACGCCGTCTCGCGGATCGTCGGCGCCGAACTCCGCAGCGACCAGTTGGCCGGCGCGACGCGCTCGGCCGAACTGCTGGTCGTATCGAGCTTGAGACCCCAGCTGCCCGGCGACGGAGGGCAGCTCGACGTTCGGCAACTCAAAACCCTCGATCGGGCCATGCTCTCCGCACGTCAGACGGTCGGCATCGACGGAGGCGCCATCTGGAATTCGCGCTCGCGGGTGCTGTACTCGACTGCCCACCGACTGATCGGAGCGACGGTGTCTGCACCCCCCGAGGTGCTCGCGGCCTTCTCGGGCAAGACCTCGACAGTGGTTCGCGGCCGTGTCCCCTGGTCGACGGAAACCTTCATCGGCAAGCAGCTGGACGTCGCCGTACCCCTCTTCGGACATAACACAACCAAGCCGATCGCCGTAGCCGAGCTGATCGTTCCCGAAGCGGCCGTGGCGCAGGAGGTATCCGATCAGCGGCAGCGCATCGACTTCATCCTGTTCGGAGCCGCCCTGCTCTTCTATTTCGCCCTGTGGCCGATCCTGCTACGCGCCTCCAAGGCCGCTCGCAGCCAGTCTGACCCGCGCAAGAAGGCACTACTGCGCGAGCTGGGAAACGCCATCAAACACGACCAGCTGGTGCTGCAGTACCAGCCGACGGTCAACCTCGCGCAGGGTCGCGTGACGGGCGTCGAGGCGCTGCTGCGATGGCGCCACCCCAAGCGTGGACTGCTCGCGCCGAGCGAGTTCCTGCCGACCGTCCTCGACGGTGCGCTGAACAGCGAACTCGCCCTGCACGTCATCGGACTGGCTCTGCGCGACTGTGAGGCGTGGCGCGAACGCGGCATCGACGCGGGTGTCAACGTCAACCTGTCGGTTCCGAACGTCCTGGACGACGCCTTGTGCGAGCAGATCGGAAAGATGCTCGCGAGCGCGGGGATCCCGCCCGGAGCGCTCGGGCTCGAGGTGACCGAGGCGGCCCTGATCGCCGATCCCGAGAGGGCGGCGGGGATGCTCCGGTCGCTCGACAGTCTGGGTGTGCGGATCTGCATCGACGACTTCGGTACCGGGTACTCGTCGCTCGCCTGCCTACGTGACCTGCCCGTGGCGGAGCTCAAGGTGGACCACAGGTTCGTCAGGGGCCTGCACCTGCAACCCCGGGACAAGATGATCGTGCGGCTGATCGTTCGACTCGCACACGAGCTCGACATCCGGGTCATCGCCGAGGGAGTCGAAGACCTTGACACGCTGGGCGACCTGGCGGAGATCGAGTGCGACGAAGCCCAGGGCTACTACTTCAGCGCGCCCCTGCCGCTCCTCGAGCTGATCGCGTGGTTCGAATCGCCCGTGGCAGCCGGGTATGCGCTCGCACAGCCCACGGCCACCTGACTCGGATGGGCCACGGCCGTGTTCTCCCTCTCCTCGATGCTCACCGCCTCGCCTCGTCGACTCCTGCTCGTCCTGGGAGGCCTGACGATCGCGACTGCGACCGCGGTCGGCTCCGGCGCGAACTTCAACTCCACCAGCTCAAACCCGGGCACGCTGATCACCGCCGGAACGGTCCTCGTCACCGACTCGGCGAGCGGAGCCTCGATCCTGACTGCGAACCTGATGAAACCCGGCGGATCGAGCTCCGGCGCGGTCAACATCAAGAACGGGGGCAACATCCCCGCCGCCTTCACGCTCGCGAAGGCGGGCCTCTCCGATACGCCTGCGTCTCCGGCGCTGTCGGGCAAGCTGGAGCTCGAAGTCAAGGATCTGGGGGACCCTGCCTGCGCGAGCTCGTGCCCGGCTCCGATCACCCTCTACGCGGGCAAGCTCGGCTCGATGGGCGCCCTCTCCCTTGGGGCGTTCGCGGCCGAAGCGACGCACCGGTACCAGTTCACGGTGTCGTTTCCCGAAGGCGTCAACGGCGCCGACAACGCCTACGAGGGTGCCGCGACCCGAGTGGAATACGTATGGACGGCCACGCAATCGTAGTGAGGCGCCTCCCGGGCGTCCCACGGCCATCCACCCTGCCGGTGCTCGCCCCCGCGGAGCGCCCGGCGGACTCTGCTGTGCGAAGACTCGCGCGCAGGACGGGACGGCTCGCGCTCAACTGCGTCTTCGTGGCGATGATCGCCAGCGTGCTCGTCATGCTCGTCCCCGCCCTGCTCGGCTTTCAGCGCTACGTGATCCTGACAGGCTCGATGACGGGCACCTACGATCGGGGCTCGATCGTGTTCGATCGCCCGATTCCCACCGCCGATCTGAAGGTGGGGGACCCGATCACCTACTCCCCGCCGGCGGGGTTCACGAGCCAGACGCGCGTGACCCACCGCATCTGGTGGATCGGGCGTGGGGCGAACGGTGAGCGTGTCTACAGGACCAAGGGAGACGCGAACAAGCACCCGGACGCGTGGAAGTTCACGCTCAACCAGAGCACGCAGAACGTCGTCGTGTTTCACATCCCGGACGTCGGCTACGTGTTCACGCTGCTCAGCCTGCGTGATTTTCGCATCGCCCTCCTCGGCCTGCCGGCGATCGTCATCGCCTTGATGACGCTGCGCGCACTGTGGATCGAGGGAGGCAAGGAGGCGCGCCGGCAGAAGCTCGCGGCACTGGGCTGGCAAGCGATCGCCGACACCGGGATCGAGACTGTGCTGCCGCCCCTGGACGCACCGGACACCAACCCGCGGCCGGTTTGGCTTGACCTCCGCCTGACGGCGGTTCGCGCCGGCGCGCCCCTGTTCGCGTCGACCAACAGGGCCCCCAGTGGCCCCCGCGCGACGCTGCATGTCGGCCGACTGGCCCATCCACACACGATGGGAGGCGTTGACGACGCTCTTCTGAAGACGCTGCAGAACCTCGACGGGCTCCCGCCAGCCCCCAACACAGCCACGATCCGCCTGCGCGTCGCTCGCCTGTTCCCTCAATACCTCAAGTAGAGGCCGCCAGATGACGATGGATATACATGCCTCGATTCTATTGGGAACAACTATTCCTGGTGTCCCGATAATCCGATGACTCCCGCCAACGATCGTCCGCGACTGATGATCGCAGACGACAACCCAGTGATTCGGTCGATGCTGGGTATGTCCCTCAGCGGCGGGTTCGAGGTGGTCGGCGCTGCGGCCGACAGCGAAGAGGCCATCGAGCTCGCCAGGGCTACTCAGCCCGATGCCGCCGTGGTCGATGTCGAGATGCCGAAGGGCGGAGGGTTGCGAGCGGTGCGAGGAATCCTCGAGGTTGCTCCCGGCACCGCGATCGGGCGCGAGCGCGGCCAGCTCCGCCCGCAGCGCGCCACGCTCGTCGAACAGCTTCTCGGGACGGTAAGAATGCAGCCACTCCTCCAGTTGCGTTAGATGCTCGGGGTTGCCGGACAGATCGGCGAGCGGCACCTGATGGGAGCGAAACGACCCCTCCGCCGGGAGCCCGTCGACCACCTTCGGGCCGGTCCAGCCCTTCGGGGTGCTTCCCACGGCTAGGGCACACTCTTCTGTGCGCGGTAGTGCTCTTTCCAGATCAGCCGGTAGATCGGGATGCGGCGCGGGAGGCTGCGTATTCCCGGGATGAAGGGGATACAGATCAACGCCAAGCTGAGCACTCCCATCACCATCATTACGAGAATGTCCGCGTTTTCGGAGGCCTTGAACGGTTCGACCTGATACCAGAGGGTGTAGAGCCACAGCCAGGTCTGCCCGGGGTAGCTGCCGGTCTCGTTCATCATGCCCCACTGCTCGCCCAGCAGGTGCTGGCCTTCGGCGCGTTCGGCGAGTAGCCCGCCGTCGGCCATGAACAGCAACGGCTTGGTGTAGTCGGTCTGGAAAAACTGGTTGCTGGTCAGCAGAGCGCCGTCGAGTCCTCCGCTCTGCGCGAGACCCAGCAACCCGCCCATCAGCACCGGGATGGGCCCGGCGCCGCTCGCCTGGACCGTCACCGCACCACTTGCCGGGTCGAGCGCGACCGTTTTCGGCGGCGTCTTCTTTTCTTCGATCGCCGTTTCATATTCTTCCAGGGGCTTGGCGTAGGCTTCTCCCCACGCCTTCTGCGTCTTTTCGGGCGCCGCCCGGTACTGGGCGAGGGCGCTCTGCAGCGCTGGGTTGTTGGGGACCGTCTCGAGCGGGTCGACCACGAAGTCGTTGGCTGTGTCGATTGGGTGGCTGACGCCCAGCCACTTCTGCAGGTCGATGAACGCCGCGTGCTGACCTTCGCCGTTGTGGTTGTACGGCGGCCCGTATTCGGCGGTCGGGCTCGTCCCGTCGAGCTCCTTGGCGGCCGTGGTCACGAAGTTGATCGGCATCTGCTTCGACCACTGCGCGATCGTGCTGGGCTTCTCATCGGGCGAGGAAAACAGGATCGCCAGGAGGATCGCCAACAGGGCGATGACGCCGACTGCGATGCACAGCTCTTTCACGAGGTCGTAGGGCGCGTAGGGGCCGGTCCACGGCTTCGTGTCGTCGTGGGAGCGCAACCGGCCGAGGCGGTTCAAGACGGTGCTCCACTGCTGGCGGGGGACGGTCCATCCACACCGGAGAGCGCAGGTGTCCGCTCAACTGCCGGGGAGACTCGTGCGGAGTCCCGGGCGGTGCCCAGCGCGAATGGCGGCACGACTCCGTGGCGGCGGACAAGCAGCACATGCGCGATCACCAGCGCGACCACGGCGGCCGGCAGCAGGAGCACGTGGTAGCTGTACATTTGCCCGAAGTTGGTGACGTTGAAGAAGGCGCCCACGCCGACAGAGTTCAGGCCGTCCTTGGCCTGCGTGGAGATCCACTGCGCGTCGAAGTTCTGCTGGGAGACATAGCCGGTCAGCGCAGTTGGGACCGCGACCAGGAAAGTGACCGCTCCGGTGATCCAGACGCGCGTGCGTCCACCACGCCAAGCGGCCATCCAATACTTGCCCCACAGGTGGACGACCATCACGAAGAAGAACAGCTCCACGGCCCAGAGGTGGATGCTGTTGATGAAGTGCCCGACACCGGTGTAATGCCACCACGCCGGGCCCTTGAGGCTCAGGATCACACCCGAACCGATGATCACGATCAGCGCCGCGATGCTGGCGACCCCGAACACGTAGATCCAGGAGGCGACGTAGGACGGCTGACTGTCGGGCAGCAGCTTCTCGGGCGGCAGAGCGTCCACCGCTGACTCGCGCGTGCGCGTCGTCCACGAAGTCTTGGGGGACGGTGCGATGCTCACGACTCGCTCCTGCGCCGGCGTGCGGCGCCGGGGAACGGCAGGATGATCGCCGCCGCAAACACCGCCAACATCAGGGCGATCACAACGATGTTCGCCACCGAGAGCTCGATGAAGTGCCAGTGCACGACGTGTGCCGGATGGTTCAGGTCGAAGACTGCGCCGAGCACGCTCATCTGAGCCTCAAGCACCCGATCTCGGTTTCAACAGCTACAGCCACCTGGCGTCGGGGAGTGTTGAAGATGCTGCCCACGATACCTCAACACTCCCGGACACGACAAGTTCAGACATCCGAGATCGACCGCTGGCTCGTCGCGGAAAACTACGCGCGGAGCCTCTAGAGCCAGCCGCGCTCATTGGCGATGAGGACGGCTTGGGCTCGGTCGACCGCGCCCAGCTTGCCGTAGACGTTATGCAGATGGCTGCGAACGGTGCTGACGGAGAGGGCGAGCTCCTGCGCGATCTGCTTGTAGACCATGCCTTCGGCGAGGTGCTGGAGCACCACTCCACACGGGCACCGAGAGGTCGCTAATGGGAGCGGATCGCTTCCGAGACCCGAGACCGCGACGGCGGTGGCCGGTGATGGCGCACCTCTATTGCGTCGTCCACGCCAGGAGCGTGAGCGTCGTCTGCCGACGTGCTCGTATCGATAGGAAGTCGGGAGCGGGGCGTGTTCTGATGTCGTGCTCGGGCCGGTCGAGGGCGTATGCTCGTTTGCTCTGTATGGTCCGCGCGCTCGTCACCGGAGCCTCTGGTTACGTTGGTAGCCGGCTGGCGCGCGAGCTGCACGTGCGCGGCGAGTCGGTGGGATGCGTAGTGCGCGACCCGAGCCGGGTCAATTTCGAGCAAGTCACCGTACACCGCGCCGATATGCTCGACCCGAGCTCCCTGAGTGCCATCGGTGACGGTTATACGACGGCCTACTATCTTGTTCACTCGATGGGTCGCGGAGGTGATGGCGACTATGAGAAGCGCGACGCCGAAGCAGCCGCCAACTTTGCCCGCTTCGCCCTCGACGTCGGTATTGAGCAGGTCGTCTACCTCGGCGGTCTCGGCGATCGTCCCGCGTCCCAGCATCTGCGTTCGCGTTTGCGCGTCGGGGAGATCCTGCGTGATGAGGGACCATCGTTGACGTGGTTTCGTGCCGGCATGGTGGTGGGCGCGGGCTCCGAGAGCTACCGAACGCTGCGCTCGCTGGTCGAACGCCTGCCGGTGATGCTCGCGCCGGCGTGGCTGTCCACACCCACCCAAGCGATCGGTATTGGCGATGTGCTGCGTTATCTCATCCAGGCTCCTCGGATTCCGGAGACGCGCTCCCGCGAAATCCAGATCGGGTCGGCGGAGATACTCACATACGGGCAGATGCTCGACGAGATGGCCGACGCGCTTGGGCTGCGCCGTCGCCCACGGATCCCGGTACCACTGCTGACGCCGTGGCTCTCCTCGCATTGGATCGGACTCATCACACCTGTTGACGCGGGTGTCGCGAGGCCGTTGATCGAGGGGCTCTCCACCGATACGACCGTCACCGATCCGTCGGGAATGGCGTTGTTTGACTTCCGGCCCAGATCGTTCGCGCAGGCGCTGAACGAGGCTATCGACGAGGAGAGCCCATTCCGTCGAACGGCACTTCGCCATAGCGACCACAAAGAGGGTGACGAGAGCCTCCGTACGCAGTAGTCGCTGCCGCTATACCATGCTCATGGCGGGGAGTTTTCCCAAGTTGGAATGAGGTGACTACGCGGTTGCGATCAATTCCTTCGGCCGATGCAGCATGTGACGGTCGCTTGTCGTTCGATCTCAGCCTGCCGCCTGACTAACGACAACCTGGCCTCCGCCCTCAGTCATCGAATTCGATTCGAGGACCGGCAAACGTCGGCGCTGGAGTCGGAAAGGTATGCCAATAATGCTCGCTCCACGATTCCGAACGCTGCTTGTCATCGCGATAGTCTCGCTCGGTGCTCTGGAGTCAGCGGGGTTGGCCGGCGCGGCTTGCCGCTCCCGCCCCCTGCCACCGGGTGGCATTTACAGGCAGTGTTGGATCTCACGCTTCCCGATGCGACCATCAGCCGCCGAGCTGCCCCGATCGAGCAGGCCATAGGGACCGAGGGGAGTCACTGGCACGAGGGGCGCTGAGTGCGAAACCGACTGATGTCGCCGACCGCGGCCATGAAGGTCGCCGCGGCGATCACTTCACGCCAGGGACGTCATCAGCCGCCTGATCTCTGCCGAGCCAAGCGCCTCGGAGGCGATCAGCCGCTCGACCTCTGCGATCTCCCGGTCGAGGACTCTATGTGGCGCAGGCACCCGTCGACCGTCTCTTGCTCCTCGACGGGAAACTCCAACGGGCACGTCGAGGCGCTGCACAAGACGATCCTCGACGAGTGCTGGCGACCCGCGTTCGCTCGCTACCTCTACCCCCGCTACAGCGGCCTACGACGCGAGCTGGACACCTACCTCAGCTTCTACAACACCGACCGCGTCCACCACGGACGCCTCACAGGGACACATCCCCGCAGACATCGTCTACGGTGCCCGCAAGATGGAGGCAAGATGAGCCGCACTTGTCGACACATCTCGGAGGCTGCCCACCCGCGACCAGGCCAGAGCCGGATCTAGATCTGCGAGCTGGGGAGACGGTGATACCAGGCGCCTGCGCAAGCCCGCCGAGCTTCGTCTACGTCGGGATTGCTTCCAAAACGCTTCCATACGGCGCCAAGAGCGAGCTCCGAGCCCGATGGCCGCCATCCGCGGCCCTCGCCAGAAACCGCTTATTCAAGCGGTTTCTGCGGGACGGGGAGATCCAGACCCGTTGCGAACCGTCAAGCCCAGCTTGAGGCTTTGGTGCGGCTACTGATGGAGCCGGCAGGGCGGCAGGCGCGGAGACGGGCAGCAGCCCGCGATCCGCACTGTTGCTTGAGCCTCTCCGAACACCCGAGACGAGATCTCGTGCCGGGCCTTCAAGCGCTGTGCACTTGGGATCACCAGGCTCGTGTCCCCGACTCGCTTCATCCGTCCGCTGCCCCACATAGTCTTCTCGTCTTCATGCCCTCCTCGGCCAGCCATACCTCGACTGTCCTCTTCGCAACGTCGTCGAACACTAGTTTGCGTCACTCGCGCATGTTAATCTGAGCTTATGGAGCAGTTTGGCACAGACGCCCACAGCATTGTTCACGGCGACGCCCTGGAAGTCCTTGAGACACTTCCAGATCATAGTGTAGACCTGATCTTCGCTGACCCCCCGTACAACATCGGTAAGCAGTTCGGCACATTCCGCGACGTATGGGAGTCCGATGAGGCTTACGCGGCGTGGTCAAAAAGCTGGCTCGATCTCTGTATCAAAAAGCTCTCGCTAACTGGCTCGCTCTATATTATGGCGAGTACACAGGGCATGCCTTATCTCGATCTGCATTTGCGCTCTCGCATGTCCGTTCTGTCGCGGATCGTGTGGCACTATGACAGTTCGGGTGTTCAGGCCAAGCAGTATTATGGCTCACTCTACGAGCCAATTTTGCATGCCGTAGTCAACCGCAAGAATTATACTTTTAATGCTGATGCCATTCGCGTTGAGGCCAAAACCGGAGCCAAGCGCAAACTAATCGACCATCGCAAAGATGTTCCCATGCCGTACTCAACAACGAAGGTTCCGGGCAATGTGTGGTACTTCCCGCGGGTTCGGTATCGGATGAACGAGTATGAGGAACATCCCTCTCAAAAGCCGGAGGCGTTGCTGGAGCGTATTATCATCGCTAGCTCAAATCCGGGAGACCTCGTCCTAGACCCATTTTCAGGCACATTCACAACTAGCGCAGTCGCGCAACGCTTGAATCGTCGGTCGATAGGAATTGAGGCCGAGCGTGACTACGTCGCGATAGGTCTGCGACGCCTAGCGCTTGCATGCGAGCTTGACGGCGCACGCCTTGAAGCGCCAGTCAAGACGCACCACCGACGCAAACGTGTCGTGCTAGAGCCCCAGATGGGACTTCCTGAGATGGCAGATGTAGGGTAATGAGCGAACCCGGCTTTAAGCAAACAATCATCGATATCCTGAGTAAAGAGTTTGGCGTCAAACAAGGCGCACATGTACTCGAACAGAGCCCACTCTTGCAGTATATCGAGATCAAGACTCGTTCGGCGAATCGTGGCTCAAAGGCACGCGGTTCTTTTGCAAATCTCTACGCCATTTACGTGCTAGCGGAGGACTATATACGTGGCGATTTCGCCTCCACGAGAGCATATGCCGACTACGAGGGCGCACGCTTCACTGCCTTGTTTCAACGGCAGCGAGAGTTGCCGTTTGGCGAGCGCCTACAGAACCACGCACTTAACAGCCGCCTCAACGAGGAGTTTCGGAAGTACTTTCCGACGTCCGAATATGTCCCCATTTTGCGGAACCTTGAGACTAACCGATACTGGATCAATGAGGGTCTTCTACGCGTCACTCTACCTGGCGCTTCAGAGGTCAATATCAGCACAGCGGTAATCACGATTATCAACGCATATGTCGTGGCAAAGCGAGACTCCTTTCAGCAGTTCCTCGACTCATGCCGTCGGCTCGCTCAGATCGAGGACAAGGGCGCGACTGAAGGGATCGCCTTTGTGGAGTCGCTTCTCGCCCCCACCGTAGATGCACGTATCTTTGAGATAGTGAGCTTCGCGATTCTCCGCTCGTACTATGCCGCGCAGTCAATTTGGATCGGTTCAGCACAGGACGAGGTAGAAGAGCAACCCCTAGTCCTATACAAGACCGGCCGCACAAACGCAAATGACGGCGGTATTGACTACGTCATGCGCCCCTTGGGGCGTTTCTACCAAGTCACCGAGACGCTCGACGTACGGAAGTATTTCCTTGATATAGACAAGGTACAACGCTTCCCGATCACCTTTGTAGTGAAGTCGGATCTAGCGACAGAGG
>Ga0210391_10005309_pt1 | contig 10626 bp, 4 predicted proteins | sample IncBWC12OmetaG_FD_160573 | JGI IMG/M metagenome (GOLD analysis project Ga0210391, IMG submission 160573) | Forest soil microbial communities from Barre Woods Harvard Forest LTER site, Petersham, Massachusetts, United States - Inc-BW-C-12-O ...
AGTTCCCGTGATTGAACAGGTTGAAGAGTTCCGCACGAAACTGAAGATTGAAGGCCTCTGATATCTTCGGGATCCGCGTGTTCTTGATTAGTGAGGTATCGAAGTCCGTGAGGCTCGGCCCGAGGATGGAGTTGCGGCCGGCGGTTCCGAGGTGGGTGAGGCCTGTAACCGGATCGAAGGCCGGGAATGCAAAGCAGCTCACATTCACATATTGCCGATTGAAGCGGCTGACGCTCTTTACGGGATTGCCTGAGCAACCCGTTCCATTAATCCGGTCAGGGAAGTCAAAGACGTCATTGCTGTGCAGGTTAAGGGGGTCGCCGCTGATGAGCGGTGTAAAGGGCTCCCCGACGCTTCTCTGGAAGATACCAGTCCACTGCCATCCGTTGAGCAAGAAGGGGGCGATGGGTATGTCCTTGCGAACCCCGGGGAGGTCAACAATATAGTTGAGAACGAGGTTCTGCGGGACATTGAAATCGGAGATGCCGCGCCGTCGGATAGGCGCCCAAAGTGGAAGGCTAGAGACTGAGTTGGCAAAGGTATCGCCGAAGGTTGAGGAGGACCCGTCGTCCATTGACTTCGACCAGGTGTAGGAGAGCTGAAACTGGGTGCGGTGGGAGAAGTTCTTGCTAAGGCTGGTCTGCAGGGAATTGTAGTGTGAATAGCCGGTCATGAAGACAGCACTGATCTGGCCGATGTTGGGGTTGAGCATGGCAGCTTTGAGGGCGGCCGCTGTGGGTGAGGCAGTGCCGTTAGGACCGTAGAAAAGATAGCTGCCGTTGTTGACGATTGGCTGGACGGTATTGACGTCGTCGACTCGATAGGGGAGATGCGTGCCGCGGGAGCCTGCATACCCAACCTGGACTACAAAGTCGTAGGGCAACTGTTGCTGGACGTTGGCCGAGTACTGCTGGACGTAGCTTCGAGAGGAGTTGTTGGGCGCATACGCGTAGCGCAGGCCGGAGGCGGAAAGTGAGGGGTATCCGCCCTTTGGGAAGGACCCAACACCCGGTGCGGCGTTGTTGCCTAATTCGAGGTAGGGGGCGGTAAAGATCGAAAGACCTTCGTAAAGGTAATTGAGTTGTTGAGCATCGTAGATGCCGTAAGCAGCATGCACGCTGGTCATGCCCCTCCCGTATGGGTCCCACGCGAAGCCGACCCGAGGGGCGATGTTCGCAAGGCTGGCATTCTGGAAATAGGGGCTGCCAAGATGGGGACTGACGTCGGTGAGGGTCCGGAGGTTGGCGAGACGGCCAGCCGTCTCAGTAGGGACAGTGACTGGCTCGTAGCGGACACCAAGGTTTAGGGTCAGATTGGTGAATACCCGATAGTTGTCCGTGATGTAGCCTCCAAAGACAGACTGACGGAGGTCGCGGGGGCTCACACCCTGGGCAAGTGGAGCGTTGAAGCTTGTCGGGTTATTCGTGAGAAAGGTCTGTAGGCTCGAAAAGATGTACTGACCGTTCGGGTTCGAGGTGCCGAGCTGATTGTTCTGAAGACGCTCAAAGGCGAAGCCCATCTTAAGGGCATGCTTGCCTTTGGTCAGATAGACGTCGTCGTAGATCTGATAGGAGTTGAGGTGAAAGCGGAATTCGCCGGTGGCATGAAGTCCTCCTTGAAAGTTGGCGATACCGCCGATGTTTATGAGACCCACTGGCAAGGCTGGAACGAAGCCGAGGTTAACATCCGCCGCTGCCGGGTTGATGGCGGCGAGAGTAGTTGGTGCGTCAGAGAAGACGTAGCTATACCCAACTTTTAGGGAATTTAGGAGATTTGCGTTGAAGGCGTGGGACTCCCCGATCGTGCCGAGTTGACGTTCAGCAAGGTTGCCAGTGATACGTACGTTGAAGGGATCAGGCGACGTAAGATTACCGTTATCGTAGAAGTAGGTTTCGGTGAGGGAGTCTTTGTCGGAGAACCGTTCGTCGGCGCGTATTGTGAAGTAGTTTTCGTGCGAAGTGAAGGGATCGTTAAAGAGAAAACTGCCAGTGTCGGAGTTGGGCCCAGGGTCGGCGGAAGGCAACGGGTAAAAAGTCAAGTACGGGGCGACGGCCGGGTCAACGGTAACTTGTTTGTGAGCGGCGCAGGGGTTGCTACCGGAAGCCACGCATAGACTGCCGGTGCGAGCTGCAGCAGACGGCACGATGCTGGAGGTATTGGCGCCCTGATATTGGCGAAGGCCTTCGTAGTCACCAAAGATGAAGACCCGCCCTTTAACGATGGGGCCACCGAGTGACGCTCCAAACTGATTGCGGCGGAATTCTGCGATCTGGCCAGGTGCATCGAACTCGTTGCGGGCGTCCAGGGCCGAGTTTCGGAAAAATTCATAGACGCCACCGTGAAATTGACTGGTGCCAGCACGAGTAACGGCGTTGATGATGCCCCCGGCGGATTTGCCGTAGTCTGCAGTTGCGTTGGAGGTAACGACGGAGAATTCCTGAATAGCATCAACTCCAAGGTTGGAGCCGATGACGCCACCGGGGCCGCCGTTGGAATAGTCGTTGATGCTGATACCGTCGACACGATAGTTATTCTGTTGCGGGCGGGCGCCCCCGACGGTCAGCTGATTGCCCAGACCTCGATTGGCACGCTGATTCGTGACGGCAACTGCTGGTTGGGTCCGGACTGCCGCAACGCCCGGCTGGAGCGTGGCGAGTTGCGTCCAGTCACGGCCGTTGAGCGGGAGAGCTACGATCGTGCGCTCATCGACCACAGGCATCGTGATGGAGGTGACCAAGTCGATGTTTGGCGGAGCAGTCGTGACTACGACCTTGTCTGAGACGGCGCCAACCTTGAGGCTGAAGTTGATCTCCTGCTCAGCTCCGACGTTCAATTGAATCCCCTGCGCAATCTCTTCCGAGAACCCCTGGGCCGTTACAGAGACAGTGTAGGGTCCTGTCTGCAGGTTTGGCACAGAGTAGAAACCGGTGTTGCTGGTCACGGACGTAGTGATAATACCGGTTGCGGTATTCGTGATCGTGACCGTAACGCCCGCGGACAGGGCCCCACTACTGTCTTTGACAGTACCGGCGATAGTACCAGTGGAAACCTGAGCAAAAGCGTTGGTAGCGGATAGGAGCAGAAGGATAGCCAGAATGTACGGTCGAGATCGTTCGATACGCTTGATCATTTACGGCCTCTCAATATGGGCAGAGCCAGTGTGCTGACTTTGAAGATGCTTTGCCCTGTCCCGTCGAGTGCTGATCCGGACCAAAGGTTCTATCGGGGAATGGCAGACACAAACAAATAACTGCGAAAACATGTGCCAACCAAAACGTACTACTAAGCCCCATGAATCTTCGATACCGCAAACATGCATAGCATCGGGACGGAAACATTTAGAAGGTCTGGAATGAACGAATAGTGAAGTCGACATGAAAACTCGTTCATGCGTGTGTGACATCGGCAATTCATTGCCTTAAACCGGCAAACCCGCACCCACGCTACAGTGGCGCGGTGTGCGGGTGCTTTCCTAGTCGCTAAAACTTCGTTAGACGGCAGACGGATATATGAGTGGTCAACGACCAATGACGAGGACGACGAAGCTGTCTGGCAGGATGGGCGCCCTCGGATTGGGAACTTCCTTGGTCGGGGGCGGCTTGTGACCCATTGTGGCGGTGACGGTGTAGATTTCGCCGGTCGTTGGATTCAAGGCGAGTGTACGGGCACCAGACTGTGTGATCAGGGTTTGCAGGGTCGTGTAGTGGTCAGGTGAGTCCTGGTGCAGGACCGTCAGATTGCCACTCTCTCCGTTGGAGCTGAGGACGAGCGCGTGTTTGCTATCGTAGGCGACTGCGTCAGCGCCTTCTCCGATCGGAGCAGTGGCAACAAGCTTGCCCGACTGGCTGTCGACGACCGTCATCTTCGCATTGTCACAAACCGAGAACAAACGATGGTGTTCGACATCGATGGCGAGGCCGGAGGGCGCTTTGCATGGAGCGAGCGACCATGTAGCGGTCACTTTCATCGTCGCGGCGTCAATGTGGAGAAGCTGGTTTGTATCTTCGATGTTGACGAAGACATTGCCGCTGCCGTCGGTGGCCGAGAACTCCGGCTTGCCAGGCAACGGTATAGTGGCGATCACCTTGTTGGATGAGGTGTCGATCACCGTCGCGTCTTTGCTGCCTCCGTTGAAGGCGAAGACCAGGCGTTTCGTAGGTTCGAACAAGATCGCGTCGGGATTTTTTCCGGCTGGAATAGTGGCGATGACTTTGAAGGTAGACCGGTTGAACGCAAGGACGGAACCAGCGCCTCCGTCGCTGATGTAGCCGACCTGTCCGTTGTCATCCAAAGCTACGCCATGCGTACGTTGGAGTCCGCCGATCTCAGTGAGAAGCTTTCCAGTCTGTGTGTCGACTACCATGATGCGGTTGGCGCGAGCGATATACAGAAGATGGGCCGGGTCATCGACTTTGAGGTAGTCCCAACTGCCATCGCCGCCGAGCTTCCAAGTGTTGCTGACCCTGAAGGAGGTCTGAGGGGCCGCCATTGCTGTGACGGGAAGTAATGTACTGTTGGCGAGAACAATGGAGAGTGCAACGTAGGAGGCGGATCGTTTGAAGATGAAAATCATAAACCGTCCTTTGAAGTGATTGGTTATTGTGTCGGAACCAGAAAGAGCAGGGCGAGTCCAAAGACAACTGCAGAGACTACAAACGTAACTACCATGAAACCCAACATACGACGCATCTTGATCCCAGCGATCGCCAGGATTGGGAGCGCCCAGAAGGGCTGAAGCATATTTGCCACCGATTCTCCCATGGCTACAGCCATCGTCGTACCTGCTAACGAGGCATGAAGCTGCTGAGCCGCAGGTATGGCGAATGGCCCCTGCACGGCCCAGTGGCCGCCCCCGCTTGGGACGAATAAGGTAATGATCATGGAAGTGAGATAAGTAAAGAACGGCAGGGTATGGGCCGTAGAGAACCGAATAAATACCTTCGAAAGGATACCTGCTAGTCCAGTAGTAGTAATGATGCCCATGAGTCCGCCATATAGCGGGTACTGGAGTATGAGAGAGCCGCTGATGCGCGCTGCATGCTTGACCGCGCCTATATAGGCCGAAGGCCGTAGATGCAACAGTAACCCTCCCAGGACGAGCATAATGATGACGGAGTTCAGGTCAAGGGCAAAGCCAGTGCGGCGCCACTCGGTAATCAGAGCAAATATGCCGAACACGACAAGCAGAATATTGAGGATCCACGCGTTGTCTAACATCGAGCCAAACGTGTCTTCGCGCTCCTTAGTGTGGATCTGCTGGTCTTCCTGGCGTAGTCGGTCAGGATCGGCGACCATCGTGTTGCTTTCTGTGGGTCGCAAGGCCCGAAAAATAATCGGCAACACAACCAGCAGAACCAAGCACGGAACCAGATTAAACCGAGTGAAAACTGTCTGACTGAGTGGAAGCCCGTGGCCCGTGACTTTCTCCACAATGTTAAGTGCCGAACCGTGGGTTGCTTGGGACAGCGCGATGGATCCGGAGAGTCCTTCCGTGGAGATCACAAATCCGGTATAGGCTGCGGCGACGAGCCACCCGAAATCCAGCCTAACCCGCTTTGCCATTTCGCGCGCCAGCAAAGCAGCCGTGACGAGGCCAAGACCCCAGTTGATCCATGAGGCGATCATGCTGACGACGATCGTGAGCGATATCGCCGCTAGCGGTGTCGAGACAAGCGCCGCGATTCTCGCAAGACTTCTCTGTACCGGAGGAGCAATGGCAAGGGAATAGCCGGCAACGAGCATGAGAACCATCTGGAAGGCGAACGCGAAAATGGCAAAGATGCCGCCATACCAAGCAGAGGCAACCGAAGGTAGGGTCGCGTTCGGTGCGAACCAGAGGGCCAGCAATGCTCCGACAAATGTGAGGATCACGGCGAAGACGAACGGATCCGGCATTACCTTTTCAAACAGATACACAAAGAAGGCCGTAGCGCGTCCTAACAGAGGCTGTTTCTTTTCCGAATTGATCGCGACTGACATACACGCCTCTCTTTTCCTGCGGAACTACTCTTGGTGCTCCCGGACCAATCAACTCAGTGGCGATTCTTGGGAGCTGAGATAACTCAGGTCCCACTCTCGTTATGCGGCCTCCGATTGATGTTTTGTTCGGGTGAGACGGAAGAACACGACCGGGGTGACGAGGAGTGACAGGACCATGGAGATCAACAGTCCACCGATGACTGAGATGGCCAATGGTTGCAGCATCTGGGAACCGGCCCCGAGAGCAAATGCCAGAGGCAGCATTCCGGTGATGGCGGCCAGCGCCGTCATAAGGATAGGACGGAGTCTGCGGCGTCCTGCGTTCAGCATCGCCTCCTCTGGAGCCATGCCACTGGCTCGAAAGCGTGCCTCCGCGTCCAATAAGAGGATGCCGTTCTTCGCAACGATGCCGATCACCATAATGAGTCCCATGAATGACGCGACACTGAAGGTGGTGCCTGTAATCAGCAGAGCGGCGATCACTCCACCGGTGGACAGCACAGAAGAAACGAGGATGGCGAATGGAGCGTATAGGTTACGGAACTCTGCTAATAGCACTGCGAAGACGAGTACGAGGGCGAACAGAAGGACTTGCGTAAGCTCGGAAAAGGACTTCTGTTGTTCTTCGTAGGTGCCTCCATAGCTGACGCGGACTGTCTTTGGCAGATGGAGGGCATCGACTTCGGTTTGGATCCGCTTGACTGATGTCCCAAGGTCAGCGCCCTCTAAACGACCTGTAACCACGACTTCGCGTTGAAGATTTTCGCGGCGGATCTCCTGCTGCCCAGGAAGCTGCTGCACGGCAGCCAGAGAACGCAGCGAAGAGAGGTGGCCCGTGGAGCTGGCAAAGACGGTGTCCTCGATTGCATCGAGCGAAGACCGGTTCGCAGGCGGCAGGCGGACCCGGATGGTGTAGGCGTGCCCGTTGGTGATGAGCGGAACGGTGGCCGGCATGCCTTCGATGATTGCTGAGCTATCGGTAGAGAGCTCCTCGGCGGTGAAACCAAGCCGTGCCGCGGTGGCGGGGTCGATCTGGAAACTCGTGGCCGGACCGCTGACTGTGTTTTCGAGTCCGTCGAGCACATCGACGACACCCTTCTGCTTCTTAATAGTGTCTGCGACCCTCGTGGCGACGTTTTCGAGGACGTCGGGGTTAGGGTTGAAGAGCTTGATCTGGATTGGTTCGGGCGCGTTGGAGAGATCACCGATCATGTCCTGCAAGACCTGTGTAAACTCAACGTCCAACTGTGGCTCGCTGGACTTGATCTGCGCACGCAGGTCCGCTATGACCTCATCGATGCCACGGTCGCGCTTGCTCTTGAGCTTCACGGTGATGTCGCCTGTATTGGCTTCGGTGACCGCAGCCAAACCCATCTGCAGGCCCGTGCGACGAGAGATGCTCTCCACCTCAGGGGTCTTCTGAAGCATGCGCTCGACGTGCAGGAGGACACGATCGGTCTCTGCCAGGGAGCTGCCAGCGGGCATGATGTAGTCGAGGATGAAGCCGCCTTCGTCCATCTCGGGCAGGAGATCGGAGCCAAGTGCCGCATAACCGCCATAAATCCCTATGGCTAGCAGGCCGCAGATAACGAAGAGCGCAACAGGCTTTTCGAGGGACCGGCGCAGCCACTTCTCGTGGAAGTTGAGAACGCGGAGCATAAGGCCGGTCTCTTCGTGGTGGGCAGGAGGTGAAGGGGCCGCTTCGACTTCATCGCCGTTAGCGCCGCCCAGGAGCAGAGCGCTGAGGGCCGGCGTCCACGTTAGGGCGAGCAGCAGCGAAGCCAGCAACGCGACCGTCATGGTGACAGCGAGCGCGCGGAAGAAGCTGCCGGTGACGCCGGCGACCGAGATGAGCGGCAGGAAAACGACGATGGGAGTAATCGTGGAACCGACCAGCGGCGTCGATATTTCTTTCAGTGCCTTGCGGATCGCGTCGACCTTCCCCTCTCCGGCCTGACGGTGCAGGACGATATTTTCGACGACCACGATTGCGTCGTCGATGACGAGACCTACAGCAGCGGCAAGTCCGCCGAGGGTCATGAGGTTAAAGCTCTCGCCCAGAAAATAGAGGAACACGAAGGTGATGGAGATCGTCGTAGGTATCACCAGGCCGGCGACGAGAGACGATCGCCAATCGCGAAGAAAGACGATGATGATGATGGTCGCCAGGATGAGGCCAATCAGGATCGCGTCGCGGACGCTGCGGATACTGTCGCGGACGAGTTCGGACTGGTCGTAGTAAGGCTTGAGTGTGACTCCAGGTGGCAGAGTCGCTCTCAGATTTTCGACTTCGGCGGCGACCTCGTCTGCGACCTGCACGGTATTGCTGGAGGGTTGCCGGGTGATGTTGAGCAAGACGGCCGGCTTTCCGTCAGCACGGACCATGGTGTAGGTGGGTTCGATCGACTGACTGACAGTGGCAACGTCTGCGATGCGTAACGGCACGCCAGTGGGCGAGTTCTTCACGACGATCTGAGAGAGTTGACCTACATCATGCACCTGGGCACCGATGAGACCAAGCACGAGTTCGTGCTGAGTTTGATAGAGCCCAGGAGAATCGACCAGGTTGGTCAACTGAATGGCGTTCAGAATGTCAGTTACGGTGATGCCGGTGGCGACCAGCTTGCCAGGGTCAGGGGTCACCTCATAGTTGGGAATTTGTTCACTCTGGATGGTGACGGCACTGACACCATCGAGGCGATTGAGGGAGGGCTTGAGATCGTAGGTGGCAATTTCAAACAGTCGCGGCAGCGAGACCGAATCCGAGGTGAGGCTGTAGCCCAGGATTGGAAAGGTCGCGAAGGTGAGGCGGTTCGTTGTGATGATGGCGGTTGCGGGCAACGTTTGCCGAACTTTGGATAGGGCGGCGTCGACGAGTTGCAATGTATGGAACATGTCCACGTTCCAGTCGAAGAAGAGGCTGACCTCGGCGGAGCCGCGGCTCGTATTGGAGCGGACAGTCTGTAAGCCGGGCACCGAGTTGACCGCGTCTTCGATAGGCTTGGTGATGGTGATTTGCATCTGCTCAACGGGCATCACCCCATTGTCGATACCGATAACAACACGGGGAAAGTTCGTGTCGGGGAAGACGGAGATCGGGACCTTTCCTGCAAGGTAGATACCGGCCACGCTCAACAGGATGATGCAGAAGAGAATAGTCGTGGCGTGGCGAGTCACCCAGAAGTCTTCGGATTCGCGCAATGATCTAACAGGCCCCCGCATCAGTCTTTGTCCTTGTCTGTAGCGGCAGACGGTTTATCGCTCTTGGCGTCGCCCGTTGCCGCGTCGTCCTCCGCGCCCGCGGCCGTTATCTTCACCTTTGTACCGTCGTCCATGCCGTAGGCGCCTTTGGTGACCACTTGGTCGCCTGACTGAACGCCGCTTAGGATCTGTGTGTCATGCCCATCTGTGATGCCGGTCTTCACGTCTTTCTGGTGGGCCACGTTGTCGGGGCCGACGACCATCACCGCCGAAGTCCCTGCCTTGGTTGTGATCAATGCCTCGTTCGGCACGGTGACCACGTCGAGAAGGGAGCGCGCGGCAAGAGAGACGTGCACTGGCGTGCCGGGTTTGTACTTGCCTGCCTTGTTGGCGAGGGTCACCCAGACCTCGAGGGTCGTCGAGCCGGGATCCAGTGCGGGACTAATCAAGCTGATCTTGCCGTGGGCCGGTTCGTCCTGACTACCGATCGTAAGCGTCGCGTCGCCACCTACCTTGAGGCCCGCGGTCTGCTCCTGCGAGAGATGGACCTTGGCCAGCAACGAAGATGTATCCATGACGGTCACAATCGGCTGGCCAGTGTTCGCCATCTCGCCAGCAAAGAGCGGCCGGTCCGTGACTACCCCATCGATCGGCGAGCGTATCTCGGAGTAGCTCAACCCCGCCTGTGCGGCTTCGTATTTTCCCTTGGCGGAATCGAGCGCGCCCTCGGCGCTATGGATAGTAGCGGTTTGGCTTACCGTCTTGAGTGAATCGAGATGTTGCTTCGCGATGTCATAGGCGGCCTTCGCTTGGACCAACGCCGCGGCCGCTGTATCGTAATCACGCCGCGGAATTGCACCCTGTTGCAGGAGCGTCTGTCGGGCGTCGGCGATACTTTGCTGCAGATCGAGATTGGCCTTGGCCTGCGCAAGATCGAGTTGGGCCTTTTGCAAGTCTTCGATGACGCCTGCCTTGGTCGTCGTCGCGTAACTGGCGTCGGCCTGCTTCATCGCGCCCTGGCTATCACGCACCGCCGCGGCCAGGTCGGCGTTCTCGAGCACAGCAAGCAACTGGTCCTTTTTGACGCGGCTGCCGCGTTGGACAAAGAACTTCTTGATTGGCGCTGAGATCTTCGGCACGATGGCCGCCTGGCTCTGCGGCACTAGGACGGTCTCTCCCGACACATATTCGGTCAACGGTTTGCGTTCGGCCTTTTCTGCCTGCACGGAAACCTCGGGTGGCACCACTTCCTCGGCCTTCTTACAGGCGGAGAGAAGTGCACTAAGGCACAGTAACGCGACAAGGGGCGCCTTATGGCCGGAAACAATCGGATTTCGACAAGGCTTCTGCATCAGGGCATGTTTCCTGTAAGAGTTTGTAAGTTCGCAAGAGCAACGTAATAACGCACGGCACCCTCGGCGCGGCTGGACTCGGCGCCAACGAGCG
>Ga0210391_10005310_pt1 | contig 10626 bp, 8 predicted proteins | sample IncBWC12OmetaG_FD_160573 | JGI IMG/M metagenome (GOLD analysis project Ga0210391, IMG submission 160573) | Forest soil microbial communities from Barre Woods Harvard Forest LTER site, Petersham, Massachusetts, United States - Inc-BW-C-12-O ...
CGCCGCGGCCATCGGCCGTAACGTGAATTCGGCGGGCGGTGTCGGCATCACCGCAACGGTAGCCGCTGGCCGCGTGCATGCCTATGTTTGGCGTCATGTCCGATACCCCTGCGTTTCTCGATGCTGGCCGCCCGCCAGTTCCCGACCTCGTTGTACCGCGCGGCATCACGCCGTTCTTCCTGCCGCGCCGCCCGGTCCGTGGGCGGCTGCTCCGCCTTGGCCCGCTCGCCGACGCGATCCTGACCCGCCACACCAATCCGCCCGTCGTCACGCGCCTCGCCGGGCAGGCGCTAGCGCTGGCCGCCGGGTTGGCCGCGGCACTGAAGTTCCAGGGTTCGTTCAGCCTTCAGGCCAAGGGTGATGGCCCCGTTTCGATGCTGTTGGCCGATTGCACCGACACTGGCGCGCTGCGCTTCTACGCCCGCACGCAGGCGGAACGGTTGGACGCGCTGCTGGCGCAGACGCCGCGCCCGGGCGCCGATGAACTGCTGGGCAACGGCTACCTGGCTTTCACGGTCGACCAGGGCGAGGACCAGAACCGCCACCAGGGCATCGTCACCATCGAAGGCGGCAGCCTGGCGGAGATGGCGCTGCATTATTTCCGTACATCCGAGCAGTTGCGCTACTTCGTGCACCTGGCCTGTGAGCACGGATCAGCCGGTTGGTCCGCGGGCGCCTTGATCCTGGAGAAGATCGCCGGTGCCGGCGGTATTGATCAGAGCATGAATGAGACGGCGCAGGAGGAGAGCTGGCACACCGCCACGGTACTGGCCGCCACGCTGACCGACGCCGAGCTATTGGACGAGTCGCTAACCCCCGAACGTCTGCTCTATCGCCTGTTCCACACCGAGGGCGTTGCCACCGACCAGGCGCGGGCGCTGTCCTATGGCTGCCGCTGCTCCCGCGCGCGGCTGGCCGGGATTCTCGAGGGTTTCCCCCCTGACGACCTGGACCACATGGCGGTTGATGGCGACATCGTCATGACCTGCGAGTTCTGCAACTTCGATTTCCGCTTTCCCCGGGCCAAGGTGCGGGGCAAAACCACGCCCTGACTTCGTTTCCGTGGGGATCACGCTGCATGACCGCCCAACCGCTTCGCCGCCGCACCTGCCTGCTGATGCCGCTGCTGCTGGCCGCCTGCGGGGGCGCGCCGCACAGCTACACCCCGTTGCGCTACGACTACCTGCCACCGATCCGGCTGAATGTGGCTCAGGTGGATGTGCGGCAGGATTTCGTGCCGAGTGGCGTGGCACCGGACGTGACATCGCTGGATCCGGTGCAGCCGGGCGACATATTGCGCCAGATGGCCGAGGACCGGTTGAAGCCGTTCGGGCCGGCGGGCCACGCGGTGCTGGTGATCGAGAACGCCTCGCTGATCCAGCAGGGTGACACCATCACCGGTACGCTGGCGGTACGGTTGGATGTTTACACCTCAGCAAACACCCGTGCGGGCTATGCCGAGGCGCGGGTATCGCGCCAGCACATCGGCCACATCGATGATATGGGTCAGACGTTGTACGACATGACCAAGCAGATGATGGACGCGATGAATGTCGAGCTGGAGTACCAGATTAAGCGGTCGCTGAACGATTGGCTCGCAACGGGTACCGCGCCTGCGCCCACGGTGCAGCAGCAGCCGTTGATGCCCCCAGGCGCGCCGCCATCGCCGGCCCCTCCGGGAGCGGTCCCACCGCCAATTCCGCTCCCCTCACCCTAACCCGTCGCATCGCCACGCTCACCCGTCTTGCCGGCGCATGCCGGTATCGACTCGACGCTCTGGCTTCCTGGGAGGGGTCCAAGGCGTGGATACCGGGCCAAGCCACGGCATGAGGATTCGTTCGCGACCTGGATGGCGCCCTACATCCAATGCGCCGGCTGCCAGACCCAGCCACCGCCCTCGCCCAGCGCCCAGTATCCTGGCATCCACAGATTGCCGTGCCCTGCGCTAGGCACATACACACCAGCCACCCAACTATAGCCACCTCCGGTCCAATCCCAGTGCCCGGGCTGCCAGATCAGCGGCGTGGGCGTGACGGGCGGGTTGCCCATGACCTCCGGCTGCAGCGGCGGTACCGGTGGCGGGGCATTGCCATTGCTACAGCCCACCACCGCAAGGCATATGGCCATCAATGCGACGGCGGCGGTCCAGCGCTTGCTCATGTGTGGTTCGCTTCCCTCAGAACATCCATGCCTATGTGCGGTTTGGCCCTATGCGCGGTCTGGGACCAGCACGGTGGCCACCGCCTGCGCCGCGATTCCCTCTCCGCGACCAGTAAAGCCCAACCGCTCGGTGGTCGTCGCCTTCACCGACACGAGGCCCCCATCCACCCCCAGCAGCTCTGCCAACCGTGCCATCATCGCCGCGGCATATGGGGTGATTTTCGGCCGTTCGCAGATCAAGGTGACATCAATATTGGCCAGCCGCCCGCCGCGTGCGGCAATCCGTTCGGCCGCATGGCGCAGGAACCGCGCACTGTCCGCGTCCTTCCACGTCGCCTCACTGGGCGGGAAATGCCGGCCGATATCTCCCTCGGCCAGCGCGCCGTAGATCGCATCGCACAGCGCATGAATACCCACATCGGCATCCGAATGCCCCGCCAGTCCGCGCGGGTGCGGCACCGTCACGCCGCACAGGACCAACGGCCGGTCGTCGGCAAACGCATGCACATCGAAGCCGGTGCCGGTTCGCGGGATCATCATGCTGCGCATGGCGCGCTCCAGCCGTTCCAGGTCCTCGGGATAGGTCAGCTTGATATTGTCTTCGCCGCCCGGCACCAGCCTCACGGTCTGGCCCGCCGCCTCCAGCAAGGAGGCATCGTCGGTTGCCGCGGCCGTGCCCGGCGCGCGATGCGCCGCCAGCAACGCATCGAAGCGGAACGCCTGCGGCGTCTGTGCACGGAACAATCCCGCCCGCGGCACCGTCTCGACAATCCGCCCGTCGCTGCCGCGCTTCAGCGTATCCGCCACTGGCACGGCGGGGATCGCTCCCGGCGCCTGCTCCAACGCCGCCAGCAGGGCCGGGATGGTGCCAGCCGGGATCAGCGGGCGCGCGGCGTCGTGCACCAGCACCACGTCCGGCGCGCGTGGCACCAACGCCTCCAGCCCCGCCCGCACGCTGTCCTGCCGTGTCGCTCCGCCCGGCACCGTCGGCAAATGCGCCAGCCCCACCAGGACCGGATCGACCGCTGCCGGGTCGCCCACCGGCTGTAACAGATCGACCGACCCCGCCAATGTCTCAGCTGCGTGTCGCATCACCGGCTTGCCGCGCAGGCGCAGGAACTGTTTTGGTGTCTCGGCACCGAACCGGCTGCCCGAGCCGGCGGCAACCAGAATGGCCGCGATCCGCATGTGGCCAAACTCGCCGCCGCGCCGCGCGTCGTCAACTATGATGAAATCGCCATTGCGCCGACCTCACCGTGTCGATACTTTGCCCAAATCATGAGCATATGTCGTTTGCCCGCCACGGAACCTGCTGCGATGTATTGCAGCGAGGCGACAAAGCGGTTGCCCCCGATCGATCTGGGCGCCGGTGTGCGCATCGAGACGCCAGTCATCCTGGCGCCGATGTCGGGCGTGACCGATCTGCCGTTCCGCCGCCTGGCAAAGCAGCATGGCGCCGGCATGGTGGTATCCGAGATGATCGCTTCCTGGGCGATGGTGCGCGAGAACCGCAACACGCTGCGGATGGCCGCGGTCGATGGCTGCGGCGGCGTGTCGGCCCTGCAGCTTGCCGGTTGCGAGCCGGCGGCGATGGTCGAGGCGGCAAAACTCGCGGTGGATCGCGGCGCCGACCTGATTGACATCAATTTCGGCTGCCCGGTGAAGAAGGTCGCGGTCGGCCAGATGGCCGGCTCGGCGCTGATGCGCGACGAAATCGCGGCGGCGCGGATCCTGGAAGCCACCGTGCGGGCCGTCCCGGTCCCGGTCACCCTGAAGATGCGCATGGGCTGGGACCACGCCAGCCTGAATGCCCCCCGTCTGGCCCAGATCGCCGAGCAGGCCGGCATCCGCATGGTCACGGTGCATGGCCGCACCCGCCAGCAGTTCTACACCGGCACCGCGGATTGGGACTTCATCGCCCAGGTGAAGCGGGCGGTGCGCATCCCGGTGATCGCCAACGGCGACATCCTGACGGAAGACGATGCCGCCGAGGCGCTGCGCCGCTCCGGCGCCGACGGCGTGATGATCGGCCGTGGTTGCTACGGGCGGCCCTGGTTCCCCGCCCAGGTGGTTCAGTTCCTGCGTACCGGGCAGCGTCGCCCGGAGCCGCCACTGTCACAACAGAAAGCCGTATTGTTAAGCCATTACGACAGCATGTTACAGAATTCCGGCATCGATGCCGGAATGCGTCTTGCGCGCAAGCACATCAGTTGGTACTCTCGTGGTTTGCCCGGGTCAGCGGGATTCCGTGCCGCGGTGATGCGGCTTGACAGCGTCGCTGCGGTGATTGACCTGGTCGCCCGCTTCTACGACCGGCAGATTGCCGAAGGTGCCGTCCGCGCGCTGCCCGGCCGTGCCGAGCTGGCAGCGGAAGCCGCATGATCAATCCGGTCGCCCGCGCCGCTCGCGCCATGATCGGGCGCGCGGCTGAACGCTCGCGCCCCCCTGACGCCAGCCTGATCCTGGGCGCCCTGTCGGTCCCCGTGGTGCTGCTGGACGCCGAGAACCGATTCCGCTTCGTCAACCACGCCGCCGAGCAGTTCCTCGGCGTGTCTGCCAGTCAGCTTGCCTCGCTGACCCTGACTGATCTCGTGCTGCCGGATTCCCCGCTGTTCCTGCTGCTGGACCAGGTGCGTGACACTGGCGCCACCGTCTCCGACCACGAACTGACGCTGGAAAGCCCGCGCCTGCACAAGCAGGGCATTACGGTGCAAGGCTCGCCGCTGGTCGAAGAACCGGGCGCTGTGCTGCTGGTGTTGCAGGACGCCTCCGCGGCCCGTGCGTTGGAAAGCCAGCTCGCCTTCCGTGGCGCCGCTCGTTCCGTAAGCGGTATGGCGGCGATCCTGGCGCATGAGGTGAGGAACCCGCTGTCCGGCATTCGCGGTGCGGCACAATTGTTGGAAAGCAGCGTCAGCCCCGAGGATCGTGAGCTGGCGGTGCTGATCCGCGACGAAGCGGACCGCATCCGTGGCTTGGTCGACCGGATGGAGATCTTTGGCGAGAAGCCGATCACGCGCACGGCGGTCAACATCCATCGCGTGCTGGAGCACGTGCGCAAGTTGGCGCAATCCGGCTTCGCCGCGCATGTCCGCTTTCATGAGGTCTACGATCCGTCATTGCCACCCGTCTGGGGCAATCGCGACCAGCTCGTGCAGGTCATCCTGAACCTGGTGAAGAACGCCGCGGAGGCGGTCACCGAGCAGACGCAACTCAATCCCGAGATCGTACTGTCGACCGGGTATCAGCACGGCATGCGTCTGGCGGTGCCGGGCTCATCGACGCGCGTCGAGCTGCCGCTGACCGTCGCCGTGCGCGACAACGGCCCGGGGATTCCCGACGATATCCGCCCACATTTGTTTGAACCGTTCGTCAGCACCAAGGCGTCCGGCAGTGGCCTGGGTCTTGCGGTGGTGGCGAAGATCATGGGCGACCATGGCGGACTGATCGAAATCGACTCACGTGCTGGCCGCACGGAGTTCCGCCTGCATCTGCCGGTGTTGAGCGAGCGCGATGCGGATCAAGGCAACTAGATGCTGGCGCAGCGCGAAGATGTTTCTCCTGCTCTCGGACGCCGTCGACGTGCCGTCCAGCTAACGCTGCCCTGCTGACGCCCCTGGCGAAGGACTTTCCATGACCTTGCCCACCGTACTCGTGGCCGACGATGACCGTTCCATTCGCACCGTGTTGACCCAGGCGCTCGGCCGCTCGGGCTATCAGGTGCGCACCACCGGCAATGCCGCGACGCTGTGGCGATGGGTGGAGGAAGGCGAGGGGGACCTGGTCATCACCGATGTGGTGATGCCGGATGAGAACGGTCTCGATCTGATTCCGCGCATCAAGCGCGTGCGTCCTGAACTGCGCGTGGTGGTGATGAGCGCGCAATCGACGCTGATGACAGCGGTGAAGGCGACGCAGCGCGGGGCCTTTGAGTATCTGCCGAAGCCGTTCGATTTGCAGGAGCTGCTGGCGGTGGTCGGACGCGCGCTCACCGCGCCGACCGAATCTGCCAGCCCGGCGGCCGAACCGCGCGATGCCGATGAGCGTCTGCCGCTGATCGGGCGCAGTCCCGCGATGCAGGAAATCTATCGCACCATCGCGCGGCTGACGACGACAGACCTGACTGTGATGATCAACGGCGAGTCCGGCACCGGCAAGGAACTGGTGGCGCGCGCGCTGCATGATTACGGCAAGCGGCGCGCTGGTCCTTTCGTGGCGATCAACATGGCGGCGATCCCGCGGGAGCTGATTGAAAGCGAACTGTTCGGGCATGAGCGGGGGGCGTTCACTGGCGCCACCAACCGCAATCAGGGGCGCTTCGAGCAGGCCAATGGTGGCACGCTGTTCCTGGATGAAATCGGCGACATGCCGCCCGAGGCGCAGACCCGCCTGCTGCGTGTGTTGCAGGAAGGCGAGTTCACCTCGGTGGGTGGTCGCCAGCCGATCAAGGCGAATGTCCGCATCATCGCCGCGACGCACCGCGATCTGCGCAACGCGATCCGTCAGGGCGTGTTCCGCGAGGATCTGTTTTATCGCCTGAACGTGGTGCCGATCCGGCTGCCGCCGTTGCGGGAACGGACCGAAGACATTGGCCCGCTGGCGCGCCACTTCCTGGAGCGCGCGCGCGCGGACGGGCTGCCGAACAAGTCTCTCGACGCGGGTGCGCTCGACCGCCTGCGGCAATATGGCTGGCCCGGCAATGTGCGCGAGCTGGAAAACCTGATGCGCCGGCTGGCGGCTTTGTGCCCGCAGGAGGTGATCACGGCCGAAGTGGTGAACGTCGAGCTGACCGAGGCAGCGCCGCCGCCCGAAGCGCCGGCTCAGGCGTCACCCGAGACGATGGCCCGTGCCGTCGAACGCCATATCCGCCAGTTCCTGGCCGCGCACGATGACGGCCTGATGCCGTCCGATATCTATGATCGGGTGATCTCCGAGGTCGAGCGTCCGCTGATCCGCATGACGCTGGCGGCCACGCGCGGCAACCAGATCAAGGCTGCCGCCATGCTCGGCCTCAATCGCAACACATTGCGCAAGAAGATTCGCGATCTGGAGATTCCGGTGGTACGCGGAATTGCATGACCGCCGCCGCCATGGGGCGTAAAATAACGCGAGAGTGAACGGACGCATGAACGTTCAACCGCCAGTCGACACGCTGCGGCCAGGACCGGCCCCCCCGTTGCCGGGGACCGAGCTGCCGCCGCGCACGCGCCTGGGGCGGCTGGTTGACCTGTTCCTTGGCAAGGCGGTGACCCTGGTGCTCGCAGCGCTGGCGCTCGCCGTGGGGGTGGCCACATTTGTCTTGCTCGCCAGTTCGCCAGGCGGCATCCGCCCGGACGTCGGCGTCGGGCTGGTGCTGGCCAATCTGATCTTCCTGTTGCTGCTGGGTGCTGCGCTCGCCGCACGGCTGACCCTGGTCTGGGTGGAACGCCGCCGCGGTTCCGCCGGCTCGCGCCTGCACGTGCGGCTGGTGATGCTGTTCAGTGGTGTCGCCGTCGCCCCGACCATCGTCGTTGCCTGTTTCGCTGTCGCATTCTTCCAGTTCGGCATCCAAACCTGGTTCAACGATCCCGTGCGCACGGCGGTGAATGAATCGCTGCAGGTTGCGCGCGGCTATCTGGACGAGCACCGCAACAACATCCGCTCTGTGGCACTGGAGATGGACAACGACCTGATGCGCGCGGGTCAGTTGCTGCCGTTCGATCCGCGTGGCTTTGCCGATATCCTGGCGACGCAGACCGCGTTGCGTGGCCTGACCGAGGCCGTGATCTACGATGCCGCGTCGGGCCAGGTGATGGCCTCGGCCGGCATGTTCGCCGGATTGGGCGTCGAGCCTCCGCCGGCCTGGGCCATCGAGCAGGCGCGGGCGGGTGATGTGGTGGTGTTGAACACCGGTGATGCCACGCGGGTGCGCGCGCTCATCCAGCTCAATTCGCAGCCACCATTGATTCTGATGATCGGCCGGCCGGTCGACCCGGAAATCCTGAAATACATGAACCGTACCGAACAAGCGGTGGCGGAATACCAGCGGCTGGACGACAACCGCTCCTGGTTGCAGATCGCCTTTGCCTGGATCTTTGCGCTGGTCGCGCTATTGGTCCTGACCGCGGCGGTGCTGATAGGTCTGGTGATCGCCAATCAGATTGCACGGCCCATTGGCCGGCTGATCAACGCGGCTGAACGCGTGCGCGGCGGCGAGCAGGGCGTGCGCGTGCCGGAGACGGCGACGCAGGACGAGGTCGCCGGCCTGACGCGCGCATTCAATCGCATGACCGGTCAGCTTGCTGCGCAGCGGGCTGAGCTGATGGATGCCTACAGCCAGATCGACGAACGCCGCCGCTTCACCGAGATCGTGTTGTCAGGCGTCTCCGCCGGCGTGATTGGCTTGGATGCGCAGGGTCGCATCGAACTGCCCAATCGCGCCGCCGATGACCTGCTCGGCAAGGATCTGATCGCGCAGGTCGGCCATGAGATGGCGGCTGTGGCGCCGGAATTCGGTCCGCTGCTGCGTCAGGCCTCGGCGCAGCCCGAGCGCGCGGCGATGGGCGAAGTTGCGGTGGGACCCGCCAATCGGCGACGGACATTGCTGGTCCGGATCGGTGCCGAGCGCAGTGCCGAACGGACCGAAGGCTTCGTGGTCACCTTCGACGACATCACCGAATTGCAGGCGGCGCAGCGCAAGGCCGCTTGGGCCGATGTCGCGCGTCGCGTGGCGCACGAGATCAAGAATCCGCTGACGCCCATTCAGCTCGCCGCCGAACGCCTGAAACGCCGGTTCACGCGGGAAATCAGTTCCGATCCGGAGACATTCGCGCAGTGCGCCGATACCATCATCCGCCATGTCGGTGACATCGGCCGCATGGTGGATGAGTTCTCGGCGTTCGCCCGCATGCCGCAGCCGCAGATCAGCAACGAGGACATCGGCCGCATCGCGCGCGAGGCCTTGGTGTTGCAGAAGACCGCGCGACCGAAGATCACCTGGACGACGCATATCCCCGAGCGTGGTCCGATGGCGCGTTGCGATCGACGGCTGCTGCGTCAGGCGTTGACCAATCTGTTGCAGAACGCGGCCGACGCGATTGCAATGCGACCCGAGGGACTGGAAGGCGGAGCAATTGCGCTGACGGTGCACCGCGCCGGTACGGAGGTGGCGATTGCGGTCACTGACAACGGCGTCGGGTTGCCGGCTGAGGACCGCGGCCGCTTGACCGAACCCTATATCACGCACAAACCAAAGGGGACCGGACTCGGGCTGGCAATCGTCAAGAAGATCATGGAGGACCACGGTGGACGCCTGGAGCTCGAAGATCAGCCCGCTGGCCCGGGTGCGATCGCTACGCTGGTGCTGCCGGTGACAGGTCCGGTGGAACCTGTCGAGCCCGCACCGACCGCCATGGAGTCCGTCGAAAAGGTGCCGGATGGCGTATGATATTCTGATCGTCGACGACGAACCCGATATCTGCCTGCTGATCGACGGTGTTCTGCGCGACGAAGGCTATGACACGCGGACGGCAGGCGATGCCGCTGCCGCGATCGCGGCGTTCCGGGTGCGCCGCCCCTCGCTGGTGATTCTCGATGTCTGGCTGCAAGGCTCGCACACCGACGGGCTGGGCATTCTGGAGACCCTGCACAGCGAGGAGCCGCATGTGCCGGTGGTGATGATCTCCGGTCACGGCACGATCGAAACCGCGGTCACTGCGATCCAGCACGGCGCTTACGACTTCATCGAAAAGCCGTTTCAGTCCGACCGATTGCTGCTGGTGGTGCGCCGCGCATTGGAGGCGGCGGCTCTGGCGCGCGAGAATGCCGAGCTGCGGCTGCGTGCGGGACCGGAGACCGGACTGACCGGCAACAGTCCGGCGATCACGTTGTTACGGAGTGCAATCGAACGCGTGGCCCCGACAGGATCCCGCGCGCTGATCACCGGACCGGCGGGTTCTGGCAAGGAAGTCGTCGCGCGCATGATCCACGCCAACTCACGGCGTGCCGGCGGGCCGTTCGTTGCGCTGAATTGTGCGACCCTTGCGCCATCTCGTTTCGAAGAAGAACTGTTTGGCATCGAGGCTGGCGCTGATCCCTTGGCGCAGCCACGTCGTGCGGGTGTTTTGGAGCGCGCTCATGGCGGCACGCTGCTGTTGGACGAAGTGTCCGACATGCCGATGGAAACCCAGGGCAAGATCGTCCGCGTGCTGCAGGATCAGGCGTTCGAGCGGCTGGGCGGCTCGGCTCGAGTAAAGGTGGATGTGCGCGTGTTGTCCACCACCAACAAGGACCTGCAGGCGGAAATCAATACGGCTCGTTTCCGCGAAGATCTGTACTACCGCCTGGCGGTGGTGCCGCTGAAGGTGCCGGCGCTGAAGGAACGGCGCGAGGACGTGCCGGCGCTTGCCACGCTGTTCGTGCAGCGTTCGGCCGAGACCTCGGGCATCCCGCCGCGCGAGCTGTCGGCCGATGCGCTGACCGCCCTGCAGG
>Ga0210391_10005311_pt1 | contig 10623 bp, 11 predicted proteins | sample IncBWC12OmetaG_FD_160573 | JGI IMG/M metagenome (GOLD analysis project Ga0210391, IMG submission 160573) | Forest soil microbial communities from Barre Woods Harvard Forest LTER site, Petersham, Massachusetts, United States - Inc-BW-C-12-O ...
TTACCTCTTGCCGCAAAGACGGATCGGAAACGCAGGAGCGGTCGAGAAGGGCCGCGCGCTGTTCGGGCGCGAGTTCCAGCGCTTGTTCAAGAAGATCGCGAATCTGCTGCCAGCGCTCCGGATTCATACATCCGTTGCCTTGGCGATCTGCTGATACAGCCAAAGCCTGGCCGATGCCCAATGTCTTTTGACTGTGGTCGGTGAGAGATTCAACGCACGTGAAGTTTCCTCGATGGAAAGGCCGCCGAAAAATCTCAGCTCGACAATGCGACTCTGCTGCTGATCAAGCTTCGTCAGTTCATTCAGAGCATCGTCGAGAGCGACCATGTCCACGCTCCTGGTCTTGAAGGCCAAATCGTCATCCAGCGCCAGGCGGTAGCCCCCATCGCGTTTGGCAGCGTTACGGCTCCGGGCGTAGTCGACCAGAATCTGCCGCATCAGTTGGGCGCAGATGGCCATGAAGTGATCACTGTTCTGGAACAATGACCCAGCGACCCTCTCTCGACTGCAGCTGATCGAGGTTCAAACCCACAACTTCCGAGCGCCGCAACCCACATCCCAACAGCAATCCGACCATTGCTCCATCTCTCCAACCGCGTAGATTGGTCTTCGAAGCAGCATTCACTAGCTCTTGAGCCTGGTTGCGGGTAAGCCAGTTGCCCATTTTCCGCCCGAGCCGCTTCACTCCCTTTACTCGCCTGATTCCGATCGCCAGTTCCGGGCTCAGCCAACCGCTTTCGGCGGATTCATCTGCCAGCCTCCGGATCGCAGAAAGGTGCAGATTGATCGTGGCTGCGGATAGGGAGAGGCGCTCAAGAAATGAGCGGTACCTCACCACGACGGAACGGTTGAACGTCAGTCGGGGCTCACTACAGTACCAGGCGATAAACCTCTCGATGGCGTATTCATAGCTTCGCCGCGAGTGTTTGGAAGCGAGTGTGTTGAGTACGGCCGTTTTGGATTGCTGCAGTTCGGGGATGGTGGCAGTCGCAGAGAGACCGCCAGGATTGGACTCCGTTTGTGAAAACATAGGAAGCGGCTCCTTTTAGCCGCCTCCGCAGTTTTGTACTCACGGGATCTCGCCGCAGGGTAGCCGAGGACGCCGAGGTCTCTTCTTCCAAGAAGGGCGATCCGGGATCGTTGAAGCAAACGTCCTTTATCATTCACAAACTCGCACAGCAGATAAGGGAATTTATGCAAGCGTCAGCTTCGACCGGCCTCTGCCGTGTGAAGGCCGCGACCGACCTCTGCCGTTAGTGGAGAGGTCATTTTCGTTTCACGACTTGCCGCACGTTGATCCCGGGACTACCTGAGGTCCGGTTCAGGTACCGCCGACAAGGCGAACACGCGCGGTTCCTGCGTGAGTGAAGACGTTAGCGATGTATTACACCTTCGAAGCTCCGCTGTCAGGCATGAGCACGAACCCGGCACGAACATTTGGATCGGCTTTTCACGCCAGCTACTGGCATGCCCTCTGGTTTTATTTCGTTGCTCCCTCCATCGGTATGATGACCGCTGGCGAGATATTCCTTCGAATTAGGAAGTGGGCCTCCCATTCTGCGCCAAACTTCACCATGCTAACGACGAGCGCTGTATCTTCACCATTCCGAACAAGAATTGTGAAACAGGAGATTCCCTCCAGCAACAGAGAACTCTAGCGCAACAGGGAAGGGCCATTACAGACCTGAAGTTCGACAGAGAGACGACTGCGCCTCTCGTCATCGATCCGTAAAACAACTTCATCTCCGAGGCCGGTAAGCTCTGGAATCGGATTTACTGTCACGAATTCAGGAGCTTGAACCCGAACTGCTTCGATCAATGAGAAGAGGTTTCGTGCGTTCACTCTTTTGCTGGCAATGGAAACGGATTCTCGTCTATGGGGATATGGTGGACGGAAGTGACGTCTTCAAAAACAATTTGCTGTTGCGCTTGAGCCCCGGCGGGGCAGAAATGCACACCGAACACCCGAGTGAACGATGTTGAAATAATTGCGGTAGAACGAAAAGTCCTGCGAAAGAAATTCATGGGAACAGGCAGCTCCTTGATTACAAGATCGCGAACGATTCTGCGAAGCCCTATTCGTGCGAACGAAGGACGACGGCTTGCCGCTGCCAACGTCGCGTTCATGGGGGCGTGCGCAAAGAATTTAGTCCATCGGCTTTGGGCAACAGGTTCGGCTCTAAAGAAGAATGGTTTGGAAATAATTGATGCCGCATTTTCTTATTTTCCTAATTGCCGTCTTCCACGATCTTCTCCATCTGCTCCAGATGGTTCAGGTCGTGCCCGGCATACAACCTGACAAGATGGGCAATTGATTCCTTGCCTCGCTCCTCATGCATGCCATAGTTTTCCCACAACTCCTGAGGCAGCGCTTTGAGCATGGCCAAGTTGCGGGCGCGCATTATCTGAAAGAATTCAATAGACTCTTTGGCATCGCGGTGGGCGTAGGCGAAAGTTTCCGCCCAGACATTCTGGTCGTATGCCTGGACAGGGGCGCCATTATTGCCCAAGGTGTGACGCAACCGCCAACCAACCACGATCTCGGTATCCGCCAGATGGGCCAGAATTTCGCTTATTGACCATTTACCCGAGGCCGGCCTTCGTGTGAGCTGTTTCCGGCTTAACCCGCGAATTAGACCTGCAAGTTTTTTCGGTGTCTCGCGTTGTACCTTCAGAGGGTCTTTGCCTTCGGTATGGCCCAGAATGCGTTGAGTGTATTGTTGTGGCGTCTCCTGCATGTGCGGCTCCTTAATTGTCCTCACCTATAGATTGCAGCGATCAGCAGGAATTCAAACGAGGTCTCTTCGTCGCGATTCCTGGCCAATTCCGGCAGCATCATTTTCCTGGAACATCCAATAGCTGCATCCCATTCGCTCACTCAGCGATACATTGCCCTATCCGCCTCGCGGCCGATATGCGCGACTTGCCTCTGAAGTCCCATCTTTAAGTTCATTTCACGAACCGGCGGCTTTTGACGGTTGGACCCTGCTTCAGGCGTCGCCCGGCAGACCTTCTGGCGTGTCCCACATGGACTGCCACGGTTACCAAAACGCATGAATTCAACCTTCTTGGCCTTCGGAATCCTCCTCGGGTCCGGAGTACGATTTTCTGAACGCATCCTTACGGGAAATCCGGCCGCCGTGGAATTCAAAGATGTCGCAGCCGCGGACCTCACGATCGGGGTCGGGTCCTGCTCGAAATAGATAAGACCACTCGCTGACACCGACGCTTCCTGCAATGAAAACCCGGCCAGCACGAGACACCGCATCTGAATCAAAAGCCAACATCGCTAAAAAACCCTCTCGAACTGCTTCTCTGCCCACATATGTTGTTCCCGGCTCCGGTCCGACCGAAGCACAGTAAACACAATCGTCCGTCATCATGTTCATGAGCTCGTCAATGTCCCCTGCATTCCATGCTTCTCCGAATTGCTTCAGCAAGCGAAGGTACCTTGAGTCCTCGGCTTGAATTGTTTCTGTCCCCATCATGTTTGTCTGGTATTTAGACCGCCACTTGAACGTATCCAGGTTCAAGCTCGGATTCCAATCTTGCTACCGTCCAGGTTGTCTGTTTCCTGACTTTTGAGTTCTTGTTTCAATTCGAACCCCTCCCACGTCCAGCCCGCTATGCCCCCCAGCATCTTCTTCACTTTTCGATTGAGGCGCGCGAGGCGCGCCGCCGCTTTATCCGCGCCGTTGCAGTGGGGCCCGGTGCAATAGACCACGAAGGCTACGTCGGCAGGGAATAGGGCGAGGTTGCGCTCGACGATTCGGCCGTGGGGCAGGTTGAGGGCTCCGGGGACGTGGCCGGCGGCATACGCTTCCTGGCTGCGGACATCCAGGATGACGTAATTGGGCTTGCCAAACTTCAGGTCCTCGTGAACATCCCAGCAGTCGGTTTCGAATTCGAGGAGTTTTTCGAAGTGTTCGAGAGCGGTCATAGGGTTACTTTGGCGCACTTGCGTACTCGGGGTCGAGAGGCAGAAACGCCAATATGCGCTAAAATCCTGCCATGGCGCTCCGCGATCCGCGCAAGCTTGCCGCTATGGCGTATGACGGCATGGGCACGTTCGAGCTGGGAATTGTTTCGGAGGTGTTCGGGCTGTCCCGGCCGGAGCTGAACGTCCCCTGGTATGAGTTCCGTGTGTTCTCCCTGGACCGCGCGCCGCTGCGAAGCACCGGAGGCATCCGCGTCCAGGCGCCGCATGGCCTGGGTGTGCTGCGAAACGCTGGGACCATCATCGTTCCCGGCTGGCACGTGGACCAAGCTGCGCCCGAGGCGCTGCTCCGCCGACTGCGGGCGGCGCATGCGGCCGGGGCGCGGCTGGTTTCGATCTGCTCCGGCGTCTTTGTGCTCGCGGCCACCGGGCTGCTCGATGGCAAGCGAGCCACAACGCATTGGCGGTATGCGGAACGGCTGGCCGCACGTTTTCCATCCATTCAGGTGGAAGCGGACCGCCTATATGTGGATGAGGGCAGCATTCTCACTTCGGCCGGCAGTGCGGCGGGGATCGACTTGTGTCTGCACATTGTGCGGCGTGATTATGGGGCGGAAGTTGCGAACTCGGTGGCGCGGCGCCTGGTGATGCCGCCGCATCGGGATGGCGGGCAGGCTCAATTCGTGGCCGAGCCGCTGCGGGACCGGCGCCAAGAGGGCCTGGCGACGGTGCTGGCCTGGGCGCAGGCGAATCTGTCACGGGCGCTGCGGGTCGACGATCTGGCGCGGCGCGCCGCGATGTCGCCGCGAACCTTCGCGCGCCAGTTCGTGCGGCAGAATGGCACGACGCCGCACCAGTGGCTGATGCATCAGCGCGTACTGGCGGCGCAGCGCCGCCTGGAGAAGACGGCGGAGAATATCGACCAGGTCGCGGCGGCGGTGGGTCTGGAATCGGCGGCTACGCTGCGCGTTCACTTTGCGCGCGCCGTGGGGATTTCGCCGGCGGCATACCGGCGGCGTTTCTCCACGGCAACGTCGGGGCGGATTGAGACTAAGAGGCGCATTTGACAGCCAAACCGCGGAGGACGCTTGAGTTCACACAGCGCGGCCTCATGCGAAAATAGCATCCGAAGACGAGTCATAACCAAACGAATCGAAAGCACAGTGGATTCACGAGATAGCTCCGCAAACGTGGCTCGAATGCTACAGACTGGAACCTTCTGAAACTCCTGCGACAGTATCGACGTATTGTGGAAACCGAGAAAATACGAACCATCAAACGAAACTAATTACGCGTCAGGCTGGGTGAGTCGGGAGTTTCCGGCTAACGATCCAGACAGACCGTCGATGCTTCATAAAAAGCTTAGCCATTTCGATCGCGTTTTCAGCTTCAGGCGTCCATAAGAACGACACGGGATATAGAGCAAGGCCACACACGTTGCCCATACGAAATACAGAAGCGTAAGGCTCCACATATATCCAGGCGGGGCATGTCCGGCCGCCAACGGATGATTGGCAAACAACCAACTATCTACTCGACCCTGACGCATCCAGGAGACGATGCAAGCTGCGAGGTGAATGAGCGGGATATGCAGGAGGTAGTAGAACATCGGCACGCGCCCAAACGTCGCGATGATTCCTCCAGTCCATCCTCGCCAACGCTCTGCGAAGGACCAGAGTGCAAACATCGGTCCCAGTGTCATGAGCAGAAAATCAAGAGACGGAGGATACTTCGTCGTATTCAAGAAGCCCATGAATGAGTGATTTCTGCTCCAGGGCCGGGGATCGCCGTAGACATCGAGCGCTCTCAGCAGAACAAATGACGCAGTCAGCCCGATACCTAGCCAAAGAAATAATTTTCTCCGTCGTTCCACTGGCAACTGCGTAGCCGAACCAAGCGCATATCCGGCCATCATGACCCCAATCCATGGGATCAGGACATATAGGATGAAGAGCGGCGGTCCAGATGCGCCCAGATCCACCGCGCCGCCGAAGTAAAGAATTTTCAAGAACCAAGTCGGACCGTTGCTTCCAAACACATGTGCCAATGCCCCTTGAAACAGGTCTGTGATGTTGTGAAACACCATCATCGCTAGTGCGATCGCGCTCAGGGCGATCGGGGGCAAATACACAAAGGCGGCCAATAAAATCATGCACCAACCGATCATCCATATGACGCCAGCAAGAAGGTAATGGGCAAAGTCAAAATTAAACGTCCAGCAGACACGAATGATGGTCAGTTCCAAAAAAATAAGCCACGCTCCGCGAACAAGAAGAAACCGGGAGAGCGCCGAACGACTCGGGCATTTGCGTCCATACAGATATGCGGACGTCCCGGCAAGGAAAACGAAGGCGGGCGCGACAAAGTTCGTGATCCAGCGCGTGAAGAAGATGCCGAAAGTAGGACCGCCTGCCGGAATCCCTGAGTAAACCCGAACGTGATCAATGGCCATCAGGATCATCACAACCCCTCTAACCAAATCGATCGAAGCGACTCGGGTATTGATGGCCGATGTTGGTCGCACGATCTCTTTAAGGTCCGTACTTCTTTCATGCGCGGCAAGATCAGGCATTTCTTTGTCCCTTCATCGACGGAAGATAGTTCACGCGTACATTTTCCCCGAAGACGAGAGCCGCGTCTGCGGTGACGTTAGGCAGAAATTCGAGATCAATCTGGCGTAAGCGAGCCAGCGCTGCGAGGAAAGACAAACCTGCGTCTGTGATGCCGTCGCATTTGTAAAAACGGAGACTTTCTATGGACTTGATATTCGCCAGAATCGGCGGCGTGCGATCCGTGATATGCGTCCCCCAAACATTGAAACTCTTGAGCCTTTGCAAACGCGTGAGATGCAAGACTGCTTCATCCGTCATCTCCGGACAATACATGCAGTGCAATGAATGTAAATGCGTGCAGCCGCCGATGTGTCGAAATCCTCGATCCGGTACGTCAATTGGCATGAATTCGCTCAAAGCCGGAAAGTCGGGCAAGGACGACAACGCGTCATCATCCACGTTTCGACAGCTCACGGCGAGACCGCGCAAGGCGGGCATTTGAGAGAGCGCGACGAATCCCTTGCCTGTGAGGTTATAGCAGCGCCGACCCCATATGTACTCGATCGAAGCCGAGCCTTTCAACACTGCGAACCCTTCGTCTCCGGCCACGGCGTCTTGACACAAGAGGAATAACAGGCCTCTCATACGGCTGATCTGGAGTAGCGCCTCATCTGTGCAGAGTTCAGAGCAACAGCCGAGCCAGCGCAAATTCGAAAGTGATGTCAAGCTCGCCAAGCCCGCAATAGTCACTGCCGAGCTTGCGGAGTCGAAGGGAGCGCATCCGGCTGAGCCGAAGAGGTCAAGGGCGTATAACCCGTCAAGGCCCGACAAAGAATTCAGACCCTTGTTCGTAAAAGGGGCAGCCAGGTTGAGCCACAAGTGGTTTGGTTGACCACCGAATGACAGAAGTGAGAGCGCACTCTTGCAACGTCGCCAATTCTTGAACATTGGAAACTGATGGAAGAGCCCGATCCCGTCATCGGTAATCCGGTTTCCGGCGAAAAATTCTCGTAATTGCGGCTTGCCCGCCAGCGCCTCGACCGCCCCATCGCCGGTTGAGGTTCCCATGAGGTTAACGCGCTCTAGCAAGTCGCAGCCGATCAAATGGGAGACGCCCTCATCCGAAACGCCACCGTGGTGTCGTACTTCAAACGCCTTCAATTGCGTAAGATCGCGCAGAACGGCTAGGCCACGATCTGTTATAGATGTACCGCTTAGATCAAGTTGCTCCAGGCGCTGCAGACGTGACAAATGCCGCATTCCCTCGTCATTCACACTGGCGGAGTCGCGAATATCGAGATATTTCAAGTGATCGAGCCGGGAAATCCTTTCAAGCTGTTCGTTGGTGACCTCGCCGGGAACCGCCAGGCCCGGGATCCGCAGGCGCGTCGCCAAATCGAGTATCAATTCCCAATTTTTCGCTGTCAGTGCCTGGCGCGGTTCAATGAACCAAATCGGGTCGTTGGGAATCTCAGGCTGTCGATCGGCGACAGTGCTTCCGACCGCGTGCTTGGCTCCGTGCTCATCAACTGAAAACACCTGTACTGGCAGCATGGCGTTCAAAACTCTGCGCGTGAACTGGGAATTCTGAGACGGTCTTATCGCTCGGAGAGAGGAGACGACGCTATTAGCCAAGTGATCCTTCATCCTTCGTCTTGCAGAATATAACCGCGTCTTCACTGTATTCGAAGTGACTCCCAGGAACTGTGCAATCGCGGCGTGGGATTGTTCACCCATGTAATAGAGGGTGACAACAATGCGCTCGTCGTCGGGCAAGGAATCAATAGTGTCGTGAACCAGGAGCTCGATCGAACGTGACTCGAGTATGTCTTGCGGTGTTGGTCGGGCGGATGGTATGTCTTCGGCAGCCGTAAGATCTGTAGTCGGATGTCTGCGTCTCCTCGTCAGGCGGTCACAGTGCTTGAATACAATTGTGCGGAGCCATGCCGAGAACGCGAGCGGCTCACGCAGGGTGCTTAGCTGACGATGGGCATCGACGAAAGCCTCTTGCGCGGCGTCTTGGGCCAGGGCGAAATTACCGAGGATGGAAGTCGCGTAGGCTACGACGAGATCCTGAAATATGCCAACGAGTTCTGTGAATGCGAGCTCATCCCCCTGCTGCGCCGACCGCACCAACGACGAGATATGTTCGTGGTCCTGCAACGATACTCCGCAATATCGATAGTTAGTTGTCGACGAATGGCCACATACCGAGCGCCCTCAGTCGATCTTCCATGTGTGCGTCCTTCAGCATTTCCCCCGTTTCGCCGATATCGCCCTAAATCTTAAGACCCGCTTTGAAAGAGTAAAGTGTGCCACTGATTTGCTGAGGCAGGGTCATCGCCTCACTCGACATCGATCAATCTTGTTGCTCGCTTGTTTTAGGAATACGCTGTTGACGTGCCGATCAAGACTGCCCTCCTGAGGAAGCGGCTGCTCCAGGTCCTTTCATACTTCGCCGCCTGGACACTGGTGGCTTTTTTTCTGGCCACGCAGGGCGCAACGCGCGCCCTCTACTCACAACGCAGCGTCGACTGGCGGCATGTCGCAGAGGTCTGGCTTACGGACGCCTACATGTGGTCCTTGTTGGCGCCGCTCGTCTGGCTTCTATCGGAGCGGATCCAATTTCGCCGGAGACACTGGGGACTTTCCCTCGTGGTTCATCTGGCGTGCGGACCCGTTTTCGCTCTGGCGCAGGCCGCACTGTTTTCGCTAACCTCCGCCGTTTTCGGCCTCCCCATCAGACCAGGCTTTGCCGCCACCTTTCTGGCGGTGCTGCCTTTCGATTTTCACTCGAACCTAACCATCTACTGGCTCATTGTCGGAATCCAGCACACGACGAAAATTTATCGCGATTATCGGGAAAAGGAAACCAGGGCTGCACAACTGGAATTGCGGACTTCGGAACTCCAGACACAACTCGTGAAATCCAATCTGAGCGCTCTGCGCATGCAGCTTCGCCCGCATTTTCTTTTCAATACCCTCAACGCCATAGTCGTACTCGTCCGGCAGGGCAAGACTCTTGAGGCCGATATGATGCTTACGCATTTGAGCGAATTGCTGCGCCGGACGCTTGACGAGTGGGAAGTCCAGGAAATTTCGTTGCGCAGGGAACTCGAGTTTGTGGGACTTTACCTCGACATCGAGCGCGTGAGGTTTATGATCGTATGGCTGTTGAAATCGCCGCCGCGCCGGAGACGATGGAGGCGCTGGTTCCGTGCTTCCTTTTGCAGCCGGTCATTGAGAATGCGATTCGCCACGGAATTGCCGTGAAGGCCGCTCCGGGCAATATCGTTCTTCGTTCCCGAATAACGGACTCCATGCTTGAACTTCAGGTTTGCGACGATGGACCGGGAGCGCCATCCACAGAGTCCGAGCGAAGCGGCGTCGGCTTGAGCAACACGCGTGCGCGTTTGCAACAACTCTACGGGGAGCTGCAATCCGTGGAATTGCAAAGCTCCGGCGTCGGCACCATCGCTACGATCAGAATTCCTTACCACAGTGAGACCCGTCCGCTCGAATGCCAAGAAATTTGAACAAGTCGATTTCTGTGCTGATCGTCGACGACGAAATGCTCGCCCGCGAGGGTATCCGCATGGTTGTGGACAACGACCCGGAAATCGGGGCGGTCTACGAGGCAAAGGACGGCCACGAAGCTTTGCACTCCTTGCGCACCCACAAACCGGACGTGGTCTTCGTCGATGTCCAGATGCCCGAGATGACCGGATTCCAAGTCTTGCGGGATGCAGACCTCGAAAGACTGCCGGTTATTGTGTTTGTCACGGCCTACGACAAGTACGCGATTGAAGCCTTTGAGGTGGAGGCCGTCGATTATGTTCTCAAACCGTTCACCATTGAGCGTTTGAACCGTGCATTTGAACGCGCAAAATCCCTAGTCGCAAATGACCGGAATCGTCTGGACACAAAGTTTCTGGCGGTGCTGGAGCAAATAGCGCAGGGACCGGAATACCTGACGCGCCTTGCCGTAAAGTCGGGCGACGCAACCATTTTTCTCGAAGTCGATGCCATCGATTGGATTGAGGCGGCAGAGAATTACATGGAACTTCACACGGGCAAGACGCGACATCTGCTGCAGGTCACGATGAATAGGCTCGCGAACCGGCTGAACCCGGC
>Ga0210391_10005312_pt1 | contig 10622 bp, 6 predicted proteins | sample IncBWC12OmetaG_FD_160573 | JGI IMG/M metagenome (GOLD analysis project Ga0210391, IMG submission 160573) | Forest soil microbial communities from Barre Woods Harvard Forest LTER site, Petersham, Massachusetts, United States - Inc-BW-C-12-O ...
CGGGACGTGTTTTCGTGCGGCCTGGCGCGTCGGGATTTGTGCGTCGCGGCACTAGGTCCGCAAATTTTCGTGTGATAGAAATTGGGGTAACAATGAAGAGCGAACGATTGCAAATTCGGCATCTGGTTCGGGATGAACTGCCGATACCGACTATGAAACTGGCGCGATTCTTGATTGGCAAAACGCTGGTGCACGATTTGCCGCGCGGGCGGCTGGTGGGACGGATCGTCGAGACCGAGGCTTACGTTACCGGCGATGCGGCGGCGCACACTTTTCGCGGGATGACGGCGCGCAATCGGCCGCTGTTTCTGGAGCGCGGGCATGCTTACGTGTATTTCTGTTATGGCAATCATTTCATGTTGAATGTTTCTGGGCAGCGGGAGGGGATTGGCGAAGGAGTTCTGCTGCGCGCGATTGAACCGCTGGAGGGGATCGCGCAGATGGAGCGTTTTCGCGGGACTGAGCGTTTAGTGGATCTGGCGCGAGGGCCGGGACGGCTGGCGGAAGCGTTTGGGGTTGACCGGCGGCTCGATGGTGTGGATTTGTGTGGCGATAGTGTTCTGTGGCTGGGCGCTGGCTTGCGGCCTGTTCGGCGGATCGGTGTCAGTGTGCGCATTGGAATTAGCAAGGAGGCGGAGCGGTTGCTGCGGTTTTACGAGCGGGGGAGCAAGTTTGTTAGCGGCGGGAAATTGTTGCGGGTCTAAAGGCGCCACAGATGAACGCAGCTGAACACAGACAAAGGCAAAGGCGAAAATAGAAAAGGAAAATTCGGATCGCGAGCTTTGCAGCAATGTGGTTCGGTGGGGAACTGGGCATCAGGATTCGACGCCGGGCGCGGGGAATCCTGCTATCCTGCTGGGAGTGCGGAGGTTGAGCTGGCGGTAATCGGCTAGCTGGGTCAGCGCATCTTATCTGTATGCCTCGACGAGCGAAATCTAACTTGGTGTCCAACGTTTTCCAGGCGTCCATTCGGGCGGGATTTCGCCGCGCTTACAATGGCGTGCAAGTGGACCCGCAAAAGTATTTGCAGCAATTCCGCAGGGCGCACCACTTGCCGATTCATACCTGGTCGGACATGTTTCACGTCGAAGAAAAAGTGGTGAACCAGCACGCGGCGCGTGTAGTGAAGTCCGCGATGCGAGCGGCGGCGTTCGAAGGCGCCGGATTCGGCCTCGGCGGGATGCTGACGATTTTGCCGGACGCGGGGATTCTTTCGGCGATTACGATTCGCATGTTGCAAAAGCTCAGCCTGATTTACGGGTTCGAATATAAGACCGAGGAAGAAGTCACCGAGCTTTGGGTGGCCGCGGCAAGCGCGGCTGGTTTGGACTTAGGGCGTGAATTCGTCGAGAAACAGGCGATGGAAAAAATTGTGCCACGAATTATTGATCGCATCGCGATGCGCGTAGGCGCAGAAGTGGCGGAGAAATGGTCCGGCCGGTTGATCCCGCTGCTGAGTTCGGGGATTGGCGGCACGCTGAACTATTATTTTGTGCGTGGCTGGGGACGGCGCGCGCAGAAACATTTTCTGGCGCGGCATCGTGACGTGCGCGCGCATGGTCTGCCGGAATCAACTATTTTGAATTTGCCACCGCAAGCGCGCCTGCGCACGGCCACCTGACGCGCCCGCTTGACGCGACGGGCGAGGCACTGAATCGCGTTGTAAAGAACGTTACACCGTAGGCTGCTCCGATCGTTACGGTATTGCCCGTTTTCGTTCTCCGTGCCATCCTTGCCCACCTGGTCCACCTTGAATCGGAGGAAACGGCATGCCCGTTTGTGAAGGCTGCGGCACGCGCACCGACGAAGCGCACATACAGAGCCGCGCCGAGCGCATCGAGCTCGCGGGGCGCTATCGGCCCACACAGATTAAGGTCTTATTTTTGGATTCGGCGCCGCCGGTGCGCTTGGAAGATTTTTTTTACCGGTCGGCGGCGGACCGTTCGGTGCGGTCGCTGGCTTCGCGCATGTATTTCGATGAGTTGGTGAAGGCGACGGGGGCGCCGGCGCACACTTCGGCGCAGGAAGAAGCGGCGCTGACGGATTTTCGGCGCAAGGGATTTTATCTCAGCTACGGTGTGGAGTGTCCGTTCGAGTCCGAGGGCGAGCTGCACGCGGCTTTGCGGCGTTTGGCGCCTACGGCTTTGAAGCGCGTGCAATATTCCTTGCAGCCGAATTACATTGTGCCGCTTGGCTCGTCCACGAAGGAATTGATACGGCTTTTTGGATTGATCGGCTGGGGCGACCGTCTCATTTTGGATAAGACAGGGCCGTTCGTGGACCCGTACCTAGGCGACTTGAAGAAGCAGGCCACGTTTGGGACTGCGTTTGGCGAGCGGATCAGCAAGGTGCTGGCCGCGTTGCCGTAGGTTGTCGACGCGACGACAGGTCGAGTGATTGGAGTTGTGACCGAACTTTAGGTCTGTTGCGGCGCCGCCTTGTGGCGGCTGTCCACCAATTCTGAAATGCACGAGACTGCGGACCGCGTTGCTCTAGCCGGCGCGCTCGTCTGCACTTTTGCGACGCTTCGGTTCATTCGGGGAGTAGGTTTCACGCACATTGTTCACCTACTGAATTGGTCCCGCCGTGCCTGCCGCTATGCTGGACAGGACTTCTTGCCACCAGGAAGCTTGCGGTTTTTGAGTCACGCTAGCCTTATATCAATCATGAGTTTCCTGTTGTTCCAGTGGGTGCCCGCATGGCTTCCCCGAGATGACGGACGAAAAGACTGCCGGGCCCGAACGGCTTCTGATGATGTTCCGCAAATGAGCTCATCCGCAATTCCTCCGATTCGAGTTTTCGCTCACTGCTTTTTGTAAACTTTTCCGTCTTTCATTACGAAGCTGACGTTTTCTAGTGCGCGGACGTCTTGCAACGGGTCGGCTTGCACCGCGATGATGTCTGCGTATTTTCCGGGTTTGATTGAGCCCAGGACGTCGCTATGGCCGAGCAGATCGGCTGCGTTTTTTGTGGCGGCTTGGATTGCTTGCAGCGGCGTCATGCCGTACTTGACCATAAAGGCAAATTGGCGCGCGGCTACGCCGTAGGGGCACACGCCGGCATCGGTGCCGAAGGACATTTTCGCGCCGGCAGCAACGGCCTTGCGGAAATTGTCGCGCTGGATTTGGCCTAGCGCGGCGTCGTGTTGTACGAAGTCGGCTGGTATGGCCCCGTGGCGGGCGTCCTCTTCGATGCATTCCTCGTCGTAGATGTCCATGTCGAGATAGGTCCCGTGCGCTTTGGCTAGCGCGATCCCTTCGTCGTCAATCATGGTGGCGTGTTCGATGGAAGCAACGCCGGCCAGGATGGCGTTCTTGATGCCTGGCGCTGCGTGCGCGTGAGCTTCGACGCGTAGACCGAAGGCCTGGGCTTCTTCGACGGCGGCGCGCAGTTCTTCCATGGTGAATTCCTGGGCGTTCGGATTGCTGCCGTGCTCGAGAACGGCTCCGGAGGAGAGAATCTTGATGTGGTCCGCACCGTTGTTCGCGAGTTTGCGAATTACGGCGCGGACTTGCCAGGGGCCGTCGGCTTGACCGTAGCGCAGGTCCCAGGGGAGCTGAATGTCTGGAGTTGCGCCGGTGAGCGCGCCCGCGCCGCCTGTGATGGTGACGTAGGCTCCAGCGACGTACATGCGCGGGCCGGGGATGTCGCCGCGCGCGATCGCGTCACGCAGGGCAATGTCGGTAAGAGCGCGGTATACGCCTACGTCGCGGACTGTGGTGAATCCCGATTCGAGGGTTAGGCGTGCGTTCGGCACCGATTCCAGCGCGACTTCAGCTGCGGTGCGTTTTAGATAGGTGAGTGGATCGCCGCTGGGGTCGCGTGCGCCGTCGGCTAGATGCGTGTGGCAATCAATGAGGCCGGGCAGGACGGTCATATTTGAGAGGTCGATTACTGTGGCGCCTGGGGGAATCTCTACGGCTTCGCCTACTGCGGTAAAGCGATTGTCGCGGATCAGCATGATTTGATTGCTTAGTGCTTTGCCCGCGTCAACGTCTATGAGACGGCCGGCTTTGATGGCGGTGACGTGCACAGGTGCGGCGGTGGGCGCTGTCGCTTGCGCGTTGAATATGGTCGCGCTGCAGAGGCAGAGTATGAGCGCGGTTAGCAGACGTGTGGTCATGATTCTCCCTGGGTACGGTACTTGCTCGGTGTCGAGCGGAGGCATTCTACACGTATGGCGCGGATTGGCGAGATGGGATTCGAATCGGGGAGTGAGTGGTGCCGAGGGCGCTGCTCGCTCTATAGCGCCGACTTCGCTTAGCGTCGTGATTCTGTTGGACGGGATCCTCAAGAGAATGGCTTGAGCGGTCGTTGGAACGTAACCCTCGGGTTATGGGTTTAGGAGTTCAATCCTAAGCCTTGCTGATCCCGCTGAAATATCTGAAAGACAGCGGGTTGCAGGGGATCGCAACGTACGGATAGCACCCACCTTTCTGTTTGAGGTCTTACTCTCGGATGCAGCGTGATGATGATCTCATCAGTCAAACGAGCTCGAGGAATCGCCTTGGGGTTTGTGGCGCCGGCTCTTGCGGGATATGGCGTGGGTGTTGGCGACCGACGGAGCTGGCTGCACGTCCTCAGTGATGCGGCTGTCACGGCGGTAGTCGTTTTTGTAATTCTTGACCTCGAATATCCGAGGCTTGGATTTATCCGGACTGTCAGTTGTGACAATGCCATCTCTTCGCCGTTAGGAACAGAATCGTGAGGAACGTTGATAGTTAAGGGCCTGCTTAACACTGAGCGGGCATGCGCGAACGGCCTTTCGGGCGGAATTCGGTTAGACGAGGGTTCCGGCGAGGAGCCGATGGCGTTTGTTACAGGGCTGTCATTTCTCGACGAGGTGGCTCATGAAGACGCAACGAAGTGCGGCGATATGCTGTGTGCTGGTCTTCTCAGTAATGTTCGTGGCCGGATACGTCTCAGCGAGAGGATTGAACGGCAGTAATAACAAGAAGTACGTCTGTTCGGAGTCGAATCCAGGAAGCATGTGCAACGCCAGCACCACGTGCGGTTCGAGTTCCAATCCTTGTGTTGTGAATGTAAAACGCAACAGCAATGCGGCATCCGCGACGCCGAACATCCCAGACGCTAAAGGCAATGCACCTTTCTGCGTGAAGGTGGGAACTACGGTGACGTGGCAGAGCGCGTCCAAGAACACCGGCTTCGTTCTGGACTTTGGACCTTCCTCTCCGTTTGACGTACCAGATGGAACGATAATTGGGGGTTCGGATCGTCCGATTTCTGTCGTGGCGAAGAAGCCTGGTTGCTACAAGTACTCGGTGGGCGCTTGTATTTCTGGAACGATTTACGGCATGTGTGGATCGTCGAACGCAGAACTCGTCGTCACAGAGTGAGCGAGATAGGAAAGTCGAAGCTGAGCTGCGTCAAGATCGCGGCCCGGCAAGTTCGAGTAGCACAAAGAAAAATCGTTTCCCCGGAGAGGACAATTCAATGACGCACAGGAATGTAATCAATCACGCGGTTTGCAAGATCGCCTGCGGCAGTCTGCTGCTCGCTACTTTGCTCCTGACGACGGCCACCGTCCTTAATTCTCAAGAGGACAGGAAAATCGAGACGATCGACTCGACCGCAATGGGAACAAGCACGCAAATGGGCGCGGTAGTGAACGTCAAAGTAACGATCTACCAGTACTCCACCGACGAAGACCGGGCGGTGCTGGTGGACGCGTTTAAGAGGGGCCAGAATCAGGGCTTAGTTGACGCGCTAGAGAAGATGAAGTCGGTTGGCCGCATTGCCATCACCGGGACAGTCGGCCAGGATCTTGCCTACATTCGCCTCACCCAAACCGACACCGGTCGCAGAATTCGCTTCGTCACGAACCGCCGGATTCAATTCGGCGAGGCCTATCACAACACCCGAAGCAAGGCCTATAACCTGACTGCCGGCGAATTCCTCCTGGACAATTCCGACAAGGACAAGAATTCGGGTGTGCTATATCCCGCGGCTCAGCTCATCATCAACAAAGAAGGCCAGCTGGAGTTCCAGCTGAGAAAGAACCACTGGAACCTCGTCAACGTTATCGATTGGAATAAGGCCGGAGCGCCTAAGTAATAGAGCACAAGTGACTGCTCGGTGGTTCGGGAGCCTGAGTGTTTTGCCAACGGCGACTCAAGCGGGCTGTGCTGATGTTTCGGCGACGATCTCAATTTTTGCGGCTGGCCTAAGTAACGCAAGCACCTTGTCCCAGAAATCGCTTCGAGGAGAAACCGCGCTATCAGTAGCAAGGATTCAAGCGGGAGATCTTGCAGGAACTGATACATGCTTCCCGGGCCCAAAATTTCGGCGTATGGCTCAACCCAGGTCATCAACACAGGCACCAGCAACAAAATCAAACCAACATTATAGCAACGACGACCTATTGAGGCGGCCCAACCTTGCGGAGCAGTCCGAACAGCAGGTGCTTGAGGTGATTGAAGCCAGGTTTGCCCAATATCGCAATCGCGGTGACCGACCCTATTTTGTTAGCGACAAATCCGGCTCCTGAAAGTCTTGCGATCCGACCGGTGCTCCATCCTGAGGAGGAAGCGACGGGAGCGAGCAGCCATCCGGCTTGAGCCACTGCGGACACCGCAGCAGCGCCCAGACAAAAGCGCCAGCCAAGCTGCACCGGTTCGGGATTCGCAGCCGCTCCGCCTGCCACGGGGATGTCGACGGCAGCGCGCGTCACGGACAAAGAACGCGCGCACCTTGGCCCAGAAGTTTCCGCCTAGAACGAAGAGGCTGAGCAACAGTACCCCATCCGCGCTTGCACCAATGAAAGTCCGACGCGCTGCAATTTCGGGAACATGAACAGACACGAGTGGCACGAGCCAGCTCACGATGATAGGGATAGTGAGTAACGCCAGCTCGATGCGATAACGAATAACGCTTACTGGCGAGGGGGCCACGCCCCGTTTCGCGATTCGGCGCCTGAGGAATAGAAAAGCCGGTTGGCCCACCAAGGTGACGACGGCCAGCATGAGCGCCAGCGGCAAACCGAACAGCAGCAGGCCGGCAAGCGAAACGCTCACTTCGCTGGGAAGGGCCGTGGCTACCAGAACCAGCGGCACGAGCAGCGGCGACACTAACACGAAAATGAAAAAAAATAGCCCGAGCGTCGGCCGCCACCCCCGCGAAACCGACGCCTGGCTCACTGCAGGTTCTTCAATCGCGCGCTCTCTCCATGCGGGCCATGGTTGCTTTCGCCATTCTTTGGTACGCGCGCTTTTGTCTCAAGGACTTCTCGTGAGCTGGACCACTGTTGCATGTTTACGATTCTGACGAACTGTCTTTTAGTGCGAAACGCAGATAGAAATAGCCGATACTGCCGGCCGCCAAAGACGCGACGAGAACAGCAACCTTGGCGGTGGCGATCAAGGGCTCGTCGTCGAAAGAGAGACCGCTGATAAACAGAGCGACCGTAAATCCTATGCCTGCCAGTAGGCCAATGCCGGTTATTCCGCTCCAGGTAAGACCGTCCGCCATCTCCGCAATTTTCAATTTCACGGCCAGAAAAGAAAAGAAAGTTATCCCGAGGGCTTTGCCGACGAGCAGACCCAGAAGTATGCCGAGTGCGGTCGAGCTCGAATAAGCCATTTTCAGTTGTTCGGTAGAGAATGCGACTCCCGCGCTTGCAAGAGCAAACAAGGGAAGAACGAGGAAACAAACCCAGGGATGAACGTTTCTCTCCAGGCGCTCGGCAATCGAATCAGTGCCGCTCAAAAGGTGATCCAGCGTAGTAAGGGTGGCTTCGGCCGACGATTTGTCCTGACCCAAGATCTGAACTCGGAAATTGTCCAGGAGCGGCCCCGCGATTTCAGCCAACTCTTCCGGCCGGAATTTTGGCGTGATCGGCGCGACGAGCCCCAGGATCACCCCAGCAATCGTGGCATGAACTCCGGAACGGAGAACCGCTGCCCAGAAGAAGATGCCCGCAACGGTATAAACGAAGAGAGGGGCCCGACGAACGGAAAGCACTATCAGGAGCGCCAACAAACCGCCAGCTGCTGCCAGATAGACCAGAGAAATCGTCGGAGTATAAAAGAAAGCAATCACCAGGATCGCCCCGACATCGTCCACGATAGCCAGCGCCAGCATGAAAACACGCAGGCTCGAAGGAATGCGTTTGCCGAGCAACGCCAGAACGCCCATGGCGAAACCGATATCCGTTGCCATGGGAATTCCCCAGCCGTGCGCGCCTGCACCCGAGCGATTCAATGCGAAATAGAGAAGAGCTGGAAGGATCATGCCGCCCAGCGCGGACATGATGGGAAGCGCCGCCTGGCGGAAGGAGGACAGTTCACCCTTCACGATCTCGCGTTTGATTTCCAGCCCGACGACCAGAAAAAACAGCACCATCAATCCGTCATCAATCCAGTGATGCAGATCCATCGAGAGAAGCGGGCGGCGACCCAACTGCAAGGGAAGTTTCCAAAGAGCAAAATAGGTTGCGCTCCAGGGAGAATTGGCCCAAATGAGGGCGACAACAGTGGCGGCGAAGAGAAGGATCGAACCGGAAGTCTCGCTCTGGATAAAACGCTCGAGCATGGACCTGGGGCGCGATAGAAATTTATCTTCCATGGTTAATCTTCCGCTCTACCAGGGATTCGCCGTGCTCAATATCCACCCAGAGCACCAGCGACGCCGAAATTCCATCAGCTCGCAAGGCGCATCAATCCTTGCCCCGTTTATTGTATTCGGCCGAATCAATGAGAATCTGAGCAATTAATCCGGTCCAGCCCGTCTGGTGGCTGGCACCACAACCTCGCCCCGTATCCCCGTCGAAATATTCGTGAAAGGGAATTAGATCGCGCCAATGAGGATCGTTATTGAACATTGCGTTTGAGCCGAAAACCGCGCGGTTGCCATTTTGTTCACGCAGAAAGATATTCCCTAGCCTCCGTTCCAGTTCCTCCGCTACCTCACCCAAGTTTTTCATCTTGCCGGAAGCTGTGGGACATTCGACTTTGAATTCGTCACCGTAGTAGAGATGATACTGCTTCAAGGCGAGCAGGATCAGAAAATTGGCTGGCAACCAGATAGGTCCGCGCCAGTTGGAGTTGCCGCCAAATAGATTGGTCATCGATTCGGCCGGCTCGTAGTCCAGCCGAGATTCCTGGCCTTCCAGGTTCAGGATCACCGGGTGGTCCCGGTGGTAGCGCGAGACGCTGCGCACGCCATACGGCGAGAGAAACTCATTTTCGTCCAACATATAATTCAACATGCGGCGCAATTGATCGGTGCGCACCAGGCCCAGGATCAGGTTATTGTTCGCGCCGGGCACAACCATGGCGCCAACACTTTCGACGAGATCCGGACGATGCTCGACGAACCACTGGCGGCGGCGCGAGAAGTCCGGGTAGCGATCGAATGTGTAGGCTGGGACTGTACTGGCGCCAAATATAGGAACGAAGCCGACCATGGTGCGTGCGCGGATCGGGATCGGCTCGTGGTGCGCAGAGATCAAATGATCGTAGAAAAACCCATCCTTTTCATCCCACAGCGATTTGCTCGGATCGCGCAGGCTGTTCATCGAATTGGCGATGAAAATGTAGTGCTCCCAGAACTTGCTGGCGACATCTTCGTACGTGGGATTTTTTTCCGCCAGTAGCAGAGCGAGGGAATACATGTTCTTGGCGAAAGCTGCCATCCAGCCTGTACCATCGGCTTGGCCGAGCAAGTAACCTTGCGGGAGTTTGTCGCGATCGAATACGCCGATGTTATCCATGCCCAGGAAGCCGCCCTGAAAGACGTTCTTGCCCAGAGCATCCTTGCGATTCACCCACCAGGTAAAGTTAAGGAGCATCTTCTGGAAAACGCGTTCGACGAACGCATAATCCGCTACACCTGTGAGTCGCCGGTCTATCTCAAAGACATAGCGAGCTGCCAGCGACAATACCGGTGGATTGACGCCGTTGAAATCCCACTCATAAGCCGGGATTTGTCCGTTAGGGTGCATATACCACTCGCGCAGCATCAGGAGAATCTGCTCTTTGGCAAAATGCGGGTTCACGTACGCCAAGGATACGCAATGAAAACCCAGATCCCATGCCGCAAACCAGGGGAACTCCCACTTGTCGGGCATGGATATCACATCGCGCGTGAAGACGTGGGTCCAATCGTGGTTGCGTCCGGTGAAGCGCTGTGCTGGCGGAGGGGACGAGGCAGGATCGCCCTCGAGCCAGTCAGAGACAACGTAATGATAATACTGCGTGGACCACAGCATTCCGGCGAAGGCTTGGCGCGCGACCATCTTGGCATCCGCGGAGAGTTTTGCGGGTAACACCACATCGTAAAATTCATCCGCTTCCTTGCGACGCTGCGTCAGCAGGGAAGCGAAATCAGTGAACGGCGCTTCTAACGACTGCCCGCTGCGCACGGACGCGAGCCGCAGCTCAATGGTTAGGCTTCCTCCAGCTTCAACATTGCGCCGGTAAACTGCGGCGGCTTTTGTCCCGGTGGCGGCTGGATTCACAGCGCCGAGGTTCCCGTCAACTACATAGGCATGAAACGCGTCTTTGCAGTAGCGCGTCGGAGAGGGAACTCCGTAAAGTCGCGCCCTGTTGGTGTCGTTTTCCGTAAACAGCACTTCGTCAGCGCCCGAACAATACAATTCGTAC
>Ga0210391_10005313_pt1 | contig 10622 bp, 8 predicted proteins | sample IncBWC12OmetaG_FD_160573 | JGI IMG/M metagenome (GOLD analysis project Ga0210391, IMG submission 160573) | Forest soil microbial communities from Barre Woods Harvard Forest LTER site, Petersham, Massachusetts, United States - Inc-BW-C-12-O ...
CCGTTGGCGATCCGGCGCCGAAGTGACGCGGTCGCCGGCGCGCTCGCAGCAGCGCGTCGCGGATGGTCACGGCGCGGGGATGGCGGCGATCATCGCGTCGATGACGGCATCGGCGCTCACGTTCTCGGTCGCGAGGCGATAGTTGAAGCCGATGCGATGGCGCAGTGCCGATGCGGCGACCGCTCTGACGTCGTCGGGCAGGGCGAAATCCCGCCCGACCAAGAGCGCGCGCCCGCGTGCCAAAAAGGCCAGCGCGAGCGTCGCTCGTGGGCTCGCGCCATAGTCGATCAGCTCCGCGGCCTTCAAGCTGGCACCGCCGGCGGATTTCACGCTGACGCTCTGAGCGGCGCGGGTAATCGCGACGAGATCCACGATATAGCGCTTGAGTTTTTCGTCCACGTGTACCGCGTGCGCCGCAGCGCGCCACGCGCGCACGTCCTCGAGCGTCGCAACGCAACGGACCGGCTGGGTATCGGCCATCGCGAAGCGGTCGAGAATCTGCAGCTCTTCTTCACGCGTCGGATAGCCGACGTTGATCTTCATGAGGAAACGGTCCATCTGCGCGATCGGTAGCGCGTAGGTACCCTCGGAGTCGAGCGGATTCATCGTCGCCATGACGACGAACGGATCGGGAAGCGCGTGCGATTCCGGGCCAATGGTGACTTGACGCTCCTGCATCGCTTCGAGCAATGCGGACTGCACCTTGGCCGGCGCGCGATTGATCTCGTCGGCAAGCACGACGTTGGCAAAGATGGGACCGAGCACCGTCGCAAAGCTGCTCTCCCGTTGATCGAAGATTCGCGTTCCCACGATATCGCTGGGCAGGAGGTCCGGAGTAAACTGAATTCGCTTGAAGTCACCCTCCAGCGCGGCGGCCAGCGAGCGGCACGCCAGCGTTTTTGCCAGTCCGGGCGGCCCTTCGAGCAGCACGTGCCCGTTGCAGAGCAACGCCAACAGCAGCGACTCGAGGACGTTTTCTTGCCCGACGATGGTCTTGGCGAGCGCGTCGTGCAGATCGCCGGGTTGGCGGTCGATCGTCACGTCAGCGACGCCGAATAGCGTTCGAGCGCGGCGCAGGCGTCGTCAATCGCGCGGGGCAGATCTTCATCGTACGTGAAGGCGCTGCGCTCGAGGGCAACGAGCAGGTCGCGCAGAGTACCTTCACCACAGCCGGGCCGGCGGAGCACATCGGCGAGCGTTTCGCCTTCAGGCGCACCGATAACCCGCCAGATCGCGGCGCGAACGCGGACAGCGGCCGATCGCGTCCGTTCGGCGCGAAGGACCAGAAGCGCATCCTCGATCTGCCGCCGCCGCCGCTCCGCTTCGCTGAGAAGTGGTGCTTGGAGAACCGGTGCCTGCTGGTACGAAACCGGCACGGCAGGTGGTGCGGCAACCGGTGTGCGCCGGCGGAGGAGGAAGAGGGTTAAGACCACGGCCCCAACCACTAGCGCGAGCCAAAGAAGCGCCGCAAAGATCCGGGCGACGTGCGCGAACAGCCCGACGGCCACGCCGTTGGCAATGCGCGCCGCCGACGAATGCACCGAGAGCGGCAGGTCGTTAGTAAACCACTGCTTCGGTTTGCCGTCGCGCGCGTCGATCGCTTGAAGCGTTGCGGGCGCAATCACGATCCGGCCGTCGGCATGGGCGACGACGGTTACGACCTCCTGGTACCGCGTTCCACTCGGATCGCTGACCGTTTTGCGTTCGTCGCCGAGCAGCTCGAGCTGCGCGAGCATCGGAAGCTGCAGATTGTTGATTTCGCTGACGTTTTCGCGAACGCGCAGCGTTACGATCACGTGGAAAGGCACCTCGACCTGCGGCTGCGTCGTGTCGGCCGAGAGCGCGAACGATTCGACGGTTAAGCGCTGAAGCGTCTGCGCCTGCGCGGTTCCCGTAGCGGCGAACCATGCGGCGGCGACGAGAATCAGCGGCGCGGTAAGTTTTCGAGCCATTGCGCAAAGAGATAACGTGCGTCGAAAGGCCCGGGAGAGGCCTCAGGATGAAACTGCACCGCCTCGACGGGCAGCGTCCGGTGGCGGAACCCCTCGTTGGTACCGTCGTTGAGATTGGTCATCGTTGCTTCCAGTTCGTCGGGCAACGAGCGCGCGTCAACGGCATAACCGTGATTGTGCGCGGTCACGATCACGGTGCCTGCTCGCAGCTGCATCACCGGTTGATTCCCTCCCCGGTGACCGTACGGCAACTTATAGGTTTTGGCGCCGCATGCGATGGCGAGAAGCTGGTGGCCGAGGCAAACACCGAAGAGCGGTTTTCGTCCAATCAGCCGGCGAAGCTCCTCGATCGTCCCCTCCAAATCGGTGGGGTCGCCGGGTCCGGGCGAGATAACGACGGCATCGGGATCGTAGGCCAGTACTTCTTCGGCGGTTACGTTGTACGGAACGACGGTCAGCTGCGCGCCCAGTTCTTGCAGTTGCGTAAGAATGGCGCGCTTTACGCCGCAGTCGATCAGCACGATGCGAACGTTCTTCCCCGATCCTTCCGAGAAGACTTCTTGCGTCGCCACGCTGGGTACCAGCGCCTTCGTATTTGCGCTCCGCACGAACTCGGCAAGGTTGCGTTCGGCATGCTCGAGCGCGGCTTCGCCGGTGGCCAGCGCGGCCCAAATCGTTCCATGCTCGCGCAGCGCAATCGTGATCGCGCGGGTATCCGCGCCGATCAGTGCCGGCACGCCGCACTCGTCGAGCCACGACGGGAGGCTTTGCTTTGAGCGATAGTGCGACGGATGATGTGCGATCTGCTTGATCACGGTTCCGGCGGCGCACGGACGCCGGTACTGGGCCGCCGTGCCGGATATCCCGTAGTTGCCGATCATCGGATAGGTAAACGTCAATATTTGTCCCGCGTATGAAGGATCGGTCAGCGCCTCTTCGTAGCCGGTCATGCCGGTAAAAAAGACCGCCTCACCCAGCGCGGTTCCTTCCACGCCGAGTGCATTACCGTCGAAGCGGCTGCCGTCAGCCAAAAATAATGCAGCCGGAGTCGTTGACGCCGTCACGCGACCAGCTCGGGTGCGCGATAGCGCAGCTCTCCGCCGACGATCGTCGCGAGCACTTTGCACGGCAAGCGGCGTCCCGCAAAGGGCGTGGATTTACCTTTCGATGCAAACGTCGCCGGATCGACGACCCACGAGCGCTGGGCAAAGATCGTGACGTCGGCCGCCGCTCCCGGCCGCAGCGTTCCACCGGCGATCCCGAGGATTCGCGCGGGATTCACCGAGAGCAGTTCGACGAAGTGCGTCAGCGGTAGCCCCGGCAGTGCGTCGGCGTAAGCGCCCACGGCGATCTCCAATCCGGTAAACCCCGGAGCCGGACTGGCGGCGTCGTTCTTCTCCGCCTCCGTATGCGGGGCGTGGTCGGTCGCGAGGGCATCGATCGTTCCGTCGCGCACGCCTTGGCACAGCGCGGTCCGGTCTTCCTCCCAACGCAGCGGTGGATTGACGCGCGCGGGAGGCCCGATCTCGCTCGCATCCACAGCCGTAAACGTGAGATGGTGAGGCGTCGCCTCGCACGTCACCTGCGCACCATTGGCGCGCGCCCCCCGCACCAGTTCCAATGCCTCGCGCGTCGAGAGGTGCGCGATGTGCCAGCGCTTCCCGGTTTCCGCGGCCATTAGGAGATCTCGTGCAACGATGAGATCCTCGGGTTCGCAGTGCGAGATAAAAACGCCGCGAACGTCACGCGCGCGCAAGGCGGCATCGCGCAGCACCCGCGCGTCCGCCACCGTATCGCCGTCGTCGGAAAAGCCGACGGCGCCGGCTTCCGCCAGCGCCGCAAAGTCGCATGGCTCGCGGCCCTTCCGCCCCAGCGTGATCGCGCCGATCGGGTAGACTCGGCAACGCCCAAAACGTTGGGCGTGCTCGCGAAGCCATTGCAAGCTCGCTGTGGAATCCAGCGCCGGGTTGGTGTTCGGCATGCATGCCACGCTGCTAAACCCACCCCGGACGGCGGCCTCCGTTCCGGTGGCCAGCGTCTCTTTTTGCGGAAAACCGGGTTCGCGTAAGTGCACGTGCATGTCGATAAAACCCGGCGCGACGACCGCACCCGCGGCGTCGAGCACGCTTTCGCCGTCATCAGATTCGAGGTGCTCGCCGATCTCGGCGACGATGCCGTTTCGGATTCGCACGTCCCGGACGGCATCGAGCGACGCGACGGGGTCGACGACTCTGCCGCCCGTGATGAGAAGAGCCGTCATGAAGGCGCTTACAAACTCCTCGCGTTAACGAGTAGGTCGAGGACGGCCATGCGAATGGCGACGCCGTGGTGCACCTGGCGCGCGTAGCGCCAGCCCGCAAAGTCCAGGACGGAATCGTCGAGCTCCATTCCGCGATTGTAAGGGCCCGGATGCATGACGATGGCCTCTTTACGTAATAACCGCAGCCGGCGATGATCGAGGCGATAGGCTGCGACGTACTCTTGATCGGAGATCGGCATCTCGACGAAGCGCTCGCGCTGAATTCGCAGCAACACGACCGCGTCGACCTCTGGCAAGATCGCGTCGAAGTCGCGCTCGACGCGAACTCCGTCGCCGGCATAGCTGCCCGGCAAAAAGGCCTCCGGCCCGACCAGTACGACCGTGGCCCCGAGCCGCGAAAGGCCGCGCATTGCCGAATGCGCGACGCGGCTGTGAAGAACGTCGCCGACAATCGCAACCGCGCGCCCTTTGAGCTCGCCGAACTCCTCGATGAGCGTGTAGATATCGAGCAGTGCCTGCGTCGGGTGCGCGTGCACGCCGTCGCCGGCGTTGACGACGTGGCCATCGAAACGCAGAGCGAATCGCTGCGGAAAACCGGCTTCCGGATGACGCACGACCAAGACCGAAATCCCCATCGCACCCAGCGTCATCGCGGTATCTTCGAGCGTTTCACCCTTGCTGCTCAGGCTCAGATTGCGCGGCGCGAGGTTGACGACGTCGGCCCCCAGTCGCAGTTCGGCCATGTTGAAGGAGGTGAACGTCCGAGTGCTGTCCTCAAAGAACATGTTGACGCAGGTTTTGCCCGCCAGCCGGCGTCCCGGTGCGGTTGCCTCGAACTTCGCCGTCTGCTCGAAGATCGCGGCGATCTCCTCGCCCGTCAGATCGTCCAGATCGATCAGGCTACGGCGGATCCGCATCGGCGTGTCCTAATATCGTCACCTCGTCGGAAGTGCTGGCTTGGGGAGAGAGTGCGACCTTCACTCGTTGATTCGGCGCCGTCGGCGTAAAGCGGCCAACGTAGTCGGGTTGAATCGGCAGTTCGCGCAAGCCGCGGTCCACCAGAACGCAAAGCCTGATCGCCGCCGGGCGCCCGAGATCGGTTACGGCATCGAGTGCCGAACGAATCGTTCGGCCTGTGTATAAAACGTCGTCGACGACGATCACCATCCGGCCGGAGACGTCGACGGGAATTTGCGACTCAGGCAGTTCGTGCATCACGCGGTCGTCGCGATAGAGATTGATGTTAAGAAAGCCCAGTGCGGGCTTGCGCCCGCTGATGCGCTCGATCTCGGCCGCCAGCCGTATCGCCAGCGCCTCGCCGCCGCGGCGCACGCCCAAAATCACGAGTCCCTCTTGGGCTTCGTTGGGCTCGACGATCTCGTGGGCGAGCCGGGCGATGATTCTGGCGATCTCATCGCTGCCTGCCAAAACGCCGTGCGCTGCCGTCGCCGTCATGCCGGTTCCTTCAAGGCACGCAGCGCCGCTTGCGCCCGCGCCAAATCGGTGCGATAGGCTTCCAGTTTTTCACGCTCTTTGGCAACGATCTCCGGGGCTGCTCTCGAGACAAAGGCTTCATTCCCGAGCTTCTTCTCGCCCCGGTCGATTTCCGAGAGCAAATGCGCAACCTCCTTGCGATAGCGTTCTTCCAGCATGCCGTGCGGCGCATGCACGCTGACGCAGCCAAGCGCTTCGTCCAACGTTCCACCGTTCGCGGTGGATCGCTCGATCGTGGCCGTGCAGAAGAGAGCGAGCAGCTCTGCCATTTGCTCCGGCACGTTCGCCGGAACCTCGAGTACCACTCGTTCCTTGGGCGGCAGCCCCAGCTCCGCCCGCATATTGCGCACGCGCTCGACCGTTCGTTTGAGCGTATCAAAGGCTTGCGCCTCGGCTTCAAACGCCGGAATCTCGAGGGGATCCGGCCAAGTTGCCGTCACGATCGTCGGTCCGTCGTGCGGTAACGCAAGCCAAATCTCTTCGCTGATAAAGGGCGCGACCGGATGCAGCAGCCGCATGGCGTTGTTCCAAACGAAGGACAGGACGGCTGCCCGGCTCGAGCGGTTTCCCTGGGCCTTTGTTGCTTCGAGATACCAGTCGCAGACTTCGTACCACAGGAAGCGCCAGACGCTCTCGGCCGCGTTGCCGAAGTCGTAGGCGCCCAACAGCTCGCTGATGCGCACGACCGTCTCGCGAAGCCGAGTGAGGATCCAGCGGTCGGCCGGCGTGAGCGCGCCCGGCTCCGGCAGTACCATCGCCGATGGCAAACCTTCCGGCAGCGAAAGCATGTAGCGCGTCGCATTCCAAATCTTGTTGTTGAAGTTGCGGGCCTCTTCGCAACGCGACTCTTGATAGCGAATCTCCTGGCTTTCGAGGCGCATCTGTCGCAGGATCGAGAGCCGGAACGCGTCGGCGCCGTACTTCTCCGCAAGCTCCATCGGATCGATGGTATTCCCAAGCGACTTCGACATCTTCCGCCCGGCCGCATCGAAGACCAACGGCGTAATCACGACGTCGCGGAACGGAACGCCTTCCATGAAGTGCAGTCCCAGCATTACCATCCGCGCTACCCAGAGGAAGATGATCTCTCCGCCGGTGATCATCGTTTGCGACGGATACCAACAGCGCAGCTCCGGCGTCGATTCCGGCCAGCCGAGAATCGAGAAGGGCCAAATGCCGCTGGAAAACCAGGTGTCGAGGGTATCCAAATCACGCGTCAGCTCGTTGGTTCCGTGGACTGCGAGCGCGATCTCGAGCGCCTCTGCTTCGCTCTCGGCGACGACTTCACGACCGTCGGGCGTGTACCAGACGGGCAGTTGGTGGCCCCACCACAACTGGCGAGAGATGTTCCAATCGCGAATGTTCTCCAGCCAATGCTCGTACGTGCGCCCGTGGCGCTCGGGCACGAACCGCACGCGACCGTCGCGATAGGCGTCCAACGCGGGCTTTGCCAGCGGCGCCATCTTGACGAACCACTGCAGGGAGAGCAACGGCTCGACCACGTCGCCGCTGCGTTCGCTGGTCGCAACCGAATGCCGATGTGGCTGCGCCTCGAGAAGAACGCCACACCCTTCTAAGTCGGCGACGATTCGTTCGCGCGCTTCCAAGCGATCGAGTCCCGCGTAGGGGCCGACGTTGACACCGGTGCCGGCGATTCGAGCATCCAGCCCGATAACCGACGGCATCTCCAAGCCGTGCCGTACGCCGATCTCGTAGTCGACTTGGTCGTGCGCCGGCGTTACCTTGACCGCTCCGGTGCCGAACTCCATGTCGACGGCTTCGTCGGCTACGATCGGAATCGCGCGGTCGAAAAGCGGCGGCAACCAGACGCTTCGACCGACGACGGCCGTGTAACGTGGGTCCTTCGGGTGAACGGCGATGGCAACGTCGGCGAGCATCGTCTCGGGCCGCGTGGTCGCAATCTCAATCCCGTCGCCTTGGTCTTCTTTTGAAAATGGATAGCGAATGCGCCACAGCGTGCCGTCGCGCTCGACGTACTCGAGTTCCGCATCGGAGACGGTCGTTTTGCCCGTCGGATCCCAGTTCACCAAACGCGTGCCGCGATAGATCAGGCCTTCGCGATAGAGCGCGACGAAGACCCGGCGCACTGCTGCCGAGAGCCCCTCGTCCATCGTGAAGCGCGACCGCTCCCAATCGGGCCCAAAGCCGAGTCGGCGAAACTGTCCGTCGATCTCGCCACCGTAGGTTCGCGACCATTCCCAGGCTCGCGCGATAAAGGCTTCCCGCCCAAGCTCGTCCCGGCGCCGTCCTTCTTTCGCTAGGGCTTTGACGAGGACGGCCTCGGTGGCGATAGCCGCGTGATCGCTGCCGGGCAGCCAGTCGGCGTTGTTCCCGAGCATCCGGTGATACCGCGTGAGCACGTCCATCGGGAGATAGGTCGAACCATGCCCTAAATGCGCGCGCGCCGTCACGTTGGGTGGCGGCATGCAAATAATAAACGGCGGTCGCGCCGGATCGGGCTCTTCGTGAAAGTAGCCGTTGCGCTCCCATTGCTCGTACAAGCGCGGCTCGACCGCCTGCGGATCGTAATGCTTCGGGAGTTCCATTCGTTGCGTGCGCTTACGCCGCAGCATCCCGACTGCGGCGACCGGCTTCCTCGGCCGGATCTAGCTCACTCTTGCGCGCCAACTGCGCGCGCCCCCGAATCACCAGCGCTGCATTGACGTCGGCATGGTTGGCGTAACCACATTGGACACAACAAAAGCGCCTTCTTCGGCGGCTCTCGCGCGCAACGTGCCCGCAGCGCGAGCACTCCTGCGACGAGAAACGACTATCCACCTCGATCACCGTGCGCGCAGCCTCTTCCGCTTTCGCCACGATCATCTGCCGAAGCAGACCAAATCCACTATCCAACACTACCCGGTTCAAACCAGCCTTGGCGCGCACCTTGCGCCCGGGGCAATCCACGGTCCCTCTGGCACTGCGGGTCATCGCGCGAAGAAACAGCTTCTCGAGCGCAATCACATCGGTGCCCTTGACCAACCCGCGGGCGACCTTATGAGCGTAGTCGCGTCGGGCATTGCCTTGCCGCTCCTTGGCGCGCGCTAGGCGTGCCTGTGCTTTGACACGGCTGTGCTCGCGGCCATTGACCACCCGGCGCGCGCAATCGCGCACCGTGATTGCTTCGAGTTCGCGTTGAAGCCGCGCGGTCTTCGCTCTGCGCTTTTCGCTCACCGCCGCATTGGCGACCAGCCGGCCATCGGAGAGCGCCGCCAGCACGTGCACTCCAAAATCAACGCCGATTACTTGGTTGGTGCGCGGTAACGGACGTACGGCGCGTTCGCACTGAAAGCACGCGTACCAGCGGCCGTTCTTGCTCACCACCCACGCGCGCCCATAGGTCGCCGGAACCCGCCGCCCTTTGCGCAGCTTGACGCCACCGAGGCCCGGGATGCTCACGCGCCGCTGCTCCTGGTCGAAACGAAGAGCCCGATTGCCGTGCGGGAATTCCAGCTGCTGCCAGCGCCGCCTGCTCTTAAATCGGGGATAGCCGCCGTTCTCGCCGCGCTTCACCCGCCGGAAGAATGCGGTCATCGCCAGGTCCAGGCGATGCCATACGGCGTCCTCCGCCTCGCGATAGACAGCTCGGACGCGGCAGTCTTCGGCTCGCAGCGCGGTGATCTCCGCGTATTGCATCTTCGCCGTTACCGCGATCCTGCGCAGACGATAGGCGTCACGGCGTTGCTGCAGCATCGCGTTGTAAAGGTCGCGCGTCACGTCGAGCATGACCTCCAGCGCAGCGGCTTGGCGCGTCGTTGGATAGAGACGAATACGCTCGATGCGTTTCACAACAGCGAGGATAACCCGGCTCAGTGTCACGAGCCTGGCACACACCATTTGTCAAGTATTCGTCGTTCGGGCCGATCGCCGTGCCGCGAGCGCGTGGGACGGCACCTCGACCCGCGCTCATTGGATCGTTGGACCCTGCGGAACAGTCGTTCACATCGCGTTCACTAGCTTCGAGCCCTAGCGTTCCGGGCGACGGACAACGCCGCCTGTCAGATCTGCCGCAGGGAATAGCGGTCAGATTTGTTCCATCCTTCGACTACGCTCAGGATGACAACGCGGACCGGCAGCCCGAAGTTGAATCGGGCCTCCTAAGCCGGCATGTCTTTCTTTTGTTCGTGGTAGATTAGCGCCGGCGCTTCCTTCTTCTCGATCACGTCTTTGTTGACGACGCACTTCTTAACGCCTTGGAGCGACGGCAGGTCGTACATGACCTCGAGCATCGTCTCTTCGAGAATCGAACGTAGCCCGCGGGCGCCGGTCTTGCGGCTTTGCGCTTTGTGCGCAATCGCGACGAGCGCTTCTTTGGTGAACTGCAAGTCCACGCCGTCCATGCTGAGAATCTTTTGAAACTGACGAACGAGCGCGTTGCGCGGTTCGGTGAGGATCCGGCGAAGCGCCAACTCGTCGAGCGCGTCGAGCGTCACGACGATCGGAAGACGCCCGATAAACTCGGGAATCAATCCGAACTTGAGCAAATCTTCAGGCATCAGCTGCTGGAAGAGCTTTCCGACGTGCAGGTCGCGCTTGCCCTCGGGGTTTGCGCGAAATCCCATGTTGTTGGCCGCAACGCGGGATTCGATGATGCGCTCGAGCCCGTCGAAGGCTCCGCCGCAAATGAAGAGCACGTTGGTGGTATCGATCTGAATGAACTCTTGGTGTGGATGCTTGCGGCCGCCCTGCGGCGGCACGTTGGCCGTCGTACCTTCCAAAATCTTGAGCAGCGCCTGCTGCACGCCTTCGCCGGAGACGTCGCGCGTGATCGACGGGTTCTCGCTCTTGCGCGCAATCTTGTCGATCTCGTCGATGTAGACGATGCCCTTCTCAGCCCGCTTCACGTCGTAGTCGGCGGCTTGGATGAGCTTGAGCAAGATGTTCTCGACGTCTTC
>Ga0210391_10005314_pt1 | contig 10619 bp, 4 predicted proteins | sample IncBWC12OmetaG_FD_160573 | JGI IMG/M metagenome (GOLD analysis project Ga0210391, IMG submission 160573) | Forest soil microbial communities from Barre Woods Harvard Forest LTER site, Petersham, Massachusetts, United States - Inc-BW-C-12-O ...
GTAGGAAAACCCCGAGCATCGACGTGAAAAGCACCGGAAGAACATGCGGCCTTTTGCGCGTGACCTCCGGTTCGCAACGAGTGGACATGGGAAAGCCTATGCACCTGCCAATGCGATCAATTGTAAGGCGCAATCCTCTTCGCGGATTCGCCCGGACAAAGATAAGCCGGGCTGCTCCTTTCATGAAGGGCTGCCCGGCTCAGGATGTTGCGCTTGCGAGAGCTGCGAAGTGTTTAGAACGTGAACCGCCCTCCCAATTGAATCTGCCGGGCGCCGGATGCAGTGCTGGTAATCTGGGCCTCGGCCGCGCAGGCGCCGGCGTTTGGTTGCGAGAAATTGGGGTGATTGAAGGCGTTGAACATATCGGCGCGAATCTCGAGCCGCATACCCTCGACGAATAGGAACGTCTTGCCCAGGCTCAGATCCAGGTCGCGCCAATTGGGTCCTAGCAGCGTATTCCGGTGCTCGTCGCCGAACGTGCCGGACGCGGGCACGGCGAACGCGCTGGGATTGAACCACTCGTTCACCCCAGGATTGGAAACGGATGCGCTGCCCACGACGTTAGGCAGCCATGAATAGCCGCAGCCGCACTGGTTGGCGCCCGATCCGCTCAAATCCTGGCCATTGTTAGACGTCGTGACGGTGAATGGTATGCCGCTGTGAATCTGGAAAATGCCGGTTCCCCTCCATCCGCCGAATGCTTCGTCGGCGACGCCATGGAGTGCGAATTGCTTCCCGGAGCCAAAGGGTAGCTCGTAGGAAACTGACCCGGTAATCGAGTTTGCCATTTCGAGCTTCGAAAGGCCGTAGTTGGCTCGAACGTTAAACGCATTCTGCCACACGTCCGCAGTTGCATTGTTGCCCGATCCGGTGCCCGTATCCAGATCCTTGGACCATGAGTAGTTAAACAGCCCATACAAACCGTAAGACGTGCGCTTCTCCAGTCTTAATTGCAGGGCGTCGTAGTTGGAGTATCCGTCGAAGAGCGCCCCGGCAATCGAGCAGAACAACGGATACTCGTTGATCCCCGAGTAGCAGCTTGTGCTTCCGGTCATCTTGCTCGCCGGATTCTGATCGATGTCGCGCGTAAATCCCAGATGCGTGCCTTTTGTGTGGACGTAACTGGTGTCGATCAGCGACTGGAACGGCAGCTCGTGCTGAATCGAGAGCAGGTATTCCTGGTAGTAGGCGCTCTGGCGATGTTCCGGGTAATAGCTCACGTCGTCGTAGTTGTACTGGGAGTTCGTCAGATTGGAGAGACTTGGATAGGCGACGGCGCCGGGTCCGGGGCCATTCTTGAGCAGGAAGGCCGGAGAGCTTCCATATCCTTCGCTTCCATGCGGATTGAGTCCGATGCCGTAAGCAGCCGAATAAGGATCGACCGACCAGGGTTGATCGGAGATGCCGTAGCTGGCCCGGAACACCCACCTGGGAATCGCCGCCCAAGACAGGCCAACGCGTGGCACCCACTGATTATCCCCGTTTTGAATTTCGGTGCGGCCGCCCTGTCCTCCATAGGTCATTGCGCCCAGAGAGCCGGCGGGGGCGTACTGGCCTGTGTTCGCCACCGTCGGGCTGAATGTGCCCCACAGGTTGTGAACCTCACCCCATCCGCCCTGGTACTGGTAGCGCATACCAAGGTTCAGCGTCAGCTTTGAGTTCACTTTGAAATCGTCCTGAACGAAGGCGCCCATGTTCCACATCCGCGCGCCCGTCTCCACGTAGTCGTACACGTACCAGCCGTAGACTTCGCCGAGCAGGAAGTCGGCGTAGGGCTGTCCGGAGGCGACTCCGTCGAATACAAAGTTGCCTGAGCTCACGTCGCCCCAGCTCGTGTAGTTCTGGTAGCTCTTATCGAACTCGCCGCCCATTCTGATCGTATGTCTTCCCTTGATCAGGGTCAGGACGTCCGATTCAACATAAGCGCCGTCGGCCAGCAATGCGTGAACGCCTCCATTGATCCCCACGCCGCCGATGGCCGAGCTGCTGTTGACCGTTATGGTGGGAAAGATATTCGCCGGCGCATCGTTTCCGTAGGTGGGCTCAAGTCCGATCGTGGTGGGATAGCCCTTGCCGAAGGTCGGCGGAATGTACTTGTCGAACTCGCGCACACCCCCGAATTGGGCATCGTTCACCATGTGCGAATTGATTGTCCAGGTGTCGGTGATTTGCCCATCCATGTTGTAGTTATTGCCAAGGGTGCAATCGAAGCCCCGCGAGCAGAAGGGGTCCACGTTGTATGTCAGCGGCCCGATTGGATAGTCGAGATACGATCCCGAGATGCGGTTGTTCTTGCTGATGTCATAATCCACCTTGCCCACATACCACGTCGAAGTGGTCGGCGTGGTCTGAACGACCCGGTAGTTATTCACATAGGGATTGGAACCCACGAGATTCGGTGCGGGGAAGTACTTCTGAATGGCCAGCGCCACCGGGTCCATGGGCGAGTTGATGCAGTTGTTCGGGTAGGGAGCACCCTCGTTGTTGGGATTGTTGACCGTCACAGGGAAGCAGCCATTCAACATGTTCGTGGTGCCGTTCTGACCGGTCGTCGGCACGGTAGTCGTGTAGACGCCCGATGAGGTATTCGGATTTCTCTGGTAGGTGAAGAAGAAGAACAGCTTGTTTCTGATGATCGGCCCGCCGACGCTGCCCCCGAATTCGTTCCAGTGAAGAGGCGCAATCGGCCCCGGCGCAGGATTGAAGTAATTTCGCGCGTCGTAGTCATTGTTCTGGTTGAATTCGAATAGCGACCCGTGGAAGCGGTTGGTGCCGCTCTTGATGATCACATTGAACGCGGCAACGCCGTTGCCGTACTGCGCACCGAAGTTACTGGTCTGCACGTTCACTTCGCCGATGGCGTCCGTCGGCGGATAATTGTCGCTGGCGTTCGCATCTCGGGGCTCCTGGGCCAGCGCACCCTCGATGAGAAAGGTGCCGGAGTTGCCCTCGGTTCCATTCACGCCGATATTCTGGCCAGAGGCATCCTGGCCGCCGCCGCCGTTTACGCCCGGCAACTCATTGGTCAGTTCGTTGTACCAGACGCCGCCCACGATTGGCGCATCCAGCACGGCCTTGGTATCAAGGTCGAGATGCTCGGCCGAGTCTTCGGTTTGCAGCAACGGCACGTCCCCGGTTACCACAACCTGCTGATTGGCCTCGCCCACCTGCAGCACTGCGTCCACGGCAATGGTGGCCACATCGAGAACGATGCCGCTGCGCACTTCGTCGCGGAAACTGCCCTTGCTGAATGTGATCGTGTACGGGCCGGTGGGCAGCGACGGCTCATCGTAGAGACCCACGCCATTGGTCTGTGTTTTGAATGTAACGCCGGTCGCCGTATCCAGCAGGATTACGCTTGCGCCAGAAACCACCGCGCCCGACGAGTCCGTGACTTCGCCTTTGATCTCTCCTGAATTTGCGTTTTGTCCGAACGCTGTGATTCCACCGGAAATAACCAACGCGAACATCAAGGCTTCGAAACGTCTGATTGTATGCGTTTTCACTTTCAAGACCGCACCTCCCCTAAAGTCAACATCCCGAAGAAGAGTAAGCCTCAGAGACAACACTTGCATCCGACGAAAGTCGGAGCGCAACTTTAGATTGACCCAGTTGTATTAACCTGTTCTATCTTCAATGGATAGCGAGCCCGAAGTATCAGGCCGGTTGCTGCGCTATTCCCACCTGGGCCGGCTGGGAGTTTCCAATCCTTGGGTCGATAGCCCGTTTCCTCCACAGATTCTCGAATCCGCCTTCCGTCGGATGCTATTTCCGCCGCTCGTCCGTATCCTCATATTCCTGGAGGGCGAGACCTGCTGAAGTGTGCGTCCAATTCACCCCGAATCCACCGCTCTGGATCGAGAGTTCAGCGTCGGCAGGTCTGGGTCCAAAGCACAAGGTCCGCGCGTTTCCAGGCTCGTCACGATTACAAGGCTAGAACTTCATGACGTTCCGCTGTCCGCAGAGCACAGACTCAGTCAGGCCGGCCGCTGGTCCGCGCCGGATCCCCGTTTCCCGGCTTTTCATACTTGCATTCGCTGTGGCCAGCGCTTCACTTTGCGCCCAAATGCCCGTCGAACCAATCGACATCAGCCCGATCAACGGCGAAACCTACTATCTCATCAATCAACTCTCAGGCCTTCAAGTCGATCTCGACGGCGGGTCCACAAGCACCGGCCAGCCAGTTGTTCTCGAGACCCGCAGCTTCACCAGCCTCACCCAGCGATGGGCATTCACCCATCTCCCCGGCGGTGCATGGGCAATCAGCAACATCTCCGACGGTCTCTGCCTGGACAGTGCGGCCGCCGGCGGCTCCACGTCCACAGTGGAGAACACCTGCTCGCTCTCTTCCGCCACGCAGCAATGGACGCTTGCCGCTGCCAGCAACGGCTTCTGCACTCTCACCAATCACGGCACGGGCCTTGTGCTCGACGTCTCCGGCGGCGCAATCGCGGTCGGCTCACAGTTGAATCAGACCAGTCTCGGAACCGCTGCCACGCAAAGCCAGCAGTGGCTGCTGCGGCCTGCATTTTTCCGCGGCGTGGACAACGCCTTGCTTGAAAAGCAGGAGGCCGACCGGCTGGCAGCTAACCTTCCCTGGTGGCAGGATGCGGGTCAGACCGCCGATGTCCTCGCCCTGCTGAAAAGTCACGGCGTCAATTTGGTTCGCATCCGACCCACCTCCGCGCCGCCTTACCAGACGCTCACGCTCAACGGAAGCAGCGCCGTGCCGGCCACTTGCACCGGCAACGGTTGCTATGCCGAAACCGATTCCGCCGACCTGAATCTCGCCAAGCGCGCCAGGCAGCTCGGCATGTCGGTCGAGCTCACGCTTTTCTTCGACGGTGGTTCTTCCCAAGCCACGCCGGGTGCATGGTCATCTGCGAACCTCAGCCAACTTGAAACAGACGTCTACAGCTACGTCAAAGCGGAGATCGAGTCTTACCGCACCGCCGGCGTAATGCCCGATCTGGTTTCGATCGGCAACGAAGTCGACACCGGGCTGTTCGGATCGCTGGCCTCGCCCGGATCCAGCTTCTCGAACTTTGCCGCTGTGGAGCAGCAGGGCATGCAGGCCATTCTCGATGCTTCGTCAGACACTTCAATCGGGCCTGCACTCCCGCCGCCGCTGCGCTGCATCCACATCACGCCCGCATGGGACCTGACCAGCTTCTTCACCGAAGCAAAGACCGACGCGATTCCCTTCGACGCTATCTGCCAGAGTTACTACCCCCTCTACCACGGACCGCTCACTTCCGCGCAGGCTGCAGCCTCCAATCCGAGCAACCAACCCGTCGAGCAGACGGTGCTCACCAATGCGGCCAACTCCATCGGCGTTCCCATCTTTCTCATCGAGGTTGGCGAACACTATGAAAATGGGTTCGATTCCAACGACCCCTGGTATCCAGCCACTGTCGCTGGCCAGCGCCAGTTCCTTATCGACGTGAACGGTGTTTTGAAAAACTTGCCCGATCATCTCGGCATGGGTATGGACTACTGGGACCCGGAGGGCGTGAACACTACGAGCACCGGCGGCGGATTCACGAACGGTGATGGACGCACGGACGCTACTTATGTCTGGAATGGTCTCACTCTCTTTGACAACGCCGATGCGTCCGGCACTTCGCTCTCTTCGGCGTCCAATTACTCCGCCATACTCGGCGGCGCTGACGCGCTCGGCGGCAAGATCGATGCGTCGCTCGCGTACATGCTCGTCAATGTCGCGAGCGGCCAGATGCTCGGCATTGCGGGATCCGCCGGCTCATCCGGCACGCCGCTCGGAACCGCATCCGGCGACGGCGGCGCCAGTTTGAGCCAGCAGTGGTCCATCACCAGCAATGGCGATGGCTATCTGCAGTTCGCAAATCTTGGCGCAGCCCAGGGCTCGCCCGCGCTGGTCCTCGACAACGCCGGCACTTCCAACTCGGGCAGCACCGTTGTGCTCAACGCTGCTTCGTCCGGCGACGCCTCCCAGGAGTGGAATCTCGTCACCGCTGGCGGCGGCCAATACACACTCGTCAACAAAGCCAGCGGTCTCGTCCTCGCCGCCACAGGCTCCGGCGCACTCCAGCAGCAATCTCCCACCAGCACCAATCTCGACTGGATCGTGCCCGCAGGGAACACTCAGTTATGGCAGATCCTTCCCGTCCACATTACTGAAGGCGGATCGGCGTCGCCGCCGCCCCCGCCCAACTTTACCTTCTCCGCAGGTCAGAACAGCGTGACGCTGGCCACGGGGGCCAACACTCCCGTAACGCTCACTGTCACGCCCAGCGGCGGCTATCAGGGCGCGGTCGCACTCAGTTGCAGTTCCACGCTCGCCGGTGTGACGTGCAGCTTCAAACCCACCGGCCTCACGCTTGATGGCTCCAACACGGCGGTCACTGACTCAGTCACCATCACCGCGCCGACCTCAATTGCCGCGCTGCAAGCGCTGCCCGGCCGGCGCACCGGAGGCTTCGCGCAGGCAACTCTATGCTGGCTGCCCGCGGCAATTCTTCTCATGCTCACCGGCGCAACGCGCAAAAGGTTTCCGCGCCACGCTCGCCTCCAGCAATTCCTCATTCTTCTCGGTCTGCTTTCTGCGGCAGCCGGTTTCAATGCGTGTGGCGGAGGCAGCGGCGCAGGGGGTGGCGGCGGCACCGGCCCACCTCAATCGGAAACGGGCACGCTCACCATCACGGCAGCCGGATCCACTGGCAACGTTTCGCAGACCGTGGCAATCACCGTCACTGTTAACTGATGCCCGTCGGCGACGTTAGCCGTGTATGTTGCCGGCAGTGAACCAATGGCCTTTGAGAATCGAGACGCTTTCATCAGCAAGATTCGACTTCAGACGGGGAACCAATAGATGACAATTTCACGAAGAGGTTTTCTTGAATCCAGCGCCGTTACGGCAGCGGGAATTACGTTGGGGAATTTTCTTGGACCGGGAAACGCGGTTACGGAAACAATGGACTCGAAGAAAATCGACGCTTCGGTATGGCCACGCAAGCCGGAAGCGCGCCAGCAATTGTGCTTTAACCGGGACTGGAATTTCATTCGAGCCGACGACGCGACTGCCTATCCGCAGAAGCTATCCTCCCAGCTGCAGAGAGGCACAAACCTCGCTGTTTTGAACGATGCCGCATGGCAGCGCGTCAACTTGCCTCACACCGTACGCCTTGAACCGCTCGATGCAAGCGGCGGGCGCAATTATCGGGGAATTTGCTGGTATCAGAAACACTTTTCGGCGTCACAGGATTGGCGCGGACGGACTGTACATCTGGTGTTTCAAGGCGCCATGCAGGTTGCCGATCTGTGGGTGAATGGCAGGTACTTGATGACTCACTATTGCGGCTATCTTCCGTTTACCGTCGACATTTCAAAATACGTGCAATTTGGTGAAAATGTTTCGAACGTAATCACGCTGCGTCTGGACAATTCGGACGATCCTCAAGTGCCACCGGGCAAACCGCAGGACGACCTGGATTTTGTTTACTTCGGCGGCCTCTACCGTAGCGTCACGCTTGAGGTGCTGAACGATCTGCACATCAGCGACCCCATCCTGGCTGATAAAACCGCCGGCGGGGGCATCTTCGTCACTTTTCCTCAAGTCTCTGCGGCCAGCGCGACGGTTCAAGTGCAAACAGATGTGGCCAATTTCTCGGTCGGCCGGCGCCACGCGCGTGTGCGCCAGGAGTTGTTTGGCGCCGACGGCATCTCCGTAGCCAACACCGAAAACATCATCGAGGTCGACCCCGGCACATCGATGCCGCTGACTCAGCGCGTAGAAGTGCAAACGCCGCAACTATGGCATCCCGAGCGGCCCTATCTTTACTTGCTGCACACTGCGATCCTAGAAGACAGTGGCCCGGACGCCGGGATCATCGACGACCAGTACACACGCGTTGGCATTCGAGCTTTTCACGTTGATAAGGACGAAGGGCTCAAGATCAATGGAGAACGTTTCTTTTCTCTCGGCGCCAACCGGCATCAGGATCATCCTTATGTCGGCTATGCTTTGCCTGCATCCGCGCATCACCGCGATGCAGTCAAGCTCCGTGAGGCAGGTTTCACTTCTTATCGCTGTCATTACCCGCAGGATCCCGCCTTCATGGATGCGTGCGACGAGCTTGGCATTCTCGCCATCGTCTCCAATCCCGGCTGGCAGTTCATGGGAGACGAGCTGTTCCGCGAACGAGTTTGCCAGAACGCGCGAGAGATGATTCGCCGCGACCGCAACCACGCCAGTGTTCTGTTGTGGGAAGCGCAGCTCAACGAGACTGACAATAGTCTTGTCGCAGCAGCTCTTTATCGCATCGTCCACGGGGAGTTTCCGGCCGCAGGCTGCTATGCCGCTGGTGACCGCATGGAGAAACCGGTAGAAGGTTTTGATGGATGGGACGTGGAGTACTCGCGAAACAACGGCTCCAGGCCCTCGTGGATTCGCGAGTGGGGCGATCAAGTAGACAACTGGACCGACCAGCAGGGAAGCGTGCGCGTGGCTAGGGAATGGGGCGAAACCGCCATGCTGACCCAGTCGGCGCGGCACCTCGAAGCCCTGGATGAAATCTATGCCAAACTCGACGCGCCGCCGGCGCCCGGAACCGCACGTGTCGCCGGAGCCGATCTCTGGGCGGGGATTGATTATTACCGCGGTTATCACCATCAACCGTTTTACGGTTCCCCGCTGGATCTCTTTCGCCTTCCAAAGTTCAACTACTACCTGTTCCAAAGCCAGCGCCCATTAACAAAGACGCCAATGAACATCGGCAGCGGGCCCATGGTGTACATCACCAACTTCGCAACATTTCATTCTCCGGTTACAGTCATGGTCTTCAGCAACTGCGAAGAAGTGCGGTTATCGCAGAACGGTAAGGTGATTGCGACACAGAAGCCCGACACAGGATTTCATCTGCCGCATCCGCCGTTTACATTCCAACTTTCGCAGTTCAGTGAATCGCGTTCCATGCTTTTTGCCACAGGCATTGCAAAACCCGGAACGGCAATCGGCAACGTCAAGGCGGAAGGCCTCGTAGGCGGCGAAGTCGTTGCCGTTCATGAGCTGCTGGCTCCCGGAGTTCCCACGCAAGTGGTGCTGGTTCAGGACGATTGCGGCCGCGATCTGGTTGCCGATGCATCCGACTGGGTGCGCGTCTATGCGCACGTCTGCGATGCAAGGGGAACAACCTATCCATATGGGGACGATCAAATCACTTTCAAAGTGATCGGTAACGGGGAGCTCATCGGCGGACGCACCGGCGTTGCAAACCCGGTGCGAGCGGCGGCCGGAATTGCCACTGCTTTGATTCGCTCAACAGGCGAAGCCGGAACCATCTCTGTTGAGGCTGCAGCCTTCGGGTTGACAACCGCGAGTCTGAAGATTTCCTCTCGCGAAATCAGCGATTAGCTGAACTTATGCACCCGTAGCCGGACGAAGTCCCAACGGGCTAAAAAGCGATTTTGCCGCAACCTGTATCTGGCGCTCAAGCCGCTGGAACACAGGTCCGCTGCCCGCCGATGAAACCTTTCCGAAAGTACCAGCGGCAGCGGCGAGGCGATGCTAATCCCAGTTATTGCGGTGCTGCGGCGCCGGCGGCGGATTGACGAAGGCCTCGCCGAGGGGTCCCCGATCGAGACTTCGACCCACGCCTGATTTTTCGACCAGATGTACGGAAACGCGGAAAGTCTCCGCCGGCGCTCGAACCGTGGCTTGCAGTTGCACTTCCTGGACTGGCGTGACGTCGACGAGCTTGGCCGTTCCGATCGCTGAGCCACCCCTGTCGTAATAGTGGGCAACTAGGGAGCCGGCATAGAAGACGCCGAAGTCACCTGTGAGCGTAAGGCCCTTGGGTGAGGCTGCCGCGGCCAATGGCGTGCCAACAACTCCGCTATAGGTTGCAGTTTTGAAGGCCTCGCCCATGCGAGTCGGATACCACGTTGTGTCCATCGCATAGGATTCGCCCGGTGCTAGCTCCACCATGGGACTATCAACCTCGGCTTCCATGTAATAAATCGGCGAGTCTGCACGCGAGGGCGCTGCGGCCGCCGCTCCCTGGCCCGAAGACGGCGCACCGGTGGATTGGGCTGGTACTGAAGCGGCTTGTCCCGGCGCAGTTGTTTGCGCGGCCCCGCTTCCGCCTCCACCCGGGCGGTTGCGATTGCGAGTGTGATTACCTGTGGTGTAGAAGAGCATTGTCGTTTGCCCTGGGTAAGCCGCCCTGGGATCGTAATGATTGCGTTCGACCATAGTGAAACTTGAAGTGCCATCGACCACTGCGAGCCAGCCTGCGGCTGAATCGGTCCAGACTTCGCCTTCCATGTCATTCCATTGCACGCGGAAAAGGCCGTCACTCACCGTGTAGCCGGGATTGGTTTGGTTGCCGGTGCGCACGTGGTATCCGCCGGGAAAAACGCTAGATGGGTTGGCAGGAGTTACGCCCCAGAACCTTCGATTGAATTGGCTTTCGTCGCCCGGCGCCGCGGCGTTATATTGCGAGACCGATTGTTCCGACCAAGTTTGCGGATAGCCACTGACGTTCTTCATCACCGCATGGAAGAAGATTACCGGGGAATCGGAGTTGATGCGGATGTCACGAATGTATTGCTGACCGATCTGTGGATCGATCGGGCCCGCC
>Ga0210391_10005315_pt1 | contig 10618 bp, 4 predicted proteins | sample IncBWC12OmetaG_FD_160573 | JGI IMG/M metagenome (GOLD analysis project Ga0210391, IMG submission 160573) | Forest soil microbial communities from Barre Woods Harvard Forest LTER site, Petersham, Massachusetts, United States - Inc-BW-C-12-O ...
ATAATTACCCGCAATGACGCGCAGGGTACCGGCGCCACCGGGCAGCGCGATCTGCGGTATCTGCGCGTTGAGAATACCTTGATATCGAGGCGGCGCCATCTTGTGCTGGGCGGGCAAGTTGACCCAGAGCTGGGCCATTTCCAAAGCGCCGCCGCGACGCATGAACGCAGGCGAGTGAAACTCATCGTGCAAGATTCCGGCGGCCGCCGTCATCCATTGGACATCGCCGGGACCGATCACGCCGCTGTTGCCGACGGAGTCTCGATGCGCGACTTCACCCTGATAAACGATGGTCACGGTCTCGAAACCTCGATGGGGATGCTCACCCACGCCGCGCGGGCGCGCTGCCGGCGCGAATACCGTTGGAGCCGCGTAGTCGAGCAACAGAAATGGGCTGATGTGCCGTCCCAATTGCTCGTAGCTGAACAGGCTTCGCACCGGGAAGCCATCCCCCACCCAATGAGCCTTCGGACCCGGATACACACCCAACACGGCTTTATTCACAAAATGTCCTTTAACATTGCACCTTGCCTATAAATAAGGCTGAAAAGCCGCTTTTCCAGAGGCGCCGGAGCCGGCCGGGGTGTGCGATCATAGCCGGGTGCTCACGCGAGGTGCTTGGTGAAAACCTATCAAAATGTAGCAGAGCTAAAGGCGTTGGTCGGCTCGCCGCTCGGGGTAAGCGACTGGGTCACGATCGATCAGACGCGTATCGATCAATTTGCCGCCGTCACCGGCGATGACCAGTGGATTCACGTCGACCCGGTGCGCGCCGCGGCCGGCATGTTCGGTTCTACCGTAGCGCATGGATTCTTGACCTTGAGCCTGCTGCCTCTGTTCATTCGCAGCTCGCACAAGGTCGACGGCGCGCGCATGTCGGTCAACTACGGCTTAAATCGCGTGCGCTTCCCGGCACCTGTTCCCGTCAATAGCCGTCTGCGAGGACATTTCAAGCTGCTGGCATTCGAACCCATTGAAGGCGGTGTGCAGCTGATCAGCGAAGTGAGCGTTGAACGCGAGGGTTCGCCTAAGCCGGTGTGCGTGGCCGAAAGCGTGGGCAGACTCTACACTTAAGCTGGTGAGCCTTCCGAAAGCGCGCTGACGTGCGCGACGGCGCTGCGGCCGAGTGCGGACAAATTATAGCCGCCCTCCAGCATGGAGACGATACGCCCCTGCGAATGCCGTGCGGCCACCTGTTTCAATTCGCGCGTCATCCACTCATAGTCGGCCTCGACCAGCGCCATGCCGCCCAACAGGTCTTCCTTGTGCGCGTCGAATCCGGCGGAAATGAAAATCATCTGTGGCTTGAAGCTCTCGAGCGCCGGCAGCCAATGCGCTTCCACCGCTTTCTTCGCCGCCGCTCCGCCGCTGCCCGCGGCCAGGGGAATATTGATCATATTCGGGGCGGGGTTGGCGGTGCCGCTGTAGGGGTAGAAAGGATGTTGAAAAAAACTCGTCATCAGCACGCGCTTGTGCCAGTGCGGGGGACTGAACATGTCTTCGGTGCCGTTGCCATGATGCACATCGAAATCGACGACCGCGACGCGCTCGAGGCCTTTCTTCTCCAGCGCATAGGCCGCGGCGACGCCGATATTGTTGAAAATGCAGAAGCCCATCGACCGGACTTGCGTGGCGTGGTGGCCGCAGGGACGAACGGCGCAAAATGCGTTTTCTGCCCGCCCGGCCATCAGTTCATCCACCGCCAACACCCCGGCGCCGGCGGCGCGTTGCGCGGCGGCCAGACTGTACGGGTTCATCGCGGTGTCAGGATCGAGCTGCAAGTAGCCTTCGGTGGGCGCGTTCTCGAAGACCGCGTCCACGTAGGCTTCGCGATGCACCCGCTTTAAATCCTCGGCGCGCGCCAGTGGCGCCTCGAGACAGCGCAATTCATCCAGCAATCCGGAAGCGCGCATCTCTGCGTTGACCGAGTTCAATCGATCGGGACATTCAGGATGCCCCGCGCCCATTTCGTGGCGCAGACAATCTGCATGGGTGATATAGGCCGTTTTCATGTGCGCGATACTACCCTTAAGCTAGTGCGTTGTGAGTTCGCTGTAGAGTCCGGCACCACGGGCTCGTGCCTTGATCAGGGCCAGCACGGCATCGACCACCGGTGTGCGCACCGCGGTGAGCCGCCCCAGCTCCTGCACCACACCGACCAGCGCGTCTATTTCAAGACTTCGTCCCCGTTCCAGATCTTGCAGCATGGACATTTTATGATCGGTCGCCTCAGCGGCCCCCGCGAGCCGTCGATCCATCATCTCGGTTGGAATATGCACATCGAGCGCCTCGTTGACGGCCTGGGTTTCCTGCATCATGGTCTTGCACAGGGCCTTGAGCTCCGGATCGCCGATCATGGTTCCCAAGGTCGCGCCGGTGAGCGCGCTCACGGGATTGAAGCAGACATTGCCCCAAAGCTTCAACCAAATATTCCAGCGGATGTTGTCGCGTACCGGCGCATCAAAGCTTGCCGCGGTCAAGACCTCGCTCAATTCCTGCACTCGCGCCGAATGGCTGCCGTCCGGTTCGCCGATGATGAAGCGGTTGAACTGGCGGTGCGCAATGACGCCGGGAGCGATCACTTCGCACGCGGGCTCGACCACGCAGCCGATGGCGCGCTGCGGTCCTATGCTGTTCCATTGCCGACCGTCCGGGTCGACAGAGTTCAGATGGCGGCCCTCGAACCGTCCACGGGTCTTGTAAAAGTACCACCACGGTATGCCGTTCATTGCAGTCAGAACGCTGGTGTCGGGCCCGAGCAGCGGCGCAAAGGCCGGCGCACTTTCAAACGCCTGATGCGCCTTGAGGGTGCATATCACCACGTCCTGGGGGCCGAAGGCGGCGGGATCGGAATCGGCTGCCACTTTGGCGACTCTCTCCGCGCCGTGAATTTGGAGCGTCAGTCCCCGTTCTCGAATGGCATCAAGATGCGCGCCGCGCGCGACGACGCACACTTCTTGACCGGACAGCGCCAATTCCACGGCCAGGTAGCCGCCGATTGCGCCCGCCCCGTAAACGCAAAACTTCATCTGGCAAAGCTTAAGTGGCCGCTCCCGACAAAGCCACTCGATTCGAAGCGCCGTTCGCCCGCACGGCTTGGTGAATCGCCGCCGCAATTTCGTGCTGGGTGCATGGCTTCGCCAGCCTGGCAATCCCCAAGGTGGACGGATCGACGGGCAATTCCGCATAGCCCGTGGCCAGGATGATCGGCAAACCCGGAAATCGGGTGTGAATGCATTCGGCGAGCTGCAGGCCCGTCATCGCCGGCATGGCATGGTCGGTCAACACGACATCAACCTTGAGACCGGAGCCCAGGACCTCCAGCGCTTCCGCGCCCGAGTGTGCTTCGATTGCCGTGTGGCCGAGATCCAAAATCATCGCGGCCGTTCCGGTCATGACCAAAACATCATCATCGACGATGAGCACGGTACAGGGCTCGGTGGCCGGCCTGAACGCCGTCGTCGATTCCGGCGCGCGCACGTGCGCCGCGGCGGCGGTGCCGGCTTTGGGCAGCCATAACTCAACGACAGTGCCTTCGTTCGGCTCGCTGTGAATACGCAGCAGACCGCCTGACTGCGCCGCCAAGCCCTGCACCATGGATAAGCCCAATCCCGTGCCTTTGCCGGGGCCCTTGGTGGTGAAGAAGGGCTCCGTCGCCTTGGCCAGCGTCACCTGATCCATGCCGACGCCGGTGTCGACGATGGTGATTCGAATGTACTCGCCCGGCGGCAAGGACGGACTGTCGGCGCCGGGCGCGCGCGCCCTCGCGAATCCGTTGCCTGACCGGCCGTTCGCGGCATCCAACGCCGGCACGCGATCGGCTCGTGCGGTGATTTTTACGTTGCCGCCATCCGGCATCGCGTCGCGCGCGTTCAATGCCACGTTGAGCAGCGCCAACTCAAGCTGATTGGCATCCACGAGAAGCGGCGGCAAATCACTCGGGAATTCGCTGCTGAATGTAATTCCGTGGCCCACGGCGCGTTTCAGCAGCTCCTCCATGCCGTTGACCAGCTGCGCAAAATCCACCGCCTGGGGTTTCAGTTCCTGCCGGCGTGAAAAAGCCAACAGCCGCTGAGTCAAGGCCTTGCCGCGATCGGCGCCTTGAATGGCATTTTGCAGCAGCCGGCGGATTTGCGGATCATCCGGCAGTTTCTTTTCCAATAAACTCAGGCTGCCCAGCACGGCCATCAGCAGATTATTGAAATCATGCGCGACGCCGCCGGTCAAGCGCCCTATCGTGTCCATTTTTTGCGCCTCGAACAGCTGCGCCAACGCCAGCTCACGTTCGCGGGTGCGCTCTTCAATCCGTAGCTCCAATTCCTCATTGAATTTGCGCAATTCCGCGGTCCGCTCCTCCACGCGACGTTCGAGGTCCGCGTTGAATTGCTCGAGTTGCCGGGTTTTGCGGTACAGATCGACGAATACCCTGACCTTGGCGCGCAGCAGCTCCGGCACCACCGGCACCGGCACGTAGTCAACGCCGCCCAATTTGTAGCCGCGCAGTTGATCGAGGTGCGCCAGCATGACCGCGGATACGAAAATGATGGCAGTGTTCTGAAAGCGCGGGTGTTCGCGAATCATCGTGGCCAGTTCAAAGCCATCCAGATCCGGCATGCACACATCGATGAGGATCAGCGCGACTTCGTTCTTGAGCAGGCATTCGAAGGCTTCGCGCGCCGAGCTGGCTTTGAGAAGATTCTCCCCCATCTCGGCGAGGACGACCTCGTGGCTCAGCAACTTCGCTTGGCTGTCGTCGACCAACAAAATATTGACTTTGTCTGGAGCGTTCATGAATTCATATCAACGATGCAGCCACATCCGCAGCGCCGACATCAGCTGCTGAATGTTTACCGGTTTCGCCAGATAGTCGGAGGCGCCCGCTTCGAGGCATTTCTCACGATCGCCTTTCATGGCCTTGGCGGTCAGCGCCAGAATCGGCAGCCGCCGATAGGTCGGATCCGAGCGAATCGCCTGAATGGTTTCATAGCCATCCATGCCCGGCATCATGATGTCCATCAGCACGATCGCGACGTCGCTGCGCGCGCCCAGCACGGCGATCGCCTCGCTGCCGGTCGTGGCCGTGAGCACTTCCATGCCGCGCCGCTCGAGCACGCTGCTCAAGGCAAAGATGTTGCGCGCGTCATCGTCGACCAGCAGCACGGTGCGTCGAATCAGATCTTCATCCGAGCTGTGCAAGCGTTCCAGCATGCGCTGCTTGCCTTGCGGCAGATCGGCGACCACGCGATGCAGGAACAGCGCCGTCTCATCCAACAGGCGTTCGGGCGATTCCACGCCCTTCACCACGACGCTGCGTGCCATGGTGTGCAGCTTCGCGTCTTCGTCGGGCAAGAGCTCGCGTCCGGTGAATACCACCACCGGGATGTCGCAGAGCGATGCATCGTCGCGAATTCGCTCCAGCACCTCGAATCCCGACATGTCGGGCAGCTTCAGGTCGAGCACCACGCAATCTATGGTGTTGTCGCGCAGCTGCAGCAGCGCGCTGGCGCCCGTGTCGGCCGTCATGATTTCTATATCGTCGGAACCCAACAGCTCGGTGACGCCCTGGCGCTCGGCTTCATTGTCTTCCACCAGCAACAGCCGCTTGCGGCGCGACTTGGCGTAGCCTTTGATGCGCGCAAAGGCATTCTCCAAGCCTTCGGTGGTGGTCGGCTTCTGCACGAACGAAAATGCGCCGCGCGCCAAACCGTGATGGCGATCCTCGTCCAGGGTGACGATCTGCACCGGAATGTGCCGGGTGCTGGGATCCTGTTTGAGTTGGCTCAATACCGTCCAGCCAAGCATGTCGGGCAGGAAAATATCGAGCGATATGGCGGTCGGATGGTGCGCGCGCGCCAGCGCCAGCGCGTCCGCACCGCGATGCGCGAGCAATACCTTGAATCCCTCGTCCTTCGCCAGATCGACCATGATGCGCGAATAGTGCGGATCGTCCTCGACGATCAGAACCACGCTGTCGCGCGGCGCGAGGTTGTCCCGGTCATCGATGATCTGCTCGATCGGCCGCTCGGCAAGACGTGTCTGCGCCAGTGCGCCGGTGGCGGCCGGTTGCATGCCTTCCGCGGCCACGGCAGCCCGCAGCGAGGCGCCGCCAAGATAGGTGAGCGGCAGGTACAGCGTAAACGTGCTGCCCGCGCCCGGGGTACTGCGCAACTGAATTTCCCCGCCGAGCAGGTTCGCGAGTTCGCGGCTGATCGCCAACCCTAGGCCGGTGCCGCCGTACTTGCGGCTGGTGCCGGCGTCGGCCTGCTGAAAAGCCTCGAATATGATGCGCTGCTTTTCCGGCGGAATGCCGATGCCGGTATCCGAGACCTCGAAGGCCACCACCGAGGGCGCATGCTTCAACACCGGATGATCCGTGTTCCAACCGCTCGTGACCGGCGAGACGCGGAGTTTCACGCCGCCTTCGGCGGTGAACTTGAACGCATTGGACAATAGATTCTTGAGCACCTGCTGCAGGCGCTTCGAGTCGGTAATGATGCTGCGTTCCAAATCGGACGAGATGGCGATCTCGAACTGCAGCTTGCGATTTTCCGCCTCGTGCCTGAACGGACGCCCGATCATATCGAGCAAATTGGTGAAGTAGACCTCTTCCGCCTCGACCGACACGGTGCCCGACTCAATCTTCGACAAGTCGAGGATGTCGCTGATCAAGTTCAGCAGATCGGTGCCGGCGCCGTGAATGGTGCGCGCGAATTCCACCTGCTTGCCGCTCAAGTTGCCTTCCGGATTCTCCGTCAGCTGCTGACCCAGGATCAAAATGCTGTTGAGCGGCGTGCGCAGCTCGTGCGACATATTCGCCAGAAACTCTGACTTGTATTTGGAGGTGAGCGCGAGCTCCGTGGCCTTTTCTTCCACGGCGCGCCGCGCCTGCTCGATTTCCTGATTCTTCGCTTCCACTTCGACGTTGCGGTCCGCGAGCTGCTGCGCCTTTTGCTCCAGCTGCTCGTTGGTCTGCTGCAATTCGCGTTGCTGGGTCTGCAGTTCCGTGGCCAGCTGCTGCGATTGCTTGAGCAGACCCTCGGTCTGCATGGTCGCCTCGATCGAATTCAGCACGATGCCGATCGATGTGGTCAGCTGTTCCAGGAAAGACATCTGCAAATCCGTGAATGCGCCCAGCGATGCCAGTTCAATAACGGCCTTGACCTGACCTTCGAAAGACACCGGCAGCACGATTGCATTGCGCGGCGGCGCCCGAAACAATCCAGAACTGATGGGGACCACGCTGGCCGGCATCTCCGTGATCAACATGCGTCGAGCGTCGCGCGCGCACTGGCCGATCAACCCCTCGCCCAGCTCCAGATGCGCCGAATAGCCGTTCAGCACGTCATCCGCGTAGGCGGACAGCAGCTTCAGCGCGGCATCCGCGCCGCCCGTCTGCACCTGATAGATCACGCCGTGATGCGCTCCGACCAAGGGAGCGAGTTCCGACAGCAGCATGCGGCCCACCGTGGTCAGATCGCGTTGGCCCTGCAGCATGTTGGTGAAGCGCGCCAAATTGGTCTTGAGCCAGTCTTGCTCGGTATTGCGATCGGTGGTCAGTCGCAAATTGCCGATCATCGTATTGATGTTGTCCTTCAGTTCCGCCACTTCGCCGCGCGCTTCGACCTGTACTGAGCGCGTGAGGTCGCCCTTGGTGACCGCGGTGGCGACTTCGGCGATGGCGCGTACTTGAGTGGTGAGATTCGCCGCCAGCAAATTCACGTTGCCGGTCAGGTCCTTCCAAGTTCCCGCCGCGCCAGGCACGTTCGCTTGACCCCCGAGCCTTCCCTCGACGCCGACCTCGCGGGCCACGGTCGTGACTTGGTCGGCGAAAGTCGCGAGTGTGTTGGTCATGTTGTTGATGGTTTCGGCCAGCGCCGCCACTTCACCCTTGGAGGCAACGGTCAGATTTTGTTTCAGGTCGCCGTTGGCCACCGCCGTGACGACTTTCACGATGCCGCGGACCTGCTCGGTGAGATTCGCCGCCATGACATTGACCGTGTCGGTCAGATCCTTCCAGGTGCCGGCGACGCCAGGCACTTGCGCTTGACCGCCCAAGCGTCCTTCGGTGCCGACTTCGCGCGCCACGCGCGTCACCTCGCCGGCGAAACCGTTCAACTGATCCACCATGGTATTGATGGTGTTCTTGAGCTCGAGAATTTCACCCTTCACATCGACGGTAATCTTGCGCGACAAGTCGCCGCGTGCCACGGCCGTGGTCACCTCGGCGATGTTTCGCACCTGAGTGGTCAAATTGGCCGCCAGCAGGTTGACGTTGTCGGTCAAGTCCTTCCATGTGCCGGCGACGCCCGGAACCACGGCCTGGCCGCCCAACCGCCCATCGGTGCCGACTTCGCGTGCGACGCGGGTCACCTCACCGGCGAATGAGCGGAGTTGATCCACCATGGTGTTGAGCGTTTCTTTCAGCAGCAGAATTTCGCCGCGCACATCGACGGTGATCTTGCGCGACAGGTCGCCGGTCGCGATCGCGGTCGCGACCTCGGCAATGTTGCGCACTTGCGCGGTCAGGTTGCCGGCCATCGAATTGACGTTGTCGGTCAGATCCTTCCACGTGCCGGCGACGCCGGGCACCTGCGCTTGGCCGCCGAGCTTGCCCTCGGTGCCGACTTCGCGCGCCACGCGCGTCACTTCGCCGGCGAAACCATTCAACTGGTCCACCATGGTGTTGATGGTATTTTTCAGCTCGAGAATCTCACCCTTCACATCGACGGTGATCTTGCGCGACAAGTCGCCGCGCGCCACAGCCGTGGTCACCTCGGCGATGTTGCGCACCTGTCCGGTCAAATTCGACGCCATGGAATTGACGTTTTCCGTCAGATCCTTCCACGTGCCGGCCACGCCCGGCACATTGGCCTGGCCGCCGAGCTTGCCCTCGGTGCCGACTTCGCGCGCCACGCGCGTCACTTCGGAAGCAAATCGGTTCAGCTGGTCGACCATGGTGTTGAGCGTTTCTTTCAACTGCAGAATCTCGCCCCTCACATCGACAGTAATCTTGCGCGACAAGTCGCCGTTGGCGATGGCGGTGGACACTTCGGCAATGTTGCGTACCTGCGCCGTGAGATTTCCCGCCATGGAATTGACCGAGTCGGTGAGGTCCTTCCATGTTCCCGCGACGCCCGGCACTTGCGCCTGGCCGCCCAGGCGGCCCTCGGTGCCGACTTCACGCGCCACGCGCGTCACTTCGCCGGCGAAGGAGCGCAGCTGATCGACCATGGTATTCAGCGTTTCTTTCAGCAGCAGGATCTCGCCCGACACCGTCACGGTGATTTTCTTGGACAAGTCGCCTTGCGCCACCGCGGTCGCGACCTCGGCGATGTTGCGTACCTGGCCGGTGAGGTTCGAGGCCATGGAATTGACTGAATCGGTCAAGTCTTTCCACGTTCCGGCCACACCCTTCAATTGCGCTTGACCGCCTAACTTGCCTTCCGTGCCGACCTCGCGCGCCACGCGGGTGACTTCGCCGGCGAATGCATTCAGCTGGTCCACCATCGTGTTGATGGTGTCCTTGAGCTCGAGGATTTCGCCCTTCACGTCGACCGTGATTTTCTTGGACAGATCGCCGTTGGCGACGGCGGTGGTGACCTCGGCGATGTTTCTGACCTGACCCGTCAAATTCGAGGCCATGGAATTGACGTTCTCGGTCAGATCCTTCCAGGTGCCGGCGACGCCGAGCACATTGGCCTGGCCGCCCAAGCGCCCTTCGGTGCCGACCTCACGCGCCACGCGCGTCACTTCAGAGGCAAATGCGTTGAGCTGATCCACCATCGTATTGATGGTTTCCTTGAGCTCCAAGATTTCGCCCGACACCGTCACCGTGATTTTTTTCGAGAGATTGCCGCTGGCGATCGCCGTCGACACCTCGGCGATATTGCGGACCTGCGCAGTCAAATTGGACGCCATGGAATTCACGTTGTCGGTCAGATCCTTCCAGGTGCCGGCGACACCGGGCACCTGCGCCTGGCCGCCCAAGCGGCCTTCGGTGCCCACCTCGCGCGCCACGCGCGTCACCTCGCCGGCGAAGGCGTTGAGCTGATCGACCATCGTGTTGATGGTTTCCTTGAGCTCGAGGATTTCGCCGGAGACATCCACCGTGATTTTGCGCGACAAGTCGCCGCGCGCCACGGCAGTGGTGACCTGCGCGATGTTTCTGACCTGCGCGGTGAGATTTCCGCACATCGCGTTGACCGAGTCGGTCAGATCCTTCCACGTACCTGCGACACCCGGCACCAGCGCCTGGCCGCCCAGCTTTCCCTCGGTGCCGACCTCCCGGGCCACACGAGTGACTTCGGAGGCGAAAGAACGCAGCTGATCCACCATGGTGTTGATGGCTTCCTTGAGCTGCAGGATCTCGCCGCGCACGTCGACCGTGATCTTCTTCGACAAGTCGCCGTTGGCAACGGCGATCGTGACTTCCGCGATATTGCGCACCTGCGCCGTCAGATTCGACGCCATGGAGTTCACGCTTTCGGTCAGATCCTTCCACACCCCGGTCACTTCGCGCACCTGTGCCTGACCGCCAAGCTTGCCGTCGGTGCCGACTTCGCGCGCCACGCGCGTGACTTCCGAGGTGAATATGCTGAGCTGCTTGATCATCGTGTTG
>Ga0210391_10005316_pt1 | contig 10617 bp, 8 predicted proteins | sample IncBWC12OmetaG_FD_160573 | JGI IMG/M metagenome (GOLD analysis project Ga0210391, IMG submission 160573) | Forest soil microbial communities from Barre Woods Harvard Forest LTER site, Petersham, Massachusetts, United States - Inc-BW-C-12-O ...
CGCTCAAGATCGATACCGACTCAGAACAGCACATCGATGCCGAGAACGGCACGGTTTCTCTGCTGCTAAAAGTCCACGAGAAGGGCAAGAACTCGATCGGCTTGAATGGCGGCGTCAGCGGACTTTCCGGAACTTTCCTCGGCCTTAACTACTCCACCAACAACTTTCTGGGCCTGGGCGAAACCTTGAGTCTGCAGGGCAATATCGGCAACCTGGCACGCAGTGCCGTGTTCGCGTTCAACGAGCCCTACTTACGCAATCGACCGATCAGCGTCGGCTTCCAGCTCTTTTCCAGGAAGTCGGATTTCAATTCGGCGCGCAACTTCGCCGCCGTGTCCGGCCAGTCCTCTAACTTGACCGCCGCCCAGCAATCGCTGACCCAAAACTACAATCAGTCCTCAACCGGGTTGAACTTTTCACTGCAATATCCGATTCGCCGCTCGTTCAAGCGCGTGGGCATAACCTACAGCTGGGATAAGTCGAGCATTACGACGTTCAGCCAGGCTTCCGCAAACCTCTTTCAAACGCTCGCTTTCCGCAGTGGCCAGATTCAGGGCCCGAATGCACTGGAAGGCATTTACACCAGCTCAGTCTCACTAAGCTACATCTACAACACGGTGGGCCCCACCATTTTCAGGCCGCACTACGGAACCGATATCTCTGCTGCTTTCCAGCTGGCCGGCCTGTTCGGCAATGTGCGCTATTTCACCCCGGTTGTGCAATACAAGCACTACATCGGGATGAAGGGTCTGCGTCCCAGAAAGGATGGGCGCAACACACTTGGCTATCGCGTGCAGCTTTCTTACATTCAGGGTTTCAGCGGAGACGTCGCACCGCCTTTCGCCCGTTTCTATTCCGGCGGCGACAACGAACTGCGTGGCTTTGATGTGCGTTCAGCAACACCTTACGCGTTCATTCCAGTGCGAACGAATATCACCCTGACCAACCCGGACGGCACGCCCGTTCCCATTCAGCCCGGCAACTTCACCCTGGGGAACATCACCATACCCATCCCCATTTACCGGCCGGTCTCAGTGGGGGGCGATGTCAAGATGACCACCAACATCGAATACCGCATTCCCATCGCAGGGCCGGTCGGTTTCGCTATCTTCGACGACTTTGACATTACTTCTGTCGTTCGCCAATCCCAGTTGCGGCAAAGCGTCGAGGGTGCTGATCAGCTCAACTCGCCGCTCTACGGCTGCACTGCCTACTACAACGGCGCTTGCCAGGGTGGCCAGGCTATTCAGTTTATTAACATAATCCGGCCCATCTCAGGCACCAACTTCCGGCCGCGCTCGTCCATCGGCGGGGAAATCTCAGCCATGCTCCCCATCGTGAATGCGCCCATGCGCCTCTACTACGCTTACAACATCGCTCGCCTGTTCGAGGACAGGCAGGGAGAAAGCCTGATCACCCGCAGCATGTTCCCCGCAGGCGGGGCCGGCGATTTCACCTATGCCGAAGCGATTAGCGCATATGACTCGCTGTTGCATTTCCGCGAGCCGAGAAAGACCTTCCGCCTGAGCGTGAGCACCACCTTCTAAAGAACGGTTCTTGCCCTGCCACAAAGGATCGGGTGCCCCATATCTCGCTCGTTTTTCGCGAGATGTGGGACTGACGAATGTTGCCCTCAGGCTGTTGATCGCAGGTGAAGAGTTTCGGGGTGAGAGCAGTGGAATCCCACATCTGGCGAAAAACGAGCGAGATATGGGGCACCCAGGCTCGTGGTTGGGAAACTCTTAGGACGAAGCCGCAGTTGTGGCAGGGCAAGAAATACGACTCGCCGCGCGTTGACGCTCTTTCCGCCCGCACCTATAATCACTGCTGGCCCTGTGATTATCTCGGTCCGTGTCTCTTCTTCGCATTTGCTGCCAGATGCGCTGGCCAGGTGACTGCAATGCAAATGCGCCTGCGGGAGACCCGCAAGCGAAGGCCCGCTTTCCGCTGAAAGACGCGGGCGATCTGGATTCAAAGATCAAAAGGAGTTTCGTATTCCGATGAAGCGTTCGTTTACCCTAGTTTGCCTGCTCGCCTCCGCTACCGGCGTGGGCGCGTTAGCCCAGGCTACTGCTCCCTCAGCTCCCTCTGCTCCCACTCCGGCCGATGCAACGTCCGCGCTTACTGCCGCTCCGGCAGTCCCCGCTAGTGCGAAAATCGCCATCATTGCCTTCCAGCAGGCGGTCGCAGCAACCAATGAAGGGCAACGGAACTTCGCTCAGTTGCGGGTCAAGTTCGAGCCTAAGCAAGCTGCGCTGAAGGCGCAGAGCGACGAGATCGATTCTCTCAAAAAGAAATTGCAGGACGCCGGAACCAATCTCAGCGAGCCGGAGCGCGATAGCCAGCTGAGAACCATTGATGAAAAGACAAAGTCCCTGCAGCGTTCTGCGGAAGATGCGCAGAACGAAGCCAGCGGTGCGATGAACGATATGTATCAGCAGCTGGCACAGAAGGTATACGCGGTGCTGGATGCCTACTCTAACCAGAACAAATTTACCCTGGTGCTCGATACCAGCGCCCAGCAGACCCCTGTACTGTGGGCCAACGGGTCAACCGACATAACCAAGGCGGTAGTAGACGCCTACAATGCCAAATCCGGCGTTCCTCCTCAGCCGGCAACAGGTGCCAGCACTCCGTCGGCTCCGCGCCCGAGCACGTCCACTCCCGGCCGCACCGGCACCACCCCCAGGCCTAGCACTACCAAGCCGCCTCAGTAGGACGTTTTGAGCGGCTTTTTTGTCCCGGGCAAGCGCAGCTTACCCGGGATGTAAAAAACTCTCAATAATGCTCTCGAGGAGAGCAAAAATGTATCAGCCACGGCGCTCGGTGGGCTGTGGAAAATTTTGTGGAAAGCTCGGCCGCGTTTTTGGCCGCCTGCATCGCAGTCTTCGCGAAAGCCCCGGAAGACCTCGCGTACTACTCCCTAAGCCCCATAAATTGAGCTACTTGGATAGGCTATACCAGGGGTAGCGCCATTTGACGTCACGCTCATCGGCTGCAGGCTCCAAATTGGAGGTTTCCACAAGAGCCCTCCAGGCCACTGGACCAACGTAACCTGAAATCGGTTTCATTTGCTGCTATCCTCGCCGACTTTTAGCACCGCCAAAAAGGCCTCCTGGGGGATGTCAACTTTACCTATGCGCTTCATCCGCTTCTTGCCTTCTTTTTGCTTTTCCAGGAGTTTGCGCTTACGGCTGATGTCTCCTCCGTAGCACTTGGCGATCACATTCTTGCGTAGCGGGGCGACTGTTTCCCGGGAGACGATCTTGGCTCCGATGGCCGCCTGGATGGCAACCTCGAACATCTGCCTGGGAATCAGCTCGCGCATCTTGGAGACCAGAGCTCGTCCCCGGTCGTAGGCAAAGTCGCGATGCACAATGATCGAGAGCGCATCGACTGGTTCGCCTGAAACTAGGATATCCAGCTTGACCATGGGAGACTCCCACATCCCCGCTAGTTGGTAATCGAGCGACGCATAACCGCGCGAGACCGATTTCAACCGGTCGTAGAAGTCGAGCACGATTTCATTGAGCGGCAATTCGTAAGTCAGCATCACCCGCGTGGGAGTGACATATTCGAAATTCTTCTGCCTGCCCCGCTTCTCCTCAACCAGCTTCAGGATGCCGCCGACATACTCTTCGCTGGTCAGGATGGTGGCGTTGATCACCGGTTCTTCGATCTTTTCGATGTCGCTCGGATCCGGCCAACGAGATGGGTTCTCCACTTCGATCACCGATCCGTTGGTCAGTGTAATTTTGTATCGCACCCCGGGAGCGGTGGTGATCAGATCCAGGTTGAACTCACGTTCCAGGCGCTCCTGAATGATTTCCATGTGCAACAGCCCCAGAAATCCGCAGCGAAAACCAAATCCCAGGGCAACGGAGCTTTCCGGCTCAAAGAAAAAAGAGGAGTCGTTTAACCGCAGCTTCTCGAGCGCGTCCCGCAACAATGTGTGCTCATGAGAATCCACGGTGTAGAGCCCGGCAAACACCATCGACTGGATGTCTTTGAAGCCGGGCAATGGCGCTGCTGCCGGACGGATATCGTCCGTGACCGTGTCGCCGATCTTGGTATCGGCGACGTTCTTGATCGTCGCCGAAAAGAAACCCACTTCACCGGCTGACAGCTGCTCAATTTCCAAAGGCTTGGGGGTGAGGACACCCACCGCTTCGACATCGAATACCCGGTCATTCGACATCAACCGGATCTTCATACCCTTGCGTAAAATGCCGCTCATCACCCGGCACAATACGATCACTCCGCGATAAGGATCGAAATGGCAATCAAAGATGAGGGCCTGCAGTGGCGCCTCTGCGTCCCCGGCGGGCGGGGGCAGACGGCGCACAATAGCTTCCAGCACATCGGGCACACCAAGCCCGGTTTTGGCACTTACCGGAAGCGCGTCGGTAGCGTCCAACCCGACCGTGGACTCGATCATTTCCTGGGTGCGCAAAACGTCCGCACTGGGCAGGTCGATCTTGTTGATGACCGGGATCATGTCCAGCCCGTTGTTGATAGCCAGGTAGGCATTGGCTAGCGTCTGGGCCTCCACGCCCTGAGAGGCATCCACCACCAGCAGGGCGCCCTCACAGCACGCCAGGGAGCGGGAAACCTCGTAGGAAAAATCAACGTGCCCGGGTGTATCTAGAAGATTCAACTGGTACATCTCGCCATCCTGGGCGAGGTAATTCATGCGCACCGCGTGGGCTTTGATGGTGATGCCGCGTTCCCGTTCCAGGTCCATCGCATCCAGCACCTGGGCCTGCATCTCCCGCGCCGTCAACGAGCCGGTAAGCTCCAGCAGACGGTCCGAGAGCGTGGATTTCCCATGGTCAATATGAGCGATGATGGCGAAATTTCGGATGTGCTTGGTGTCCATGAAGGGAAGCCGATCGGCGGGTGATGACTCAGTTGTGCAACGAGAGGCAGGTCTCTCCCCCGATCTTATCATTCACATTGCCGCGTTCCGGGCAATACAATCAAGGTCAACACATGTTGTACAGCAATGACAGAGGGGTGCCCGAAAGCGTTACTGCATGGGCTTATTCAGAGGATTGAAGATCGATCCCAGAGCGTTGCTGCTGGTGCTGACCGCTGCCTCGCTGCTGCTTGACGGGTGTGTGCCGGAAGACGCAGTTAGCAAGACCTCGGTCAAATCACCGCAAGCGACCGCTCCCGCGCTTAAGCCCTCCCAGCCCGCCGTTTCTGCGGCCGTACCGTCTTCTGCCCCAGCAACGCCCCCTGCCAGCCACGAGGTACAGGCGCTTATCGATTCGGTCGAATCGGCCTATCAAAGCGGTGTGGCCAATTACCGCGCCGGCAAACTGCAGACTGCCAAGGCGGACTTCGACCGCGCCGTAGACCTGATGCTCAGCGGCAATTTCGATCTGCGCACCCAACCCCAGCTGCGGGACGAATTTGATCGCGTGGTGGACGCCGTCAATACGCTGGAGATGGAGGCGCTTAAGCAAGGCAATGGATTTGCTCCCAAAATAGAACCGGCTCCGGTCGATATCGCCAACGATGTCACTTTCCCGGTGGACCCAAACGTCAAGGCGCAAGCCATTCAGGAACTCAAGACCACCCAGTCCGATCTGCCGCTGTTGATCAACGATCCCGTTGCCGGCTTTATCAGCTACTTCTCCTCCAAAGGCCGGGGAACACTCACGCGGTCGCTGGAGCGGGCCGGCCGTTATCACGCCATGATCACAACAGTGCTGGCGGAAGAGAAAGTTCCTCAGGATCTTATTTACCAGGCAGTGGCCGAGTCGGGCTTTCAACCGCAGATTGTGAACGGTCGCTCCGGGGCCGGCGGGATGTGGCAGTTCATGCCCTACGGCGTCTATGGGCTCACCCGCAACGGCTGGTATGACGAGCGCTTCGATCCTGAAAAATCAACCCATGCCTACGCTCGATACATGAAAGAACTTTACGCTCAGCTAGGCGACTGGTACCTGGCCATGGCAGCCTACGATTGGGGTCCGGGCAATGTACAAAAGGCGGTGGAGCGCACCGGGTACGCCGATTTCTGGGAGCTTTACCGCCGCAACGCGCTGCCCCAGGAGACTAAAAATTACGTTCCTATCATCATCGCCGCGGCCATCATGGCCAAAAACCCGCAGCAGTACGGATTGCAGTCGCTCACGCCCGACCCGCCTCTGGTCACCGACATCGTCACCACCGACTACAGTGTCGACCTACGCCTGGTCTCTGACCTGGTCGAAGCGCCGGTGCAGGAAATCGCAGACCTGAATCCCAGCCTGTTGCGCATGAGCACACCCACAGACGGTCCTTTTGAGTTGCATCTGCCTGCCGGCAGCAAAGAGCTTTACCAGAAACGGATCGCCGAAATCCCTGCAGACAAGCGAAATCAATGGAGGTTTCACAAGGTGGTTGCGGGAGAAACGTTGACCACCGTCGCTCGCGACTACCACGTCAATGCGTCGGAGATCGTCTTCGTCAACCAATTGGAACCGGGCGATGATCTTTCGGCGACCGATTCGCTCGTCATCCCGGTGGCCCCCACATCCTCCAGCAAATCGCGGCTCACTCTTTACAAAGTTGAACACGGTGACACGCTGGTTACGGTGGCCGATCGCTTTAACGTGACCGTGCAGCAGCTGCGCCGCTGGAATCATCTGACCGTAGCGCACCTGGAGCCGGGCCGTCGTCTCTATGTTGCCGAGCCCGCCCACATTGCCCGCGTCAGCAGCAAACATCGGGGGAGTGCGAGCGGGCGAGCGAAAAAACCCCCTGCTCGCGCATCGTCCTCCACCCATGCCAGCGCGAAGAATGGAAAAGAAACTTAATTCTCACTTGCGTGGCATTGGCATCCCGTTGCATGCTGTTGCTATAATCCGCGCCGCAGGCAAGTATGATGGAAAGCGGTTGTCTGCGATCCGAATCCGTCGCAACCAAAGCCTTGGAGGCATAAGAATGCAGGACGAGCACAAACTGTACGCAAACGCTGACAACGAGTTTGAAGCCGAGGCAGAAGAGTATCCAGATGAATTGGAAGACGGCTTCGACGACGACGAAGAAGAAGAAGTGAGTGTTGTCGTAGCCACTCTGGTTCCGGGCGAGGAGTTGCTTGCTCCTCCTGCACCCCCCCCGGCACCTGCCAAGAAAGCAGCAAAGAAAACTGCGGCCAAGAAGACCGCCGCGCCACCTGCGGCGGCCAAAGCAGCAGCGAAAGCTCCTGCCAAAAAAGCTCCGGCCAAAAAGGCCGTAACGAAATCTGCCGCGAAGAAGAGCACCAAGGGCGCGAAAAGCGGCAGTAAGGCTGCGAAAGCAGTCGGCAACAAGAAAAGCGCCAGTACCAAAAAATCTACCAACAAACGAGGTATTCCTTTGGCAGTGAAGAAAGCAGCAACCAAGAAGTCGGCAGCGAAGAAGTCTCCGGCTAAGAAGGCAGCAAAGAAGTCGTCAGCCAAGAAGGCAGCAAAGAAGGCTCCGGCGAAGAAGGCAGCAAAGAAGGCAACAAAGAAGAAGTAGTTCGCGACACAAGGCAAGCAAAAAAGCCCGGCTGGCAGCCGGGCTTTTTTGCGTCTGGAAGTTGAATAGGAGAGAGCAAAAGGAACAGGGCTTTAAGAGTCTGCGTGAGAGCTGGGCTTTGTATCAGGGCACGACTTTAGTCGGGCCGTAAAAGAGCTGAAAGAAAATGGGCTTTAGCCCCTGCCATCGCGCATCCCACACTAAATTCTCGTCCGAGGCCGTCCTTGAATCCTCTTCGAGTTCTCCCGCAGACTCTTTAGCCCCTGCGATATCTGATCGCAGGGGCTAAAAGAGGGTGGAGCGTACTGGAGGGACCTGCGGTTGCTGGGATGCCGGTTAGCCTTTTTTCTCGTAGCCGTTCAGCGCGGCCAGAACCTGCTGGCTGTGCTGCGAGGGGTTGACGCCAGTCCACACCTGGACAATTTTTCCCTGCGGATCGATCAGAAACGTATTGCGCTTGGCAATCTTCACACCCATGTAATCACCCATGGAGCCATACTGCACTACGACCTTCTTGTCCTGATCGCTAAGAAGCTTGAAGCTCAGCCCTTCCTTGGCACAGAACTCCTTGTGGCTGCCGGTCGAGTCGACACTCACACCCACCACCACGGCATTCAATTTCTGATATTTCTCCATATCCTGCTGGAAGTTGTGCGCTTCAATAGTGCAGCCGGTGGTCATGTCCTTGGGATAGAAATAAAGCACCACCCACTTACCGCGGAAACTATCGAGGCTGATGTTGGAGCCATCTTGCGATGGCAGGGTAAAGTCGGGGGCCGTCTGGCCGGCTTGAGGCAGGGCGGTATCATCCGCTTTTCCGCGGACACTTAAGATGGCGCCAGCGAGCAGAACCACCAGGACAGCTAGGTAGGCAAATTTTGATATTTTCACGGGGATCTCCCACTTGATTAGAGCGCTTTTCGTATTTCCCTGTCCAGTTCACACCGCAATGATGGCGATCCCGGCCGCTGCGGCCAGCTGACGAATGGTGTCCAGGTCGAAGATGAGGGTGCGGCCCGCTTCAATCGAAAGGCACGTGGCTCCCGCCCGGCGCATGGTCTCGATAGTGTTGGACCCGATCACCGGCACATCGAAGCGCATGTCCTGAGCCGGTTTGGCGACCTTCACCACACTCAGTCTGCGCTCCAGCGTAGAAGCTTCACCATCGGCCTCCAGGGTGCCCAGGAGGGCCCCGGCGCGCTCGATGGTGGCGTCGGTACCCTCCATCGCCTCGACCGCTACACAAGCCTGTCCCGCGACCACAACAGTCTGCCCAATGTCGAAGCCGGCCAGCGCGGCAGCGACCTGGCGCCCGTAGGCCAGATCCTGTTCCTCTTCCTGCGTAGGCGCGCGCGCCGTCAGCACCCCTGGCCGCGCCAAAAGCGGTTCCAGATATGCAGTGGACGAGATCAGCTCGATTCCTTCATCGCTCAATACCTTGGCCACTGCGCCCAGCAGCATGTCAGTGTTTCGGGTACGGAGATTCAACAGCAGCTTGGCCAGCCGCCAGTCCGGGCGAATGCTGGAGAAGATCTGCTTGTGTTTGACCTGGCCGGCCATCACCGCCCGGGTGACGCCTTCCTGGTGGAAGGTTTCGATCAACCGCGAAAGCTCGCCCAGGGAAAGCCAATGAACCCGTATCCCTGGGTCCTGCGCGGCCCGCGTATCCATTTCCAGTTCAGTTTCTTCCTTGATTGCCGCGACCACGACGTGCACACCTTGAGCGCGCGCTGCGTCCAACAACAGAAATGGAAATCGCCCATTGCCGGCAATCAGGCCCAGCCTGGTGATATGTTCAGGGTTCACTCGGCCCGCTCCTACTTGATCACGCCCCGTTGCGAGCGTTCGATGAAAGCGACCAGGTAGGCCACGCACTCCTCCGGTTCACCCTCCGCGCGCAGACGCTCCAGGGCCTGCGTGGTGTTCAGCTTCGATGCCAGCAGGACTCGATAAGCATGCTGCAGCGCGCGCAATTGCTGCGGGTTGAACCCGGACCTCTCCAGACCGATTCGATTCAGGCTGTAGGCATGCGTCTCGCGCTTGGCGGAGGTCAGTGAGTAGGGCAAAACATCCTGCGTGATGGTGGTCCCTCCACCCACGTATGCATACTTTCCGATCGAACAGTACTGGTGCACGGGGCAGAGTGCTCCCACACTGGCGTGGTCCTCCACCGTGACATGCCCGGCCAGGGTGGCGCCGTTGGCCAGAATGCAATGGTTGCCGATGGTGCTGTCGTGGCCTATGTGGGTGTAGGCCATGATCAGGCAGTGGCTGCCTACACGGGTGGTGCCGCCGCCCCCTTTGGTGCCGCGCGAGATGGTGACACATTCGCGGATGGTATTGTCGTCGCCGATTTCCAGGCCGGAGGCTTCCCCCCGATACTTGAGATCCTGCGGCGCAACGCCCAGGCAGGCGAAGGAGTAGACCCGGTTCCGGGCGCCGAGGGTGGTCTTGCCGTCCAGAACCACGTGCGAAACCAGTTCACAGTCCTCGCCCAGTTCGACGTCAGGACCGATAGTGCAGTAGGGGCCAATCTTGCAGGATTGTGGAATAGAAGCCGTAGCAGCCACGATGGCTGTTGGGTGAATGCTCACTCGTGACTCACCGTCTCCAAAGCCGGATCCTCCGCAACCGGAGCAATCGGCCCTTCCGGTTTGTCACTGCCAATGCGGGATGGCCGGGGCACTACCGCGCACAGGATGGTGGCCTCACACGCCAGCTTGCCTTCTACGTAGACCTTGCCCTCCAGACGCGCTGCCAGGGGCCTCCAGTTCAAAACATCCACTTCGATGCGCAACTGATCGCCGGGCGTCACCGGCCTGCGAAAGCGTGCCCGGTCGATCCCGGAGAAGACCAGCAGCTTGTGTTCATGATCCGGGACTTCGGGTAGCAGCAGCACCCCGCCTGCCTGGGCGATTGCTTCCACCATCAGCACTCCCGGCATGATGGCGTAATCAGGGAAATGGCCCTGGAAAAACGGCTCGTTGATGGTCACGTTCTTGATTGCCACGATGCGCTTTTTGCGGCTGCGTTCGAGTACGCGGTCAATCAGGAGAAAGGGATAACGGTGGGGCAGAATCGCCATGATCTGGCGTATATCCAGCTCGCCTGCCGCATCCGGTC